>Ga0335085_10001042_pt1 | contig 65434 bp, 56 predicted proteins | sample Lox_Sample_45_FD_206712 | JGI IMG/M metagenome (GOLD analysis project Ga0335085, IMG submission 206712) | Soil microbial communities from Loxahatchee National Wildlife Refuge, Florida, United States - Lox_Sample_4.5 | ecosystem: Environmental > Terrestrial > Soil > Wetlands | place: USA... | reverse complement strand
ACGGGCGGCCCGCAAGCGCCGTCTCTCCAAAGCCTTGAAATCGCGTTTAACTCCTGCTGCGTTTCCCATGCTCGGAGCATACAACAAAAGTTGAGCAAATGGAACTATATTATGTAAATCTCAATAGAATGGCGTTGGTGTTGCGCCGCGTTGTTGTTTTTGGCCGGACCGTTCATCGCAGACTCCTAAACGCCTCAACCGCACACGACAGAGTCGTATTCCTGACAATCAGGTTGACGCAACCAACCCCATTCATAACCGCAGCCTCAATACAGTGATTTTGCGCAAAGTGCACGGAAATCGCCCGATTGCGGTTCGCGAGCCAACAGCAAAAAATAATTGGGTACGCTCAGGTTCGAATCGTCTTGAAGGAAGTGTGACGTCGAGCAATGCAAATTTACTGCTGGCTCTTTCAACTCTGGCTAGGACAGAAATATAACTGAAAGGAGTGTGTTGATGTTCGCGAAGAAGAATAGGTTGATGCTCACGCAGAGGATCGTCACTGTGGCGATCGTTCTACTATTGGGCTCCTTGCCGGCATGGTGCGATTCCGTGGACTTTGAAGGTTCCGGTGACGGAGGGACCTGGTCTTGGAACGGTAGCGGCCCTCTGACCGCAACTTCGCTCGGGATGTCGGTCAAGGTGGTTGGCTCTCCCAACACTTATCCCGTTGCCATGCCCAACGAATCATTCACAAGCGGTCCTTTTCTTAGCGGAACCGGAACGAGTTCAGACCCCTGGACTTTCGGTCCGAGTTCTCCTCTATCCTTCACCATTACCGGCTGTGTTCCTCCGGCCACGACGTGCACTCCGGTTACCTTGTTTAGCGGACAGTTCGGTTCACCGGGCGAAATGGACGTCCAAGGAAGTGGAAGCATGGTCTTTTCGGCCCTCGACGTGACGGGCATGATCGATCCTGCTCTTTTAAGCTTTTTGGGACTTCCAACATCGAATACCAATGTTGTGGGGCACCTATGAGGTAACCTTGTCCACTACAGGGGGCACCCATGGCTTTGTTGCGAGCGGAGACTTGGTGGTTTCTCCTGTCTCTCCAACTCCTGAGCCATCGACGCTAGCGCTCCTTGGGATCGGACTCCTCGGACTCGCTTTTGCAATGCGTCGTACTGTGTTTAAGACTTAGATTCAAACCCTTACTTAACGAGTTACGCGGGTGTCGGCGACACGGCTTTTCATGTCACTGTTACCCGCGTAACTGCCATCCTTCGCCACGGCCTCTCGCGAGAGTAAGCGCGGACTGGAATGTCGTGTCTAACGCTTGTTCACTGGCTTCCTGTTGCTCGCGACGGGATTCTTCCCACGCCTCCGCCCCCTTATCCCCACTCAGCCTGACTTGAAGATGAAGGATGCCAGCGCCGTCACATCAGCCTGATGAGGGATATCTCGCGTGAGTTTGGACGGCCTGCTTCCCGCTACCGGGAAGCTATTGTGGGTCCTGATTCCAGTCCGCGGAGCGCGGCAAGCTGCCGCATCGTCTTCTGCCATTCGTTTTGCCTTTCACCAGCGGGCCGCTCTGGGCGCCGGTAAAACGCAAGGATATCGTCGCGAAGCCCGGGCGTGATATTGCGGTAGTGATGCTTGGAAAGATCGTTCAGTAATCGAGCATAGGTCTTATCCGCAAGGGCGTACTGGCCGGAGAAGCCGAGACGTCCGATATCAAGATTCGCGTCGGGCAGCGTCAAGGTTCCAGTTCCGGCTTGAGTGACGTCAGACTCATAGCGGGCCACGGTCACGTCGAAACTGTTCACGAACATTTCCTGAACGGGAACGGTGGGCGGCTTGAATTCGAGCGTCCTAAGGGACCCTACTTTGGGCAGCACTTCGAGAATGGAAACCAGTACCTGCGAGAAAACGTCGAGGTCGGTCCGCTCGGCCCTCTGCTTCCAGTGCCAAGTCCAAGGTCTGACATGGCGGGCCTGCCCATTCGGCTGCCGCTCATAGTTCTCAGCGGAGAGGTGATGGCCGAACCGCGGCTGGACCAACTGCGGATCCACACGCAGCAGTTTCTTGCGATCGTGGCGCCAGACGGCGTCGCCGAGCGACGGTACAATCTCACTCGCGCCCGCGCGGTAAACCTTCAACGACAGGCCCTCCCAGAAGAAGATGTGGCTAAGCTTGAGGCCGTACGTGGACTGAAATGCGCGTTCCAACAGGCCCTTGGGCACCTGGAATCCGATGTAGTTGTGGTAGGTTTTGGGCAGGTACCCGGCGCCGATCACCTGGACCACATCGAAGGAAAACTCCGTCATAATGTGCGCCGTGGGGTCATCTTCATAGGTCACGCGAGGGCCGTACTCGCGCCGCAGCTTGGGGTACATGTCTGGCACCGACAGGTTGACCGCCAAGGGGTGCCCGACATTATCAGCCACATAGTGTGAGAGTGCGCCCAGCGCGAACGCGTATTCGTTGAGATTGCGTGACTGCTCGATCAGGGCCAGAATGAAATCGCCGGCGCGAACGTAGTGGGTGAGATTGCTGAAATAGTGATTCCCCAGCGGGTAGTAACCCATGTCTTGGATCACACACCCGCCATAGGCGTAGGAGTGAGCCGCATCCAGTTGCTCGGGAGTCGCGCCGGGGAAGCGCCGCCTCAACATGGGCAGAATGACAGGATCCCACGCAGCGTCGATTAGCGCCTCGTGGCTCAGCACCGAATAGCCTTGAAGCCCCGGGGCGAATGCCAGCCAACCGAGCGCAAGAAGTACCAGCCGCCGGAATCTGGGAAGAGTTGCCATTGTCCGTCACCGCCAGAACCCCCTCGCTGGCGCTCCGCATTGACCTTGAAGTTCCGACGCGGCCTGAACGCCTTTTTCCCGTTTGATCGCTCCTGAGGATTGCTTGGCTGCAAGTTCTTGGGGGTTAGTATCAGAACGAGCCGATTTGACGTACGGGCGGCCCTTGCGGCCGCCCAACTAGCAGCACTGCCTTGAAATGGGCGGCCTCAAGGGCCGCACTTACGTCAAATTGACCCACTACCTTCTGTTCCTTCTGTTTCTGTTTGTTTGGTAGTGTCTCAGTTTGAAGTGGCATGGCCATCTTGGCCATGAAATAACACGGGCAGGATGCCCGTGCCACCTCGAACTGAGACACTACCGTTTGTTTCTGTGCCTTTACTCGCCGGCGTATTTCTGATATAGTTAAGCTGGGTGTAATTGCCATAGCCATGGACTCGCACGGGCGAGAAATCGCTACCCGGCATTTAGCTCGCACCGAGGGGTTGTGGCGGCCCAGCCCTCGAGCGAAAAATCCAAAACCTTACGAACGAACCCGTCAACTTGTTGAATCTAAAGAACCGTGATTCGCGAACCCCGTCAAGTCATTGAAAAAGCGGGCGTTAATGGTTTTAACCCGTCAACTGATTGAAAACGAAGGATGTTGGTTTTAGGAAGAGGCGACATTGAACCCGATGATATACCCGAGGCAGTGGTCAGCCACCGCCCAACCCGGCCTCGAACCTGCCTCAGTACACTCTTCGGGTTGGCGCATCCAGCGTGGGACTGGCATGGCTACATTGAGTTTTAGTTTACTAGCCTCGAAGGCACAGGCACCGTCCCTTGCACTCAGAGTCACGGTCTTCGCGAAGGCTCCGCACAACACTACCCGGGGGGAGACTAAGGTGCGATGATGTTCTGCCGAACGGCATAGTGGACAAGGTCGGAAACCGAACGCAAACGGAGCGCCTGCATGACGTGCGCGCGGTGAGTCTCCGCGGTTTTTACGCTGATGCCGAGAGCCACGGCAACTTCTTTGTTCGATCGCCCTTCAGCGAGCAATTGAACGGTCTCGCGCTCTCTTGCCGTTAGCGGGTCTGCTGTTTCCTCAAAGGACGCCAAGTAGCCCCGCAAAATCGCGTTCGCCACTCTGAGTGTAAAGAAAGGGCGGCCGCCGGCAACGGAGCGGACCGCCGCCACAATGTCGCGCACGGCGTCGGTTTTCAGCACGTAGCCCAAGGCTCCGGCGCGCAGCAGTTCGCTGACGAGACTCTCTGAATCGAGCGCGGTCAACACCAGCACCTGTGTCTTCGGCTGCCGCTGCCGAATCTGCCGCGTGGCCTCGAGTCCGTTGAGCTCCGGCATTCGAACATCAAGGACTACGACGTCCGGGTGCAGGGCGGCGGCCTGTTCCACCGCAGCGCGACCCGTGGCCGCTTCGCCCACCACCTGGCAGGCTGACGCGCGCTCTAGCAGGAACTTCACGCCGTCACGTATCGCGAAATGATCGTCCGCGACTACAACCCTTATCGCACGATCAGCTTGCTGCTGGCCCTTCGGTTCGAGTTGCTGGACCATTTAATTCATCCTCCTTGGTTCCTTTTGGTGCTCAGGGACCAAGCCGCTACACGGGGAAAAAACGCAGCGAGTTCGCCGTGCGCTGACTTTCCTGTCTATGATTCCGACGGAGACGCGGATGTCCGCCCGACGATTCGGGGTCTCCTTGTTATTTCCCCTGCGTGGGGTCGCGCCGCAGAGTCACCGGTCCGTACGTCGGCGTCGCCCTCTCCATTGCGATCGCCGGACGCTTCTCTTGACCCATCGCCGAACTCAAAGCAATCCGCTTGCCGCTGCGAGCGCCCAATGCGTAAGTCGCGAACCGGCAACATGGTTGGGCACGGCTAAACCGGAAAAACCCGAACGCCGGTGATGGTTCGGAGTGTGTAAGAATTACACGGCCGCTAACGTGGTTATCGGTGCGGACACATGCGGGTCGCGGGCTTTGAGCCGAACCGCATCGGCATTGCTCGCAAACTTAGGCATGGCCGTCAGCGCTTCGGCAGCATCCCAATCGCGACACCAGCCATCCAACAACATGGAGGAGATGCTCGGGCTATCCAGTCACCTGGGTCTGCATTCCGAGGAGTCCGGCGCATATTCAATTGGCGCGCGCCTGCGACTTTGGTCGGGCACCTGTCGGCGTGTCCGCTTAATGACCTCAGCCAAGTTCGGCGCACTTATTGAACGTCAGCGAGCTATGTAAATCTTACATGCCGAGAGACGAACATTGAGCGTTGCGGCTGATTTCAACTCCCGGGATTTTCAGTATCCCTTGGGCTTCCAATCGGTTAGCGGCATAGCTGAGACACTAAGCGTTGGCATGATTCTTGCGTTGAATTTGAGGGGTTCGAAGGAAAGCGTGGCGAGGCACTTTTCATGCGTGCCACCAGTGTTTGTTCTGTGACTTTGACCTTTCACGGGTACTTTCAGCGATCTCGAACAGGGGGACTGCGCTTCAACCAGGAGAAACGACATGTCACAATCTCAACTCGCCGAGGAAGCTCAAATGGCAACGGGTTGCCGGAGGCCTCTCGTGCCAGTGCCCGCGAAGACAGTTCGCATTCTCCTTGCGGATGACCACGAAATTGTCCGACAAGGTCTGCGTTCGCTGCTGGAGTCTCGGCAAGGCTGGAGCGTAATCGGCGAGGCCTCAAACGGTACTGAGGCAGTTGAGAAGGCTATCGAGCTGGTGCCGGACGTCGTTGTGCTCGATATAGGGATGCCGGAGCTCAACGGTCTCGAAGCCATCCGCCGCATCCGTGATGCGCTTCGCCAGACGGAGGTGCTCGTCTTAAGCGTGCACGATGCCGAACATGTCGTGCGCAGGGCGTTGGCGTCGGGAGCCCGTGCGTACCTGGCCAAGTCCGATGCGGGCCGGGACCTTGTTGCGGCTGTCGAGGCGGCCTTGCGGCACAAGACCTTCCTGAGCCCAAAGATCTCCCAATCCCTAGGCTCTGCATCGGGTGATGGTGAAACGTCGCTGGCCCACCTTACAACCCGCGAGCGGGAGGCCGCTCAGCTGCTCGCCGAAGGACTCGGCAACAAAGAGATCGCCTCACGGCTCGATATTTCCGTAAAGACTGTCGAGACACACCGCACCAATATCATGCGGAAGATCGGCGCCCACTCTTTGGCTGACATCGTACGATACGCGATTCGAAATGGCCTGGCAGAACCGTAGCGGCAGTGCGCGTAGGCTAGCGGAAGCGACGGATTCAAGGCTGGATCATGTTGTTGCGCACTGCATAACGGACCAAGTCGCTGACGGAATGGAAGCCGAGTTTACGCATGATGTGCGCTCGATGGGTTTCGACCGTTTTCACTGCGATGCTCAGTGCCCCAGCCACTTCCTTGTTCGTCTTGCCCTCGGCCAGTAGCTGAACGATCTGAGCCTCACTCGGCGTCAGGGCCGCAGGCGGGTCACCTTCCGCCATCAAACTCTTCAGGTATCCGTCCAACACCATCCGCGCGACCTTGGAAGTGAAGAACGGCCTCCCCTGCTCCAAGGACTCCACAGCCGGCACGAGGTCGCGTGCCGCGTCGGATTTCACCAGATAGCCCTGTGCGCCGGCCTGCAGAAAGGATCGAACCAATTGCTCTGAGTCATGTTGAGTCAGCACCAGAACGCGCGCGTCGGGAGCTACTTTTAAGATACCCCGCGTAGCTTCCAGTCCGTTCAACTCGGGCATGCTCATGTCGAGAATCACGACGTCAGGGCTCAAGGTCCCGGCCTGTGCGATGGCTTCGCGGCCGGTGGTGGCTTCACCCACAACCATCCAGTTCGGGTGTGTTTCGAGGATTGATTTCAAACCTCGTCGCACCAACTCGTGATCGTCCACCACCAGAATGCGGAGAGCACGGCTCATGAGCGTTCCCCTGGAAACGGCAGTACAACTTCGACGATCGTGCCCGGGTGCTCGTTCTTGAGGTCAAGCCGGCCGCCGAGCTGCCGGACGCGCTCACGCATGCCTCGAATCCCGACGCCCAGAGCCGCAAGGTTGCCGCGGCCCTCGCGAATGATACTGTCAGGCACACCCTTGCCTTGGTCCGTGACCTTCAATGTGATTTCGCCAGAAGCGACGGTGAGGAGAACAGTCGCAGTGGGGCTTCCTGAATGCCGATGAATGTTGGTCAAGCACTCCTGAGCGATGCGGAAAAGAGCGGTCTCGACATCGGCCGGAAACCGGCGCAACTCCGGCGACACTCAGATGTCCGTCTTAATGCCAGTCCGGTTGGCGAATCCATCCGCATACCACCGCAGCGCATGAGACAAGCCCGCCTCATCCAGCATCGGCGGATGCAGCAGATACGAAAGGGTCCGGATTTCACGCGACGCCTGGTCTGCCAGCTCCAGGCTCTCGGCCAGCGCTTTCGCGGTCCTGGGATCGTCGAGTCCGCCGGTGCGCTGCTTCACCAGGGCCAGGTTCAGTGACAAAGCAGCCAGGGTTTGGGCCGTACTGTCGTGCAGCTCGCGAGCCATCCGGCGCCTCTCTTCGTCCTGCAACCGCAGTAACCGGCCCGAAAGCTCGCGCAGGGCTTCCTCATAGGTCCTGCGCTCGGTCGTGTCGCGCGTAACTTTTGAGAAACCCCTTAGGGCCCCGGCCTCGTCACGAAGAGCCGTGATCACCACATCCGCCCAGAAACGAGTGCCGTCCTTGCGAACGCGCCAGCCCTCGTCCTCCACGCGCCCTTCGGCGGCCGCGATTCTCAAGAGCTCTTCCGGCTTGCCGGCGAGCACGTCTTCCTGGCAATAGAATACAGAGAAATGTTGCCCGACAATCTCTCGGGCGCTATACCCCTTGATTCGCGCTGCGCCCTGGTTCCAGCTCGTGATGTTGCCGCGCAAGTCGAGCGAAAAAATCGCGTAATCTTTCACGCCTTCAACCAGCAGCCGAAATCGCTGGGCGCTCTCCCTAAGCTTGTGCTCGGCTCTTTTCTGTGCAGTGATGTCCCGGTTGATCTCCAAAATGCCTACGGGCCGGCCTTCATCGTTGCGCTTGAGAACCTGGCGGCTGGCCACCGTAATTTCCGCGCCGTCGCGGCGAGTGTGAACCAGTTCGCCTTCCCACCAGCCTTCCTCGGACAGGCTGCGATCGACCTCCTCACACGATACCGGGAATTTGGTGTGCAGAAGCGCATGGCTGATCTTGCCGAGCGCCTCCTGTGCTTGCCAGCCATAGAGCAGTTCCGCGCCGCGGTTCCACAAGAGAATTGAGCTATCGACGCTGCGAACGACGATCGCGTCATGCGCGATCTCAAGCAGCTTCACCTTCTCCGCCAAGACCTCGTTGAGCCGCAAGAGGTCAAAGGTGCGGTCACGATATGCCGCCTCTCCGGCGGCATGCTCCCTAGGAGCCGCGGGGGCTGGCTCCGTCCCAGGCTCGACACCGACCTCGCTTGGAAGTGCAGACTTGAGCTCCAACTCAGTTCCTCCTGCTTCCGCTTCCCGGTGACGATTCCCTCGGCGGTCTGCTGACGAGCCTAGAGTCTATCGCATTGCCTTCCTGAACCCAATACGGCTTTTCCGCCGCGGTTCTCGGGGTATTCGCTGATTGACGTTCGCTTTCAATGGACAGAGGCTGGAAGTTGTTACGTCCGCGTTCTGAAAGCTGTCCGGCTCCGAAATCCTGCGCCTACCCGTTGCCGCCGGAGCATCCAACGAATGGCTCGGAAAGGATCTCATTAGCTTGGTCGGAATAATGTCTATCCTGATTGCTGACGACGACGAGCGGGTTCGCCAGGGGTTGAGGAGCCTGCTGGAGACGCAGCCTGGCTGGCACGTGGTTGGCGAGGCCGTCAACGGCCGCGAGGCACTCGAGAAGGCTGTTCAGTTGGTGCCGGAGGTTATCATTCTGGACATCAGTATGCCGGAGCTTGACGGGATCGGCGCTGCCCGTCTGATTCATCAGGCCGTCCCCCAGGCTGAACTCCTTGTGTTCACCCAGCATGACACGCCCGACATGGTTGCGAGCGCTCTTGATGCCGGAGTTCGCGGATATGTTCTGAAGTCCCGGGTTTCCAGCGACCTAATGCCGGCGGTTGAGGCAGCACGGCAACACGCATCTTTCTTGAGCCCTGAAATCTCGGCTATCCATTCAAGCTCGGGTTCAGAAGTGAAGAATGAGGCCTCGACGAGTGCGTGCGGCGGGCGTTCGAAGGACACGATCGGCAATTGATCCAGCCGGGAGCCGCAGGACCGTTGGCACTCTCCCGCTGTGCGACCGTGCCCGAAGCCGTTGCGGGTCGGGCCTAGCAACGCTGAGGCGGAACAAGCTGGGAAAACCGAGACCCCGCGGACACGGGGGAATTGCGAGGTGAGCGATGCGGACGCTCCTCCAAACAATCATCGTGACGGTGGCGTGGTGGATCAGCCCTCTCGTTCAGTGGGCTTCGATTCAGTGGGAATGGTGGATTACGAGCGCCATTGTACATCCCTATCGGACGTGGTCTCAGCACATGGTCCTCGAGCTTCGGCGCCAGCGGACGCGGGACGATGCTGGGCTTGGAAGTCCGGCGGCGCACCCTCCATCCGCGACTGGCCATTTCTACGCTTGACGCGGGTGCAAGGCGATTCCGAAAAGCAAACAGCGGAGTACAGAGAGGTTGGGCGGGCACGAGGTGAAAGCATGGGCGCAGTAGCCGTACATAGGAAAAGCGAAGTGCCAAAGCCGCCGGCGGAACGGGCTGGCAAGATTTTGTCTCCTGCGACGCGGCCAAAGGTTCTGATTGTAGAAGACGACGAGCGTGTCCGGACTGCGCTCGCCAACCTGCTGCAGGAGTGGGGCTATGCGGTCGAGCTCGCGCGCGACGGAACGGAAGGATGGGAAAAGATTGTGGAGTCAGGCCCGGCGGTGGTCGTCTCCGACCTTCAGATGCCCGGTTTAACAGGACTAGAGTTACTGAAGCGGACGCGGGACTTGAGCCCGGCTATCTCCTTCATCATGTTGACTGGGTACGGAACTATCCCCCAGGCTGTGGAGGCCACGCGTCTTGGTGCCTTCGATTTTCTGGAGAAGACCGCGGATCCGGCGAACTTGCAGGTGGCTCTGAGAAATTGTCTCAACCTGCACGAAAGCGAGCGCCACCTACAGATTGCGCACCGAAAGCTGCGCGATCTGGGCGCGCTTGGCAAGATGGTGGGACACTCGAAGAAAATGCGGCAGATCATGTCGCTCATTACTACGGTGGCGCCTTCGGCAGCGCCTGTGCTCATTACCGGCGAGAGCGGAACAGGAAAAGAAGTGGTGGCGCGGACCATCCATGAGGTCAGCCCTTACCGAAGCAACGCGTTTGTGGCGGTGAACTGTGCGGCCATACCTGAATCACTGATCGAAAGCGAGTTGTTTGGACATGAGAAAGGAGCGTTCACCGGCGCCTTCCAGCGCCAGATAGGTTGCTTTGAACTCGCCAACGGCGGAACACTCTTGCTCGATGAAATCGGGGACATGCCGCTTATCGCTCAGGCTAAGCTGCTCCGCGTACTCGAAGACTCAAAAGTGAGGCGCCTCGGGGCCAAAGCAGAGGTTGAAGTGGCTGCGCGCGTTATGGCATCCACGAATCGGGCACCGGAAGAGGCGGTTCGGGCGGGACGCCTCCGAAGCGACCTCTATTACCGTCTGAATGTGGTCCACATCGCGGTGCCACCCCTGCGTGAGCATCTGGACGATTTGGAGGCGCTGGCGGCGGTACTACTGGAAGAACTGTGCGAGAAACACCACCAAGCCTTGAAAGCCCTGGATCAGGAGGTGCTTCAGTTGATGCGCGCTTATCGTTGGCCCGGCAATGTTCGCGAGCTTCGCAACATTCTGGAGCGAGCAGTGGTTACGTGCCCCGGGGAAATGATTACGGCCGACAAACTGCCACCCGGCCTGATGAGGGCTGATCGCGGGTTGACGGCCGCAGCGGGTGTAACGAAGTAGGATGATCCCTTGAGAAGGGGGTGAGGACAGGCAGTGAGATGGTCAGGATCTTGCCGTTGTGCGTTAAGTCTAACGACGGCCGAACCGCGCGCACTAGCCGCTAATTGCACATGGCGCTGATTTCCTGCGCGGGCTCATCCGAACGTAGAGAGTGGAGCTGCGCTCGAATCTTAGGAAGGCTTTCCGGATACTCTCTTTGCAGAAACTCGATCAGCTTTTCCCGAACATAGCACCGCAGGTCAAAAGCTGTTCCCGAATCGCGAGCGTCCATGAGCGCGCGCAGCTCGATGGTGTTCTCGCGCGCATCGGTAACCTGCAGAACACAGACGTTGCCCCACCATTTGTCGGTAGATTTAAGAATCCGCCCGAACTCCTGCCTTATCGCCTCAACGGGAACGCTGTAGTCCACATAGAGCAAGACCGTGCCCAGCAGGTTAGCTGTTCTGCGGGTCCAATTCTCGAAGGGCTTCTCAGCAAAGTACGAAAGTGGGACCACGAGCCGCCGCAGATCCCAGATCCGGACCACGACGTACGTGGTTGTGATCTCCTCGATCCAACCCCACTCGCCTTCCACAACCACGGCGTCCTCAATACGAATAGGCTGAGTAAGCGCAATTTGTATGCCCGCAATCAAGCTGGCTAACGTGGATTTCATGGCCATACCGAACACCAGGCCAGCCAGGCCAGCCGACGCCAGCAGGCCGGTGCCAATCTGACGGATGGCGGGAAAGGTCATCAACATCAGCGAGAGGGTCACGATGCCAAGAACAGCCACGGCAATTCGCCGGAGCACCTGCACTTGGGTCTGGACACGACGCGCCGCCAGGTTGTCTTCGACGTCTAGCCGGTAGCGGTCAACAATGAGGTCTTCGCCTACATCGATCATTACAACGAGCAGCCAAGCTACAGAGCCGATCAGCGCCAGCCCAACCGCGTGAGCCAGCCCATCCTTGAGAATCGGGTTGACCGGAAGAAGCCGCTCGGCTAGGATCACTGCCACAAGCGGCAGAACCAGCCGTGCTGGCTTTCGACTGTGCCGCACGAGCGAAGCATCGATGATGCTCAATGTTCGGCCCGGCCGGGATAGGATCGCAAATGCGAGACGGTGCGCCACGAGTCCGGCGATGATGGCGCCAGCGATGATGGCGGTCGATAAAACCAGTGCCTGCCAGTTACTGAGTACGATTGCCATCTGCCACTCTCGTTCTCCAGGTTGAGAGACGGCGCAGACGCCGGCTACCCGTCGCCCTTGCACAATAAGCTTTCACCTCACCGGCCGTCGGGGGCAAAGGCAAGGAGCAGATTACCGTCAAGTTCGTTGGTGTAACCCGCGTGTGCGTACACCATCCCATTCACGACGGCCTCACCCCCGTTGTTGAAGGCGCCTCCGTGAGCTTTGACCCCGTTGACGGTGTTGAAGTCGCGTACGGCGTCAAAATCCCAAATCACGGTGCCGTTCCGCGCATCGTAAGCGCGCAGGTGGCCGTCCAGGGAGCCTGAGAAAACCACGCCCGGTATTGCCGTGGGCGGCGCCATTTGGGCTGCACTGCACCCAAACTTACCAATGCAGGAGGGCCTCGCCGGCGCGACGTACCACACACGTGCTCCTGTCAACAAATCCAACGCCACCAATCCGCCGCCGACCGTCGCATCGGCATCGTTCCAGTCCGACAAGGGAAAATAGGCACGACGCTGGCTAACGGCTCCGCCCCACTCAATGCCTCCCAAAGGGCCGCCGTTTGCGACGCGCTTTTTCCAGACCACGGAGCCGTCTGCAGGACTAAGGGCATAAATCACTCCGGACTTCTGGGCGGCTAGTAGAACATCGCGGCCCGCGACCGCCTGTAGAATCGGCGGCGCTCCGAAATCGAAATCGTGCCCCGGCTTGCTTGGGCAGTTGGCTTTGGTGTCGGCGACGCAGGCAATGTTCCAGAGATCGTTCCCGGTCAATTGCTTTGACCAAAGGACTCTGCCGGAATCGGCCGAGAGGGCGATTACAGCGTCGGAACTCGCGGTTGGAGGGTCCGAGTAGTTGTTTCCCGTAGCCACATAAATGACATGGCGCCGGCTGTCAACGGTGGGCGAGGACCATATCGGCGCACCTGAGGGTCCCCACATTTGGACACCCAAGGCATTCTTGCGCGTCGGCGCAGCAGTGTTTCGAATCATGTAAGTCTTCCAAATCTGCTTGCCGGATTCCGCATCCAGTGCAACCAGACTTCCTCGAAAGCTGCAACACTGGTATTTGGGATCTTCAGCCGCACCCTCCTCTCCGGACGATATAGGAACATAGAGACGATTGCCAAACAGCATCGGTGATCCCGTGATGCGTGCGGCGGGATGTGACTCAGGCCGCAGCTTCCAAACCAGGCTGCCGTTGGACGTCGCGACCGCATAGACATTTCCTTCTGTGTCTCCGAAGTAGGCTAAGCGACCATCGCTCGACACCGATACGGCGGTTTTGACTGTGTCGGACGCCTGGTAGGTCCAATAGATGCACCCAGCGTCCGCGTCCAGCGAATAGACGGTGCCGTCCTCGCTTCCGGCATAGAGCCTGCCGGCGAAGACTGTTGGCTGACCGTAAGTGGCCGAGGCTCCTGGGAATCCAAAAGCCCACTTCAGCTTGAGTTTCGCGACGTTGCTGCGAACGAGGCCGGCCGTCGCCGCTGGTTGAAAGCGTGTGTTTCCCGGAACAACTCCCCACCCCTGCCACGCGGGACTGTCCAAGGGCGGGTCCACATTTGCGCGGCAAAACCCTTTGGACATGGAGGAAGTCCTCGGGTCGGCAAGATAGTTGGCGACGGCGACACGCTCGGCGTGGCTGAGCTTCGCCCCTTGTGTCTTCATCTCGCCCGACTGCAGGGCCATCAGAATCGATTTGTCTGACATTTCGCGGAGAGACTCCAGCAAGGGCGCTCGCGTTTGACTGCCGGTCGCGTGGCATGCCGAGCAGCGAGTCCGGAAAACCTGAGCACCGTCAGCTACCGGTGCTGCCTGCCGTCGATGACAACCGGACCCACTCAGGATTAAACCGCAAAGCGTAAAAATTACCGTAACATTTCTTGCGGTCGAACACGCCTTAGGCTTGTGAAGTTGAAAGATATGGCCGTCGAAGCTGTTTTGCACCTACGTCCCTCCCGAGCGTACTCATTCCACTTCGCGAGCACGCAGCCGACCATTTCGAGCAAGTCTCAGCCCTCGCTTTCTAGCTTGAGCGCTGCTTCACCTTTCATGACGTCGGTGCCGAGCTTGTCAGGTTGTTGCGACCGAGTACTCCGTATTTGACCTGATGGACGGGTAGCTCCTTTCCATTCTACTGATGGGTAAGTGCACCTGCGCCGGTGGGCTCAGTCTTCCCAAGGTGCTTGGGACGCTGCGCGGTACCGCGCATATTCCGGAGCAAGGAGCATCGAGATGAACTGGGATCAGTTCGAAGGCAAGTGGAAACAGGTGAAAGGGACTGTGAAACAGAGGTGGGGCAACCTTACAGATGACGACTTGACATTCATCGACGGCAGCAAGGACAAGTTTATTGGGCGTCTGCAGGAGCGGTATGGCCTTACGAAGGAGCAGGTATTGAACCAAGTGAACGACTGGATTCTCACCGTGTGGGTCGAGACCCCGAACCAATACCAGACGTCGGAAGCTTCGCCCACTGACGCAACCAAACCCAAAGTGCGGCGAGCTGTCGCGAGGCGAGGGTCGAGCAAGGCGTGAAACTCCCAGTGAAGACGAATGGCAAGAAGGCGGCCGAATGACGGGCGCATCGCCTCAGGGATGGGCCACCGCTTTCTCGCGCTCCACACGAGCGCGACGGTGGACTTCCGCCTTCCTAAAGGAAGCGGCTGCCGGCCAAGTCACATCTTCCTGCCGGAGGACCAAGACTTCCGGCCGCGTCACTTCTCCCGTGCTGCAGGTCCCTGGACGGTCAGCTGATCCTGAATCTGGTTGTATTCTTCCTGCGACAAGATGCCCCTTGTCACTAATTCTTCCTTGGTTTTGTAAGGACGTCCGTTCAACATTCGCCGCACTTCGCTGTCACTCAATCCGGGGAGTCGACGTAGCTGCGTTTCTGTGGCTGCATTCAGATCGACTTTTCTACCCTGGTCGCGATTCCACCCTTCCTTTACACCTTCGGCTGCCACCTTGGCTTCGTGTTCTGCTTCTTGCGCAGCCGCGTCAACCTGTTGGGCGGCTTTCTGCGATTCTTGCTTGGCCTTCTCCGTCGCATCGGCAACTCTCTCTCGCGTCTGTTCGTCTTGGGTCGCTTGGTTCTGCGCCCGTGAACGCGAGCTGCACGCCGACAAACTAAGCACAAACACCGCAAGCAGGAAAGCCGAAACTATCGTCCGGCAGTATAGTGGCATAATGACCTCCAAAACTCAGTAGGTTTGACCATGATTCCGCCTCGATTTCTACGGCCGGTTCAACCTTCCGCGAGCGACTCCGGCTGTTCGCTCGCCGGAGCGCCAAAGGCTCGTAGCACCGCGTCTTGATCGTCAACGATCTCGAAGACCTTGTCGAAGTGTAGACGGATGAGTGTGTGTTTGACCCGCTCTGAAGCAGCAAACAACTTGATTTGCCCTCCGGCCTGTTCGACCCAGTTGTGGGCAACGGCCAATGCGCCGAAGCCTGAGCTGTCAATCTCCGACACGTGCTCCAGATCGATAGCGAGATTCCTTGCGCCTTCCTGGACCAGATGCCGAACTCGCTCGTCGAAGAACTGAAGACCAAACCCGCGGCTAAAAGATCCACTAAGGTCAACGATCCTCACGTCACCCACTCGTCTATCGGAGACACGCAAGCCTGAGATCAATCCTGACGACGGAACGTAAAGGTTGAAGATTTCTTGCGAAAAGCTTTGCACAAAGTCCTCCCGCTTCGACAGTGTGCAGGCGGCGTGCCAATTCGTCCATTTTCAGCTAAGTTGAGCCCTGTCTGAGAGTTGAAAAGAACTCCCTAACCGACAACCACGGGTAAATCTTACAGTCAACCGGCTAACTGCCAGCATTGCATCCGAGTGTCTACCGGAGACCCGCACTCGCCGTACGGAAACTTTGCAGGCGGGCTACATACTCCAACCGATTGAAAGGTGCTGAGCGGGATTCCAGACTTGACGTGTTGGAAACCTGATGAGTCTCGGGAGGCAGAAAGGTGGCCACACACTTGCCGAATGAAGGAGCTTTGGTCGCAGCGGCTCAGCATGGAAGCCATGAGGCCTTCGCCGCTTTGGTCAACCAGTATCACCGCAACGTCTACAATCTGGCGCTGAGAATCACCGGAAACCATGAGGACGCCGAAGACGCGTTGCAGGAGGCTTTGTTGAAGGCCTATTGCAACCTGACGCGATTTCACGGAGAGTCGCTGTTTTACACTTGGTTGGTGCGAATCACCATGAACGAAGCGCTCATGAAGCTGCGCCGGAACAAACGGCAGGGGCTGAGACAAGTGGCCCTCGACGACACTTGGCCGCCGATCGATGCGATCGTTGCCAGTGGCAAGCTGTCGGATCCGGAGACTCGTTATGCGCGAGTCGAGTTGCGCGAGGCGCTTTCCCGAGCGCTCGGCGGCATCAGCGGACGGTTGAGCGACGCTTTTGTTCTCCGGAACATAGCCGAGCTCTCGGTTCGAGAAACGGCGGCAGCGCTGGGCCTGTCTGTGGCAGCCGTCAAGTCGCGCCTCCTGCGCGCCCGAAACCGATTGCGGCGTAGGCTACGGCACGGGTTGGTGCGAAGCGACGCATCGCGCCCTTCCCGCAGGCCGGAAGGGTTGGCAGCGTGAGCTCAGTTGCCGATCGGCATGACCCCAAGAGCCGACCATTGCGGGCGTTGTGGGTCATCGTTTCCTCGACCGCCAGTACGTCCGTCGCCTGGCGGACACCACGCTGCTCAGTTGCGCTTACGCTCTGCTGCGTTTTGTGCGCCGGTGGGAGAGTCTTCATTATACCGGCGACGTGCTCCAAGGTGACCTGACGAAGTCGACGCTCGCGGATTATCTGAAGTTCCAATGCAGCTACCAACCTCCGTTTTCTGGTTCCACCATCAATGGCCGTATCGCCATCGTCGCCGAGCGCGCCTTGCGCAACGAGTTCCCCGACACCCCCGCCCCGACGGCCCAGGGCTTTCAGCAAGCTTATCTGCGGCGCGGACCGCTGGGCGTGGGCCGCTTGCGCGTCGCGATGAGCCGGTTGCGCGTGAGAGTGCTTAAACCCCAACTCGTCCCACTGTCGGTGGAGGAGGCGGCACGCTTTTGGTCCAGCTTCCGCACAACGCGGGACTTGGCGATCCTGGGCTTAATGCCCCTGCAGGGACCGCGGTCGGCCGAAGTCCTTGGGGTTGAATAGTGAGGACGACGTGTTGCTTTCAAGGCACAGTTGCGTGTGCGCGGCAAAGGTCACAAACTCTTGAAAAAGGGCTATCCACAGCTCAGACGGTGGCCGCTTTCTGATCGTTCGGTCTTCGCGAAAAGCGGCCGCTGTTCGGCTCCCTTGAAAGTTTGGTGCTCGGGTGGTGTTTTCCACGGCATTTTGGTTACGCACACCCGGCCTATTGAGTTGCCTCGCCAGCCCAAAAGCGCTGATCATATCCAGTCGTTCTTTCATTAAGTGCGTAAATTTGCACCCGAAAGCCGACCTCGGAAGGTTGACGACAATACAGAGACACGTCTGATCTCAATCAATTAGGCGAATGAACTGAAATGGTATCTGGCATGCGGAGGTGACCTTTGTCGTGATCTGCGTCAGCCCGAAATCCGTTGGTGCCTGCTTTTGGTTGACTAGAGGCAAGCGGGCAATCAAGGGCGGTCGAAGGCGCTCAAGCACTACAGTGAAATCGCGTGCGTTACTCGGAGCTTACCCGATTGGGTGAAGGAACGCCATTTTGTTAGGCTATTATACTTGAGCGCGCGCGGTGCTGAAGCTTCCCCGCGCTCAGGCGCACAACTGGAAACCAAAGAGAGCTACCCTCAGAACCCGCTGGCGTTTTAAGCACGGGGGGATGCGGCAAGGATCTATGAACGTCGGCGTGACGAGTCCCAAGGCGCTGATCCGGAAAGGGCTTTGTGCTCTTTTGTCCGGACTCGAAGGCGTGTCCGCGGTGCTCGATCTCAACGATCCTTTTGAAGTGTCCGAGGCACTGAGGAACTCAGCTTTGGACGTGATGGTCGTGGATACGCTTGATCCTTGGACTGATCTTGAAATCCTTTCCCACCTGCGAGCCGTGCTTCCTCAAGCGAGGGTTCTAATGCTGGCCGACAACCCCGACGAGGATTATCAGTTGCAGGCGATCCGGCAGGGCGCGCGAGGATTTGTTTCGAAAGACTGCCCCCCGGAAGTGTTCGAGCGGGCCCTGAAGGGCATAGCAAGGGGCGAGATGTGGATCGGCCACGGGCTCGCCTCTCGCATCATCGGAAAGTTCCTGCAGCACGAAGCGAACGCCGAAGGCGATCAGCCGGTTCTCAGCAGGCGGGAGCAGGAAATCCTGGCGCTGCTCGCCGAAGGTTATCGCAATAAGGAAATTGCCGCGCTTCTGTCTGTTTGCGAAAACACGATTCGCTCTCACGTTGCCTCCCTTTACAGGAAGATCCAAGTCACGGGACGGGTGGAGGCGGCTCTTTATTATTTTGGGAAGGGCCGGAAGAACGGCCGCCCGAGGCTGCCAGGCTTCCCTTCTGCCGTGCCCGAGGCCGAAGACTCTTCTGCCTCAGTCTCTCCTCTGATTGAATCCAACCTGCGCGCCGCGGCTTGCACCCAGTAGCCTTTTCCTTACCCAGGTTCAAGCAGCCCAGACGAGTGGCCTAGTCCCGGTGCGCCCTACTGCGCGCCCTGAGCCCCTCCTTCCCGTCTACAGTGTCGCCCTTTGGGGGGAATGAACTAGTCTGAAAGTCGCATTAACTCCGATGATTTCCGGACTAATCCGGTAGGACGAGGCTTGGGCGGTTTCAGCTCACTCATCATAACGGCCAAATTCCACCGTTCGTCGGATTGTGGAGCAGAACCTGACCTGAAAAAATGCCCTCTGGACCTGATGGAAGCGGCGCGTGAGTGAATTCATGACTGAAGACCGGCGTGCCCGGGGAAGGTACAGGATTGAGTGTCCGGTGGTAGTTCACACCCAGGACTTCGACGCACAGATGTCAGTCACCAAGGGAAAGCTGGTCGATATCGGATCCAACGGTGCCCGCGTTCTCGTTGACGAGTCGATCTGTGCCGGCTCGCGTGTCGTGATCGAGATTGAATTGCCGAGTTCTCGACGTGCGTCTAACAAGGTCCGGTTTGAAGGCACGGTGCTGCGATCGCAGTCGCAGCATGAGGTCGCAGTGACGTTTCCGGAATCCGGAAGGTTTCTGCAGCCCGATCTTGGGGTGACCGACCCACCCGACACGGAGAGCGAGGAAGAGCAGTAGTTTCCTCGGCCACGCGGCCTGCTCGTCGCTTTGCGCCAGCCACGCAATGGCTGTTTTCCGGCTCTGGAGCGCATCTTTCACCCCCCGACGTAGGGCTCACAGACGAAGCTCAGACTGTGAGTCACAGGGCGGAGCTTTATGCGAGTCAAAAACGATGAGACGGCGGCCGGGGTTTCCACACCATGGTACGCAGTGTATACGCGGCACCAGCACGAGAAGACGGTGGCCCACGGGCTAGCCGGCAAGGAGTTTGAGATTTTCCTTCCTTTGTACCTGGCAGCGCGCCGGTGGAACGACCGAATCGCCAGGATTTCGCTTCCGTTGTTTCCCGGCTATGTTTTCCTGAGGGGCGACCTTGAGCGCCGTCTTGATATTCTGACAACACCTGGCGTGCACTCTCTGGTGTCGTCAGGAGGCCAGCCGGCGTCGATTGCCGACACAGAGGTCGAGGCGGTGCGACGTGCGGTGGAAGCCCGATTACCAGTGGAGCCCTGCGCCTTCCTGAACTGTGGCGACAGAGTTCGGGTCACGTCGGGGCCCCTTGCGGACCTCGAGGGTATCGTCGTCCGCAAGAAAAATTCCTGCCGGCTCGTGCTCTCTGTCGAGCTCCTTGAGAAGTCTATTGCCGTCGAGGTTGACGGGAGCGCGCTAGAACGTATCTTGGTTCAACCCGACCGGATGAGAAATGGCTGGAAGCAGCCAGGCTTTCGCATCGTCCCTGCGAGCGCGTGAGATTCGGAGTTTGGAGTGCGGCAGCTTGCTGCCGCTTTCGTTCCGCGAGCTTGCTCGCGGCCGCTATCCCCTCCGGCGTACAAAGGACGGCCGGCAAGCTGGCCTGGCGAGAGCGGCAGCAAGCTGCACTCCAAACCGCGAGAAACGGTTGCACTTTCAATGAAGAACACAATCGCGGCAACGGCGACGAAGCCAACTCAGGTCGCCTTGAGTTTTTGCCTCTGCTTGAGTCTTGGGGCTCTGCTGCGGGCTCAAGGGACTGGCTCACCGCCGCCGGCAGCGCCAGGCTCGGCCGTCGCCGGCACGCCGCTGAATGCCGACCGGGATTATGTGATCAGCCCGGACGACGAACTGGACGTTCAGGTCCTGGACGTGCCGGAGGCTTCGGGCGTCTACCGGGTTGGTGCTGACGGTTGCCTCATGTTGCCGCTGATTTCTAGCTCGATACGCGCGGACGGACTTACGCTCGAGCAATTGAGCGATGCGATCTCAAACAACCTGCGGAGCTCGGGGATGGTAAGCCACCCGCGCGTGACAATTAGCGTGAAATCTTCGCGCGTCCACGCCGTCACCATCGCCGGCGCCGTCAAGAAACCTCAGATCTATCCTATGTTTTCTACGATCACGCTTCTCGATGCGATCTCCCAGGCGGAAGGGCTAGCGGATGATGCCGGCGACACGGCCATCATCACACGCGGCGTGATCGCAAAGCGTATTATGGCAGCCGGCCCGGCGTCTCCTCCGAACGCGGGCCACCTTGGCCCCTCCGGCGGAGACTCCGTTACAGTTGACTTGAAGCGCCTGATCGAGGACGGCGACCCGACGCTCAACCTCACTCTTTACCCCGGCGACCGCGTCACCGCGCAGCGAGCAGGTGTTGTCTACGTGGTGGGCGCTGTCAACAAGGCGGGTGGTTTCACACTTCACAGTGACAGCAGACAGATGACGGTTCTGAAGGCCGTGGCCCTGGCTCAAGATTTGAAGTCCACGGCGATCGGCAAGAAGGCTGTCATCATCCGCAAGGATCCGGGCGCACCGGGCGACGATCGCGAGATACCCGTGAACGTCCAGAAAATTCTCCAAGGACACGCTCCTGACCAAAAGCTGATTGCCAACGACATTCTTTTTATTCCCGACAGCGACACCAAGCGAGCCTTGCACCGGGCCGGCGAAGCCGCAGCGGAAGCCGCGGCCTTGCTGGCATATCGAGTGCCGTAGTTCGGAGTTACTCGTCGGAGTTGGAAAGCTGTCAGCTGTCGGCAATCAGCCCTCAGCAAAGGGGAGCTGGAGCAAATCGAATGGCTGAAAGCTAGCTGAGACCTGACCGTTGATAGTTCTCTAAAGTAACTCCGAACTGACCTCCGAACTGAATTAACTCCGAACTGAGCCTGCCGAATGAATCTGGACCACAACCTGGACTCCCGATCGCGGCCAACCTCCTTGGCCAAGTACGATGCCGAGCTTGCGAGCGTAGTCGATGGGGAGCGTTTCGATTCCACGCGTTCCGACCTCCGAAGAAACCTTGAGATACCCTTGAGGTATCGCTGGACCATTCTTACCACGGCGTTCGTTGCAGTGACGCTCGCAACCGTTTATGCATTCAAAATCAAGCCGGTTTACCGTGCCACGGCGCAAATTGAGATCGATAATGAGACGCCACAGATTGAGTCTTTGCAAGATACTTACCGCGGCCTCCCCAACTCGGATGACACGTTCCTGAAGACACAGGTTCGGGTGCTGGAGAGCGACAGCCTGGCGCTCGAAACCATTGCCCAACTGGACCTCGCGGATAATCCCGAATTCTTCCCTCAGCCTGCCAGCGCGCGACCTGGTGAGCGGGCATCACGCCTCGAGCGAGGAAAGCTGCTGAACGAGTTCCAAAGCCGCCTCGGCGTGACTCTCGTGCCCGAGAGTCGCATCATCGAGACGAGCTTCGAGAGCACCAGCCCTGACTTGGCCGCACGGGCGGTCAACGCGCTGGTGAACAATTATGTGGAACACAGCTTCCATGAAAAATACGACGCCACCCGTCAGGCCAGCGGGTGGATGGAGCAGCAACTCGATGAACTCAAAGCGAAGGTGGAGCGTTCGCAGAAGGCTTTGGTGGACTACGAACGGCGCAACGCCATTGTGAATATCGACGACAAGCAGAACGTTGCTGAGGCAAAGTTGGCTGATTTGGACCGCGATTTGACAGTTGCTGAAAGCGATCTCGCCCAGAAGGAATCCTTGTATAACCTCATGAAGTCGGACGAGAAACAAGTGGCCTTTGTCGCCCAGAATTATCTTCTGCAGAAACTGGAAGAGAAGGACGCAGACCTCAAAGCTCAATACGTTGACGCTCTCGGGCAGTATGGCCCGAACTTCCCTAAGGTCGTCCGGCTTCGGGATGAAGTGAACGAGATGCAGTCACTGATCGACGCGGAACGCCAGCGCACCGTGGCCCAGATTCAGAACGAGTATGAAGCGGCAGCGGGGCGCGAAAAGCTGCTGGCGACCGCCGAGGCGCAGCAGAAAAACGAGATCGGCAAACTCAACGAGTTGCTGATACAGCAAAACCTGCTCAAACGGGAGGCTGAAAGCAACCAGCAGCTCTACGACAGTTTGCTGCAGCGCCTTAAGGACGCGACCGTTTCCGCCGGGCTTCGAGCCACGAACGTCCACATTGTCGATAGTGCCCTCGCGCCCGCCTTGCCGGTGCGTCCAAGAAAGGTGCGAAGCATTCTCTTGGGCCTTGCGTCCGGTTTGCTTCTCGGCATCTCGCTCGCTTTCGTGCAGGAGAGCCTCGACTCATCCGTGAAGACGGCGGAGGACGCCGAGCGGCTGATCGGGGTGCCGTCGCTAGCCAGCATCCCGGCAATGCACGTTAAGCGGTCAGTTGACCTGCTCCGCTGGCGTAACGGGAGTTCAACCAACGGATCGGCCGCGCTCTCGGTGCTCCAAAACCCGATCTCGCATCAGGCGGAATCGTACCGGGCCCTGCGCACCGCCATTCTGTTCTCCACGGCTCCGAGGCCGCCTCAAGTGCTCCTGGTCACCAGCGCCCAACCCGGTGAAGGTAAGACGTGCACGTCCGTCAATCTCGGCGCCGTGCTCGCGCAACGGGGGGGAAGAGTGTTGATTGTGGACAGCGACCTTAGAAAGCCTGGAGTATCGGAAGCGCTGCACCTTGCGCCCAAGTCGGAGGGCTTGACGGGAGTCCTGACTGGCGTTTGCGACCTGGATACAGCTACGCAGCCGACTGAGCCTGGAAGTAACGTGTGGATCCTTCCGACTGGGCCCATCCCGCCGAACCCCGCGGAGTTGCTGTCATCAGAGACCATGGCAAAGGTCCTGCAACAAGCCCGCGATACCTTCGATTACGTTATTCTGGACTCGCCCCCGGCGCTATTGTTCACGGACGCCACATTGCTTTCGACCTTGGCCGACGGTGTCGTGCTGGTCGTGCAATGGGGCGTTACAGGGCGAGGCGCTCTCCTGCGCTCGCATCGGACGCTCAGAACCGCTGGTGGAAGAATCCTGGGTCTGGTGATGAACAAAGTTGATGCTCGTCAAGATAAATACGGGCATTACGACTCATACTACTACCTGCCCGAGAATGGGAACGGGAATGGGAATCGGAAGAACCCGTCGTCCAACGGTCACGGGTAGGTTGTTGCCTCCGCCTCCGGGTCCGCTCGCAACCATACCCGGTACCCAGGAGTTTGCTCCTCGCTTGATATCGTTCGAAAGAGCCCTGCCGGGCCGACGCGAAATCGCGTTAGGCTGTCTGTGGAGCGCTGCGAGTCCCGGGGGGTGCTACTTCACATAGGCGATCCGTGTTACACGCCAGGGAGCCTCTGTTACACGCTTGCACGGGGCATTCGTGGTAGCGGCGGCACGGGGAAACGACCAGACATGCTAGTTCAGATTTGGAACCGACTCTACACGCCTTGTGCGTTTCGTTTCTCGCTCGGCAGACCTTGGCGCAGGGCGGTGCTAGTTCTGGTTGTCGCCGGTTTAGCAGCGCCGCTCGGGATGGAAGCGGCGAGGATCGGTTTCGCGTCAGTCTGGCTGCGTATGGGAGACTTGCCGGCTCTTCGACGCGCACGGGCGGCTGACCCCAGAGATCCGGAAGTCTATGATCGGCTGGGGCAGGCCAGGCTTTATGACTTCGAGGAGTCGGACCCCCAAGCGGCGCTCGCGGAGTTCTGGCAGGCAACAAGGCTGGCGCCCAAGAGGCCGATTTACTGGGAGGATCTGGCACTGGCCTCGGAGTCTGTTCGTGACGGCTCAACAGCTCGATTTGCCCTCAGCCGCGCTCAATATCTCGATCCGATGAGCCCACGGGTGCATTGGCTGGCCGCCAACTACGATCTGAACAGTGGCGAAGCTGCTGAGGCACTGCCCCAGCTTAGAAGAGTCCTTGAGCTCGGTCCGGCCTATTCCCAGGCTGTTTACGAGCTTTGCCTGCGCGAGGGAATTGGACCTCGAACCGTGGAGGCCGCGGTGCTGCCGCCAGGCGGCGAACCGGTCTTGGAACTGAGCTATGCCGCGTTTCTGGTGACGAGCAGGCAGTTGGAGGCTGCCCGGAGCGCTTGGGACCGTTCTTTGACGGGCCATCAAGCCTTTCCATTCTCCTTAGCGGAGCCTTATCTAGATGGGCTGATGCAGGACAAGGAATACTCGATGGCTTTCCGCGCCTGGCAGGACCTCGAACGAGCGGCCGTCATCCCGGGGCACGACGCCAGCGATCCGACCCAGTTGATATTCAACGGGAGTTTCGAGCGCAAACCCCTCAATGCCGGCTTCGACTGGCGCTACGGCGATGTGCCATACCTGACGCTAGACTTTGCTGACCCCGCGGCCCACCAAGGGCGCAGGTGCCTTCGGATGGACTTTACGGCACCCAGCAATCGCGATTTCGAACCTGTCTATCAAGACGTTGCTGTCGAGCCGAATCAGGCCTACGAACTGGCAGCTTCTGTTCGGTCAGATGCCTTGACGTCGGGCAGCGGACCGCGCCTGCGGGTTGTTGATCTCGCACAACCGGCTGCTCTTGACGTTTCTACCGGCCAGACTTTGGGCACTACCGCCTGGCACGAGATTCAGGTCAGGTTTTCGACCGGGCCTGAGACGCGATTCGTGCAGGTCGCTGTTTGGCGCCCTCGGTGCCTCGGCTTCCCGGCGCAGATATCAGGCACGCTGTGGGTCGACGAAGTCTCTTTGAAGGCTTCCGGCTAAGCCGATCGTTGCAAACCGCTTGTCCGGATCAAGACTATGGCAACCGTGGCGTTTGAGATTGCGGAGGCCGATGCACGCATCGCACTGCCACGGGATGAACTACGATTGCTTGGAGGTGCTCGTGGTGTGCTGGCTATAGCGTTGTTCGGCGCTCCATTAGTGTTCGGCGCCGCCGAACGCTGGGGCTGGGCGGCGGTGGTTGTCCTCATCGCGTTTGCGCTGGGACTCTGGGCCGTGACGTGGTTGCGGCGAGATCCCATCGTCCTGGTATGGTCTCCGTTTTACGCTCCCGGGTTGCTGTTTCTGGTTCTGGGCAGCTTTCAGTTCCTGACCGATCGCACTGCCGATTTGGAATCCACTCGCAACTCCATCATCGAGCTCGCAGCCATCCTCATCGCTTTCTTCTTGGCGCTTCAGCTCTCTCGAAACAAGGACGCGAAGTTTTGGCGGCGCTTCGGATCAGCCACTGTCGGATATTCCTTCGTGGTTGCTCTTTTCGCCGTGATTCAATACTTTTCCAGCCCGGAGAAGCTCTACTGGGTGATCACGCCGCGCTGGCGAAGCTGGATCTTCGGTCCGTACCTCAACCACAACCACTACGCAGGGTTGATGGAGATGCTCATCCCCATCTCGGCGTGCTACTCGCTGTCGCGCTACCGTCAGAATCGGTCGGGAGGTTTGCTAGCCTTTGGGGTCCTGTTCGCCGTGGCGTCGGTCCTGCTCTCTGGCTCCCGCGGCGGAATGGTCGCGCTCCTTCTGGAGGCAGTAGTACTGATTGGCATTGTGCTTCGAACGGACCATCGGGCTCACGCGATGCGGCCAGCCATCTGGCTGACAGCGGCTCTCGCGGTGGCGTTTGCAGCCTTCCTGTGGATGGACAATGACGACATCGCTCAGCACTTGGCGACGGTTTTCGAGCCCTCGCAGGCTTCGGATGTGAGCTTCGCGTATCGGCGGCAGACATGGTTGGATTCCCTGCGCATGTTCCGGGACCACAAGGGGCTCGGAACTGGTTTAGGATCTTTCGAATACGCATTTCCGAGGTATCAAAGCCTGCCAGGGGATGACGTCTGGGACCACGCTCATAACGACTATGTCGAGATGCTCGCCGAGACCGGGATCGCAGGCGGAGCACTCGTTCTGACGGCGATGCTCCTATGGTTTCGGCTGGCCTTTCAAAACCTCCGCGAGCGGCTGAGGCACGCCTACGGCTGGATTCAACTCGGCGCGGCCATTGGCTGCTGTGGGTTACTGTTCCACAGCCTCTTTGACTTCAACCTTCACATGCCCGCGAATGCCTTGTGGTTCGCCGTGTGCGCTGCCCTGGCGACGGCCGAGGTACCCAGACAGCGACTGCTGAGCAGTACTTCATAGAGCCACCTTCACAAATACGAATTTCGGAGGCTGCGTTGTCCACAGCTCAAATGCCAATAGTGTCCCCGAGCACTTCTGCCGGCGGAAATCATCCCAAGCCTCAAAATAATGGAGCCAAGCCATTTCCATTTCTTAACTTACGTGCGCAATACGCTGAAATTCGCCAAGACGTCCTCGACGGAGTCAATCGTGTTCTTGAAACACAGGGCTTTATCCTCGGCTCGGAGGTGAAGGCACTCGAGGACGCAGTCGCCGCTCTGGTCGAGGTGCCATTTGCAATCGGATGCGCCTCCGGTTCCGATGCCCTGCTGCTCTCACTCATGGCTCTAGGGATCGGGCCGGGAGACGAGGTGGTCACCACGCCGTTCACCTTCGTAGCGACGGTCGGTGCGATCGTCCGGCTGGGCGCGCGCCCAGTGTTCGTTGACATCGACCCTGCGACGTTCAACATGGACCCTACGCTCGTCGAAACCGCCATGACGGACCGGACTCGCGCAATCATCCCGATTCATTTGTTTGGCTTATCAGCGAATCTCGATCCCATTATGGAAATCGCGGACCGTCACCACGTGCCCGTGGTGGAGGATGCGGCCCAAGCGCTCGGAGCACGTTATAAAGACCGACCTGCGGGCAGCATCGGTGCCACGGGTTGCCTCAGCTTCTTCCCGTCCAAGAATCTGGGGGGAGCTGGAGACGGCGGCATGATTACCACCAGTGACCCGGCATTGGCCGAGCGCCTTCGCATCCTGCGCGTGCATGGCGGCAAACGCAAATACCACTATGACGTGGTTGGAATCAACAGCCGCCTGGATGCCCTGCAGGCGGCCATACTGAGGGCGAAGCTGCCTCACCTCGATCATTGGACTCGAGCGCGCCGCGACAACGCCGAGCGATATTGCCAGCTTTTGGGGGAAGCCCAACTAACTGATGCCATTCAACTTCCAACCTGCCCTCAAAACTGTTTCCACGTCTACAACCAGTTCACGATTCGAGTTACAAACCGTGACGGCCTTCGGGAGTTTCTGCTGCAGCGTGGGGTCCCCACCGAGATCTACTACCCGGTTCCGCTCCACCTGCAGCCTGCCTTCGGCTTCTTGGGCTATAAGGGCGGTCAGTTTCTGGAATCTGAGTCCGCGAGCCGGGAAGTCCTTTCCCTGCCAATCGATCCCAGCCTGGCTAGCGAGCAGCAGGTCGCCGTTGTGAACGCCATTACTGAGTTCTATAGCGACGCCGAAAGCGCAAACGAGAGGAGATTCTCAGAATGTCTAGCCTAGTGCCGTCCGTAGGAGTTGCCGGTTGCGGGTATTGGGGCAAGAACCTCGTCCGCAATTTCCATCAACTTGGAGCCCTTCGCGCTGTCTGCGATTCCGATACGGAACGAGCTCAGGAACTAGGGGTGAAATACGGCGTCGAGGCGGTTTCAGAATTCGACAAGCTGCTGGATTCGCTCGACTTGAAGGCCATCGCCATCGCGGCTCCGGCCGTGATGCACTTCGAGCTTGCCAGAAGAGCGCTACTTGCTGGCAAGGACGTCTTTGTTGAAAAACCACTCGCCTTGTCGGTGGATCAGGCCCAGGAGCTGATCGAGCTGGCCTCCCATTTCAAGCGCATCCTTATGGTAGGACACCTGCTTCAGTATCACCCTGCCATCCTCGAACTCAAGCGGCTCGTCACTGGCGGCGAGCTCGGCAAGATTCAGTACGTTTGCTCCAACAGACTGAATCTAGGGAAGTTGAGGACGGAGGAGAACATCCTTTGGAGCTTCGCCCCGCATGATGTTTCAGCCATTCTCGCCCTTTTGGGCGAGCTCCCGGAAAACGTCGCTGCGCATGGCAGCAGCCACCTTACGCCGTCGGTGGTCGACGTGACAACGACGCATTTTCAGTTCGCAAGCGGCGCTGCGGCCCACATTTTCGTAAGCTGGCTGCATCCGTTCAAGGAGCAGAAGCTGGTGGTGGTCGGCGACCGGGCCATGGCCGTCTTTGATGACACGCAATCCGAAAGAAAGCTTGTGATTTACCACCACCATATCGATTGGCTGAACCGGATGCCCGTTGCGCAAAAGGCGGACGGGGAAGTAATTCCGCTGCCCGCTCAGGAACCGCTTGAGGCCGAGTGCCGGCATTTCCTGGAATGCGTGCTGGACCGGAAGTCCCCGCGAACCGACGGCCGCGAAGGGCTGCGCGTGCTTCGCGTACTGGACGCCTGTGAAAAGTCGTTGCGTGGCGGAGGCCGGCTGCTGACTATGGAACAGCCAAAACCGAAGGCGCTGTATTTTGCTCATCCTTCGGCGGTTATCGACGAGCCATGCGACATCGGTGAGAAGACGCGCATCTGGCACTTCTCGCACATCATGGCTGGCAGCAAGCTGGGTAAGCACTGCAATTTGGGCCAGAACGTTGTCGTATCGCCGGGATGCCGGATCGGAAACAACGTCAAGATCCAGAACAACGTCTCGATTTACACCGGAGTCGAGCTCGAAGATGACGTCTTCTGCGGTCCTTCAATGGTCTTCACCAACGTGATCAATCCGCGCAGCCACATTGAGCGCAAGCACGAGTACCGCCGGACGCTGGTCCGAAAAGGGGCGTCGCTGGGTGCTAACTCCACCGTGGTTTGCGGCGCCACCATCGGTGCTTACGCTTTTGTTGCGGCCGGAGCGGTAGTCACACATGACGTGGCTGATTACGCGCTCGTGATGGGAGTGCCGGCAAGGCAAGCAGGCTGGGTGTGCAAGTGCGGCATAAGACTTGAGTTGGCAGGCGAGTCTGGCCGGTGCTCCGATTGCGGCGAGTCCTACATCCTGGACCAGGGATACTTGCGGGAGCAGTCTGCCATGGAGATCTGTGCATAGTTCAGCCCAGGCAGCACTTCGTGCGACTCATGCGGCCAGGGGCAAGCTGTCCCTGCATCCCTTATTTCGCGACTTCGGCCTAACGGCGTTCACCGAATTTGGGGTGTTAGTGTCGGGACTAGCTATCATCTCGCTCATGGGGCGGCTGCTCGGAGTGGTGGCCCTAGGTGAGTACCTGCTGTTGCGACGGGTACTGGCTTGGCTGCAGCCGGCCGTTCAGCTCGGCATGGGCAATGCCCTGCCCCGGTACGTGGCTTACAACGCGGATGGCCCGCCAAGCAAACTCCGAAGGTATCTTGTCATTTCGCTTGCACTTAGCGGCGGTTTAGCAAGCCTGTTGGCAATTTTGCTCTATTTCGGCAGGGGCACATTTGGTGGCTGGTTTTTTGGCAGCGCTCACTTGCAGGTTCTGATCCTGCCTTTGGGGTTTATGGCCGTGGGCCTGACAATTCATGGCTCGGCCTACGGCTATTTTCGCGGACGACTGGCCCTCATTCAGGCAAACGCTCTGCAAACGTGCGACATGGTGTTTGTTCCCCTGATCGTGGTCATTGCACTGGCCAAGACACACTCTGTGGCACTAATTGTAGGCACCACCGGACTCCTAACTATCCTGTTTTCAGCGCTTGTCTGTGCAGTCCTGCTGCGCCACGGCACTTCCGGTCAGCCTGAATCACGCAACACTGCAAGCGAACTCCTTCGGTACGGCGTACCCCGCGTTCCCGGAGATTTCGCATTAGGGGGGTTACTAGCAATCGGTCCCCTGGTTGCCATGCACTTCGTTCCCATTTCAAGCGTCACGTGTTTGCTCTTAGGAATCAGCATTTTGTCAGCAGTTAACGCCAGCTCGACGCCCGTCGGCGCCTTGATGCTGTCGAAAGTCAGCATGATGTTGGTGCAAGACCGCCGCGAGGAAGTGCGAACGTGCCTTCATCACTTTCTGGTTGCCGTGATTCAATTGGCCGTCTTTGTGTGCTTGGAGCTTGTCATTTTGACAGACGTCCTTCTTCGCGTTTGGGTGGGAAGAGACTTTGGAGCTGAGGTGGTCGTCGCCCAGATCATTATGATGGGAATACCTTTCTATCTGACTTACGGCTGCCTCAGAGGGTCAGTGGATGCCGCGAGTATCACCGCCTACAATACACATAATCTGTTCTTTTCACTAGGCTTATTTGGAATCCTGCTCGCTGCCGTGGTGGGTCTGCTGCCGCGGGCACTCACTCCTGCCGGAGTCGCCGCAAGCTTGTTACTTGCACTTGTGCTTTTGGCCGGCTTGACTCTGAGAACCACTCACAAACTCTTTGGCTTAGGAGTGCCGTGGCGGCAGATTGCGCCCGGCGTGGCATTGGGAGCTTCATTGGCATGCGCTACAGCGCTGGCGCAGCACACTTTAGGAACGAGGGGCGGCATGTTTGCGCCAATGGCGCTGGCGGGTGCCGCGACCATCATATTCCTCTCCGCCCTTAAGGTGATGGGATCACCTTGGGTATCCTTCTTCATTAACCTCAGTTTCCGGCGGAGCACGAGAGAGGGCCCCAGGTGCGTGGTGCCTGTTCCGCCCGAGCTGGTCCTCTCTTCACCTTCCGACTTTAACGAAGGCATGTGAAGCGATCGATCTCCGACTCCGGCGCTGACGAAAGCCTTCGTGAGCCTTCGTGAGATTTAAAGGACTTACGGCGCAGAGATTCTGTTCTTGCTCATTATGATTCTAAATGACTTAGAAAGAAACAGACAAATGCAAAAGTGTAACCCTTCTTTACACTTTTGACAAAATGCGTGTCAAACAGACGTTTGAATTGCAATCAAAAGATTGGTTATCAACTTCCAGCTCCGATTCTCGATGGCAGGGAATGTCCAACACAATCGCGGGATGCTGGTTTAGGACTCCGCTCGAGTCGTCACCACGAGCGTGAAGAGAGGGAAGCGCGGGTGCTTTTCGTGGTTCCAGGAGACGGCATTGGTTCACGCGGCGCCAGATCGCTTCGCTGCGCTTCACCGGACTCACTGTCGCGGGGTCTTACCTTTGGGCTCGACCTTCGATTGGCGCCACGACGGCACGGGCCCCGCTAAGGAAGAATCGCGGCACTCGCGCTGGTGGCCATGTATAGCGGGATGGTGACGTTCTTCGTGGTTATGGACCCTACCATGAGCCCGGGCGAGGAGGCGTCGTCAAAGCGCATGCCGATGGCCGCATTTTGAATCGTGTCGTTTGATACCGTGCCGCTGGCGGAGCCGCCCGCCAGTTCGCGGATGCCGGCTGAAAGAGCGTCTGCCGATGGCAGGGTGTTAACGATGTTGTTGTTCTGGAGGACCAGTCCCGTCACGCCAACGGCGAGTAAGACGCCATTTCCATAAGAATTCGCAATTGTATTTTTAGTTACACTGACGTCGCTCGCGTAGTTGATCACGATGCCGGCCATGTTGTCCGCCTTAAGGCCACAATTGGCGTTGCTGATTTGATTCCCGGTCACGACAATATGGCTGCCGAGGAGCGGAGCGGGATTATTGTTGATGTTGATTCCGGTATTGGATGGTTGCGAGGCATTCACGCACGTACCTTGAAACGTGTTTCCTTGAACGACGATCCTTGAAATCACGTCGGGCCTGGCGTAGGTACCTAGTGAGATACCCATGCCGCTGTTCTGCATCACGTTTCCACTGATCACAACATTCTGGCCGTCGTGGAACAGAAAGGACTGGCAGTTCACCATGTTAATGGTCATGTTGTTAGCAATCAGAAGAGACGACGAATTCGGGAATCCAGTGCCATTCACGCTGTCGACGGCGAAGCATCCTTGGAACATCGAGTGGGGCAACTGCGAATCGCGCAAGGTATTGTTGAGCATCTGCCCGCCTACGACCCCGGTGAACCGGAAGCCATCCGAGATGCCGTACGCCAGGTTACGCTGGAAGACGACATTCCTGCTGTTGAGGGCGCGCGCGCCTTCTTCACGGAGGCCGGTGAAGACGTTGTTGTGAACGGAGATCGTCGAGCCATCGAGAATATCCACGCCGTTGTTCGGACAGGCGGAGACTGGGCCGGGAATGCCCTGAAATTTCAAGTGATCCACTTCCAGGTTCAAGATGTGCGTCGCCTCGGTTGTCCCGCTAGGGCAATAGCCTCCAATGACATTGGACATGATGTCGCTGTCTACGAAGCCTTGGGTAAGCTGCGACACGTTCGACCCGCTACCTTGAATGTGGATGCCGCTCGAACCGAGGGAAATCCCGGGGTTGCCGAACAGCGTGAGGTTGACCCTGCCCAAGAGCAATGTGACGGGCTTATCGATTGAGAGGGTGGCATGAGCGAACTGGGCACCAACCAATGCCCGCGCATCACATGTTCCTCCGCCGGACGGAAGCGCTCCGATACACGCGCTGATTTTGACCCCGGCATCGTTTCCAGAGTATTGGTTAGCGTAGCGTACGGTAGACGCGGCGAAGGCCGAAGAACAAGCTGCAATAACGAAGAACAAGTGACAACTACTCTTGGCAATATGGCATAGCTTCATGAAAAGACCTTTTCTAGCTGGCACGCGTGCCGCGCGATCCTGCATGCACGGGCACCGTGGTCAGTCAGTACTAGTACTCACTCCTTGAAAGGTATCGGCGGGTGTTCGTCGGTTGATGAGCGAAGCAGCAGAGCAAGGACGATCAACTCGCTGGCTCAACGGGCGGCCGCGGCAAAGGCAGGCCGGTGCCCCAAACCTCTGAGGGTAACAGCGGTTGGTATTTATCCTTCAGATACTCATTCAGTTAAGTCGCATCGAGCAGGCACGAACTTCGGGGTGATTAGGAGCTTATAAGTTGACAATCAGCTCAAAGCGCTCGGCTATATGAGAAACAACTTACTGCAGAAAGAGGCGTGGGAGAGGGTGTTCTTATTTTGACGCGTACCACCAGTAAGCGCCGGCTTGACCTCAGCTCGATGGCGCTCGAAGCGCCTTTGAAGAGGAGCCCAATCGTCCTCGGTGCCCTGACGTCGGGCGGGGCCGCCGCACTGTTCGTCGCGGCCACGGCGAGCGTTCCCACCGTTCTGTTGGTCAGTGTCCTTGTGGCTTGCGTGTCCATCTGGCTCATGCAGCAAGCAGTGGGACTCAACCCGCGGTTTCTCACGATTACTGCGTTCTGGTATTGGCTGTATCTGGCTTTTGTGTTCATTCCGGCGTTCTTTGTGTTCACCAGCCACGCTGAGCCTTACAGAACGATTTACATGGCAGCCGTGGACAGTGCCCTGATTACCGTCCCGCTCGGCGCCATGGCCGTCAACGTCGTCACGCGGTTTGGCAAGGGTGATACGTGCAGGTATTTTCGTGCTTCTCTGGCCTTAGAAGGAGGCGTGAACACCCTCCGGCCAGGATTCTTCGTCTTGCTGGGTGCAGCGGTCGTGCTCATCGTTCTCCATTGCTTGCAAATCTCCTCGATACCTCTCTATGACCTGATCGTGCATCCCGGCGATTACAATGCCTTGGTGACAGCCCGTGAGGAATCGCTAAAGCTGATGAACTCGCCTCTGGTGTATGCCTATTATGTTGTGCGGAGCACCATATTTCCCCTCCTGATCCTTGTTGCCTTGGGCGAATACCTCCGGACACGCCGACTGGAATGGAAGATACTGTTCGGAGCCAGTTTGGTGCTGGGATTGGTTTACAGCGGGCTGACGATTGCGAAATCTCCAGTGAGCAATCTGGTTCTGCTTGTCGCATTCTTCATCTATCTGCGCCGGGGTGGAAAGGTAAAGATCAAATCGTTATTTCTAGTGACGGTTGTTTTTCTGCTCTTCCCGGTATTCGTCATTATGTCCGAGCAGGCGGGGACGGTAGGTTTTTCGGCGGCGCTCGCCGATCTCGGGCATCGAATGTTCGTCGTTCCTGCCGACGTTCTCTACTACTATTTCGAAGTCTTTCCGGGTGTGGTTCCACATCAGTACGGAGTGACTATCGGAAAGGTTGCGTGGGTTCTTGGGGTTCCGACCTTCGATGACGCGAATTGTGTAGGCAGATACATGATGGCGCGGGGAGCAGGATTTCGGTCGACGGTAACCGCAAACGCACCTTTTCTGGGCAGTCTGTACGCGGACTTCAGCCTTGCCGGCGTTCTCGTCGGAGCTTTCATTGCCGGGGTGCTCATGCAAGCTTCGCAGGTGTGGATTGTGCGGCGTCCCAAAACAACGCTGAATCTTGCCCTTTTCGCTTTTTTGCTAGTCACTTTCGCCTGGCTGAATACGACATCATTACCTCTGGTCCTTCTTAGCGATGGAGGTCTGTTGATATTTGCATTCGCGTGGCTCTTGAACGCTATGAAAGGCAGCTCCGCTCCGCTTGCATCGATGAGGTTGAAACCCAATGCCGTTCGTCTCAGCCGCACCGCGCCTTGTGCGCACCGGCAAGCAACCCCGCCTACGACACGATAAGCGCTTTCTAAAGACGTCATGCAAGTAGTGCACTTGACTTCAGTTCATCCAGCTTTCGACGTGCGCATCTTCCAGAAAGAATGCGGCACTCTTGCTGAAGCCGGACACCAGGTAACTCTGATCGCCCCGCACGACCGGGATGAGCAGTCAGGGAAGGTGGCGATCCACGCGGTTGCCAAGTCCCGGTGCCGAGCGTCGCGCATGCTCGTAGGTACATGGCGGGTGTATCGAAGGGCGCTCCGGGAGCCCGCAGACGCTTACCACTTTCATGATCCCGAATTGATTCCTGTTGGTCTGCTGCTGCGAGCGCATGGGAAGCCGGTGGTGTACGATTTGCACGAAGACGTGCCCTGCGACATCCTCGGGAAGGATTACTTGCCGAAATTCGCACGCCGCCCTCTGGCCTTTGCGGTCGACCGTCTGGAAAGAATTGCCAGCAGGCTTTTTTCTGGATTGGTTGCCGCCACACCCGCAATTGCAAGGCGGTTTGGTCATCTCGACGGCAAGCTCGTGGTGGTGCAGAACTTTCCGCTCAGGAGGGAGTTCGCTTCCCACCAGGCGCCCAGTTGGCAGCAGCGATCGGCGTCTGTCGCCTATGCTGGGTGCATCACGCGAGACCGCGGAGTGCTCGAGATGGTGGAGGCGATTAATCTCGTTTCCTCCCGATGCAACGCCAACCTGAAGCTGGCTGGGGAGTTTTGGCCAGAAAACCTTCGGACGCGCGTCAAGGCTCGGCCCGGATGGCAGCGGGTTGCAGAACTTGGCTTACTTCCGCGTTCGAAAGTAAGCGAGCTGTTTGCCACCGCAAGCGCAGGCCTCCTGGTGTTTCACCCCGATCCCAACAACCTACAGGCTCAGCCAAACAAGTTGTTTGAATACATGGCGGCCGGCCTCCCGGTTATCGCGTCGAACTTCCCCTTGTGGAAGGAAATCGTGGCCGGAATTGGGTGCGGCGTGTTGGTTGACCCGCTTAAGCCGACCGAAATCGCTGATGCCATCGAGTACTTGCTTACGCATCCCGCTGAAGCCGAACAGATGGGCATCCGCGGCCGCGAGGCCGTCGAGAAGAAATTCAACTGGGAATATGAAGAGCGCAAGCTGCTTCAGTTTTACGGCAGCCTGCGGGAACCAACATGTGTGGAATAGCCGGCATCGTTTCGCCAAGTGGATTTGATCCGCAGCATCTGGTGGAGGCTACACACCTGGTGAAGCACCGGGGGCCCGACGGTTACGGCTTTGCGTATTTCTGTCAGATCCCCGGCTGCCGCGGTCAGGTGATCCTAAACGAGGATCGGCTACCCGCAGAACGCGCCATCGTAGGGCTCGGACATCGGCGTCTCGCGATCCTAGATCTTTCACCCTCCGGAAGCCAGCCCATGCAGTCGCTGGATGGGGTGCTCACCGTCATTTTCAACGGTGAGATTTACAACTACCTCGAGATCCGAGAGGACCTGAAAGCCCTCGGCTGCGCATTCAGGACGGGCACGGACACGGAAGTGCTTCTCCAGGCATACCGCCAGTGGGGCCGCGAGTGCCTGCACCGCTTCAACGGCATGTGGAGTTTCGCGATCTGGGACAGCAGCCACGCGCGTCTCTTCTGCGCGCGCGACCGTTTTGGAATCAAGCCGTTCTACTACTATTGCGACTCGAAGCGATTTCTATTCGGTTCTGAAATTAAGCAGCTTCTGCGCTTTCCTGACGTTCCGCGGCGCGCCAACGCCGCACGCGTGTGGGACTACCTCGAATCGGGAATTCTAAGTCACGACGAAGAGACTCTCTTTCAGGGTATTCGCGAGCTGCGGGGTGGCCACTCGCTAACGTTGGATGTGGGCTTTGGCGAGATGAGTCCAACCATCGAGCGTTACTGGGACTTAGAGGTGAGGCCACAGAGTGAACTCTCGGAAGGGGCCGCGTGTGAACGGTTTCTCGAGACCTTCTCAGACGCCGTTCGCATTCGCCTGCGAAGCGACGTGCCCGTGGGCTCCTGCCTCAGCGGAGGACTCGACTCTTCGTCCATCGTTGCCGTGGCCCAGAGGCTTGCGAACCACAACAACTTCCACACGTTTTCAGCCTGTTTCGATGATCCTCGGTTGGACGAACGACCTTACATCGAAGAAGTGGTATCGGCCACTCCCGTCCAGCCGCACTTCGTGTTTCCCACCGAGAAAGCCTTCCGCGAATCCCTGGAACGGCTCCTCTGGCACCAGGACGAGCCCATTGCGGGATCGAGTGTCTTCGCTCAAGAGGCCGTCATGGAGCGGGCGCGTCAGGAAGGCGTGCCGGTTCTGCTCGACGGACAGGGAGGCGACGAGACGCTCTGCGGCTATCGCAAGTTCTACTATTTCTATTTGTGGCACTTGTGGAAAGGCCGTAAATCCCGGCTTGCGCGGGAAGCATGGTCTCACCTGCGGCGCGGCGACTCGCTACCTCTCGACTGGGGTGACGCCATCCGCTACCTTCCGAAGCCGTTCCGCCGAAAGCACTCGGTGGTCGCCCGCTTGAGCGCCAACGGCTTCGCCAACCGTCATCGGGGCCACGCCCTAAGCATCGGTCCCGGTGATAGCCTGGCTGCCCGCCAGAAGCAGGATCTCGTCCGTTTCAGCCTGCCTGTTCTGCTGCGATACGAAGACCGGAACTCGATGGCTCATTCGATCGAGACGCGCTTGCCGTTTCTTGACTACCGGCTCGTAGAGTTCCTGGTGAATTGCCCCGAGAACTTGAAGCTCAGAGGAGGCTGGACAAAGTGGGTTCTTCGCCAAGCGATGCGCGGCGTCCTGCCTGACAAGATCCGGTTTCGGAGGCAGAAGCTCGGTTTTGACACGCCCGAGAAAGAGTGGATGCGCGCCCAACTTGGCAGCTTTTTGGAAGATACCTTTATCGATTCCCAGCCCAGGACCAGTGCTTATCTCGACGCCGTCAAGGTGCGCCAGGAGCATAGGAGCTTTGCAGCAGGCACGTCTGGGGCGCTCGGTGCGTCCTCGCTCTTTCGGCCCCTGATGCTGGAGCTGTGGGCGCGAGTGCACCGGGTCGCGGCCTGATCAACGCCATGAACATCATCAGCAATTTCAAAGTCGCTACCGTAGTCGGCGCCCGGCCACAGTTTGTGAAAGCCGCTGCCATCTCCCGAAGGCTTCGCTGCATGGCGCGCGAGGTGTTGATTCACACCGGCCAGCACTACGACGCCAACATGAGCGAAGTATTCTTCCAGGAACTGGAGATTCCGGCGCCCGACTACCATTTGGACGTTGGGTCAGGAACGCATGGCAAGCAGACCGGGGAGATGCTGGAGGAAATCGAGGAAGTCTTACTGCAGGAGAAGCCGGATTGGGTACTGGTTTACGGCGACACTAACTCCACGCTTGCGGGCGCTCTGGCGGCCGCCAAACTGCACATACCGGTAGCTCATGTCGAGGCAGGCTTGCGCAGCTTCAACCGCCGGATGCCGGAAGAGATTAATCGAGTTCTGACCGATCATCTTGCCGCACTGCTCCTAGCGCCTACCGAAGTCGCTGTCCGCAACTTGCGGAAAGAGGGGCTCATGGAGGGCGTCGAACTTGTGGGCGACGTTATGTACGAGGTTGCTCTCGAGCACCTCAAAGCCGCCGAGCAGCACTCGCGGATTCTGGAACGCCTTGGGCTGAACGGTCGCGGCTTTGCCCTTGCTACTGTACATCGCGCCGAGAATACGGATGACCCGTCGCGTCTGAGTGCCATCCTCGATGCCCTGGGGCGCATTGGCCGCGAATACCCGGTCGTGCTCCCCCTTCATCCCCGTACACGGGAGGCAGCCAGGCGACTCTCGGGAGCCTGGCTTGAACACTTGCAGGTGACTGAACCACTGCCATATCTCGACATGGTCCGCCTGGAATCGCAAGCCCGATTGATCCTCACCGATTCCGGTGGTGTGCAAAAGGAGGCGTTCTTCTTCCACGTTCCTTGTATAACCCTCAGGGACGAAACCGAATGGGTGGAAACCGTCGACTCGGGCTGGAACGTACTAGCGGGTGCCGAGCCGGAGCGGATTGTCCACGCTGCCAGAAGTTACAAACCGGGCAGCCATAACACCTTTCCCTACGGACGCGGCGACGCGAGCAGGCGGATCATTGCGTTGCTCCTTGCCGCTGGCGAAAAGAAGACACTCTCCGAACCATCTCAGTCGAACAAATTTGCACCCACCACGCAGGAGTGTGCAGTCTAATGGTGCGCGTGTAAAAAGAGTTGGCGTGCGCCGTAGCGGTGGAGTTGGGAGCAGCCGGAGGGCGTATCCGAACCACGACAGTGCTTTGTGAAGATCTACGAGGGGGCACCCGCACAAGGAGCGCGTGAGCCGGTGATCAAGCGCTCGGAAAAGGAGCCACTCAATGAGTCGGAAAGCGATTGTTGGTCTGGCAGCATCGATACTGCTGTTGGCGGCCGTTAACCTTAGCGCTGACCCCATCAACCTGTTGTTAAACCCGGGGTTTGAAACTCCTGCGAGCGGCGTCACTCCTGGCACGCCCGTCAACCTTACCGGTTTGAATAACAGCGGCGGCAGCTCCGCCGCAGCCGACTGGAACGTTTGGAGCAACGGTCCCGCGGACATGTCTACCGTGCTCGTGCCGAGCACGCTGCCCGGAGGCGGTAGCTACATGCTCGAGGTGACCACCACCGGAACCAACGGCGGCCTCATCCAGGACTTTCTGGGCACGCCCGCCGCGGCTGCAACAGCATCGGTCTGGGTTTGGATTGTGAGCGGCTGCGTTGGCATGGGGTCGGGGGATGACGGTGATACCAGCGTGGATGCTCAGAGCTGCACGACCGGGTCGTGGATAGACCTCAGCGCTCCCAGCGGCTCTACCCCGGTCACAGCGTTCCTTGTCTATGACACCTCGGCGGGGGCGAATTTCTTTGTGGACAATGCTGCCGTGACGCCCACGCCGGAGCCCGCGACGTTAGTCCTGCTTGGCTCCGGACTGCTCAGCCTTGGGGGATTTGTCCGGCGCCGCACGCGGCGATGAGCAGTCCAACGTCGTCTCTTCTCCACTCGTAAGCCGCGGCGACGAGTTGAAGCACCCGGCGGCCCGTTCTCGCTTCGGCGAACAAAGCTTTCTGCTGCTCACTCAGCCCCCTCTCCGCTTAGCCTGTAGAGGGGGCCGGCTTCGCAACGCCCGCGCGGGCTCGACATTCTCTTCTGAAATCATGAACCAACGTCTGAAGCACCAGCCGCAGCACGGATGGCTAGGGCCGGATGCCCCGCGCACATCGGTTTCGATCGTCGTCGTATGCCGCAGTGAGGAGCGCTTTATCGCAGGGTGTCTGGATTCCATAATTGCGAGCGACTACCCGAAAGGTTTGCTGGAGGTGTTGGTTGTCGACGGCATGAGTGCCGATCGTACCCGCGACGTGGTTCGAGCGTACGAGAAGCAACACCCGTTCATCCGCCTAATTGAGAATCCCAGGCGAACCACTCCGGCAGCAATGAATCTCGGTATCCTGTCCGCGACGGGCAGCGTGGTGGTGATTAACAGCGCGCACGCTGCCTATCCTGCAGACTTCATTTCGAAAAGTGTAGAGTGGCTGACTCGAACAGGGGCAGACGTCGTGGGCGGTCCGGTCATCACTTTTCCTGGAGCGGGCACGTCCGTTGCCAAAGCGATTGCTTTGGGGACTGCACATCGATTTGGGGTCGGCAATTCAAAGTTCAGGACTTCGTCTCGCAGTGGTTACGTGGATACCGTCCCGTTTGGGGCGTACCGGCGCGAAATCTTTGAGCGCGTCGGACTTTTTGATGAACGTCTGACGCGAAACCAGGACAATGAACTCTGCAGCCGGGTCATTCGGCGCGGAGGAAAGATTTTCATGACGAGTCAACTCACCGCTTCGTATTTCAGCCGCCCCACCCTGAGCGAGCTCGCCAAACAGGCCTTTCGAAACGGCCTGTGGAACGTGCTGACGGTGAGAATCACACCGGCTGCGTTTCGCTGGCGGCACTTCACACCCTTCTGCTTTGTCGGCGCGTTGCTTGGGCTCGGCGCCGGCTCAGTAGCCCTACCATGGTGCCGCCCTCTGTTGCTGGTTCTGGCGTGCCTGTATGGGGCGGCGACAGTGCTGGCGTCGGTCGATATCAGTTGCAGAGAAGGGTTCAAGACCGCCTACCTGCTCCCCTTAGTCTTCTGCACGCTCCATGTCGCTTACGGAGCCGGGACGTGGTGCGGCCTTGCGAGACTGGCCGTTACCCAATGGGAGCAGCCGGTGATACCCGAAATCTCGCGGACCCAAGCTCGGCGAGCATGATCAGGGGAACTCTGGCACGGGCACGTTATCCGGTTTGTTAACCAATCGACTGTTCTTGAGCTTTCGATGCATTGGGCGCATTCACGGAAGCCCGGGATTCCAGTGGTGAGCGAGTCGCCTTTGGACACTCAACAAAGGCGAGGAGAGCAAAGAAAGAGGAGGTAAGAGAGATGAAGATTGCTCTGGTTCGAGGGCGCTGGCATTCTGTGTGGGAAAGCCTCGCTTGCGGATATCTGTACTCCTACACCAAGGCCTTAGCGGACGAATATGTTTTCCTTGACGGGTATTTTGAGACGGATGAAGAGATCATCTCGCGTTGCCTGGACGCAGATATTGTCGGATTTTCCGGAACGACTAGCCAGATGTCATGGAACATCGAGATCGCCAGCGCGGTCAAGCGGGAAAACCCTCGTGTCTGGATCGTCATGGGTGGTTACGGACCGTCAGCACAACCAACGCAATGGAGGCATTGGCCGATTGATTCGGTTGTCATAGGCGAAGGAGAGTCCAGTTGGTCACAAATACTCCAAGGCCGCCGCGATGAAGTTATTTTCAGTCCACCCATAATGGACCTCGACTCGATTCCCTTTCCGGACCGGGACTTCATCCGCGTTGAGCGCTGTATCCAAATTGCCAAGCGTGAAGAGGGGCGCCGGGTGACGAGCGTGCTCGGCAACCGGGGATGTTTGAGGCGTTGTAAGTTTTGTCTTGATGGCACTCCCAGCAGGAACCTACCACAGCCGACGATTTACGGAGCTAAGCTGAGAGAGCGGTCCCCGGCGAATATCGCCGACGAAATGAAGCAGGTAGTGACTGCACACAACATCGAGTTCTTGAAGTTCGCCGATCCCGAGGTGAACAGCCGCCCGGGCCGCATCAAGGAATTAGCCGACGAGCTCGTGGGACGCGGTTGGAGCACTCCCTGGGGGGGGAACTTCCTTGTTAATCCCTTTGACGAGCGTGACGCGGAAATGCTGTTTAAAGCCGGATGCCGAGAAGTCTGGTTCGGACTGGAAAGCGGCTCCCGGGAAATTCTGAAAAGCATAGGGAAAGGCACAAATGTCGCGACAACGCGTCGCGCATTCAAGGCCGCGAGAGATGCGGGCCTCCGCAGGCGTGCTTACGTGCTGATGGGGACGCCTCTCGAGACCCTCGAGACGATTCGGCAAACGGAATCGCTTATCGATGAAGTGCGGCCGGATACAGTGAGTTTTTCCGTACTGGCTCCCTATCCAGGAACCGAGTATTACGACGACAGAAAGCACTCCGCCTTGGAATGGCACAAGACTGACGAGTATTCGGGAGGCGTGAGCCTCTGCTCGCTGTCGCCGCAGGAATTAGATCATGAAAGGCAGAGGCTACTGAACAAGTATCGCGGAGATCTTTCACTCATTATGAAGAAAAAAGTGGCCCTGGGAGTGATCAGCACCGACGAGATACCTTTCCTTCTCGATGACGACTTCAAGATTCCATGGCAGGGTGGCACGGATGGCCTGGTTCAGTAGCGAAGCAAATGAGTCAGTGGGCTAGCCCGCGGCTGTGCCCGAGGGGCTGTCCAGACCGGCAGTCTGTTCCGTAGCGCTCGGCGACGTCCCCAACGATCACAGCTTGAGTTGTCCCGCCGCCGGGCTTCGCAAGTTTTCCGCCGGCTTCTTTGGAAAGCTGTCGATGCGGCGAGACTGAAAATCCCGCCCTTTCGAAACCTGAGCAATCGTTCTTCCACCCATTGTTGGTTCAACACAGGCTGCCTATTCCCCAACCTCATGCGAACGGAGAGTGTTACGTGCGCTTCGAATCTGTCCAGATGCGAGAAATTCCGCTCTCAGCTCCAGATATTACGGACCTGGAGCGGAAGGCCGTTTGGGAAGTTATGAACACGAAACAGCTTAGTCTGGGTCCCAAGCTGGCTGAGTTTGAAGAAATGTTGGCAAGCTACGTGGGGGTCCGCCAGGCAGTCGCCGTGAACAGCGGGACGAGCGCGCTGCATCTGTGCGTGAAATCTTTGAGACTGGAGGATGGGGACGAGGTCATTACGAGCCCGTTCAGCTTCGTGGCGTCAGCGAACTGCCTCTTGTATGAGCGTGTCGTTCCGGTCTTCGCCGACATCGATCCTGTGACCCTCAATCTTGACGTCAGTCAGGTGGAGGGGAAAATCACGAAGAGGACCAAAGCCATTCTTCCCGTTCACGTGTTTGGACTGCCATGTGAAATGGATGCCCTACTGACATTAGCGGAGACACATCACCTGCGAGTGATCGAAGACGCTTGCGAAGCCATAGGGGCGAGTTACGGCTGCAAGAGAGTGGGTTCCTTCGGTGACTGCGGTTCCTTCGCGTTCTACCCGAATAAACAGATGACCACCGGGGAAGGAGGGGCAGTCGTCACGGACGACCAAGAGATCGCCGCCTTGTGTCGAAGCCTAAGGAATCAGGGACGAGACGACAGCGGCGAATGGCTCGCCCACGTCCGCCTGGGATACAACTACCGTTTGAGCGAGATTCAAAGCGCTCTTGGTATTGCCCAGCTCTCAAGGATCGCCGACCTGCTTGCAGGGCGGGAGGAAGTTGCGAGCATTTACAATCGCCTACTGGCGGGAACGGAGGGTATTTGTCTTCCTTGTCGGATAGCCGGGAGCACGAGGAGTTGGTTCGTCTATGTCATTCTGCTGGACCAGTGGTTTGGACGATCACAACGAGATTACCTAGTCAGAAATCTTAAGAAGCGGAACATAGCCTGCGGTAAATACTTTCCGCCCATTCACCTCCTGCCATTTTACGCAAGGGCATTCGGTTACAAGGCTGGCGATTTTCCTGTGGCAGAGTCGGTTTCGGACCGAGCCATCGCGCTGCCATTCCACAGCAGTCTTCGAGAGGACGAAATCTGCTATGTCGTGGAAGCCTTGGACTTGGAATTAGACGAACTACGGCGCAACCAATCGTCCGCCAGAGCCGGATTGTTACTGAGCGTCGGCTCCTAGTCTCGTGATTCTTCATCAAACTCGTGGCCTGATTCGGTTGCGCCGGACTTTGGATTTCGTTTGTGCCGGGATGGGCCTGCTTCTGCTCTCGCCGCTGTTCATCCTCATCGCTGTTGCCATCATGCTTCAAGATGGTGGCCCAGTCTTCTACTCTCAGTGGCGAGTTGGAAGAGACTTCAGGCTTTTCCGCCTCCACAAGTTTCGCAGCATGGCGCCTGATGCGGATCGGTCAGGTCAACTGCTGACCGCACCCCATGACCGGCGCCTGACCCGGATAGGCCGGCTTCTTCGACGTTACAAGCTGGACGAACTGCCCCAGCTTATCAATGTGCTCAGGGGTGACATGCAACTCGTCGGGTCGCGGCCCGAAGTGGAACGCTACGTGAGGATGTTTCCCGTGGAATACGCCGAGATTCTGCGCGATCGCCCCGGCATCACGGACCCGGCCAGCGTGGTCTTCCGGCACGAAGACCGGTTACTCAGCGCTGCGGAAATCGAGCGGGAATATGTCGAACGCATCCTGCCGGCGAAGTTGAAGCTCTCACTGGACTATGCGCGCTGCCGCACTATCACTTCAGACTTGATGGTCATCTTCGCCACGCTGTTCGGCAGCGCCCTCTTGCCGGGTCTGCGCGGGCGCTACAAACCCGCCTACTCAATTGAAGATTGAACATCTCGCCTGCAAGGAACACCCGCAAGCGCTCTTCTGCAGTGATTCTAACCGTAGAGTGCCACGGATTCTTGCACTCTTGCGTGGAGAACTTATGCGAAGGCTACATTTTGCATTCTATACGACCGCGAACCAGCTCCTTATCGACGCGCTGGCCGCATCACTGGCACTTTATCTAGGGTATCAGCTTCGCTTCGACGGACAGGTGCCGCCCGACTCAGCACGTCAGCTTTGGTTGTTGCTGCCGGCGGTCGCTGGGGGGCAAGTGGCCATTAACTCCGTGCTGCGCCTCTATCGCTTGGTCTGGAGATATATCGGCCTCGCAGATGCTTTGATCCTGGCGCGCGGTTACGTTCTCACCTTGGCCATTTTGCTTGCCCTTCGCTTCTCGCTAACCCAGGTGGCGCCGGCGCTCTGCGTTCCCGTGAGCGTCTGCATCTTGTACTTCGTCTTCGCACTTGCCGGTTCCATCGGCGCGCGCGTGCTAAGGCGGCTGCAATATGAAGGCATGCCCACGAAGGCATGGAACGGCGAGAACCTGCGACGGGTGCTCCTTGTCGGGGCCGGCCGCGCTGGCGCCGCGTTGGCGAAAGAGATTGCGGGCCGAACCGGCGTTAAGCCCGTGGGTTTCTTGGACGATGATACCAACAAGCTGGGAATGGTCATCAACGGGTTGCGCGTACTGGGCGCCATCGACGCGTTGGCCTCAATCGTAAGCCGCTGCGGCGTGGATGAAGTTATCATCTGTATGGCGAAAGCACATCGAAAGACGCTCAAGAGAATCTGGGCGATTTGCGAGTCCATTCCCATTCGGGCCATGATTGTTCCGTCGTTCGAAGAAATCCTCCAGGGCAAGGCCAATATTGCCGCCTACCGCGACGTGGAGTTAACCGACCTGCTGGGTCGGGAGCCTCTGGAATTGTGCCTCGACGATCCTGACGTTCTGGGCGCGTACCGTAGCCGGCGCATCCTGATTACCGGCGCCGGTGGATCAATCGGGTCCGAGCTGGCTTGCCAATTGGCCTCTCTCAGTCCTGAAGAGCTCATTGCACTCGACAAGGATGAGAACGGCTTGAATGATACTTGTATTCGCCTTCGCACTCTCGCTAGAAACACCAGCGTCTATCCCGTCGTCGCCGACTTGCGCTTGACGCCGCGACTTCAGGAGGTCTTTTCGCGATTTCGACCGGAGGTCGTGTTTCACGCGGCCGCGCACAAGCACGTTTACCTTATGGAGATGAACCCGTGCGAAGCAGTACTGAACAACGTCTTCGGCACCAGGAATCTGATTGAGCAGGGCTTACGGTACGGAATGTCCCGCTTTGTTCTGATTTCGACGGATAAAGCCGTGAAGCCAACGTGCATCATGGGGGCCACCAAACGTTTGTGCGAAATGCTGGTGCAGGCCCAACGCGCGCCGCGGCGATCATTCTGCTGCGTGCGCTTCGGCAATGTGATCGGCAGCCGCGGCAGTGTGGTACCGATCTTTCAAAAACAGATTGCGCGGGGCGGACCCATCACCCTAACCCATCCTGAGGTCGAGCGGTTCCTGATGACCATCCCGGAAGCGGTCCGGTTGCTGATTCAGGCCGGAACGCTGGGATCAGGTGGCGAGATCTTCCTGCTCGATATGGGCGAGCCCGTTCGGATCGTCAGCCTCGCAGGCAATCTCATTGAGCTTTCCGGGCTCCGGCCCGGCCTCGATATTCCCATCCAGATCACGAGCCTACAGAGCGGCGAGAAGCTGCGCGAGGAACTCCTCGACACAGAACATGAAAAGCTGATGTCCACGCGCTTTGAGAAGGTCGGCAGGGTAACCAGTGAGGCGTTCGACGCCCGAACGTTCGCGGAGAGGCTCAATATTCTCGAAGCTGCCGCTTGGGAAGGAAATGCAGAAGGAGTACTGCGTATTATCGAAGATTTTGGCATCGGCTTCCGGTCCGCTTCGGCAACGCCCGCCGAACGCGATGTGGCAGCTCAAGTGGCCACTTCAGAAAAAAAGCGCAAGCCAGCAAGCGCTGTAGTGAACCTCGCTAGGCTTGCCGCGGCCAGGCCGTGAAAGGTGCATGGGGCTACATGTGGTTATCAATCAAGGCCGTCTAAAGCGCATCATATCTGCGAACGAACAGGGTCATCGACTTATTGGCAGGAGGTACAGGTATGCAAGCCCTCAAAACAGTGGTCCCGCTTCTCGGCGGGTCGGTTCTCGCTTTGAGTCTCGTGACTTGGGCTAACGCTCCTGGCGCCGGCGAGATCATCCGCGCCTCGAATACTACATTGAATGGAGTCGCTGTGCCGGAGGTCGGTACCGTAACGCCAGGGTCAGTGTTGGCGACTGGTGACAACGGAAGCGCCCTGGTCCAATTTTCACCTGATACCCAAGTGAACCTGCTGGCAAGAACCTCCGTGACTTTTCGGAGCGACCTTGGCCGCCTGTCGGCTGAAATGTCGTCAGGAACCGTGGGCGCCAAAAGTCTTGGCCAAGCACCCTTGTTGGTTGAGACTTCGAGCTACCAAATCAGACCTGCAGGGCAGAGCGGAGCGATTTATGTCGTTGCGATACTTCCTGATCTGACCACTGTGGTTTCAGCGCGGAGGGGTTCGGTTTCGATTCTTCAGAAATCGTCCGGCGAAGAGTATGCGCTCTCTGAGGGCCACTATGTGAAGCTTGCTGGAGATCCGCAGAGCATTCCACCGCAGACCTCCCAGAATTCGCCCAGCAGTCGTCCGGCAGGGCTGCTGCGCCCCCCGGGCAAGGCGTTCGTGATTGCAGTGGGCGCAGGAGTCGGCCTCGCTGTGATTCTTGACGAAACTCTCGAGCCGTCCCCTGTAAGCCCAAGCGCTCCCTAAACAAGACGCCTGGAGATCTGGGGCTCAGCCGGTGATCTTGCGCCAGTGCGCAATTCTTTCCCTGTCAGCGTCGATTTTCCTCTGTGGGTTGGAAGCTGTTGACTCCTGGCCGGAAAGGACGATCCCCCGGGCGCCATGGAGAGACTAGGCTTACGCCCTCGAATTCCGAATCTGAAACCGTCTGCCGCAAACACAAGTCACTTTGGTACGAATCCTGCTCGCTCGCTACTTGCATCCAAGTTGTGAGTGTTGAAGTCTACACCGCACTCCGATGTGCGAAGATGATTGTTTGCCCCGGGGACGAACAACGTGGATCGATCAAACGCCAGAACAACCTCTCAAAACAAAGATTGGATCTTCCTACAGAGATCAAGACAGGCAGGTCCGGACAAACGGTTTGGTAATTCCGGCTGGAGCCGGCAGCCAAGGGTTCCCGAGTTCAGAATGCCGGGTCCCTCGCCGGAGGAGCACAGCCGCCGCTGGATGAGCTTCGGGATGGGCTGTGTCGTCGAGGCGGTGGTGCTCATGCTTGTGCTGTGGCTGGGCACGTTGCTGCCCTCGATGACGCCGCAAGAACATGAGTCTAAGGATCTTTGGTCTGCTAACGTTACCCTTCTTACTCCCGTGCTGCTCAAGCCCGCGCAGCGGTCGATTAATGCTCCAGTCGTGAAAGAGCCGACGCCGACCCCTGAGATCGCCGTGCAAGCACCGAAGGTTGTTGAGCCTAAACCCGTGACGCCGCCGTTGGTAGCCAAGGCGCACATTCCGATGGAACCGCCAAGCCTGCATTCTGTCGCTCCGCCGGTCGAGGTTTCGCGACCAACCCTGCCCAAATGGGAGCCCAGGGTACAGGTTGGAGCTTTCAGTGGCTCAGCCTCTGGCGAGGCCAAGGTCAGACTACCAGCATCGAAGGTGCAGACCGGCGGCTTTGGGAGTCCTAGCGGTCTTCCCGGATTTGTCCAAGGCGGGAGCCAGGGGAACGTCGCCCATTTGGGTGCATTTGACTTGGCGACGGGTCCGGGCGTCGGCGATAGATCAGGTGGCGCTCACGGCGTCCAGAGAAGGGTGGCAGGCTCCGGCTTTGGCGATGCCACGGTCGTAGCGCCAAGCCACGGAGTTCCCGGAGGAGCGCACGTGGCATCGGCTGGCTTTGGCGACGTCACTGCCGAGGCGCCGACGCACGGAACGCCGGGCGGAGTTCAGGTGGCATCGGCTGGCTTTGCAGATGCTCAATCCCTCACCCATGCTCCGGGCCAAGCCCAACCGCAGCAGGCTGTGGCTTCCTTCGACCCGGTGGAGATCATCTCAAAACCTAATCCGGTTTATTCGGAGGAGGCCCGCAGGCTGCACATTCAGGGCGAAGTGCTACTCAGAGTGATATTTAGCTCCTCCGGAAGGCTCCAGATCCTGGGGGTCGCACGCGGACTGGGGCACGGCCTGGATCAAGCGGCTATCCAGGCCGCACAACAAATTCAGTTCAAACCCGCCCGGCGGAATGGACGGCCGGAGAACACAGCGGCCACGCTCCACATTTTGTTTGAGTTGGCGGCGTAACCAGAGTCGCGAGGAAAACCGTGTCTGTTTTAAGGAAATCGATCGTCAGTTACGGGATTTTTGTCCTTGCCCTGGCGCAGATGGCGCTCGCGCGCCAACAGAGTGCAACCGACCCGCCCGATCAGCCCACTCGAACGCCGCAAGTACAGCCGGGCTACTCACCCCAGGATGGAGAGACCCAAGTACAGGCTCCATTTTCTTCTAACGCCGGCGAATCTGCGGAGTTGACCCGCATTGTGAACTCGTTTATCGCCCGTGAGAATCAGCTCGTGAAGAACCTTCGCAATTACACTCCACGAGTGGAGACTTATATCCAGGACATGCGGCCTGATCCCGAGCTCGGCGCTGTGCCCGTGCATGATCATTACTATCTCGAACGCCTGGACTTCAAGAAGGGTTTCGATGTTCATTCTCTGCTTCCCGGGCCGGATGGCGGCTCCCGCCTTGCCAAGGATCTCGGCTCGGATTTCTCCAGACTTTATTCACTGCACTACGAGCCGGGAGCTTTCGCCTATCCCATCGTCATGGATATGAGCCGCTTCAACCGCCAGCACTATAATTTTGAGTTCGTGCGACGAGAGTTTCTGGGTGACATTCGCTGCCTGGTGTTTGATGTCAAGCCGAAGCCTCACGCCGGCGTGGGCCGGTTCGGCGGCCGCATCTGGGTGGAAGACCAGGACTACAATGTTGTCCGCTTCAACGGCACCTACGCCCCGGCTCCAAGAATGTCCTCCTATTTCCACTTCGATAGCTGGCGTGAGAACCTTCAGCCGGGTTTGTGGCTGCCCGTCTACGTCTACAGCGAAGAGTCAGACCTTAAGTACTCGGTGGGCCGTACCCTGCGCTTCCGGTCCCAGACGCGCCTGTGGGGGTACGCCTTGAGTAATCCCAACCACCAGTCGGAGCTGACGCGAGTGCTAGTTGACTCCCCTAACTCCGTTCACGATGCCAGCCAAACGTCGACCGATTCCTCGCCGGTGGCGAGCGAGCGAGAATGGCAGCGGGAAGCGACGCAGAACGTGCTCGATCGTCTGACCAAGGCGGGACTGCTCGCACCACCGGGTGATGTCGATAAGGTGCTCGAAACGGTCGTCAACAACCTGATCGTGAGCAACAACATTCAGAACGCGCCGGAGGTTCATTGCCGCGTCCTGCTGACCACCCCCGTCGAGTCTCTTGCCATCGGCGACACCATCATTCTCAGCCGCGGACTCATTGACGTTCTGCCAGACGAGGCAAGCCTAGCCGCGATGCTGGCGCACGAACTTGCGCACATCCTGCTCCAGCACACTTTTAACATCGACAGCACCAAGTGGGCATTCGAGGACCGTCTGCTGATCAGCGATGAGCAGCTTTTGAAGACTTTGGACTTCCACCCCAGCGAGCACGACGAGGAGGCGGCAGACACCAAGGCTCTCGATCTTCTGAAGAACTCACCTTACAAGGATCAGTTGGGCAAGGCCGGGCTGTTTCTGCGAGCCATGGCGGACACCGCACCACACACGCCGCAACTCTTCGGCCCTCACCTGGGAAGCCGGCTGGTGCAAGGCGATCACGTACGCCGGCTAGCCGATTTGATGGCCAAGGCGCCCCAGATCGAGAAGACGCGTCTTGACCAGATCGCGGCCTTACCCCTAGGCTCGCGAGTAAAAGTTGATGCCTGGTCCGATGCCGTGGAACTCGTCAAGAGCAAAGGAATTGCATTGGTCAGTGCCCGCGAAAAAATGCCTTTCGAGGTAACTCCGTTGTTCCCCTACCTGACGCGTTTCGGAAGCTCGGAAGAAGCCGCCGACCAACCTAAAAGCGGAGAAGTCCGGCGGCCGTCCGTCACACAGCTCGCTCCGCCGCGCGCGTCAAACTAAGGCGCTCTAAGGCCTGTTCTTCCAGCACTTCCGCAAACAGCGATCTTAAGCCTCGCAGCAGCGGTCACGCCAAATCCTTTTTCCCCAAGATGTCACGCCCCCTGCATCAAGCCCCTACGCCTAAAGCAAACTGCTCATCCCCACTCCGGCATTTGCCAACACGGCAGACATCGATTTTCGTTCACAGGCGACGGCAGTACGGCGGCAGAGGAACTTGGTGCTGGGCTCGTGGAAGATCCACCCGCTCTGCCTCTGTTGATAACTCGGCTGGCCTAATCTGACTGTCACAGAGGTAAGCCACTGGTTCGACCAACAACGGTCCGTCCCGGGTGGCTCGAGTTTGGCACGGGCAGCGCCAAGAACATGGACAACGACGGCCGTCCTTTCCTGTTCCCCGGAAGAGTTTCGGGATACCGGAACATGTTCCCCGACGTCGACCGCATCAATCCCGAATACTTCCGTTCCATCGATCGCAAGATCGACCATCTGAACCCGTCATGTGAACGCGATCGTTCAATCGCAGAATGGCTATCTCTGGGTTGGAACCGAGGGAGGACTGGCGAGGTTCGATGGAGAGCTTCACGCTTGTTCACCCCCGTGGCGAGAATTCAAGGGAGGTCCCAGCAAATTCGGTGGTCAGTGCATCAAATGGCGGCCTGTGGGTTGGTACCGATTCCGGCCTTGCACACGTCCCTACTTCGACAGGACACTTGTGACGCTGTGCCATCCGGGAGCGGGCTCGGTGATCAGGTCATGTGTCTTCAAGTTGGCCGGGAAGGCGTCGTATGGGTCGAAACGAACCGCGGGCTGTACCTGCTGGAAACGGTCCTCTCACGGCTTCACGGCGCCAGTCCTCGACCCTAGATGAGTTTAGGGTGCCGTGGGCAATGGTGGGCAATGGACGACAGCATCGGTGGCAATGCTGGGGTCGTTGGCAATTTGGAATCTGTAAGTTACAGATGCGTTTAGGGACGCATGGGTTCGAATCCCACCCTCCCCGCCACTTCGCCGCAGGGCGAAGTGCCCTGTCAAAGGGTCGAAAGGAGCGAGCTCATCCCAAGTGAGCGAGTCGAGGGCTGGTCCCGCTATATCCTGGAGTGCCTTCGGGTTACTCACCCCGGGGCGTTGCCGGGCGTTGCCCAGGGCTTTGATAGAGCGGCCCTTCGCCTCAGAAATGTAGAAACTCCAGGGGTACAGCTTGCCGTACCCTTGCGGGCGCGATGCCCAATGGGTAGGGCAAGCCCTACCCCTACACGGGGGAAGCGAAGCTCTACTTCGAAGCGAGGTAATCGGCTAGCCGCGCAGGTTCCACGGCTTCCTGTTGGCCCGAATCAAGGTCCTTCACCTGATAGAGACCGCTGGCGAGCTCGCCCTCGCCGATGATCACCGCGAACCGGGCACCCAGCTTGCTCGCCGCACCCAGCGACTTCTTCAGCTTTGCGGGCTCATAGCCCATTTCCACACTCAAGCTCCGCTCGCGCAGCTCGCGAGCAAGTTTCGCGGCCGGTTCGGCTGCCGCGTCGCCCAGCCAGGCCACGTAGACTGCAAGCGGGCGCTCAGGTTTAAGCGCACCCGCTGCCTCCACGGCGAGCACTAAACGGTCCTCGCCGATGGCGAAACCGGTGCCAGGGGCCGGCGGCCCGCCCAGCATCTCAGAGAGGCCGTCGTAGCGCCCGCCGCCCAGAATCGAGTTTTGCGCGCCCAGCACGTCGCTGGTGATCTCGTAGGTGGTACGCGTGTAGTAGTCAAGTCCGCGCACGAGGCGCGGCGCAAGCTGATACGCGATGCCGCGCCGGTCAAGCCCGGCTCGCACCTGCGCGAAGTGCTGACTGCAGTCCGCGCAGAGATGATCGACAATCTTCGGCAGCTCTTCGATAATCGGCTGGTCGGCCGGCACCTTGCAGTCAAGTACGCGCAAGGGATTCGTATCTGCCCGGCGCTGGCAATCGCCGCACATCCGATCTTTGACGCCGGCCAGCGCCGTCCGCAGGACCTCGACGTAAGCGGGCCGGCAGTTCTTGTCACCAACCGAGTTGAGCAGCAAGGTGAAATCCCGCAGTCCCAGACGGTTCAGGAAGAGCGTGAGCACCTCAAAGACTTCCACGTCCACGCCGGGGTGTTCCGAGCCCAGCACCTCGGCGCCGATCTGATAAAACTGGCGGTAGCGGCCTTTCTGCGGGCGATCGCGGCGAAACATCGGACCGATGTAATAGAGCTTGTGCACGCCGCCCTCGTTATAGAGGCTGTGCTCAATATAGGCGCGCACCACGCTGGCGGTGGCTTCAGGGCGTAAGGTCAGTGACTCCTGCGAAGGGTCGCTGAAAGTGTACATCTCCTTGCCCACAATGTCGGTGTCTTCGCCGACGCTGCGGGCGAAAAGATTGGTTTGCTCGAGGATAGGCGTGCGAATCTCGCCGAAGTGATACGCAGCGAGAACGCGGCGAGCTTCGTCTTCCACCTTTTGCCACAGCGCGGTGTCGCGCGGCAAAAGGTCGCGGGTACCTTTAACGGAACGGATGGGTTGTATGGTGTTGCTCAATCGTAAGCGCCTTGCCGAATCGGGTCATCGGGTGATTTCGTGACTGTAAAAGGCCTGAGGCTGCGAGCTGGTCTTTAATCGCCCGATGACCCGGTCGCCCGATCACCCGATAAATAGATTTCCTTGTATCCGAGGTAGTGGCTTGCGTGCGCGTCGATGAATCGGCGTTCGCCGTCGGTAAGCTGCCGCTTGAACTGGGCGGGAATGCCCATATACAGGCTGCGAGGCGGGATTACGGTATTCTCCGGCACCAGCGCCCCGGCAGCAATAATCGATCCCTCGCCCACCTTGACGTTGTTGAGCAGAATGGCGCCCATTCCGACCAAGCAATGGTCTTCCACCGTACATCCATGCAGCACCGCGCGATGACCGACCGTCACCCAGCTCCCCACCACCGTAGGCGAGCCTAGCATCGTATGCACCACCGAGCCGTCCTGGATGTTGCTGTTTTCGCCGATGCGGATCAGTTCGATATCGCCCCGCAGCACGGTCTGAAACCAAATGCTGGCATTCTCGGCGATCTCAACGTCGCCGATCACGTCCGCACTCGCCGCCACAAACGCGGAGGATGCGATGCGGGGTGTGCGCCCTTTGTACGCAGTTATCATGTCAGGGATGCCCTTGAATCAAGCTGACGGTAACTTTCAACTTAGCACACGCGGCGGCGACCCGTCGACAGAGTGAAGCGGCCGGTACTGGTGTGATTGAACGCCCCAGGCGCAGTCATTCCCGCGAAGGCGGTAATCCATTGTAGAAGTTTTTGGAAAAGAAGGTATCCAGGAAGTGGATTCCCGCCTTCGCGGGAATGACTGCGCCTGAGAGGGTTCCGCCCGGCAATGACACCAGTACCAATCGGTCAGAGGACTGACGCAGTAGAGGCGCCTTAGTGCCACCATTGAACGGTGCGGTGAGCCTACCACGACGGTTGTCTGGCAGGGCGACGGACGTCTATCCGAAGAGTCCTCGTTCGTGCTTGCCAAGTCGGGTGCTGCACATCGGGCAAACGCGAGTTCCCGCGGTCACACTCGTGCTGCACGAGGGGCACCGCGAAGGATCGTAGGTAACTTCGTCGAGGACATACCGGAAGACGATGCCGAAGATGATCCACACAAGGTAAGCGCCGATGAATTTGAGCCACATCACCTGTCATATCGGCAGTTTTCTTCGATTGAATGAGCGCGGCGCGTGACCCGGAGGGCTGCAAACCCGAAACCTACGCGGCAGTCTTTCCCCAAGGGCCGACCCGTGGGTCGGCCTTGGCCGGAGCAAGCCCCGGCCCTACAAGCCAACGACGGCTGTCTTTCGACCCTTTGTGCTACACTTCGTGTCATTCCCCTTGAGGAGGTCGCCATGCCGCACGATCCCGTTTCCCGCAGACAATTCCTGCAAAACGTCGCCGCCGGTTCGGCTGGCGCCGCGCTGGCGGGCGCGCCGGCAGCCGCCGCCACCCCGCCCTCTGGCGGTGCCGAGCCACCGGTCCCAAGCACCGTGGAGTCATATCCCATCGCATCGCCCGGAAAGGGTTTGGTGGTGGACCGCCTCAAGATTGTGAGCACCGAGTCTCTGAATGATCCTTACGCGGAGCGCGTGCGCAACCTCTCCTCCGGGTTGGAGCTAAAAATGGGCCTCTCTGACGACGCGTTTCACGGGGAGTTGGCCGACGCGCACGTCATCTTCGGCGACTTCTCACGCCGGGACTTTGCTGCCGCCAAGCAGGTCCGGTGGATCCAGTGGGGAGCGGCCGGCGTGGAAGGCATCCTCTGGCCGGAATTGGTGGAAAGCCCGGTGGTGCTCACCAACATGCAGCGCATCTACGCGCCCGTGATTTCTGAGACCGCCATCGCCTTGATGCTGGCGCTCGCCCGCGGCATTCCGCGTTACTCCATGCAGACCGCACAGCACCAGTGGAAGACGCTTGACGGGCTAAACGAAATCAGCGGCATGACGCTCGGCTTGGTGGGCCTCGGCGGCATCGGCACGGAGACGGCACGCCGCGCCCATTTCGGCTTTGGCATGACAGTGCTGGCCGTTGATCCCAAGCCCATTCCCAAGCCCGACTTTGTGGCCGAGCTACACTCCCTTGACTGGCTCACGGAGATGGCTTCGCGCGCGGACATCCTGATGAGCGCGACACCGCACACGCCGCTTTCTGAAGGCATGCTCAATGAGTCCGTCTTCCGCTCGATGAAGAAGTCCGCTTACTTCGTCAACGTGTCGCGCGGCAAGGTGGTGAACACTCCCGACCTGGTCCGTGCGCTCAAAGAGGGCCGGATCGCCGGCGCCGGCCTGGACGTGGCCTACAAGGAGCCCTTACCGGCTGACGATGAATTGTGGACATGCCCGAACGTCATCATCACCTGCCACACGTCGGGTTGGTCTCCCAAGGTCCAGGCGCGCCGGCATGAGCTCTTCGCCGAGAACGTGCGCCGCTATGTATCCGGGCTGCCTCTGCTCAACGTCGTGGACAAACAGCGGGGCTACTAGGGTTCGATAGTTTCACCGGTTGCTATCGCTGTTCAAGGATTGTTTCTCTCACTGCCGGCAAGCACCCCTGGAACGTGCAGCAGCTTGACGCCCAAACGAAACCCACTCGCGCCGGCTGCACGAGTGTATACTGACGCCAGGCTGTGGCAGTGGGTCTCTTTCCCATCTCGGCTCGTTACAGAGGCCGGCGGAGCTGCGAAGCCCTGGCCATCATTCCACTTTGCCTGGTCGCCCTGATATTTACCGTCCCCGCGAGAGCGCAGGAACCAGCGAATCCGCCGGAGGTGAAAACCCGGGAGGCGCCGCCCACGTTTCAGATTCGGGTGGAGCGCAACCTGGTGACGGTGCGGGTGGTGGTGCGTGACCCGAAGGGCCACACCATCGGCAACCTTACCCAAAATGATTTCCGTCTGCTCGACGACGGCAAACCTCAGGACATCTCGGGTTTCTCGGTAGAGACCTCAGGCGGCAACGCCCCTCCGGCCGCAGCGGTGGCCACTTCAACGCAGCCGGGCGCGGCGAAGGCAGCTCCGGGTGTTCCGGCGTCCCCGGCACCGCAGCGCTTCACAGGCCTGTTTTTTGACGATCTTCACCTGCAACTGGAAAGCGAACAGCGCACGCGCAACGCCGCCTGGAAATACGTCGCCACCGAAACGAGCGCCTCAGACCGCGTCGGAATCTTCTCAGCTTCGGGTTACGATGACTTGGATTTCACAGACGACCGGGATAAGCTACACGACGCGCTATTTCGCCTCGCGCCCCGTTCGCACACCCCCGATCAAACTGGCTGCCTGATCATCGACCCGTACGAGGCCTACCTCGCCACCAAGCTGAGCGCGCCCGACGCGCTCGCAGTCCTTCATGCTGAAGCTGCACACTGTTACTGCGATGCACCGCTCCCTGCAGGCGATGTCGATCCGACCTCCGGGCGCCCGTCCACCATGATGCTGCCTGGCAATTCGGGCGGCGGGAGTGGCAATGGCGCAGCCGGGCCCGGCACCCCGGGCGACCCCTTCTGTTCGGGCGAGCTTGATGCTGCGGCAGTGTGGGAAGCTGCCGACATGGAGTCCCTCGCCGCGCTGCAAAAAATCGAATTCGCCGTACGCCGCCTGGCTGCCATGGCCGGCCCGCGTACGCTCGTGCTGGTGTCGCCGGGCTTCTTGACCGAAACGCGCGCCGAGGCTATCGACGAAATCATTCACACCGCTTTGCGCCAGGATGTGGTGATCAGCGCGATCGATGCCAGCGGGCTTGAACCGGCAGGGATCGAAAGGATCCCGACCAAGGTACGTATAATTCAGCGGGGCAAGTGGGCGGCGGGTGACGCGCTCGCCAGCCTCGCCGAGGGCACCGGCGGCAGCTTCTTCCATAACAGCAACGATTTCGGGGAGGGCTTCGGCGAGACCGCGGCTGTGCCCGAGGTCGCCTACGTCTTAACGTTCACGCCGGCAGATTTCAAACTCGACGGCAAGTTCCATACACTCAAGGTCAGCTTGAACGAGAAGAAGCCCTGGACTGTCGATGCGCGTCGCGGCTACTTCGATCCCACTCGAGCTCTGGCGCAACAAGCTCCCGGCCAGGATGAGCTCGATCGGCTGATGTTCTCCCAGGACGAAACTCACGTTCTCCCGGTGGAAGTGAGCGCCGAGGTGGGCAAGCAGGTGAAACCGCCCTCTACCCTTACGGTTGTGATTCACGTGGACATGCGAAACCTGCAATTCCGCAAAGAGGCGGACCGCAGTGTGAACACGCTGACGTTCGATACTGCCCTCTTCGAATCGACCATGACGGCAAATACGTGAGCGGAAAGGAGGAATCGTTTGACCTCCACTTAACCGACGGGACGCTGCGAAAATTCGAACGGACGGGAATCTACTTGAAGACCAGCTTCCAAGCGCCACCCGGAACGTACCGCATTCGCGAAGTGGTGCGCGACGTGGTGGCCAAAGAGATCTCAGCCCTCAACTGCGAGGCGCTGATTCCAGCCGCGCAGGGCTCAGCCGCTGCTGCCAGCAAGCCGCCACGGCCTGAGCGCGTGTTGAGCGCCGCCCAATCGATGGCAAATTGGACGCCGGCTCAGTTTGTGCAGGCCATTCCCGAACTTCGCGGTCTCGAACCCGCTGCCAATCAGGACGAGCTTCCCTTGATCCTCAAACGGGTTGGGGCAAACGTAAAAGCGTTCTTTGACACCCTTCCTGACATCACAGCACACGAGGGGATCATCCTGCAGCGCTTGGACTGGGCTGACCACCCGATCGATACCATGTGGGAAGACTTCAATTATCTGGATCTTTCGCTCCCGGCTAAAGACGGCATCGGCCTCGAGGAGTATCGCACGAACCGCCGGGGCAAGCGCGTCGAGCCGAAGCCCTTGCAAGGCGGGTTCGTCACCCGTGGCTTTACCTCCATGCTGGTTCACTTTCACCCCATGTACCAGCCTGATTCCACCTTCCGCTATCTCGGGCGGCAAGTGACGCGCGATGGTGAGCGCGACGTGGTTTACTTTGCCCAAATCCTTGAGAAGGCGCGCATCAGGGAGGCGCTGAACACCTCCGAAAGGTCGATACAGATTCTGGTGCAGGGACTGGCCTGGATTGATCCCGTAAGCTACCAGATCGTCCGCATGCGAACCGACGTCTTATTTCCCATCGACGACCCTTATTTGAGGCAGGAGACCACGGATTCCCAGTTCGCCGCCGTGCGCTTCCCGGGTGACGCCCGCCCTGTGTGGCTGCCGGTGGATGTCACTGTGAGCTTAGGTTGGAATCGCCAATCCTTCAGCAATGAGCACCATTACTCCGACTTCAAGCTGTTCCGGGTGGCGACCGAGACGACTGAGACAGGTCCTAAACATGACCCCAGCCGGCAATAAGCAGGCTCAGGTTCCGCGGAATTCGGCCTCTACTTCTCAAACAATTCAGGGACACAACTTTGACGTTGGCACGCCTTGACTTGGCGTCGTGCCTCCCCTATCATCCATATTGCGAGGGTTTCCCGATTGTTTACGGGCGGTTTCGAGTTCATCTTCGTCCTCTTCATTGCCTTTTTGCTATTCGGGCCCAAGAAGCTTCCCGAGATCGCTCGAGTGCTGGGCAAAGGACTGGGAGAGCTTCGCCGTGCTTCGAACGAGTTGAAGAACTCGCTTGAGGATGAGATCCGCAACTTGGATCGCGAGGTGCAGGCGCAGCGGGACTCCTCGAATTCCAGTCCGCTGCCTCCCTACACTCGCGAGCATCAGGCTGCCTTGCCGGAAGCCTCAAGCACGATAGCTGCGGAGATTCAACATCTCGATCCGGACCTCGAAGCTTCGCGCACGGAGCTGAGCGGGACAGAAAATGCCCACGACCATCCAGAAGCCGCCACCCGTGAATCCGGCGCCCGATCCTGAAGAACAACTTGCTGGCAAGCAGATGTCTTTCCTCGAGCACCTCGAGGAGTTGCGGCAACGTCTGCTGAGGGCTGCGGTTTCCCTGCTGGTCGGGTTCGGTATCTGCTTTTATTTCGCCAAGAATTTTTACAACATCCTGGCGCGCCCGCTTACCACCACGCTCCATCAGCTCGGCATCGATCCCAAGCTGGTGTACACCAATCCGGTTGATCCCTTTAACCTTTACATCAAGCTCGGCCTGCTGGGCGGCGTGTTTCTGGCTTCCCCCTTCATCTTGTGGCAGCTCTGGCTGTTTATCTCACCCGGCCTTTACCGGCATGAGAAGAAATACGTGTGGCCGTTTGTGGGTCTCACCACCTCCCTGTTCTTGCTGGGCGGCTATTTTGCCTGGGCCCTCGCCTTTCCGGCGGCGCTCAAATTCCTGGTATCTTACGGCGACCAATTCAAGCCCATGGTCACCATCAACGAATACTGGGACCTGGCCATGTCGATCATTGTGGCCGTAGGACTGGTGTTCGAGCTGCCGGTCGTGCTCCTGCTGCTCTCCATCTTTGGTATCGTCACCCCACGTTTCCTGTGGCGCCAGATGCGCTACGCGGTGCTGATCACGGCGGTGGTGGCCGCGGCCATCGTGCCCACCAACGACATGGCCTCGATCTTCATCGTCTGGATTCCTTTAGTCGGTCTTTATATTCTCAGCATCGGCCTGTCGTGGCTGGTTCAACTGAAAAAGCGAAAGAAAGCTCAGGCCGCCTAGAGATGCGATTCGCGCTCACTTCTCAAGGTGTGAAGAGACCCCTGGGAGCGCGGGCGTCTCGCCCGCTTTTGGTTCCTGAGTCTCTCCACAGAGAAATGCTGAAGAAGCGGGCGAGACGCCCGCGCTCCCAGGGACTGGTGGGCCTCCGCCGTCACTTCCTGAGAGCTTTCGGCTTCGCGGTCTGGCTTGCGATTCAGGCGGGGACAGCGTGGCCGGCAGGTGGCTATGGGCTTCCGCCCGCAGGGGCTCACGGCCAGCCCGCCCCCAGCCTGCCGCCGTTTGACGCCGCGCGAGCCTTTAGCGACCTCAAACACATGGTTGCATTCGGCCCCCGACCGGCCGGATCACCCGAGCTCGCTAAGACCCGTGCTTGGATCGTGAGTGAACTGAACAAGACGGGTCTTCACGTTGAGGAAGACAAATTCGCCGCGTCGACGCCGGTGGGGAACCTCGATATGGCCAACATCATCGTGCGAATCCCGGGGGCGTCGCCCGAAATCGTGGTCGTGTGCGGCCACTACGACACCAAGCGATTTGACCGCTTTCGTTTCGTCGGCGCCAACGACGGGGCTTCAAGCGCGGCGCTGGTGATAGAGCTTACGCGGGTGCTCGCGAAACGGCCGTTGCCTTACACCCTCTGGATGGTGCTGTTTGATGGCGAAGAGGCGCAGCGCGAGGAGTGGCAGGGCACTGACAACGACTACGGCAGTCGTCACCTGGTGCAGCGTGTCTCGGCTGAGGGTGAACTCAATCGTGTGAAGGCGCTTATCCTGGTGGATATGATCGGTGACGCCAAGCTCGATATCCGGCGAGATCCCGAGTCTACGCCGTGGCTGACCGAGCTGGAGTTCGGCACCGCACGTCGTCTCGGCTACAACCGCTACTTCCTTGATCAGGAATATCCGGTGGGCGGTGACGATTATGATCCCTGGCTGCAGGCCGGGGTGCCTTCGGTGGACATCATCGACTTTGATTACGGCCCTAACGCACGGTCTCATCCTGGCGATCCGGATTGGAACATTTACTGGCATACGGCCGAGGACACCGTGGAGCATTGCAGCCCCCAAAGTCTCGAGATTGTGGGCCGCGTGGTACTGGGCATGCTCCAGGAGCTTGAGAATTCACCACACGTGCGCCCTTGAGGGCGTCCACCCTCAACTTCACATGCAACGCTTTGACGTCAAGGCCGACAAGACCGCTTATCCTGTGGTGGTGGGGTGCGGCGCGTGGAAAGAGTTGCGTGAGCTGGTCTCGCGCGGCTACACGTCCACCTTCATCCTCACCGAGAGGCGGATTTGGAGTCGATGGGCCAAAGATTTCAGCCGTGACAGCGGATTGGAATCGGCGCGGGTGGTCTTCATTCCCAGCGGGGAGAAATCTAAGTCGCTCGCGCAAGCGGAACGTGTGGCCGGAAGCCTCCTGAAACAAGGCGCGGACCGGCGGTCTTTGCTGGTGCTCTTTGGCGGCGGTGTGGTGGGCGATCTCGGCGGCTTTGTGGCCTCCACCTACATGCGCGGCATCGACTGCGTTCAAGTGCCCACCACGGTGGTGGGTCAGGTGGATAGCGCCGTGGGCGGGAAGACCGCTGTGAACGTCGGCGCCATGAAAAACCTGGTGGGCACTTTCTATCCGCCCCGCATGGTGCTGGCTGATCCACGGGTGCTTGGGTCCCTTGGCCGGCGGACCTTTCGCTCGGGCCTGTACGAAGTGGCGAAGCATGCCATTTTGGATGGACCCGAGTTCTTTGAAACGTTTGAACGAGAGCTGGATTCTCTTCTGCCGGAGAGCGCCCCCAAGCTTGAGGGCGTGATCGCTCAGGCGGTGAAAGTGAAAGTGGATGTTGTCAATCGCGACGAGCGCGAAAGTAGCCTGCGGCAGGTTCTCAATCTCGGTCACACCTTCGGGCACGCGCTCGAAGAGGCTACGGGATACAAGCGATTCCTCCATGGCGAAGCTGTGGGCTGGGGTCTCCTTGCAGTTGCACTGATGGCCGAGCGACTGGGATACCTCGCGTCGCGGACGGCTGAGGACGAGGGTGCCTCTACGAACAGAGCTGGAATGTCCTTTAGAATCAGGGACTGGGACAGCGAGACTCACGAAGCGCACAAGGATTGTGACAGCATATTACTATATAATAAAAACACTCCGATCCGTGCCAGGAGGGGACCAAATGCGCAGCTGAATGAATCCCGCGGGCGCTCCCGGCACCGAGCGCATCCTCCGCAGCGTCCGGGCGGCATGTCGGATGCCGACCGCATTCGTCGGCTGATTTGGCGGATTGGCCCGCTACCCACAATTCGAGACGTCTCTGCGAAGGCAATCGTTCGGCTGCTGCCGCATGACAAAAAGGCCGTCGGCGGAAAGATCCACTGGGTAATTCCCGAGCGCATCGGTAAAGTGCAGATCGTCACCGGAATTTCGTTGACGGAAGCTGAAATCGCATGGAAGGAGTTGCGCGCGCTTGAGTAGGGCCGACCCTTGGGTCGGCCTTGGCCGGAGCAAGCCCCGGCCCTACAAGGCGACAAGTGACGGCGATGTTAGCGGTAGGCTACGTCGGAGATTTTGAGGTGCGATTTGCATGACAAACTTACTAGACAAATAACAGGTGCCTGCAGCAAAATTACCGACCGAAACCGTTAGGTTATTGAAAAGAAAGGACCGGCTGGTGAGAAAAGTGAGAAACCGAAAAGCGCAGCTTGCGGTGCTGCCGTTCGGGTCGGGGTCGGGCAAGTCGGCTTGTTCCCATGGCGGTCATCAAACTCGCCTCGAAGTGCTGACCGCTGATGGCCGGTAGTGATCCGCGACAAACAAGGACGGATTTCGTTGCATCACGCGACTGACACCATCGAACAGAAAGGCAGCCCTCTCGGACCGCCCGATCAGGAGCACGAGACTGCCCGCGCCGTGCAAACCATGTTTGCACGCGTGGCGCCCCGCTACGACTTCCTGAACCATCTCCTTTCGGCGCGATTCGACGTGTGGTGGCGGCGGGCAGCAGCCCGCGAGGTTCGCCACGTTCTGGAACGTCCGGGATCGCTGGCGGCTGATCTCTGCTGCGGCACGGGTGACCTCACGTTCGCGCTTGCGGGCCTTTCGGCCGGCCGAGTAGTCGGCGCAGACTTCTGCCATCCGATGCTCGAAATCGCTTCGCGGAAGGGCGCGCGCCTCCAAGGTAGGCAAGGTGAGCGTTCGAATGGCGCCAGCAAAGTGCCCGCGCGCTTCATTGAGGCCGACACTCTGTCGCTGCCATTCGCGGACGGCTCGCTAGACTTGGTTTCGGCAGCCTTTGGTTTTCGGAACCTCGCCAACTATGCGCAAGGACTGGCGGAGATGCACCGCGTGCTGAAGCCGGGTGGATGGATCGCCATCCTAGAGTTCAACCGTGTGCAGTCGCGAGTTCTGGGTCCATTGTTTCGACTTTATTTCCGGCATGTGCTGCCATTCATTGGGACAGTAATCTCCGGCGTGCGTGGACCCTATCAATATCTGCCCGACTCCGTCGAACGCTTCCCAGACCAGGATCAGTTGGCCCGGCAACTCTGCGAGTGCGGTTTCAAGAAGGTTCACTACCGGAACTTCATGGGTGGTGTGGCCGCATTACATGTCGGTGAGAAGAGCTGCATTGGAACCTCGAAGAGAACGGGTACTCTGTCGTGAAAATCCTCACTGCCGCCGAAATGCAGCGGATTGACCGCCTCACCAGCGATCGCTACGGTGTGCCGAGCCTCACCTTGATGGAGAACGCGGGACGCGGCGTGGTAGATTTTGTCACCCGACATTACGCGCCACTGGAAGGCCAGCGCATGGTGATCTTATGTGGACGAGGAAATAACGGAGGCGACGGTCTGGTAACGGCGCGCCTGCTGCGCGAACAGGGACTGCAACCTCGCGTCTTGCTCTTTGCTGACCCTGACACTGTGAAGGGTGATGCCGCCACTAACCTGGAGCGTCTGCAGGCTTCAGCGCCGCCGGAGGTCGTGGCGACGGTGGAGAAATGGCGCGAAACCTACTCCACCCTCGAAGGCACGACACTGCTGATCGACGCTTTGTTGGGCACTGGTCTGGCGCGCCCGCTCGAAGGATTTCTGCTTGAAGTCGTGCGCGACGTGAATCGGCTGACGCCACGGCCGGTGGTGGTGGCCGTCGACCTGCCTTCGGGGATCTCGGCTGACACAGGCGAACTCATCGGCGAATGCATTCGCGCTGACGCCTCCGTTACCTTCACCGCTCCGAAATTGGTCCACGTTTTTCCTCCCGCGTGCGCGAGGGTGGGTGAATGGGTATGCAAGGAGATTGGAACGTCCCCTGAGGCGCTCGATTCTGACCCTTCCCTGCGGCTCAATCTCACCACCAACGCCGATGTCGCATGGCTAGGCCAGCCGCGCCCTGCCGACAGCCATAAAGGTCTGTATGGACACGTCCTGGTGATCGCAGGCTCTGTGGGTAAAACAGGCGCGGCGGCTATGTCCGCCTTGGCCGCGCTACGCGCGGGCGCAGGCCTCGTCACAGTGGCGACGCCCAAGAGCGCTCTTCCTGTAGTCGCGGGTCTGGGGCTCGAATTCATGACGGAACCGCTCCCCGAAACAGACTCGGGAAACATCTCCCTCCAGGCTTTGGACGGACGGGTGATGGACCGGCTCATGGAAGGTAAATCGCTGGTTGTCCTGGGCCCGGGGATCGGCGGCGCGCAGGAGACGGCGGAGTTCGTTCGCGAACTCGTGCGCGACACGGACGTGCCCATGGTAATCGATGCTGACGGTCTCAATGCGCTGGTGGGTGCGCTGGATTGCTTGAACGGCAAGGGACGCGTCCGCGTCCTCACACCTCATCCCGGCGAGATGGCGCGCCTGGCCGGAATTACGACTGCAGGGGTTCAGTCAAATCGTCTCGAGGTGGCCCGTGAGTTTGCGGCGAAGCACAAGGTAGTTCTGGTGCTCAAGGGATTTCGCACGTTAACCACTGATCTGGAGGGTACCACTTGGGTAAATCCCACCGGCAATCCCGGCATGGCCAAAGGCGGCACTGGTGACGTGCTCACTGGGATTGTTGCGGGGTTCCTTGCCCAGTTCGGAAATCGACCTCGCGGGCCGTCACTTGCGGAAGTCGTAGCCGCCGCGGTGTATATTCACGGATTGGCCGGCGACCTGGCGGCTGAAGAGGTGGGTGAAATGTCGATGCTGGCGGGCGATTTGCTCGAACGTGTACCGGACGCTCTGAAGGGTGTGTCCGAATCACCCGATTGATTCATCCTCAATAATGCGCCAAATTGATGGCGAAACTTATGCGATGTTCACGATTTTCAAGCATACGGCGCTATGATGGGGTTGTTTCACAAAGCGTCCTTTTAGTACGGTTTGTGAAGAGGCCGCGTAG
>Ga0335085_10001041_pt1 | contig 65451 bp, 67 predicted proteins | sample Lox_Sample_45_FD_206712 | JGI IMG/M metagenome (GOLD analysis project Ga0335085, IMG submission 206712) | Soil microbial communities from Loxahatchee National Wildlife Refuge, Florida, United States - Lox_Sample_4.5 | ecosystem: Environmental > Terrestrial > Soil > Wetlands | place: USA... | reverse complement strand
GCTCGATCACAGGACCAAAAAGGGACACAGAATTGTTGCGTTTCCTTGTTGCAGTATTCGGTTCGAGCCTGATGCAATTTCATGCCTTCCACTCCGGTTCGAGCAATGGAATCGGACGCGACAAATTGCACCTTTACGAGAGCCTGAATCTTCCATTCCCTCTTCCAGACGCCGAATTCGCCGCGGACAACGCCCCGGAAATCATCCGCGAGGCGGCGTCGATCATTAAAAGTGTCGAACAGGACGGCGCGAGCACTGCGCCAACCAAGCGAACGGAAATAGTTGAGAGTGCAAAGAAACGCTTGGAACCATTAGTCGAGGCTTATTTCTCCGTGAGCGACACTGAGCGAATACTCATTTCTGACACACTTGAACTCTGGCAGCCGAGCATCCATAAACAGAACCTCGATCTCGACATCCCGGCCCTGCGGTTTCCGAAAGATAAGGACCGCAAACGCTACGCCGAAACTCTTGCGGGCGAGTTGAACCGCTTTTCCCGCAAGCAACAGATTCGCATCAGCGTCGAAGGTATGGCTTCGGATAAACTCAACCTTGTGTTCATCACCGTCATCTTCGGCAATGAGAAGCGGCCTTATAGAGAAACCGGTGGTGACGCTGAATTATGGAAGGCTCTGGCAGATGTAAACAAGGCAGCACAGAAGGAAAACGGCCCCATCTCATATCTGCGCGGTTTTACTTATTGTGGGCGTGACCGGATTCATATCCTCAAGCCGGCTACCATGCGAAACTGGTGTCGTACTGCCGCGCTGAACGACGCGGACGCCGCTTTTGAGCACCTGCGAGGAAAGCCTGCATGAAATTTGGGGAAGCCAGCGGTCGGCTTGCTGCCGAATTTAACCCGTTCACTGATGAATACCTCGGTGAAATTTTTCAGGCTGTGGCAATGGCGTGGGCGAGAATGCGGCAGCCAAAGTTGAAGGAGTGGGAGGACGAAATCACATACCGCCTTGCCGGCAGACTTCAGAATGATCCAACCTTGCCAACTCTGCCGTACGACATTGTTCCCCAATATTGGCTGTTAGACTTGGATGGTCATCGGCTTGGCCGTCTCGACTTGCGTTTCAAACATCGCCACTCGCACCGCGACTACTTCGCTTTCGAGTCTAAGCGCCTGCATGTCACATATCCTGGCGGGACTCTTTCCACGGAGTACCCGACCTATGTAAGTGATGAAGGCATGGGGGCCTTCGTTACAGGTCAATATTCCAAAGGATTCCCTGCCGCTGGAATGCTTGGCTATGTCATGGACGGCAACACCGGGAAAGCATGGACCGGCCTCGCCGCTCACATTGAAACGAAGCGAGCCGACCTGCGCTTACTCACGGCCTCTCGACTCGCCGAATCATCGCTCAAGCGCCACATTGAATCCGTTTCTCTCGACACTCGCCTTGGCGAGACACAACACGATCTTTCGCCTCACGTATTGCGTTTGTTTCACCTCCTATTGCCTGTAAAACGGCGGTTTTAGTAGTGGATAATCGTGCGTACCATAGTGCATCTCGACGCGGATGCTTTCTTCGCGTCCGTTGAACAAGCCGCCGACAGCCGGTTAAGAGGGAAGCCAATTGCCGTCGGTGGCGAGCGGCGCGGCATCATTGCGTCGGCTTCGTATGAAGCCCGGAAATTTGGCGTCTATACGCCTATGCCTACGGCGCGGGCGCACAAGCTCTGCCCGAAACTGATTGTCCTGCCCGGCGATTACGAACGCTACGAGCAGTTTTCCAACTGGATGTTCGGCTACGCCTACGATTTCACGCCGGACGTGGAGCAAACGTCCATTGATGAAGGCTATTTTGACCTGACGGCCAATCGCATCAAACCGCCGGTCGAAATCGCATTGACCATCCGCAAGGCCATCGGTCAATCGCTCAAAATTGCCGTCAGCGAAGGCATCGGCAGCAACAAGCTCGTCAGTCAGATTGCGTCCAAGCTGAACAAGCCCGCTGCGTTTCAAACCGTTCTCAACGGGCAGGAAAAGCAATTCCTTCACCCGTTGCCGAATCGCTGGTTGCCGGGCATCGGCCCGAAAACCGCCGTGCGCTTGAACACGGCGGGACTGGTGCAAATCGGTCAAATCGCGGCAACGCCGATTGACATGCTTGCCTTGCTTCTCGGCAGCCAGGCACCTGTCTTGCGGCAGTTTGCCAACGGGATTGACGAGCGCCCACTGATTCCCGCCAGCGAGCCGCAGAAATCATTCAGCCAGCAGGAGACGTTCGACGAGGACATGACCGACGAGGAATACGTTGAAGCCGTGTTGCGGCGGATGGCGGATAAACTGTTCGCAGCAGTGCGCGAGGAAGGCCGCAGCGTGCGGACTCTGACAGTGAAAGTCCGTTACAACGACCGTGACGAAAATCAGCGGGCCGAAAGTCTGCGTGAACCGACAGACTTGGAAACGGATGTTTATGGCCGCTTGCGCGGCTTGCTCCGCGAGGCGTGGCAGCGGCGCGTCAGTCTGCGCATGGTGTCGCTCAAATTGTCCAACGTATATGACGGCGTGTTCCGCAGCGAACTGGACTTTGAAACCAACGGGCGAAATCACGCAACCCGTGAACGCTTGGCCGCTACGCTCGACGGATTGCGACGGGACAAGGGCTGGTCGGTGATTCTGCGCGGACACGATTTGCGGTTGCGCGATGCACCACGAGACATCGTGAACGAGCGCGCGCAGCCGGAAATCAAAATTCGGTTTCAGATTCAAAAGCGAACCAGTCCACCAAAAAACGCCACAACCTACGTTCCATTGCGTGTTCGCAGCTATTACACCTTTCTGGATTCAACGCTTTCGCCGGCTGCGGTCGTGGATCTCGCCCGGCAGCACGAAATTCCAGCCGTTGCCCTGACGGACATCGGCAACTTGCATGGGGCGGTGGAATTCGTACAGGCTGCAAAGCAGGCGGGCATCAAACCTATTTTCAGCGCGGAACTATCAGTAAATGGAAATCCGCTCTTGCTCTACATTGAATCCGCGCGCGGCTATCACAATTTGAACCGGCTTTTGACACGCCACGCGGCAAAGGTGGACGGGGAGGAAGGCGCAGTCGCCACGCAGCAACGCCGCACCGTTTCGGTTGACCGTCTGGACGGCCTCACAGATGGGTTGATTGCTGTCAGCGCGGATTTAAGGCTGGCCGAACTGTTTCCCGGTCGGTTCTACCAAATGGCAACCAAGCAATCTGGCGAAGGCTGTCTTCCTGTCGTCGTGTGTCCGGCGATCCACTACGCCAGCCCCGGCGACCGCCTTAAATTCGACATCGTGCAATCCATCCGCACCCTGACGCTCTTGCGACAGGAACACCCGGACAAACGCATGGACGGGCGGTTTCATTTCCGCACGCCGACAGAAATGGCCGCCGCGTGCAAGGAGCATCCCGAATGGCTGGCGAACTCGCTGGAAATCGCCGAACGGTGCAATTTTGAAATCCCTTTCGGCAAACCGCAGTTTCCCGCGTTCACTCCGCCGGACGGTTCCACGCCGCGAGAATTCCTTTGCCAGCTTGTTATCGCCGGATTGCGCCGACGCTACGGTGAACGCGCCAGCGCCATGCGCCCGCAAGTCGAACAGGAATTGAGCATCATCAGCGCGGTCGGCTACGAGGAATACTTTCTGGTGGTCTGGAACATCCTGCAAGATTGCCGCGCACACGGCATTGAATGGATCACGCGCGGCAGCGCGGCGGACTCGCTGGTTTGCTATTGTCTGCGCATTTCCGATGTCTGCCCCGTCCGCTTTGGCCTCTACTTCCGCCGCTTTCTGAATCAGGAACGCATGGCGTTGAACAAACTGCCGGACATTGACATTGATTTTCCCCACGACCGCAAAGACGACGTGGTGGACCTGATTTTCGCCAGATACGGCCGGGAGCAATGCGCCGTGGTCGGCGGGATCTCGACCTTTCAGGCCCGGAGCGCGTTTGCGGACGTGGCCAAGGTGCTGGGCGTGGCCGAACGCGACGTGCGCCGGTTCACCGAACATTTCCCGTGGAGCTTTGGCGGCGGCTGGATTCCGGCGGAACACACGCCCAGCGGCGGCGCGAAAATACGCGAATTGCTCGCCGCCAGTCCTGAAAACCGCGATTTGCCGTTGAACGACGAACCTTTCAAAACCGCGCTGGACATGGCCGAATTTCTCGACGGCTTTCCGCGTTATCCCAAAATGCACCCGTGCGGCGTGGTACTGTCTCGCCAGCCGATGCAAGAACTGACGCCAACGTTCATTTCCAACAAGGGCTATCCCACAACCCATTTCGACATGGACGCCGTGGAAGTCATCGGCCTGGTAAAGATTGACGTGCTGGCGCAAGGCGGCTTGGCAGTGATGCGTGACGCGAAAGCGGCGTTGGCGCGGCGCGACGTCAGCGTGGACTTGAAGGCGCTTGAACCGTGGCAAGACCCGGCGGTTTGGGAAATGATTTCCAGCGGCGGCGCGCGGGCGGTGCATCATATCGAAAGCCCAGCCATGACGGGCTTGTGCCGACAGTGCAATGCGCGGGACATTGACACGCTCATTGCCATTGTGAGCGTCATCCGGCCTGGCGCGGCGAACGAAGGCAAGAAGCTGGCGTTCACCCGGCGGTATCAGGGGCTTGAGCCGGTGACGTATCCGCATCCGTCGCTGGAACCCGTATTGCGCGATACGTTCGGGCTGGTGGTTTATGAGGAACACATTTTGCAAATCTGCGAAGCGTTTGCGGGATTAGACCCAGGCCGGGCGGACGTGTTACGCCGGGCATTGAACAAACAGAAACACACCGCCATTGCCGAGATTCAAAAGGAATTTTTCGCGTCAGCGCGGGCGCGCGGACACTCACCTGAGAAAATTGCAGAAGTATGGGGATTGGTTGCGGGTTTCGCCGGTTACGCCTTTTGCAAAGCGCATTCGACGGCCTACGGCGTGGAGGCATATCAGGCCGCGTGGTTGAAGCGGAATTATCCGGCGGAATTCATGGCCGGCGTGTTAACCAACGGCAAAGGGTTTTACGATCCGCTGGTTTATGTGCTCGAATGTCACCGCCTCGGTTTGAAATTCCTGCCGCCGATGGTCAACGAGCCGGGGCCGCAATTCACGGCACACGGTAACGCAATCCGCGTGCCGCTGACGCGGGCGAAAGGACTGACGGAACGAACAATCGAACGATTGCTGGCCGAACGCGAGCGCGGCGCATTCGCTTCGCTGCCAGACTTCCATCGGCGGATGAATCCGTTGCCGGAAGAAATGGAAATAATGATTCGCGCGGGCGGGTTTGATGAATTCGGCCAAGCGCGCACGCGGCAATTTTGGGAAGCGCAGCAGTTGCAGAAGTCAGTGGTCGGTGCTCAGTGGTCAGCGGGCGGAAGCCGCAACTTGGAATTTGATTTTGAGGCGGGCAGGAATCCGGTTGCGGATTTCTTTACGAAGAATCCGGCGCTGTTACGCGAGCCGACACGCCGCGAACGGCTTGAAGCCGAGACGGAATTGTTCGGCTACGCAGTAAGCGGGCATCCGTTGGAATTGTTTGACGACGTGGATTGGGAAACGTATTGCCCTGTCGCACGGCTGGCCGAGCACGTCGGCGAAACGGTGGTGACGTGCGGGCTTGTGGTGGAACAGCGCACGCATCACCAAATCACCAGTGAGCCGATGAAATTCCTGACGCTGGCGGACTGGACGGGCATGGTGGAAACGGAATTGTTCGCGCGGACCTACAAAAGCTATGGACTGGCCACGGTGCGTTATCCGGTGCTGGAAATCACAGCGATGGTCGAGCTATTTGAAAACGGGCATGGATTCACGTTGCGCGTGTTGCGCGCAGGAAAACCACGAGAGAAATCACTCGCTACGCCGCCACCGGCAACGGCCATTCGGTGAAAAGGGCATTCGGCTTGAATAATTAGCTTATCAGTTAGCTTGTAAACGTAAAGGCGAGGACTCATCCGTACCCTCCAGCGGACTTCGTTTCCGCAGCCCGGCGCTTCGCTTCTTCAAGTCGAGCTTTGAACTCCGGCGACTCAGCAATAGCGCGAATTTTGTCGTGCAATTTGGCCTGCCTTTGGTTCTCGCCTTGAACCATTTTGATGAAATCCAATTCCGCACTGGTTAGCTTGTCGTCATCCAATTCTTCAAACTTCCTGAAATGCCGGTAATCCACCGCACAGATCAGCAAGAAAGAGACGATGGCAGAAACAGGAATCAGCCCACAATGGCAAACTTCAACCCACGGAATCACGTTCCCAGTCGTTCCCTGCTTGGAATCTGGATAGGGAATTAGCCGACCGGATAGTTTACCACGCTCCAGCCCAAGCAGGACCGTCACGGGGCGTGCATCGCCGAGGAACTGTTGCCATTTGCGCGCTTCACCTAAAACCCGCTTTTCGGACTGTGACGTAAAATCGAAAAGGGAGATACCGCCGAGTTGCTGGCAAGCATACTGTCCCCCCCAACGATCTGCCCTGCCATCGTTTGGTTGGATAAAACCATCAGCTTTGATTTGCTGATAATCTGTTATGCTGGTGCGATGCCAGAGTAAGCCATTCCGTAGCTCCTTCCAGAGAGGATGACCCGAATGGATTGTCCTTCCATCACTCATACACTGGCCTCCACATGTTCTTCTGCGTGTTTTACGCGCAGGTTGCCCGGCAGCAGCATGGTCAATGGTTTGTCTAACAATCTAAAATTCCGTCGCGCCGATGTGATTTCCAATACGGTCTGGTCATTCAAGTGAGCAAATTTATTCCGTTGCAATAGCAAAAACCATCGCCCGTCGCGACTATGGGCTAGTTGAAAACATTTCCGATTGGTGCCCTGCGTAAAATATGGCGCACGCAAGACGAGTTCGTGAAAATGGCAACTGGTAAAAATGAAAATGTCACCGATGTAAATCTGCTGCGCATTGGGAATGACGAACGCGACAAATAATTGAGGGCGATGATTGATAAAGTCCTCGGTGGTAAAATGTCGCCAGGAAACACAATTGAACAATTCGCGCACCCACTTTGGGCCTTCCCATGTGCGACACCACTTCACTTGTACTTCCCGATATTCTGGTTGATGTGGCAGATTCCGGCGGCGCAGAATCAGGTCAACTTGGTCTTCGTCAACGTAATGTTTAAAAGGATTCCATCCCGCCTGGCTAAACTCAAATTGAGCGATGTTTTCTCCGTGAATTTCCTGATGGCCGGAATGTTTCATAAAGAATCAGATTCAAAAAGGAACATCATCTCTTTCCGGTGGCGCCTCTACACGCTTCGCTGGCTTCCCGAACGCCTTGTAAATGGTTTCTGGAACTTTGTACCCATCTGCCAGTTGATCGTTGGATTCGCAGGCATTCCTCATCGCAGTCTTTTCGGCATCGGTAAAGTCGCTAATTTCAGGAATATAATCACGCAGCAAGATGGCATGTGCATATGATCCTGCGTTACAAAACGCTGTGACCAAACCACGGCGCATTTCAACATGCGTGCGCGGATTGGCGAGCAATGTCTTAAACACGCCCTTTGCCAAGGTTCTTGGCTTTTCGAGGTTTCCGCTGATGCCTTGGACTTTGCCAGCGAATCCATAAGGGTCAATTCCCAACCGCACTGGCAAGACCAGCACGCGTCGTCCGAATGCCCATCCGACTTCCTGGTCAGTCCATACGCTTTCAGGAAAGTCAGGAGTGAATAGGGCGGCTAAGGCGTGCATGGACCGTAACGCTAGTTCGATTTCCTTTTGCCATTCCAAACTTGGCCGAATCGCTTCGTGCGCGACGAAGGCAGAAATACCAAACAATTCGAGTTCATCTTTGAATTTGGAAACAGCGACCTTGTGTGCGGAGACGTGGCTGATGAACAGACGGAAGTAACCTTCTGGCCAGAGATGACGTACTTCTATATCAGATGGGACGAACCGTTGGCCAACCGCCTTGTCGCCTGGCGCAAGTGGTGAAATTGTGACTTCTCCTATTGGATCGTTCGGGAGCAATCGGTCAAAATACGAAAGCTTTTTGGCAATCTCCTTTTCAATTGCAGACAAACGCTGTTCAACAGTTGCAAAAACAGGCACCGGCACTTGAAGCCGCAACGCCCATGTAGTCGTGCCTCCGTTCCAATTATCGAAATTTACCGCATCGAAAGACGCGCTTGAACTTTCAAGCAGTTGGACAAGCTCATTTTGACCCTGATGCTTGAGAATATCGGTGAGCGTCTCCATAACCTCGGCAACTGATTTTGGATAACCGGGTTCAGCCATGTGAAGCCAGCTCCTTTTCTACCTGCTTCACGCGCAATTCGCCCGACAGCAGCTTGGGCAACAGCGTGTCACGCAACGCCGCGAGCGTCGTTTCTTCAAACTGAGATTCTGTGTTTTGATTGAGCATTCAGGTATCGGATTCCAAGATTTCAACCGAAAACCGAAAATGGAAAATACGGGCCAGTTCTGGCTTTCTCAATGGACGGATTCTGCAATCCGGCACTCCGCGTGCGCGTTGCTTGGGCTGCGGTTTCGTGGGCCACAACGACGGACATGCTGGCGTTTCCGCCCCAAGTATTCTTGGCCTGCTGAAATGCCCAACCGTCGGCAGTATCAATTAAACCTGAATTGTAATAACCTCCAGTTGCGTCGTCATCATTGGACACTTCTCCTATCTGACAACTACACATCCGCACAAAGCCCGATTCGGCACTGACAATATTTTCAAAGAATAAGCGTTTGCAGGTCTCGCGATTTGCAACGCGAATCTGGCGCGCTTCATTGGCCAGTAATGCGGTCGCTGACGCTCTAACAAACCGCGAAGATTCACGGTGAATCTTCTGACAGCAATCCAAAATCAAAGTTCTTTTTCTCGTGCCCGCGAGAAGTTCGTTCGATGTTACCGTTTCGTCTTTTCGCAAATCCAATACACGGTCTTTGTCAACACTAGAAAACCAACCGTGGCCAGAGAACATGATAAAAACGTAGTCATGAATCGAATTATCACGAATCCACCGCCGTACTTCTATTGCGCTTGGGCGGTCCATTGTTTGAACTTCTCCCGCATCCCAAGCACCACCCTCCGGGGACAACATCAAGCGATTGTAGTTCTTGACATCCACATGAACTCCCCGGCAATAATTTTCTGCGCCTAGCTCGCCAGGGTTCGAGATCAATAGTGCGCGTCTGGTTATTGGCATATTTATTCTCCCTCTTCTTTTTTGTTCATTTCATTGTTTTCGACTTTTGTGATGATGCCGGCTGCAAGACGTTCGCTGGCTCCAGCAATCATCGCCGCTGCACACATCGCCAAGTTTTCCGTTCTGGTTTGTTCAAAGATCGGAAGGATCAAGCCCAACTTTACCATTCCTCCAACGAGAGTGCCGGCGATTCCACCGCCGACTATTCGCGCCACGCCTTCGAGATAGTGCAGATGCCGCTCTGCGGTTGAATCCACGTTGGGTTGTTTGCCGAATTTCAAAACGACGAATAAAACTGCTCCGACACAACCGGCACAGAAGCACATCGCTAACAAGAGCGGCAGCTCTCCGAGGCATTCTTGAATCAGGCTTTTGACAAATAGCAGCACCAAGCCAGCCAACGCTACAAATCCTCCAGTACATAGACAGGCTCTTAATGTCCAAAACCGAGAAACTTGTTTGCTTTTCGCTTTTATGAATCTTCTTGCCTGTGCAGTCGCTTCGGCGGAACCGACAGCATCTCCTTCACATGCGCTAACGACGGCTTCACCTAACAATCGTTTGGCAGCGAGTTTCAAATCATCCGGCCAGTTGTGCGCAGTAGGTTCCAGCAATGCAATTTCGTTCGCGACTCGGCGGATATTCTGTTTAGCAGGCTCGTCAAGAGTTTTCTCAAACGTCTCATTGTAACCCCATTCCAGGTCAACGTCGGCATCAACATAAACATATAGCTCGCCTGTTCCCGAATTAGTCAGGTGGCAGATCAAATGCAAAACGTCGGTTTGTTCGCCACCAAACGTATATTTCTGTAACTTGGGTTTACTCATATTCCCTTCGCCATGCGGATGCAATCACATCGTATTTCCATATCTGGAAAATGAAAAGACTGAAATTGAAGTCAGAGACATAGCGTGCTGAAATGGTCGCATGGCTGCCGGGCAACTCTGGCTTTTTCCGCCGCCCAAGCCGCTCGTCGAGCGGTTTGGCGATGAATTTTTTCGAGTGCTTCCGTCCGGGCCGGGCGTGTATTTCATGTGCGGCGCAACCGAGGGCGTCTTGTATGTCGGCAAGGCGCGCAATCTGCGCAAGCGGTTGTCCAGCTACCGTGTCGCCAATCCCGAACGCTTGCCGCGCCGGATTGTCCGGTTGCTGCATCGCGTCACACGGATTGAATTCGACCTCTGCACCACGGAAGAAGCCGCCCGCAATCGTGAGGAACAATTGATTTGTGTCCTTAACCCGCGTTTCAACGGCGCTGGCAAAGTCTGGCCGCGCCAATGAATCTCTGCGCACGAGCGGGCTTCGCTTAACCCTACAGCGAATTCTTTCCTTGAGCCTTCGCTTTCGCCCAGCGGGCCTTGGCGGCCGCTGCGATTTTAGCTCTCGCCGCAGCCCTCATCTTGCGCTTCGCTTTCTTCGCGGGCTTTGCGGATTGCTTCTTCGCCTTGGCCCATCGGGCCTTTTGAGCGGCAATAATCCGCACCCTTCCTGCCGCACTCATTATGCGCCGTTGCCGGGGAGCGGTATTCGCACGAGCGGAACCTCCAGCACCCAAAACCCGCGCCAATCGGGTTTCAAGCGATTGGATTTGGTTCTTGATCGAAGCCGCATGCCGCAATTGTTCGGCTGACAGACTAGCAATAGATACAGTCAGGCGCTCAACTAGCGCATTTTGTATGTAATTGTCAATACGCTCATGGCTTCAACCATAAACACTAGCGGCCAAACGCACCGTTGAACCGCCGTGACCAACGCGCGGTTTGCTCCGCTCCACGGGCTGCCGGTCGGCCCTGTCCCCCTGACGACCAAGCCCATTCCACTGCGCAAGCCCGCGCGCTCGTCACGAGCGGCAATGGACCTGAGCGCAAGTGCGCCAGGCTTCCGTCTGCGGCTCGGCGGCGGGCGTTGCGCTCCGGCTGCGTTTCGCCAGGCGCTCGACTCCGCTCTCCGCTTCACTTTCCCCGCTCGCCGACCACAGACCGAAGCCGAGATAAATCGCAAGGTGCCAACATTGCGTTACAAGATGACATGGCCATCGGCTGTTTCAGTTGCTATATTCTTGGCCTCAAGAAATTGTGAGATTATTTCACGCCACAAAGGTTGAAAATGTCCCAGGCATTCTGAAGGACGGCCTGAAAAGTCGGGGAGAAGGCATTTATCTTTCGGATTCCATCGCAGGAGCGGCTCGCTGGAAAGCGGCGACCATGCAAGGAGTGCCAATCGCAATTGTAGAGGTCGAGATTGACGGGCGCGCTATTCGCGAAGGCGATGACCACTCGCCCGCCATGCAAAAATTGTTCGGGGCGGGCAAATCCTTCTGGTCAGCCAAAGACATTCCCAGTGAATCCGTTATCAAAGTCCATTTCCGTACGATTCACAAATCAGCCAAATCAACGCGGAGGAAGGCAAAGACCTGAGCGGCCAGGTTTGTGACTGACAGTTTCCGCCGTGACCAACTCGCCCTTTGCTCCGCTGCACGGGCTGACGGCTCCCCACTTCCCCAGCCGTGCCCATTCCACTGCGCAAAAGGCGACCTCGTCACGAGCGGCATTCCAGCAGAAACGCAGTCGCGCTGCGCTTCCATCTGCGGCTCGGCAGCGGACGTTGCGCTCCGGCTCCGTTCCCGCCGTCTCTCCGCCTCCGCTCCACTTTTTCCGCTCGCCGCCCGCAGACCGAAGCGCGGTCTTATTTTTCACCGTGCAGCCAGCCGACTGATACTTTCAAACACTTGGCAATGGCCGCGATCTCGTAATCCATTAAATAGCGGGCCTGCCTTTCAATCCGCGAAATGGCGGTTTGATCGAGGGATATGCCCCTTGCCGCCAAGCGCCCGGCGAGATCGTCCTGCGAAATCGGCGGCTTGCTCTTCAGGCGCGCCTCGCGAATTCGGCGGCCAACAATGTTTCTGTGCGGCATTTGATGCGTCTTCTTCACAACGGCGAAAATGCGGACTTCACATACTTGACATTTACAGGATAATCCGCTTTTAATTATGTGGACTTCGCATAACTCCGTGAGCGAGGTGTGGAACGATGGAATCACGAAAACAAAATTCGCAGCCGAAAAGCGCCGAAGGCCCCCAATCGGGCTTCACTGAATTGCCGATGATGCTGGAACAATCGGATGAACACGGAGAGGAACTGGCAATCAAACGGCAAATTTGGAAGAAGCTTTGCGAACGCCTCAATCAATTGGAGCGTGAGGAGATTTCTTTTCGTGAAGCGCAACGAGGCAAAAATGGAACCTGATGTGATTGTGATGTATGCAAATCAAACAACTCTGTTTAAGGCGCAAAACAAGCAAGCGTCTGACTGGCTGCGACGGCGGTGCCACCTGGCTGTGGAAAATGCAAGCGGAGATACCGAAATCCGGGTGCATCCGAACCTGATTGGGCGGATACTGAAGGAACTGAAAGCGGCGGGGTTCGAGGTGTCAGTTTTGAAGTCCGCAAAATGACGGCGGTCGCCTTTACATTAAAGCCAGAGAGTTTCAGCGGGATTTCCCGCTCTTTGGCTTCAACTTTCTGGCGCGATGCCGCTTGAGCAGTTCTTCGGGATAAAGTTCATCAGCGGCGACTCCGAGCAATGACGCCAGAACAAGCAATTCCTCGTCGGACACGTAGCGCAACCGGGCTTCAATCTGGCCAAGCGTGGAACGGCTGATGTCCAGGCGGGCCAGTTGACAACGAGCGGCAAATTGCTCCTGAGTCATCCCCAATTTCTTGCGCGCTGTCCGAATCTGGGGGCCGACGACATTCGCTGGATATTTCTTACGAGGCATGGCCAAGAATCGAACTTGACCCTACCGACATTGCCCGCTTTATTTGTTATGCCAGCGTAACATGCCGAATGCCGCTGCTTCTAAGCCGTTCACGAAAGCAAATATAGAAAGATGAACTGCATCCAGGCGGGAACGCGAATCGTGGCGATGAAACCAAGCTCAATTATCCGGCGGCAGCGTGAGGTTCAAGCATACTACGGCTCCGCTCGATCAAATGGCTCGCGGCTTCCGTTCCTACTTGAGCCTCCCGCCACCGCCAAAGCCCCTGCCTCTAGGATTTCATCGCGGTCATGTGTTGCTGCGCAAGGTTGTCAAATCCATGAGAAATTATTGGCTTTTAATCGCCATGTTCCCGGTTCCAACCGAATAGCTAACACCTTTCAACCGCACAAACATGCGACTATTGAACCGCAGCCGAAGGTCTTACATGAATTGTTCGTTCGTATGCAGCCAGACAACAACGGTCTAACGAATAACACTCACTAAATTTCAGTATGAGACAAAATCCGTTGCTTGTGCTATTATCAACCCACATCCCGGACAGGATATGAGCACCAAACCGAAACGGGGCGTAAGACGCACACATCACCGCAATGGGCTTCTCGCGGTAGAGGAGATTTTTAGCGGGCAAAAGCTGCATGGCCGACGCCGGACCTGGCACCGCAACGGACAACTCGCCACCGAGGAGCATTATCGCGACGGGCGGCTTCACGGGCTTTCGCGACAATGGAGCGAAAAGGGCAGGTTGCTCGGCTCATTTCGAATGCAGCATGGGACGGGGCTTCAGAAAAGCTGGCATGACAATGGGCGGTTGAATCTGGAATTCAGCACCGTGGAGGGGCAATTTTGCGGGCGCAGCCGGCTCTGGCTGTCCGACGGCACGCTGGTTTCAGACAAGATTCTCCTCTTTAACCGAAACGTCCCCCCCGCGCGGTATCGCCAGGCGGCAGCCAAAGACACGCGCCTGCCCAAGCTGCGTGGCCGGATCGGAAAATCGCCGGCCCACAATCGCGCTTTGGAGCTGCACACCTATCGCATATTTGTCTCCCGGCTTTTGAAGAAGCGCCCCTGCACCGAGGCCAGGGCGTGGTTGAATGCCGGCAACAACACATCGCGCTCGCTCGGACGTTTCAAGCAGGCAAACGCGGCGAAATTCGTGGTGGCGCTTTACCAGGTCGGGGCCGTCAAAGTGATTGTGCCGGACATTTACCGCAATAAGCGCGGCGACCAGTTTGCCGATTGGATGCTTGTTCAACTTCCGAAAGAGGCCAGGAAGCGCAAAGCCATTCGCGCCGTCTGCGCGCAATTGCGGAAAGGCGACCTCGGAGCGGTTCAGCCTGACCAGGATTGGGGCGAGAGTTACCTTTCCCTCTTGCTGGCCTGATTTAACGTATGACGAGGCAGTCGCGGGCCTCGTCCACAGTGAGCGTGCCGCAGGTCGGCTGGCCGGCCAGCAAACGTTCCGAAACCGCGTCGCCCACCAGTTTCTCCACAGCGTCGCGCATTGGACGCGCGCCGAGTTTGGGATGAAATCCTTTGCGAACCAAAAAAGGCAACACAGTTTTATCGAGTTCGAGTTTATGGCCGCGCGCAGCGAGGAACTCGACTTCGCGCGACAAAAACTTTTCGGCGATCGCCAACTGGTGTTCATAGCTCAGGCGGTTGAACACGAGTTTTTCATTGACGCGCGCGAAGATTTCCGGGCGCAGGGACTGTTGCGCGCGGGACAGGACGTGCCGCTCCAGGGTTGCGTCGTTGGAATGTTGGAGGCTCATCAGTTCTGCGGAGCCGATGTTGGAAGTGAGCCAGACGTAAAAGCCGCTGAAGTCCAGCGTCTGTCCCGTTGCCACCGTGATGCGCGCCGCATCGAGCAGTTGCAACAGAATGTCCAGCACGCGCGGATGGGCCTTCTCCGCTTCGTCAAACAAAAGTGATCCTTCCGCCGCGCGTTCGCGCATTGCTGCCAGGTAACCAACTTCACCCAATTTCGCGCCGAGCAGCAGACCGAGCGATTCCTGAGTTTGATATTCCGACATATCAAATCGGAATAGCTGTCCTCTCCCAAAAATCTGATTCGTCAGCACGACGACCGTTTCGGTTTTTCCGACGCCGGTGGGTCCGAGCAGCAGGAAACTGCCGCGAGGACGGCCCGGCTTGGTGAGACCCAGTTCGCCGCGCTTTACGGTGGAGATGATGCGTGGCAGAACCTGGGATTGGCCGCGGATTTCACGCGGCAACAGTGAATCCAATTCGAGGAGTTTGGCGAGCTTGTCCGCATTTAATGCTGTATTCATGCGGCTTTCGTGTATCAAAAGCCGCCATTCATTTTGTGCAAGCCTTGCACATTCGCCTTCGCCGTTCCTGCTAACTGTATTCGCACGATTCAGCGGCAGAGCCGCTGGCGACAAAAATCAAACTGAAAAAACAACGCCATGAAAAAAATGTTCGCTCCGAAAATTGTCACGCGGCTTCGCCCGCTCCTCACCGCCACGCTGCTGGCGCTCAACACCGTCTCCGCTTTGGCCCAGAGCACGACCTTCAACTCCACCGACCTCAAAACCGGCATCAGCAACAGCCTGGCGGTGATCATGATGTTCGGTTTCGTGCTCGGTATCTTCGCGGTCATCTACGGCGGCTTCGCCATCCGGCGCGGCGACATTGACCAGGGCAAGATGTCCATCGTGGGCGGCGCGGTGATCGCCGCCGCGCCGGCGGTGGTTTATGCGTTCTATAAAATCTTCGGCCTGGATTCCAACAGCGCCGTCGGTGTGGGCAACTTCTGAAGCGGTGTTCCTCGACCCATTCTGCTTCCAACCAACACATGAGCGCCAAAAACGAACTCCGGCTGACCGACACCAACGCCGCGTCCGACTCCAAAGGCCGGACGTGGGGATTGGAAGGCAATCTCTTCTGGTGGGTGGTGGGCGGCGTTGGCGCGGGCATCACGCTGTTCTTCGTTCTGCTGGTGATGCTCAACCTGTCATTGCTGGTTTCCTTCGTGGTGGCGCTGGTGCCGTTGTTGCTCGCCCTGGCCTACATCTTTGGCCTGCGGCAGGGCAAACCGCCCGGTTACGACCGCGATTGTTTTGAATATCTCCTGACCGGACGCGGTTTCAGCCCGCAGACCGGTCGCAACTGCAACCATCCCCTTTTATGAGCCAAAAAAAGAAATTGCTTCCCCTGTCACACAAGCCGTTTGTCGGTTCGGTCGAATTGATCCCGCTGCCGCCGAAATTCATTGAATTCATTGACGAGCGCCGATTATGGGGCTTTCCCATCGGCCAACTGTCGCACTTTGTTCTGGAAGACAACCCGGAACATCACGGCAAACAGACGCTGCCGCCGCAGCAGTTGATGCTCGTTTATCCCGACGCGGTCGTGATTCTGCGGGGCTGGCGTCTGGAATTGATGGCCGGGCCGCTGGTCGGCGGGCGCGTCGCGCGCGTCCATGCCGAGAAACATCTCGGTTCGCTGATCATCGAAGAAGCCTGGGTATCGGAAATCCAGGTCATCCCCTTTGACAATCCCGGCCTGCTGGCGGGTCTGGTTGAAACTCCCGCGCCAACCAAAAACTCATGAACCCGGCCAATCCCAACGTGGCCGAGGCCAAACGGCAGGCGTTGCTCGGACAGCTCAAGGCCGCCGAGTCCGCCCTGCGCAGCGGCCTGCACACGCACGGTTTCGGCGAGACCGCCCGCGCCCACATGGAACGGTCGCTGGCGCACCTGAGCGAAGCCTACATCGCCATCAACGAAGCCAAACCGGTGCGAACGGTGCACCAGCTTGTGGAAGACCTGAGCCGCATCCAGCAGGTGGTAGATGACGCCAAACACGGCCGGTCCCAGCGCGTCTGAATTATGTTTGAACGTCCACCCAACGGTTTCTTTGTCCGCGATTTGATGCTGTTCAATCATCTGCGGCGCGGCGGGTATGTTGCAAAGGGATTTGTCTTTGAAGCGCCCGACCTGACCAACAGCCCCATCGCCGACCTCAACGACTTCCAGGAGCAGCTTTGCCTGCTGCTGGCGTCGCTCCATGAAAATCAGCGGCTCCAAGTGCAGTATTTCTGCGACTCGGATTACAAGGCGGATTTGCTGCGGTTTCAGCAGGAGACCGAGCGGTTTGAAAACATCTGGACGGTACGCTCGCGCAACGAGCGGTTCGCGCGTTACTGGCAGGCGATGGTGGAACGCAAGCTCCGGCGGCAGCGGGTGGTGCTCTACATTTCACGCGCGCTGGAAAACGCGCCCAAGACGCTCACCACCAACGCGGCCTTGCGCGAGTATTACCGGACTCTGCTTGACCAGTTGGAAACCGAGTTCACCCACGTTCATCATCTGCTCAAGGAAATCTTCGCCAGCGCCGGAACCCGCGTGCTGCCGATGAGCGACCTCGACCATTTCAAGCACTACAAACAGTTTTTGAATCCATCGCTGGCCGACCGTTTTGATTTTGATCCCGCCGGTGATTTTGTTCCCGAACTTTCGATTCAGGAAAACTGCTGGCACTCGGAGGGCAACGGCCAGAGCGATTTCGGGTTCTACATGGACGGCCACTATCACTCGGTCATCGTGCTGACCCGCTGGCCGCGCAGCACCTATCCGGGCATCATCCAGCGGCTTACCAATCTGCGGCTGCTCGATTACTCCATCACGGTCAACGTTGACCCGCTGCCCATCACCCAGGAAATCAGCAAGGAGGAAAAGGAACACGACCGCGTCGCCGGCGATTACGCCAGTGAAAAGAAAATCTCACTGCTGACGGTTCTGGAAAAGAAGCAGCGCAAAATCTCCGCGTTGATGCAGGGCCAGACCATTCCGTTCAATGCGCTCTTTGTCATTCGCGTCTGGGACAAATCCAAGGACGGACTCAACGCCAAGGCCAGCGCCATCAAGAATGCCATCAATTCGATGAACTCGGCGCAGTATTTCGAAACCAATCTGCCCAGCACGTCCAAGAACCTGTTCTTTCAGACGTGGCCGGGCTGGACCTGGGGCCGTTACGAACATCGCAAGCTCTATTCGGAGCACCGCTACCTGGCCGACATGCTCCCTGTCACCAGCACGTTCACGGGACATTTGGCCACCGCCGAAGCCATTTACGATGGACCGGCCAATAATCTGGTGGGGATTGAAACGTTCTCCGGTTCGGCCAACAACAAATCACCGCAACACGCCGTGTTGCTGGGCATGTCGGGCGCGGGCAAATCCGTAACGGTTTGTGATTTGCTTTCGCAAACCGAGGGTTACTTCGCCTACACCGTCATTATTGAGGAAGGGTTGAGTTACGGCATCTATACGCAGACGGTGGAGGACGGCGCGCGGCCCATCATCATTCATCCCGATGGCGATTTGACCATCAATTATCTCGATACCAAAGGTCTGCCGCTGACGCCCGACCATCTTTCCGCCGCGACTGCGCTTGTCGCACGCATGATTGGCACGTCGAGTCAGGAGGACAAACAAATGCTGCGGCAGGCGCAGATCGCCAAATATCTGAACCTGCTTTACGAAGATGCGTTTCAGGACTGGCAGAAAAAGCGGCACGACCAGTTGCTCGACATCGCCCGGCACGCGCTGGCCTTGCAGAGATTCCGGCTGGAACGGATGCCGCCGGGCGCGACCACTTTGGAAACTTTTGCGGACTTCCGGGACTGGAAGGCCAGCCACCTCACCGAGGCAACAGAGTATCTCGCCGCGTTTAACGAGGGCGACGTGCTCCGGTTCTTGAAAGAACCCAAGACCAGCAGGGAAGTCCGCAATCTCGCTTTCGCCTCCTTCGCCCCGGACGAGTTCCCAACTCACCGGATGTTGCAGGAATTGATGATGCTCGACCCGGTCGGCTCGGAACGCGACCAAATCATCGAAATCGCCACGCTGATCCTGCCGTGGTGCCGCGACGGCAACTACGGCTGTCTGTTCGACGGGACGAGCAATCTTTCGCTCACCGGCAAAATCGCCCATTTTGAATTGGGGTACATCCCCGAATCGGCCAGGGAGTTGAAAGCGGCTGCCGGCTTCCTCATCACCAACCACGCGCGCAAGCACATCATGACGCTGCCCCGCGCTCTTCGGAAACGCAACGTGTACGAGGAAGTCGCCCGCTTTCTCGACATCCCCGGCGGCCAGGAAATCGTTCAGGAGAGTTACGCACAACTGCGCAAGTTCAATTGCTGGAACATTTCCATCGTCCAGCAATACGCGCGGTTCAAACAATCCCGCATCCGCTCCGCAGTGTTCGGCAACTCGCGCCAGTTTTTCATCATGCGCCAGAACGACCGGGCCGACTTGGAGGACATGGCCCAGGACATCGCCCTGCCCGAGGTCACCAAGCACGCGATTATGAATTATCCGTTGCCTGACCATCAATCCGGGCAAAAGTATTCGCCTTTCACTTATTTCCACACGGACTCCGGGCGCAACCTTTGCGGCACGGTTCACAACATTTCGTCGCGCGAGATGCTCTATTGCAGTTCGTCCAGCGGCGAACACTTCGATAAACGCGCCCGCGAACTGCGCCAGAGTCCCAACATCGTCGAAGGCATCATCGCCCATGCGAATCCGCAAAAGGAAACCGCTTGAGAACCACAATCATCAATCTTATGAAAAAATTATTGTTCATCGTCTCCCTGGCTTGCGCCGTCTGCTTGTTTACTGGTTGCGCTGCCGTCACCCGGACCGCCACTGACGTTGGCTTGGGCGCGGGCGGCGCGGCCTTGGGCGGCGAACTGACCCACAATAATCCCTATGCCATAGTCGGCGGCGCGGCGGGCGGCGCGCTCCTTGGCGAAACCCTTCATTACGCCAACAGCAAACTGGACGATCAATCTTACCAGACCGGCTACGACAAAGGCCGGAGCGATGCCGTCAAACAGCAGTATTGGCTTTACGTTTCCATGCAGCAGGCCAAGGCCGGCGACGATGGCCGGATCCGGCTCTACGAAGTACATCTGCCCGAGCAGGTCATTGACGGCGTGATTTTCCAGCCGACCACCCAATTTCTCCGTGTTGAGGAATAGCTGTTTTTCTAACTGCAACTCTCAACTCCAAACCAAAAGAAAGGACCAACATGAAAAAACTAATCGCACTATCCGCCATCGCCCTGTCGCTGGCGTCTTCCGCCCGCGCGCAGTGGGTCGTCTATGACCCGACTGTCAATATCGAACAGATATTGGACGAGGCCGAAAACCTCGCCGAATTCGCGCAGATGATTGACAACGAGGTCACCCAGATTCAAACGCTGGGCGACCAGTTGAGCGAGTTCAAGAATTACGAGAACCTGTTCGGCAACCCGTCCCAAGTGGCTCTGTCAATGGTGCCCGCTCTCAACTCTGATTTGCAGAGTCTTGAGCCAGGACTGAACCTCGAAAATCTGGTGTCCAGCGCCGATGGAAATTATGCGCTCACCTACAACGACGATGGCCTTTACGCCACTGTCGGGGTCAGCTTCCAGACTCCGGGCGGCCAGACGATCCAGCGGCCCGCCGACCAATACAAGCAATACGCGGCCATCAATGACACGGCCAACAACTATGTCACCGTGGCCGACAATGCGGCGCAGCGACGCGCGGCCATCAAAGACCAAATCGCGCAAACGACGCAGCAACTTCAAGCTGCGACCACAGATGCCCAGGTGCAGAAGTTGCACGCCGTGCTCACCAGCCTCAACGGCGACCTGGCCAGCACGGACGATGAACTGAATCAGGCGGCGGATTCGGCGCTGGTGCAGGACATCCAGAACCGGAACGACCAGCAGAAACAAGCTCTGGCGCTGACCGAACAGCAAAACGCCGAGTTCCAGGAAGCCGTCAGCAATTACACGGCGAAGTTTCAGTTGCTCAACGAACCGACGCCGTTTCCCACCCAATAACCCTCATCCCGCATACCTATAATGGCCACGTTCGAGAGCATCTTTCCCACCTTCCTGTCCAAGTGCGGCGAACTTCACACGCTGCTCTTGAGCGTGGCCTACGCCCTTTTCATCACGGGCGTCATCGTGACGGTGTCCCAGCGGTTCACGCACCGGGCTCTGCTGCATCTGTTGATGCGTTTGCTGCTGCTCACGTCTCTGCTCGTCTTTCTGCCCGCGTGGGGCAATCAAATCCAGCAGTTGTTGCAGGACTCCATTCTTTCCGGGCTGGGGGTTGATCCGTCCCAGGTTTATCAGCAGTTCAACCAACTGCTCGTCATCAAGCGCGACACCACCGCCCAATCGTCGTGGTGGAATGTCCTGTCCCAACTCCACAACTTCACCACCGACCACATCATCTCCGCCTTGCTCTGGCTGGTCGGCCAGATGGCTTCGTTGATGATGTTCTGGGGTTACATCTTCCAGAAGGTCATTCTCAACCTGGGTTACGCGCTCTCGCCCATGCTCATCGGTTTCATGGCGATCCCGGCGTTGAAACACATCGGCGGCCGTTACCTTTTGAATCTGCTCGGGGTTTTGCTATGGCCTTTGGGGTGGGCCGTGGCCGCGCTGGTCACCCAGGGCATCCTCGATTTCATGAGCGATCCCTCGTTCCAATATATTGACCCGACTTCCACGCTGACCGACCTGCAAAAGACCATCGGCGTGGCCGCCGTGGGGTTTTGGATCATTTTCAGCACCGTCTCCGCCCCTATCATCATTCAGCACGTCGTCAGCAGCGGCGCTCAGGCCGGGAGCCAGTTGCTTTCCGGCGGCGCAAGCAGCTTCATTCAGACGGCGGCCACCACGGCGGGCGCCGCCGCCACCGCTTCGGCGACGGGCATTCCCGCTGTCACCGCCGCCGCGGCGGGCATTGCTGCCGTGTTAAGCACCATGTCCACCGCCGCCAACATGGGCAGCGCCGGGGCCATCATCATCGCCGGGTCCGGTCTGCCGCCGCGTTCGGCGCGGGGCCGGCCCGGCGACGACATCACCGGCAACAAGGCCGTCCGCGAGCTCATCGCCAAATCCAAACCCAATTACTACTGACTTATGGAAACAAAAACCGCAATTCCAGCAGGCGAAACGTCCGCAAGCATGGCGCCCGTGCGGAAGCAATTTGATTTGAGCCGCCTGCTGGTGCTGCGCGACCGGCTGCCGTGGTTCTGGTTTTTCTTCACCGTTGCCGTGTTGTTGCTGTCGGCGATTGACCGTTATCACATCATCTCGCAGTTCAAAGAACGCGAGCGCGTCGTCATCATTGACCCGGCAGGCACCTATTATCTAAGTCCGTTGTTGCAATTTCAGGAAGCCAGGCAGTTGCACGTCCAGCAGGCCGAACTGGCGACGATGGCATTCCTCGAACGCAATCCCAAGGATTTTGACAATCCCGATTTGCTCAAATTGATATTTCTCAAGAATGCGTTCAACAAGGCGCAGGACGAGCGCATCAGCGAGGCGGTTGAATTTCGCGCCAAGCAGTTGCACCAGAAGGCCGAGATTGGCCGCATTGACATTCTGGCCACGCGCGATAACGAGGTGCTGGCCGCCGTCTCCGGCCAGATCATTCGCGCCGGCATCTTTCAAGACAAGGCGTTCACCGAGGCGTTTCCGTTCACGCTCCGGCTGCGCCTCATCCGCAACCCCAACATGGCCTTGAACGGACGTTTCCCCACCGCCGTGGGCGACTTCAAATATGAAATCAATCGTTAAATTCCCGCTGTTCACCCTTGCGGTGTTCACCAGCATGGTTGCCTTGGCCGATTCATCGGCCATTCAGCAAGCCTGGCTTGATGATAGCGTGGTCGTGTCCGTGCCGGTCGCCACCAACCGCGTCACCACCATCAATTTTCCCGGCCCCATTGAGGCGATTGACGGCGCGGGGTTCACCGTGGACGGAAAGACGCCGGGCCAATTTCAATTGGCGCACATCAAAGGCTCGGCGTTTCTTTCCGTGCGCGCCCTCTCGCCCAGGGCCGCAGGCAACCTGAACATCCGCTGGAACAATCACACCTACGTTTTTGAATTGTCCGTCGGCGCTGCGCCCATCCTCTCACTCAACATGGAAGCGCTGCCAACGCCCCAGGAGGAGGGCGCGGGCCGTGCGCCCGAGGTCAGTCCGTTGAAATTGCTGTCGTTGCTCGACAAGGCCAAGGCGTTTCCGTTGCTCAAAGCGCAGCAACCCGAAAGCGTCGCTGATGTCGGGTTCACCACCTACGACGGCAAACCGCTGGTCAGCGACTTCAACGATTATCAAATCCAGATTCAGGAAGCCTTCCGTTTCAACACCGAGGACACTCTGGTCTTTCGCGTGGCCATCACCAATGAGGTGAATGCGCCCCTGATTTATCAGCCCGACAGTTTTGCCATTCGTGCGGGCAACCGTCTGTATCCCCAATCCATCAGCGACGCCAGCGGCACCGTCCCAGCCAAAGGCCAAAACATTGTTTATTTCGCGGTTACCGGCACGCCGGACGGCGGGCGCAACAACCTGTCTCTCAAAAACGCCTTCACGGTATTGATCCGTCGTCTGTCCCCGCCGCCACCGCCCATTGGAGTCACGCCGGCCAACGCACCAATGCACCCGGTTCGCTCGCCGCGAAACCAACCGTGAGACTGCCACGACCTCCAACTCCCATCTTTCATCACCCAATTGGTTTATGAAACCACGCGATTTCTTGAATTTCTTCAAAACCAAAACCGGCAAGCTGATCACCTTCGGGGCCCTGTTTGCTCTGGCGCTGATTATTTTTGGCACGTTGCGCAAACAACATACGCCCGCAGCAGTGCCGGTCACCCCGCTGGACACCAACAGCATCAACGGCAAGCCGGAGGTGGTCCAAACGGTGATTCGGCCCATGCAGGCGTTCCATCCGCCGCCGCCACCGCAATCTCAAGTTTCACCGGCGTTGTCGGCGCGCTCGACATCGGGCGCCTTTACGAATTCAGCGCCCGAGCCTCTGCCGGTGGTTCCGCCCCGTTCGTTGCCGCAACTCTCGCCCATCAGCCTGTTTGGCGACAGCGCGGCGGGCAGTCCCCGTCCAAGAAAGTTGAGCGCGGTCTATGCTCCGTTCGGACGATTGATCCCTTGCGAGACCGTCATCACGGTGGACTCATCTTCCATGCAAACGCCCATTGTCGGCCTCGTCACCGAAAACGTTTATTACGGCGGCAAACTGATTATTCCGGCGGGCACCGAAGTTCATGGCATGGCGCAAACCGACCGGCAACGCGACCGCATCGCCGCCAGCGCCAGTTGGACTTTTGTCTGGCAGGACGGCGAGGAGATGCAGCTCAAAGCCATCGCCTTGGACCGCGAGTTTGACAACAACACCAACCAATCCGGCTGGGGACTCACCGATGGCAGCGCCGGTCTGCGCGGCGAAGTCCTCAAGTCCGACAATCTGGCTGACATCAAACTTTTTGCCGCCACGTTTCTTTCCGGCGCGGCCAATGCCTTGACCGAAAAACAGGAAACGATTTTTGGCCCCATCAACGCGCCGTCACTGAACAATGCGCCCTTCCAGGGCGCGCAGGCGGTACTGCAAACCTACGCGCAGCAAATCTACGATTCGATCCAAAAGAACGGGTTCTATGTCCGCGTGCCCAGCGGCAAACAATTTTACCTTTACGTTGTGCAAACCATTGACCGCGCCGACGCAACATTCGGCGGCGCGGGCCTGTCGGAAAGTCAATCTTCAACCTCATCCCAGCCATGAAGAAATTATTCTTTATTCCTTTGCTGTTTCTGGCGGCCTGTTCCACGACTCAGCCGCCCAAGCTGGCCTTGCGGCCCGAACCGACGCCAGCCACGGACAATTCCGGCGTGCGGTATCCCGAACTGGTGCGCGCCTATCATTTCGGGCGCTACGTTGATCCCAGTGACGACTTGGTGATGCACGAACAGCACGTCGTTTATCGCGTGGAAGAAAACACACGATGGAATCTGCATCCGGGCAACGGGGTCTTTCCACAAACATCAGCGCCTGACAATGCCGCATTCAGCCCGACGCCGGTCAACGGCGCGGTGTTGGCCGAAGTCAACGCCCAAAGGCTGGCGACCCTGCAAATCATGCTGGAGGCCAGGACCCTTTCGACCGCGCTGGCGCAGTTCCATGCCGAGTTGCAGCAGACCAAAACCAATTTGCAGGAGACGGCGGCGTTGCGCGCCACGGTCAATGCCATGCGCAAGCGCCTCGACGCGCTCCAGGCCGCCCAACAACCACCGCCAACGCCGCCGGATTCCCCGACCAATGAACCGCCGGATTCGTTGGCTCCGTGAACCCATTTGTCGGCACCACGCCGACAATCCAACAACAACAACCGACACAGATCCCATCATGAGCACAAAACCAAGAACAGCCCCCAGCGCCGCCCCCGGCGCCGCCGCCCCCCAGGAACCGCCCACGCTTCGGAATGTTCCCGAAGTGGACGCCAAAATTGACGCCTATATCAAGGAGAACCCCAAGTATTGGGGTTTTATCCAGTCCATCCCCCGCGACCGGCTGGAACGCATGGTGGTCCTGAACGAGGTGCGCGAGGTGGACCGGCAGCACCGGATGCAAAACGGCGTGATGAAGCGCATCAACGCCAATCCCGAACTCAAACAGGCTTACGAAACGCTGGTCAAGAACGTGCCCGAAGACCAGCGCGAGGAAGTCATGACCCAGCTCGCCCGCCAGACCCAGCGCACCGTGGCGCGCTCGCAGGGCCAGCAACAAACCCGGGGCACAACCGTCGGCGTCTAAACCTTCGGGTTAGCCAAAATGATGATTGCCGGCACCCACTTGAATTGCGGCGGAATACCGATAACGTGTTTCGCCGTTTATTCAATGGTTAAACGGACATGGTGGCGTAGGGCATCGCTAAACTCCCCTGATGAATCCGCCGGGTGAGGTGTAGCGTCATGCCCCGCCTCAATGTCATCGGGCCGAACGTGGTCAAGCTCCGCCATCAGCGGGGCTGGACGCAAAACGACTTGCTCCTCAAGCTCGAACTGGTGGGCTGCGGCATTACCCGCCAGACCCTGGCCAATGTCGAGATCGGACGCGCCCCGGCCGGCGACATCCTGATTCTCTTCTTCGCCAAGGTCTTTCGTGTGCCGGTCGAGGAATTGTTCCCGGAACATTGGCGGGAAGGCGACCGGATCAAGGGATTGGCTGAAAAGTATCCCCCGCGCCCCTTGCGCCGGAGCCGCTATGACGATGAACCGGATTCCCAATGAGCAACCCGCATGGCCGCGCGGCGCAACAACTCCAGTCTTGACCATCAACTCGACCTTTTTGCAAATCAAAGGCCGGCGCATGAGACCGTTGACCCAATACGGCAGGATGGCGGAGAAACACTGGCGCGAGCATTGCCCGAAAATGGTGCGCGACCTGGAGGCAAAGGGGCAGTTACACCAGGCGTTGCTGGAGGCCGAAGAGAAGACGAAGGACGAAATGATCGAACTGACGCAAAAGTTCAGAAAGCAGGGGTTGACGCCGCAACAAGCGCACGACCGGGCCTGGGAAATGGTCAGGGAGAACTACATCCTGCTGCCAGCAGAGACATAGCGGAAGGTCATCAGGCTGGCGATTCTTCAAACAATTCGAATAATTACCGCATCACGGATGCCGACCGGCTGGGTGAAGGCGGTCTCAAACAGAAGTTCCAGCAAAACATCAAGGCCATCGAGATTCTGCGCTTGCTCGACGCCGCCGAGCGCCCGGCGTCACCGGACGAGAAAGCTTTGTTGGTCAAATACGTCGGCTGGGGCGCGATGCCTCAGGTGTTTGACGCCGGGAATGCCAGTTGGCGCGGAGAACAAGTTCAGCTTTCCGAAATCCTATCCGATGAGGAGCTCCGCTCCGCCCGCGCCACCACCCTCAACGCCCATTATACCGCGCCGGTAGTCGTCCGCGCCATGTACCAGGCCGCGCAGCGGTTTGGTTTCCAAGGCGGCAATGTTCTGGAACCGGCGTGCGGCATCGGCCATTTCATCGGCCTCATGCCGGAGGAAATGCTGCGGCGTTCGGCGATCATCGGAATTGAAATTGATCCGTTGACGGCGCGCATCGCCAAAGCCCTGTATCCCGACGCCGACATCCGCGAGCAGCCGTTTGAAAAAATGAAACTAGGGGACGAATCATTCGATCTGGCCGTCTCCAATGTGCCGTTTGGCGATTACACCGTTCACGACCCGCGTTGGAACGATTATAAATTTCCCATACATGATTATTTTTTTGCTGCCGCGCTGGACAAAGTTCGGCCGGGCGGCCTGCTCATGTTCATCACGTCCCGTCACACGCTGGACAAACTCGATTCAACCTTGCGGGCAATGCTTTCCGAGAAAGCCGAGTTGCTCGGTGCCATCCGTTTGCCAAACAACGCGTTCAAGAAAAATGCCGGCACGGAGGTGACTACCGACATTGTGATGCTCCGCAAACTGCGCCCCGGTGAACCGCCGCGCGGTCCGGCATGGACGGCAGCCGTGGATTTCACCAACGACCGCCCGGAACAGTTTCCCATCAATGAATACTTCGCCGTTCATCCCGATATGATGTTGGGCCGGATGCGGCTCGCGCGCGGCATGTATCGGGACGGCGAGCCGGTGCTGGCGCCGGACGACCGGGACCTGGGCGAGGCACTGGCCCAGGCCGTTGCCCGCTTGCCGCAAAACATTTACGAAGTCCAAACCCAATCGCCCGTCGAAAGGGCTTTCGACCCGGCTATTCCCGCGCCCGATTACACCAAACCCAATGCCTATTGCGTCCACGCGGATGGCCGGTTGTGTCTGAATGAAGACGGCGTTCTGCAACCATTGGACGATCTGCCGGTTGAAACGCGCTCGCGAATCCGGCGGTTGATTGATGTGCGCGACGCGGTGCGGAACTGCATGCGCTCGCAGCTTGACGGCAGCGGCGAGGGGCAGGTTGTCGAGGCGCGCGAACAGCTTAACTTCGCCTACGACCGTTTTGTTTCCCGCTTCGGCCCCATCAATGCCCCGATCAATCAACGGGCGTTTCATGGCGACCCGGATTTGCCGCTGTTGCTTTCGTTGGAACAATATGACGACGAAACCAAAGTGGCAGTCAAAGCCGCCATTTTTCGCGAACGCACCATCCATAACAAACAGCCGGTTCAGTCGGCTGCCTCGCCAAAAGAGGCGTTGCTGGTTTCACTGAATGAAAAAGGCCGGGTGGACATTGACCAGATGGCCAAATTATTGGCCCGTCCGGCAGAGGACTTTTTGCCGGATTTGCGGGGAATGATTTTCCTCAATCCACAGACCAGGCAATGGGAGACCGAAGACCAATACCTTTCCGGCAACGTGCGTGAAAAGCTGGTTGCGGCGGACACGGCCAGTGTTTCCGATGCCCGTTTCCATGAGAATGTCGAGGCGTTGAAATCCGTTCAGCCGGAAGATTTGCCGGCCACCGAGATTGACGTGCGGCTGGGCGCGTCCTGGCTGCCGCCATCGGACGTGCAACAGTTCGTCCACGCATTGCTCGGCGTCGAGTCGGGTGTCGAGGTCGGCCACATCCACGCGCTCGGCTCGTGGCATATCACCGCCAATTGGGAGGCGAAAGCGGCGACCGCGAACACCACCGATTGGGGAACCAACCGTTACACGGGCCTCGAACTTATCGAGGAAACGCTAAACCTCAAAACGCCCACCGTTTATGATTACGTGGACAAGAAGCCCGTCGTCAACGCGCAGGCCACCGAAGCCGCGCGAGAGAAACAAGAGCGCATCAAGGAACGGTTCAAGGAATGGATCTGGACCGATGACGAGCGGCGGGAACGGTTGTGCCGCCTTTACAATCACTCGTTCAATCATTCGCGGATTCGCACGTTCAATGGCGAGCATCTGACGTTGCCGGGCGCCAGCGCCGCCGTTCAGCTTCACCATCACCAGAAGTCGGGCGTTTGGCGCATTTTGCAGACGCCCAATACGCTGCTCGGCCACGTTGTCGGCGCGGGCAAGACCTACACGATGGTTGCTTCGGCGATGGAATTGAAACGGCTGGGGCTGGCGCGCAAACCCATGTTCACCGTTCCCAACCACATGCTCGGCCAGTTCTCAACCGAGTTGCTCATGCTGTATCCGGGCGCAAACATCCTCGTGGCCGGCAAAGAGGATTTCGAGGCGCAGCACCGCAAGAAACTGTTCAGCCGAATCGCCACCGGCAATTGGGATGCCGTCATCATTACACACTCCGGCTTTGAGCGCATCCCATTGTCCCACGAAACCCAGACGCGGTTTTTCATAGAGCAGTTGGAGGAATTGGAAAACATCAAACGCGAACATGCCGGCTCGGACAACCGGCGTTTGGTCAAAGAGATTGAAAAGGCCAAGAAACGGCTGGAAGCCAAACTGGAAACACTGGCAGCCGCCCACAAGAAGGACAATACCCTGACTTTTGAGGAACTCGGCGTGGACCGGTTATTCGTGGACGAGGCGCATTATTTCAAGAACCTGTTCTACGTCTCCAAGATGACGCGCATCGCCGGTCTGCCGCAGACGGCCAGCGAACGGGCGTTCGATATGTTTCTGAAGGTCCGCCACGTCCAGTCGGTGAACGGTGGGGGAGGGGTTGTCTTCGCTACCGGCACGCCCATTGCCAACAGCATGGCCGAGATGTTCACCATGCAACGTTACCTGCAACCGGGCGACTTGAAGAAACACAACTTGCATCACTTCGATTCATGGGCAGCAACGTTTGGCGAGCCGGTGACGGCAATGGAGCTTTCACCGGACGGTGCCGGCTACCGGCTCAACACGCGGTTCGCCCGGTTCATCAATGTGCCGGAACTGATGCAGATTTTCCGACAAATGGCGGACGTGCAAACCGCCCAAATGCTCAAATTGCCGTGCCCAAAGTTGGAAGGGGAAAAGCTGGCCATCCGTAATGCGCCAGCATCGGCCGAGCTGAAAGAATTCGTCGAGGGACTTGCCAGGCGCGCCGAGGCGTTGAAACACGGGCGGGTTGATCCCCGTGAGGATAACATGCTCAAAATCACCACCGAAGGCCGCAAAGCCGCGCTGGATTTGCGCCTGATGAAACCAGCCCTGCCGGATAACCCGCAAAGCAAGGTCAATCTGGCGGTGGAGAACATCTATCGCATCTGGGAGACGACGAAGGATGACCGTTTGACGCAGCTTGTCTTTTGCGATTTGTCCACGCCGCAAGACCGTGGTTTTTCCGTTTATCGCGACATGGCCGACAAACTGAAACAGCTTGGCGTCCCCGAATCAGAAATCGCATTCATTCAGGATTATGACGCCGATAACGCAAAACTGGCGCTATTCCGTTCCGTCCGCGCGGGCAAGGTTCGCATCCTTTTCGGCAGCACGCAGAAAATGGGTTCCGGAACCAACGTTCAGGAACGGTTGGTTGCCTTGCATCATCTGGATGCTCCGTGGCGACCGGCTGATGTGGAACAGCGCGAAGGGCGCATCCTACGGCAGGGCAACAGAAATTCCGCCGTTCAGATTTATCGCTATGTCACCGAAGGCTCGTTCGATGCCTATATGTGGCAGACGTTGGAGACCAAAGCCAAGTTCATTGCCCAAGTAATGAGCGGGGACATGACCGTGCGCCGGCTTGAGGATATGGATTCCGCCGCGTTGACCTATGCCGAGGTCAAAGCCATCGCGTCCGGCAACCCGCTCGTCATCGAAAAGGCCAAGGTGGATGCCGAGTTGATCCGGCTGACCCGGCTGCGCTCCGCCCATGCCGAGGAGCAGTATCGCATCCGCAGCAATCTCCGCCATTCGCACGAGGAGGTGGAGACCTGGACGGAACGGCTGGCGAATTTGCGGGAGGATTTGAAACAGCGGCAGGATACTTCCGGTGATAAGTTCCGCATCGAACTGGACAAACAGGTTCTAGACAATCGCGGCGTCGCCGGGGAATTGCTGTTGCGCCGGGCGGAAAAGGTCAAACACCGTCTCGGTGAAGACATCCGCATCGGCCAGTTCGCCGGCTTTGATTTGTTCATGCGTTCCGGCTTCAACAACACCGCCGAACTCGTTTTGCGCGGCAAAAATAGTTACAGCACCCGTGTCACCGACACGGCGCTGGGCACCATTCGTTCGCTCGAATCCGTGGTCCAAGGGTTTGAAGAACGCGCCACGCGGCTGGAAGCCGACATCCGCGATTCACGAAAGCGCGGAGTCGAACTGGAAGCCAAGGTGGGTGTGCCCTTTGAGAAGGAGGAACGGTATCATCATCTGGTCAAACGCCAGTCGGAAATCGAGGAGCAGCTTGACCTCACAAAGAATCAGGCACCCAACCAACTTGAGGCTGTGGCTGATAATGAGAACGACGAGAAAAATTCACACCAGGAAAGCCAGACAAAATTAAACCGGCAAAACCGAAAAACGGCGGTTTGCGTATGAACAAGAAATCCACGCCTTCAATGCCGAACTTGCCAGCCCGTGTAATGCCGGAGAAAGTGGCTGAGATTCTGGGCTTTTCACCCTACGAAATCTCCGTGCTCATGCGGCTTGGACTTCTCAAACCACTCGGCAAACCCGCTCCCAATGCACACAAGTATTTCTGCGTCACCGAGATTATAGAATTGTCGCAGAACCGCGACTGGCTTGATAAAGCCACCCGCGCGATCGGCAAACATTGGCGTGAGAAGAATCTCCGGGAGAAAGGACAAAAGTCTGACGGTTCGCCGCCCGCAGACTAACTGTTTGGCAGCTTGAAATATTCCCCAGCCAACACCATCATTCATTCCGTCGCTGTCCACTCCTGGCAATAATTGCCTCATTTATTGCCTCGACGACGCGCTTGGCCAGGGACTCATCCTTGGCCACCATCGCACAAATTTCACCAGACGACGAGGACAGCAATACAACATGCTTTGTCTTTTGGAGAGACCACCACACGGCACCAATGACGGTGGTCGTCAGCACGCAGAAGACGCCAAAGATCATGAGGAACATTGGCCATTTCCGGTCGGGTTTTAGTTCAACGTAACGGACGGCGGTGATGGCATTCATAACGTGAGTGTGCTCGCCAAAAATCGCGCGTGCCGACGTGATTTTGATTTCGTCTTGTTCAAAGAAAATTCGTTCGGTCATAAATGATTCTTTCGGTTATTGAATGAATTTGTTGTGGTTCATCGCTACCGATTTGCCGCTTCGGACATGGGCATCATTTTCTTTTCGTATTCCTCCAAACTGGGCAGTCTCACTTTTGCCTGCTTGGCATACGCCCGGTGGACAGCTATGGACTTGTGCCCCAGGGCCTCCTGTGCGAAACGTTCGGGGTATCCAGCTTCTCTTGCCCGTTCGGCCCAGGCGTAGCGGTAGCTGTGCAATGACACACCTGAAACACCCACCAATGCGCATCGCCGAATGAACGCTTTGGCCCGGTCGGTTTCCTTCATCGCCGCGATGCGGGGAAAAATGAACCCCTCACCCGGCAGATCATTGAGTATGTTGGCAATTTCCGGCCCAAAATGGATCTGTACGACGGAACCCGTTTTCATGCGGCAAAAGCCGATCACCTGCATTTCCCAATCCACGGTCTCGGCGCACAAGCCGGCGATGTCGGATTGGGAACCGCCCAGGTGCCAAAGCAGACTGTAATAGGCGCGCCATTCCTGATTTTGCTCACCCGCCAGGATTTTCTCGTGCTCTTCGCGCGTGATGCCTCGTTTTTCCCGAAACTCGATTTTCGGCCAGCGCCGCTGCGGAATGATCGTCTTGGGAAGCCAATCCATCCCGAGGGCAAAATTGTGCAACCGCCGGAGAAAGATGTTGGTTGAAACAGTTCCCTTGGATAGGACGTTCAGAAAATGATCCGGTTGCGTTTCGATCAGCTTCATGCCACGAATCAAATCAAAGGGTGCCTCCTTCATGGCCCGCTCCCAACGCAGCAACGTATTCGCTCTTTTGGTTTCGCCGACGGCGTCCATGACGTTCTGCCAAGTCCGGTTCACACAAAGCGGGTCGCTCGCCATCAGGTAGGCACGGGCGATCTGGAGGTTGATGGCCGGCTGCCGGAGTGCCTCGTTTTTGGCATGGCAAATCCGGCGCGCGGTTTCCGCGTCGCGCGTTTTCAGACTGTTCTGTTTCTTGAGCAGACGGTCTTCCAAAAAGAAGATGCCGTTGCTTCGTCGAAATACGAAATACCGCGTTTTCATCTCGAATCCTTACAGTTGGCTGAGGATACCGAGAGGGGGAAAAGCCGCGTTAGCGGATAGTGGGCTTCTGCGCGCACCGTTCGCGCAGAAAGTGGACCTCCAGTAAATTTACTGGAGATTTAACTGGAGTTTGCGTCAGTCTCCTTCGCAACTCCTTGATGCCCAAGCATCGAGGAGTGGAGCCAATGGCCGGGATTGAACCGGCGACCGACGGTTTACGAAACCGTTGCTCTACCGCTGAGCTACATTGGCTTGAATCCATTGCAAATCAAAGACCGGTTATGCACTTATTTTCACGGATTCTGGATAGTTGGGTGCCCGCTACAAACCCAGCGACACCCATTTTGGACGTGCCCATGTCAATGGCAAGTCAATTCATGGTGTCTTGACGTTACCAAACTTAAGTTCTCGAATTTTTCCAAAAACCGCCACCGGCTGGCCATCAACAAAGGTCAATCTGTCAATGGCAAGGTCATCATCAAGGTGTTCAAAACGGAAATCGAGGATGACCACAATAACAAGCCATGTACCGGACTTTACAAGCAGGACTCTTGCATGTTGTTAGAGCCATATCCATCGGGGAGAAAAATTGTTAGTTTGAATCAGTCGTCGGCAAAAATTTCGCAAATCTTCCTCTCTTAAAAATTGAAAACAGTACGTGTCAATCCTCCGCCCGTTCACCAGCGGGAGCCATTTTGACGAGGCGCGGAAAGAATTTCGCCAGTGGCTCCACCAAATCGGTTTGCGCGGCCATAACTTCTTCGATGTCTTTATAGACCATCGGCACTTCGTCCAGGCCGGCGGAAATCAGTTTCACGCCGCGTTCTTCGAGATACGGTTTCACCATCCTCCAATTGAAACTTTCCCGTGCCTTGTTCCGGCTCATCACGCGGCCCGCGCCGTGCGAGGCGGAGTTGAGCGATTCAGGCTGGCCTTTGCCGCGCGCCACAAACGTCGGACTGGCCATCGAGCCGGGGATCACCCCCAGCACGCCCGCGCCGGCCGGCGTCGCGCCTTTGCGATGCACAATCAGGTCGCGTCCGCCGTGGCGTTCTTTCCACGCGAAGTTGTGGTGATTTTCGATGTCCAGCAACACGCCCGCGCCGAGATACCGCGCGATATGTTTGTGGATGAGGTGATGATTGGCGGAAGCGTATTGGCCCATCAATTCCATCGCCGCCCAGTATTCCTGGCCGTCGGCGGATTCGAGGTCGAGCCAGGCGAGGTAGCTCAATACCTTCGGTAAATCCTTGTGCTGCGCACGGGCAAGGCGGCTGTAATAATCGCAAACTTGCGCGCCGGTGCCGCGGCTGCCGCTGTGACTCAACAACGCGAGATACGTGCCTGGCTCCAACCCGAACTGCTTGGCTTCAATAGTGAATTCACCAAATTCGACGAAATGGTTCCCGCTGCCGCTGGTGCCGAGTTGCGCGGCGGCCTTGTCGCGAAAGCGTTGCGTGACGGGGCTGACCGACCAGTCGGCGTCCATGACCGAATGCGTGCGGCGATGTTTGAATTCCGAGCCGATACCGAAGCGGGTCTCGGCTTCAATGGCGCGAATGAGATCGGTTTCGTGGCGGCGCAGCCAGTCGGTCGGCAAATCGAGTACGGAGAGTTTCACGCGGCAGGCGATGTCCACGCCCACGGCGTAGGGAATGACCGCGTTGTCGGTGGCGAGCACGCCGCCGATGGGCAGACCGTAGCCGACATGGGCATCGGGCATGAGCGCGGCGGCCACGGAGACGGGCAGCTGGCAGGCGTTCTCCATCTGCTGGAGCGCATTGGCGTCCAAATCCGTGCCCCATTGGCGGTAAGTGATGGGCATAATGGTGAAGGCAAATTAAGCTTGGCGAGGCGTGTTGCCAACGGGAACAGCCTATGCAAATTGACTAAACCATAATGACAAATGACCAAATAAATTCCAAGTCCGAATGAAGAACTGACTGGTGCCGGTTTGATTTTATTGGGACTTGTGGCATTCTCTACTCATTAGTACTTAGACATTAGTCATTCAAGAAATTATGGAACCGACCATCGCCCAAAAATCTCCGTTCGTACAAAAGGCCGAAGCCGGCACATTTTGGTGGTGCGCCTGCGGCAAGTCAAAAAGCCAGCCCTTTTGCGACGGTTCGCACAAAGGGACCGGATTTGCGCCGAAAAAGGCGGACATCACCGAGGCCAAAACGGTCGCGTGGTGCGGCTGCAAGCATTCCAAGAACGCGCCCTTCTGCGACGGCACGCACAGCCAACTGGGTTGAACGGGATTAAGTGCGCTTTTTCGCGCCCGGTTCCTTTTCCTTTTTGCGGAAAAAGTACTGGGTATCGGCGACGTTGAGCATCGAGAGGTCGAGCCCTTCGCCGGGAGCGCGTTTTCTCGCGATTTTAAGCTGGCGCGCGATGCGTTTGACGGCTGCCGCCGCGTAATATTTTATCACCCCCACGCCGGTCTCGGATTTGAAAATCACGACGAGCAGGCAGTGTTCGTCCACGTTGACGACGAAGAGGCTGTAATTTTCACCCTGCTGGTAGGTGCTGTGGAAATTGGTTTCGCTGACCAGTCCGGCAATGGTTTGGTTGGCCATGAAAGCGCCGGAGGCCAGCGCCGCGATGGTCGTCAGGTCGAACTCGTCCGAGTCGCCCTGGTGCGTGAGGAGAAATCCGCCCTTGTCAATGACCAGTGAGACGGCGGCGTCGGCGCTGGTATTGAACTCGCGAAGAGTCTCGTTCAGTTTGTGAATGTCCTCCTCGGTAATTTGAGGGAGTGTGGCCATTGTCATGCGTACTGCGGAACGCTTTGGTTGACGAATTTGTGCAGCAACAGGCGCGTGATCATGTTCAACGATTCGAACACGCCCTCGCACCGGTGGGCGGTGGCGGTGAACGATGGCACCTGCACTTCACGATTGTTGAGCAGAAATTCCATGTATTCGACGGGGGCGACGTTGGGCAAGTCGCGTTTGTTGTACTGGAGTACATAGGGAATGTCCTGGAGGTTGAGCCGGAGCGAGTGCAGGTTATCCGTGAGATTTTGAAAGCTCTCCACGTTCTCCGGCATTTTCTCGAACTGCGAATCGGCCACGAACACGATGCCGTCCACGCCGCGCAAAACGAGCTGGCGGGTCGTGTTGTAAATGACCTGGCCGGGAACCGTGTAAAGCTGGAACTTGGTCTTGAATCCGCGGATGGTCATTGCCTCAATCGGCAGAAAGTCGAAAAACAGCGTGCGGTCCGAGCTGGTCGCCAGCGAGACGAGCTTGCCTTTGTTGCCGGCGGCGGTCTGGACGTGATCATGCACCTGAACCAGGTTCGTGGTCTTGCCGCCCATTGCCGGGCCGTAATAAACGATTTTAACCTGTAGTTCCCGGGTAGCTTGGTTGATAATAGCCATAGGATTATTGTTTCTTGCGGTCGAGTTCGGCAGCCAACAAGGCCAGTTGCGCGCCGGGCAACTGTTCGCCGGCGCGACCGAACGCGGCGAAATAGACGCCGTGAATGCGGAAAATTTTCCACGGCACGTTGCCGACGGTGAAATTCAGATTGTTCAATTCCCCCATCCGCAATTCCTTGGCGCACTGGCTGACGCGACCGTAAATCTGGGGCAGGAACGCCGCCAGCGTGTCCGCGTTGAGATCGGACGGAATATCGCTGGCCACCATTAAACCATCCGGCAACGCCACCAGCACACCGGCAACACCGCCCAGCGCCATGGCGCGCGACACGATTTCCTTGGGCGCGGCGTAGCGGCTGCTGAAATCCGTCGCGGGCGCGGCAGGCGCAACCATCGGACGTTTGAATTCGGTCTCACCCGGACGCGCCGTCAGACAGGTCGTGTCGGATTCAACCCAGGTATAGAAATTTGTATCCGGGTGGCGGATTTCTGCCGGTCTGGGCGCAAAACGGGTTTCGTCCGGCAGCGGCGCTTTGGCCGGCGGCGTCAGGACTTCCGAGGGGGGTTGCGGTTGCGGAAAACCAAAAAACAAGTTTGGAATCTCGTCCGGCATGGGCGCCGACTGGTGCGGCCGGACTGGTTTTGCCGCTCCGCCCGGCCGGGCCAGGAAGAGCGGGGCGACCACCTTCAAGGGCAGTTCCAGTTCGAGGTTGTCATGGACTGATACAGCCGGTGGATGGGGTTTGATCCACGAACGCAAGTTCCGCCACGCAAACGTCACACGCCCGCGTTTGAGAGCGCCTTCGACCAAATCCGCAGGCAGCGCGACCTGGGCATTGGTGAGGGTCAACTGCGCAATTTCCAATCGCAACGACTCCGGCCAATTTTCCGATAGCGCGGCAAGGGAGGCTGAAATGGTGGCTCCGGCAGGCGCAGCCGGCGCAGCAGATGTTGGCATTGGTATCGGTTTTGACGGAATCGGCGCGCTCGGCTGCATGGGAATGGGGAACGCCGGAATGATGGGCGGCGTGGCTTTTCCATTTCCATTGCCAGTGCCGTTTCCATTGCCGCTGCCGTTGCGTAACAAGGGCGAAACAGGATGATCCGGCGTGATCGAGCGCGACACAAACGCCGGCGGGGGCGGGGCGACAGGCGGTGGCGCGGCTTTGGCCGGTGGGCGAGGCGGCGGCGTGGCCATGCGCATGGGCGGCGTGGTCGACGTCGGCGACTTGAGCGGAGTCGTGCAAATGGAAACTCCTTCCCCGCGTCCGCTAAAGGGTCCGGCGATGTCTTCCGGCACGGCGATGGTCTTTTGCGCCGGATTGCGAATCAGAAAATTTGAACTCAACCGCGCAAGAATCTCATGCAACGGCAGCACGACGGGGAGCGAATCATACTCCTCGTCAATGTTAAACAAATCGGGCGCGGCCTGACGCAACTCGCCGAACGTGATTTTGACAGTGCCCAACGCCAGTTGCGGCATGATTTTGCTGACGGCAATGGATATGCTGGCGCGGCTCAAATCGTCGCCGGTGAGCGTCAGGCGGGCGTGCAATCGCGGCGGCAGACTTTGCAGAACCGAAGGCAGCGGCAACTCCACTTCGGTGATGTTTTCGGCCGGGGACAAGGGTTTGGAAACGGGGGGAGGCACCACCGGCCGAGATGGCTGCGGGGCAACTTGCGGAACGGGCATCGGCAGTGACGGGGGCGCGGCGGCCGTAACAGGCCGCGGTGTTTGGGAGATGTTCGCTCCAGTTTCGTTCTCGTCAAAACGTCGCAGCAGCTCTCGCAGCAACCCGGCAAATCTTGTTTTTACACCATTTGGCATTGCACTCATCTTGCCCGCGAGCTGTTCCTTCGCAGGTTTGGACTGTTTCAAGCAGGAAGCGCGCCACGGATGGATTCGAAAGGGACCAACCCTCAAACCACAACTGGCCAACAACCCGGCGGAAAGCTGTCTCACGGTTGGACTGGCTGTCCACAAAACGGCGAAAAATTTAGAAAAATATCTGTGCGCGATGCCCACAGCGGAACGACAACTGCTTCTTTCTTCGTGTTTGCGAAGCAACGCCTTTCGGCTTGTATTGCCATACGAGTCGCGTTAGCCGTTGCGTGCTTGTTGAGAGGAATGGAACCGCGCCACAAAATTTTGATTTTGGACGATGAAGCCGCCTGGTTGGAGGTGGAGTCCGAAACCTTGGCCCAACTTCCCAGCCGGCCCGAAATCCGCACCGTGGGCTCAGGTGTCCGCGCCGTCGCCCTGCTGGACGCCGAGCCGTTCCGGCTGCTGATTTGCGATTTGAAGATGCCCAAGATGGACGGCTTGCAGGTCCTCGCCATTGTCCGCCGCCGGTTTCCCGAATTGCGTACGGTGGTGTTAACGGCATTGGAAGACGAGGAGTTTCGCTCCCGTGCCTACGCCTTGGGCGTGGATTTGTTCTGGCTCAAGGCCGATATGCAGCAAAACCCGCAAATGTTTCTGGACTGTGTCGAATCGCTGCTGGGCCGCGATCTGGAAACGGGATTTCGTGGCATCCAAAGTAAAAGCCTCATGGATATCATCCAGATGGAATGCCTTTCCCGCAGTTCCACCGTGTTGCGCATCACTCGCGGACCACTCGTGGCCAAACTGTGGCTTCAGGACGGGGAACTGATTGACGCCGAAGCCGAGGGCGCGCGAGGCGAGGCCGCCTTCCGAAGAATCCTCGCTTGGAAGTCCGGCACGTTTGAAAATTTATCCGCCGAACCGAAGCGTGAACGCACCATTTTCAAGTCGGTCAACGCCCTGCTGCTCGAATCCGCGCAGAATATGGATGAGGCCGCCCACCCGGTGGGGCCTGAATCCACCGATCAGGCCGATCACCGCAAAACCATCTGGAAACTTGCCCTCGTCGCGCGCGAAGGCGCCGAATTTGTGGTGGCGGCCTCCACCGACCAGCAGAACGAGATCGAGGCGTGGGGGACGCAGTCCGCCGGCCAGATCGCCGGCTGGGCGCGGCGCGTCACCGAGGTGGCCAAACGGCTGGGGGACCGGCTTGAAGCCGGCCCGTTGTCCTATGCCGCCGGCAACAGTTTGGAACGGCAAGTGCTTTTGTTGCCACGCGATGATAAAACCTATCTGGTCGCCTGGCCGCCTGACGCGCCAGCCGACCAGTTGCGCGAAAAAACCAAGAAACTTGTGGCCTCATGGGATTCCTGAAACGATTTTTCAAAAGCCGGGCGGCCGTCCAGCAACTGCCCGCCGGCAGCCTGACCGTCAACCGCGACGGCAAGGTGGTCACGTCCACCATTGCGTCCGGGTATCCGCCGGGGCTGTTGCGCGACATTGTGCGGGACGTGCTGCTTCTGTTCCGCCAGGCGCGCGAGGCGCAATTGCCGCTGGCCGAGTTTAGCATCCATTTCGCCAGCCTGCGCATCACCGCCCGTGAAATGCGCGGCGGCGCCGTGATTTTCCTCTCGCCCCAAACCACGCCGGCCATCCCCAACCTCGACCGCCTATGACCGCCAAAGAACTCAGCCAGTTGGTCGCCCAGATCGAAACCCACATCGAGTGCTGGAAACAGTTCAATCATTTTGTCAACGTCGCCCGCACCAAAAAATTCGGGACGCCGGAGGAGAATAATTTTCTTGAGCTCAAAAGCGTCATCGTGCAGGAACTGGAGTTGATCTACGCCTCCATCGAAATCACCTCGCCCGGCAAGGAGGAAATTCATTCACTCATTGGCAACGCGCCGTCGCTCCGTTATCTCGCGGAAATGAGCGAAGGCTCCCTGCGCGGCATCGAAAGCCAGTGGCACAAAATCTATATCGGATGGCATTCCATTCTGGGCCAACTCAAGGTCAAACAGCGCGCCGAGGAAAATAAAACGTTCCTGCACTGGAAAAAATAAATTGCGGTCTTCATTTATTCCTTGCCCGTCGCGCCCATTTCGTGTCTAACCACGCGCCATGCCACATTGGATAGCCGTTGTCATTTTGGGAATCATCGAGGGAATCACCGAATTCATTCCCATCTCCTCCACCGGCCATCTGCTCATTGCTGAAAAGCTTCTCCATACCCATGAAAGCGACCTCTTCAACGTCGTCATCCAATGCGGCGCGGTCATTGCCGTGCTGCCGCTGTTTCCGCAGCGGCTTTACAAATTCGTCTTCGAATGGCGCGACCCTGAAACGCAAAGCTACGCGCTGAAGCTGCTGTCCGCCTTTGTGCTCACGGGTATTGGCGGTTTGATCCTGATCAAAAACGGCTTCAAACTGCCCGAACAGGCGGCGCCCATTGCCTGGGCCTGGCTGGCCGGCGGAATTGGATTTGTTGTCATCGAATGGTGGTTGCGCGGGCGGAAGTTGAGCAACGAAGTAACGTGGGGCGTTGCCCTGGCCGTTGGCATCGGCCAGTTGATGGCGGCGATTTTTCCCGGCACCTCACGTTCCGGCGCAACGATTCTGTTTTGCCTGTTGCTTGGTTTGAACCGTCCGGCGGCCACGGAATTTTCCTTTCTCGTCGGCATTCCAACCATGCTCGCGGCGGGCGGTCTTGAAATTTTCAAACAACTGCGCCATCCGGCTGCTGGCGCGCCGCCGGAAAACTGGGGCATGGTGGTGCTGGGATTTCTGGTTTCCGCCGTCGTCTCCTTCCTCGCCGTGAAATGGCTGTTGCGTTATATCCAGACACACACGTTCACCGCGTTCGGCTGGTATCGCATCGCGCTGGCCATAGTGACATTTGCCTTTTTCATACGTTGAACAAAACCCGGAAAATCATTGAACCGGCGCGGGAATGAAAATTTTCTGGCCCACTTTCATGTTCTTTGGATCCAATCCAGGATTCGCCTTCAAAATCTGGTCTATAGTCACTTTCACGCCTTGATCGCGATAGGCTTTGGCAATGGCCAAAAGTGTGTCCCCTTTCTGAATCGTGTAATCGTAGCCGCTCTGCGGAGTGCCGTTACCGGCATCGGAATGGCTCTTCAACGGCGTCGGCTTTATTTCCGGCGGCAAATCCGGCGACGACTTGTGGCCGGGTGGCAGCGCGCCCAATGATTTTTCCAGACGTTCCAGCTCCTTTAAAACTCGAGCGTTGTCCTCCTGCCGTTTCTTGTCAATTTCTTGGACCTGCTGGGCGAGCTTTTGCAGGTCATCCTGGCTGGCGAATCCGCCGGAGCCTGCCTGATTCGCCTGACTGCCCAGACTGTTGATCTGCTGTTCCAGCGCCTCGATGCGTTTGGCCTCCGCTGCCTGCGCGGCGAGAATGTCCTGAATCTGGCCGCTGAGTTTGTCAATTTGCTGCTGTGTCGCGCTGTCCTGCGCGCGCGCGACCACAGCCAAAAAACTTAAAATTAAAACCCAGGTTAAAAACCTTTTCATACGCCGGACGATAATCGGTCGCCCGTCCGCGTCAAGCGGAAGCGTGAAGTCATATCATGCCAAAAAAGCGAAGCCGCCGTGGAAAAATTCACAGGATATCCCAATAAGGTTGGACGTGCCGCCGTAGTCGCGGCTTGCATCGTAGCGCGTCTGCCACTAACGTTCTGTTGGATGCGCCCGTAGCTCAGTTGGATAGAGCATCTGCCTTCTAAGCAGGTGGTCCCGCGTTCGAATCGCGGCGGGCGCGCCAATAAAATCAGGTGTTTCTGAATCCCCCCTCCTGAAGCGAAACCGATTTAGTACACTTTTTAGTCCATCGGTTCCTACAGCGGAGGAATCATCAAAGCAATCATGCCAAATCGCTTCATTGCACTGAAAGCGCCCGGTAAAAACGCGTGGCCGGACTGGGATACCCCGGCGGCATGAAGATTTGCGCCGAGGCCGAGGCGGTGACATTGCTCCACGTCGTCCAGTGAACCAGATCGTCGGAATATTGGAGCAGAAAATAAAATCCCGTCTCGCCTGTAAAAGTCAGCCTCGGCGTGTCGTTCGTGAGAGAAAAAGCGACCTGGGATGACGGCTGCGCGCGCGCATGGACACCGATGGTGTTGGTGTACGAAAATCCCGAAGCGTCGGTAACCTCGAATTGAAAACTGCCAAGGCCGTAAAAGCCGGCGGTTGGCGTGAAGCGGGCGGTTTCCCCACCAGCGAGCAGCGCGACTGTGCCATTGGTGGCATTGAAAACGGCATAGGTCGGCGAATCGTTAGTGAAGCCGCGGGTGTACTGCGTCAGGCCAACGTCCACGCTGGCGTTGCGCGTGCAGTCCACGTGCGGCGCGGCCAGCCAGTTGAGATAATCCTCCAGGTCGGTGTAACCATCGCCGTCGGGATCGGCGTTACTGTCCGAAAAATCGCCGGGTGCGGAATTTGGATTCGTGCCGTGCAGCAGTTCCCACCAGTCCGGCAGGCCGTCATGGTCGGAATCCACCGGCACATTATACGTCGCGTAAGCCGGCCAGGGATAATTCGGCGACCCGGCCGCGTCGTGAACGTCCGTTTGCGAATCAATGATGCCGGGATAATTCGGGCTGGGATCGTCCTGCACCACGCCGTTGATGGTATAGGTCGGGCCGTTCGTGCCCTCGTAGTGCGTTGTGTGGTCCAGCACTTCACCAATCACGCGGCGGTCAATCACGTCCGGTGCCGACTCGTTGCAACCGACATCGGACAGCACCAGTTCATAGGCGTTGGACGCGGTTTGCGTGGTGACATAGGACGGAAATATTTCGGCGTTGGTCTGGACTTGCGCCTGCACGGTCGCGCCGTTGTAAAAGCCACCGTTCGCCCAGTTGTCCGTCAAGTAATTGCGCCCCTCCAGAACGTTGCCGACCATGTAATATGCTTCGCTACCCCAGTTGGTGTTGATGGCGTCGAGTTTCAACAGATAATTGTTGCGCGCGTTGCCCGGATAGGGTTCGTAGTAATTGCTGACGTAATTGCAGCGCGCTACGCCGCCGTCGGTGGTGCGGTTGACCCAGTTGTAAACAACGTTGTTGCGGATGTCGAGCGAGCCGGCGTAGTGGCTGCTCTGGTCGAGACCACCGGCCAGCGACCAGTTGCGGTCCGTGGAATGCGCGATGAGATTGTGATGGTAACTGCCGATTTCACCGCTGATGGAACCTGCAAAGGCGTGTTCCTGATAACAGTTGGTGCAGCCGGTCGCGGCGCGCTCGGCGTCGTTGTAATGATAGGAATGCTGCAACGGCTCGGAAATGATGTTGCGCTGGAACGTGGTCATCGCCGATTCGCTGCCGACCGCGCCACTCTGCCGCGAACTGGTGCCTTCATCTATGGACCAACCGATGGAGCAATGATCAATGATGGAATACGTGGAATTGCCCAAACCCATGCCATCCATGGCCTCCTGGCTGTAATCACCCACGCGGCAACGAACGAATCGCATGATGACGTCGCTGCAACTGCTGATGCCTGCGGAATAATTCGCCAGACAAATCCCGTCACCGGGGGCGGTTTGACCGGCCACGGTCAAATATCCGTTGCCGATGGTGCAGGGCGACAGGAGGCGGATCAAGCCGGACACGCGAAAGACAACCGTGCGCGGCCCGCTCGCCTCGACGGCCGCGCGATAGCTGCCCGGCCCGCTGTCGTTCAGGTTGGTCACTTCCAACACCAGCCCGCCGCGTCCGCCACGGGCGAACCTCCCGTAACCTTCCGCGCCCGGAAAGGCCAGGTGCCGCGTGCGAAATTCCCAGACCGTCCCTTTGGCCAGATTCGTTCCGCCATTTTCAATGTCCAATTGATCCACCCTCCAGTAATAGGTCAATGCGCTGTTCAAGTTCGTAACATCAAACGAATTGTAGAAATCCACCATCGCAGCCGACAGGCTCTTGAATTCCGGTGACGAAGTCGTCGCGTTCGCCACCGCGGTACTGTTCGTGCCGAAATAAACGAAATTGGAAACGGCAAAGCCGGCAGGCTCCCATCGCAACGTGAGAAAACCCGAGGTCGCCGTGCCGGGCAGGGGAACATCATTGTTGGCGAAGACGTGTTCGTCGCCGGGCGTCGGGAAAATTGCCGTTGCCGTGGTTCCGGGCGCGCTGGGACGGTCAATCTCAAACCCATTGAGCACGACAAAATCCAGGTAGCTGCTGTGGTCGGGGGTGAAATTTAAAACCACCGGCTCGCCATCGTAGCTGTTGGTGATGGTGAAGAAGGTAAAGCCGCACTGGCTGTCATTGGTCGCAAAAAAGGACGGCACATTGGTGAACATGGGCACGCCGTTGGCGCTGACGATACAATGACTCATCAGCGGACTGGCTGGATTAATCCAGGTTTGCCCCGAGTTCGTGCCCCACAAATCATTGTGATATGTAGTGATGGTATGCACCCCGGCCGGCAGGCCGGAAATCGTCAGGCTCAAGGCGCCGCCGTTGGTGTAGGGTTGCCCGGTGCCGGTGTTCAGCACCCAGACGCCGTCGCCGCACAACCGGTAACCCGCGTTGGGATCCGTGCTGGTTGTGTTGCCGTTTTTGTTCAGCCAGTTCGCCAGCAATGACGATCCGCCGGTGCCGACGGCGGGAACGGTCTGGGCGAGAGTGCAGGTGATGACGCTGCTGACGTTGGTCGCCGTCGGCAACCCGGTGTCGGGATCAAACACCACGGTGTAATTCGTGAAAACATGGGTGGCGGACTGGCCGGTACCCACGTCATACCAGCCCACAAAACCCGGCGCAGTATCGTCACTGCGCGGCGACTCGCTCTTGTTGATGTCCACGCTCAACAACTGCGCGTGCGAGATCTGACAGAGCCACGCGAGCAGAAACAAAAATGCAATGGGCCGACCGTGCTTCTTCATTCAGGATGTGCCAGAAATATACCATGCCAGCGACGGATTCGGGTTGGTAATTTCTGCGTAATTCCTTGAGAAAATTGCACTCGAATTCAACGCCCAGACGCCACGACACAGAGATAAAATGAACCGAATCAACGGAAAACAATTTTGGGAAATTCCGTCAATCCTGTTAGAAAACCCATGTCGCGCGGAATACAATGGCCGGCCGTTCTCTATTTCAGCGGATGTTTTGCTTGAAAAGCAACAGCAGCCGTTTGCACGTGGGGATATCCTTCGCCAATAATTCTCCGTTTAGCGGCGTATTCAAAAACTCGCTGTAACCGGGCAGTTTCCGCAGCTCCGGCGAGTCCAAATCCCGAAAGGCCATGGCCGAATTGGGAAAATCCCGCTCCTTGATCGGCCCCTGAATCAGGCGCATGATGTGATGATGACGCGGGTCGTGGCTTATTTTTTCGAAAAGTTCCATCAGCGCCGTCTTTTCGCCCTCCAGCGCCTGTATAAACGCGCCATCCTGGTATAGCAGCAAGCCAGTGATGCCTGCCCGGGTATTCCGCCGGACACTGCCTTTGAGCAACTCCATCAACTCGGTCTTGCCGAAAGGCTCTGTGGCGGTGCTCGTATAGACAATCTGATATAACGACACCATAGCCCGTTGGACTTAGCTTCGCCTCTGCTTCTAATAATGCAAATAAAATCTTCTGACAATCATTCCAATGGCAGTCCGGCAGAAACGATGATTTGCACCCATTGCCAGATACCGGCTGAACGCCGAGCAACAAACCCACAGGAGCCGGCAAAGGATATGAAGAGCGTTGGAGAACATTGCTCCGTCAACGCCCAAGCTGGGGAAGCGACGAAGCGCCTCCCTCCAAATCAGGAGACGAACCGTTCAGGCGGTGAAAATTAATCTCGCCGTAAAAAAGCCGCCGACTAAAATTAAGTAATGGCTGACAGCTTGGAAAAATTTGAGGAGGAACTTAGGCTCATAGGAAAGCTTTTCTGGGCCATCAACTACAAAAGTGAATGGTCAAAGACCCGTTTCAGCTTTGAGAAGGCTTGCGTTTGCCCAGCATTTTCGAAAATCGTCTATGATGCCATTTCGATGCCGCACGACAGGTGTAGCTAGTCAGTTTTGAATTTGATGAGCAAACCATCCAAATCGCAATGGGATTTTGGCGAGCTGTTCACCACGGAACAGACCAGAAAAGTTTTGTCCGTCTCGGAACTGACGGCGCAGGTCAAGCGGTTGCTGGAAAAACAGGTCGGCTCGGTTTGGGTCACAGGTGAAGTCACCAATTTGCGCGCGCAAAATTCGGGTCATATCTATTTTACGCTCAAGGACGCCGGAGCGCAGTTGAGTTGTGTGCTATTCCGCGGCGAAGCAGTCAGGAACCGCAGTGTGTTGCAGGATGGCCAAAAGGTGCTGTTGCAAGGCGACGTAACGGTTTATGAAGCGCGCGGACAATACCAACTCATCGTACACGCGGTTGAGCTACAGGGAGTCGGCGCGCTGCAAATCGCCTTTGAAAAACTTAAACAAAAGCTCGCGACGGAAGGCTTGTTCGCGTCGGAACGGAAACGTCCGTTGCCCGAATATCCGCAACGCATCGGCCTGCTCACGTCGCCCACCGGCGCGGCGATTCGTGATGTGCTGCACGTGGTGCAACGACGGAATCCAGCACTGGAAATCATCCTCGCGCCATGCCGCGTCCAAGGCGATGGCGCGGCGGCGGAAATTGCGGCGGCCATCCGATTGCTCAACGAATTCAGTTCGACCCTCGACTCTCGACTCTCGACTCTCGACTTAATCCTTGTCACTCGCGGCGGCGGTTCACTGGAAGACCTCTGGGCGTTCAACGAGGAAGTCGTGGCACGGGCAATTTTTGAATCGGCGCTGCCGGTGGTATCGGCGGTCGGGCACGAAATTGATTTTACCATCAGCGATTTTGTGGCCGATGTGCGGGCGGCCACGCCCAGCGCGGCGGCGGAAATTATCACCGAAGGCGTGTTCGCCAGCCGCGAGTTTGTGGCCGAAGCGCCGACTCTGTTGCGCCGCAAAGTTCGGCAAGGATTGGAAAACGCCGTTGCGGAATTTGAACAGGTTCAAGCGCGATTGACGCGGGCACATCCGCGACGGCGATTGGATGAATTTCTGCAACGGCTGGATGATTTGCAAAACGGCCTGTTGCGTTGCGCAAAACAGGGAACCAAAGTAAGGCAGATGGCTTGGTACAACCTGGCCGCGCGGCTTTTGCGTGTGCGTCCTACACAGTTGTTAAAGCAGCGGCGCGAGCTGTTGGGAACGACCCGGCATCGTTTGCGCGAGCTGGCACAAATTAGTTTGCGCGACTGGCGGAACCGCTTCACCGCAACGGAAGCGCGATTGCGTCTGCTCGGTCCGGAGCAGGTCTTGTCGCGCGGTTATTCCATCACTACGGACGCCGCAACGGGAACGGTTTTGCGCGATGCGGCAGCAGTTGAACGCGGGCAAAAATTGAAAACGCGATTAAAGAAAGGCACGGTCTTGAGTCAGACGGAGTCCAGTTTGACGGGGCATTGATTTGCTGCTGGCGGAGTATGAGAATTTATAGTTGACCCGTTCGAAGCAATTTGGCAGTGAAACCTGCCATGAAGCGCAACTTCGGATTATTATTACTTGGGTTCATAATGGCGGCCTTTGGTGTTTCTTATTTGTCCGCCGAGGAAGCCGGCAATTCACCGACACTCACCATCGCGCCATTCAGCGGTAGTAAGGCCGGGATTCCCGGGTGGCAACCCGCATTGGGCCAGGGCATTTCTGAAATGCTGGTTGAAGCATTGGAGAATTCTGACCATAAATTTCAAGTCCTTGAAACCACTGGAGCAAGTGATCTACAGACGGAATCCAAATCGGGCGCGTCCGATTCTGGCGGTTCTCCAAAGCCTGCAAAAGGGAGTGCTGTCAGCTCCAAAAAAAGTGCCAAGGGCGTCGCCGCGAGTTCTGAGAATCCCGATACAGGTGGCAATGCCAAATCGGATTTTACGTTGTACGCCGAGGTGACACAGTTCAAGGTGCAAACCAATAGCAGCCAAATAGGAGATTTCGATTCCTCGAGCCGCCTGGCCAGCGTTGGCGCAAAAGTCATTAGCGCGCATGTCCAAATCGCCTGGCGCATTGTGGATAACGAAAGCAAAAGAATCATCAAAAGAGGAATGGCTGCGGGTTATGAGTCCGGCCCGGATATTGACACGCCTGGTCTGGCGACTGCGGCCGAAAAAGCCTTCGGCGGCGGGAAAAATGGAACTGCTAACAATATCTTTGGTGGGTTAAACAAAGCTTTCGGTAATACTCCCAATGAAGGAGACAGCGGTGATAGCGGTGACAGCACCAAGAGCAAGAGCGGAACAACACCCAAGTCCGCTCAAAAATCTCCTAAAACCCAACCGAAAGCCGGCGGCGATATCGCTGATAACGATGCAGAAACCATCGGTTATGATAACCCGGAATTTATGAATAGCGTCCTGGGCAAAGCGACCGCTAAAACCGTCACCGAAATCATCCAGCAATTGGCCGTTATCAACCTGCCGGAACCTGCGCGTATTGCCAAGTCAAAGGCCGCCACCGATGCTCTCAGACATACACCCGGTAAAGTGCTCGCGGTCGCGGGCAAGGACACCATCATCGTCTCGCTCGGCAGCAAGGAAGGCTTCAATGAAGGCGACAATTTGAATCTCTACGAGACGACCGATGTGAAAGACGACAAAGGCAATGTCGTTTTCACCAACGAAAAACTCGTTGGCGAAATCAGGCTCGATTCCGTGCAGGAAGAGCGAAGTCGGGCCTCTTATGCCGGCGATGCCACCGTCAAACAGGGCTGGACAGTAAAAGCCAAATAATCCTGTCGGCCGGCCGAGTGAAATGTGTTCCAAGCTGGACGAGCCGGGCAATTTTTATTAGCATTTTCCCATGTCAAAACCAGCCAGGGCCGACGCAGGCAAAGGCGGGCCGCCCTTTGAAGACGCCTTGAAGAAGCTCGAAGGCATCGTCGAGGCGATGGAGTCCGAGGATTTGCCGCTCGAAACCTTGCTGGCCCGATATGAAGAAGGCACCCGGCTCGTGAAAATCTGCCAGGAAAAACTGGCCGAGGCGGAGTTGAAAATCCGGCAGTTGGAGAAGAACGCCGCCGGCGAAATGAAATTGAAACCGCTGGATTCGTCTGGGGAGTGATTCTGGATTTAACCACGGATAAACACGGATGGACACGGATGAGAGACCAGATTTGCGGCGCGGCGGCGAATCCAAACTCCTTTTGAAAGCCGAGACGGAAAAGATCATCGGTTTTGCTTTTGAGATTTTGAATGAAATTGGTCATGGGCTGAACGAGAAAATTTACGAGAATTCGCTGACGGTTCTGTTCAAACTGAACAACATTGCGTTTGACCAGCAGCGAAGCTTTCCGGTTTTCTTTCGCGGCGGCGAGGTAGGCGAGTTCATTCCAGACTTGATTGTTTTTGGTTCGGTGATCGTGGATGCGAAAGTCATTGATCGCATCACCGACCGTGAGCGCGGTCAGATGTTGATTATCTCCGCATCACAAAGCTGCGGGTTGGCTTGATTTTGAATTTTAAAAACGCCAGACTGGAATTCGAGCGCGTTGTCTTATGATTTTTTATCCGTGTTTATCTGTGTTTATCCGTGGTTGAAAATAATTTGAATTTATGAGCCGATATCTCGACATGGTGGATGGACCGGAGCACGTCAAAAATTTGACGGCCTCGCAACTGCTGCAACTCGCCGACGAAATCCGGCAGGAACTCATCTCGGTGCTGGCCAGAAACGGCGGGCATCTCGGTCCGAACCTCGGCGTCGTTGAACTGACACTCGCACTGCACCGTGTTTTCAACACGCCCAGGGACAAATTTGTCTGGGACGTGAGCCACCAGGTTTACGTCCATAAACTGCTCACCGGTCGTAAAAATCGTTTCCAGGCGATCCGTCAGACGGGCGGCCTGAATGGTTTCGCGTTGCGGACGGAGAGCGAGCACGATTGTTACGGCGCGGGCCACGCGGGCACGGCGCTGTCGGCTGCCCTGGGCATGGCGGCGGCGCGCGACAAACGTGGCACGAATGAAAACATCGTCTGCATTTTCGGTGACGCGGCGTTGACCAATGGCATTTCCTACGAGGCGCTCAACAACATCGGCCACACGACGAAAAAGTTCATCGGCATTCTCAACGACAACGAATGGAGCATTGCCAAGAACGTCGGTGCGATTTCGAATTACCTCAACAAACTTATTACCAATCCGCGCTACAACAAACTGGCCACGGATTTTCAAAATTTCCTGCGCCGGCTGCCCAAGGGTGAACTGGCATTGAAACTGGCGCACCGGGCCGAGGGCGGTTTCAAGGGTGCCATTGCGGATGTCGGGCTGCGCCAGAAAAGTGACGTGCTGGATTCGGACGGCCGCGGCGGTTACGGCAGCCCGATTATTTTCGAGGAACTGGGCCTGCGTTATCTGGGTCCGATTGATGGACATGATTTGCCGCTGCTCATCAGCACGCTGGAATTCGCCAAGGCCAGCGACCATCCCATCGTCATTCACATCCTCACGCAAAAGGGCAAGGGCTTTGACGCCGCCATCAAGTTCCCCGAAAAATTCCACGGCACCGGCCCTTATGATGTGAAAACGGGCGATTCATTGCCCGCCAAAACCGGCGCGCCGCCGATGTACCAGGACGTGATGGGCCAAACGCTGGTGAAACTTTGCGAGAAAAATAACACGCTGGTCGGTATCACCGCCGCCATGCCCAGCGGCACTGGCTTGAAGCATCTGGAAAAGGCGATGCCTGACCGCTACTACGACGTGGGCATCGCCGAGGAACACGCCGTCATCTTTGCCGCCGGCATGGCGACCATGGGATTCCACCCCGTCTGTGCGATTTATTCCAGCTTCCTGCAACGCGCCTACGATTGTATTCACCACGACATCTGCCTGCAAAATTTGCCTGTGATTTTCTGCATGGACCGCGCCGGTTTGTCTTCCAATGACGGCCCGACGCACCACGGCCTGTTCGACATCGCCTATCTCCGCTGTCTGCCGAACGTCGTCGCCATGGCCCCCGCGAACGAGGACGAACTGGTGGACATGATGTTCACCGCCACGCACCAAAATCATCCCACGTTTATCCGTTACCCGCGCGGCGGGGCGGAAGGCGTGCCCATTAAGGATCAGCCGAAGCTGCTTGAAATTGGCAAGGCGGAAGTCATCCAGAATTTTTCCAGCAATGGCAAGCGCAAGATCGCGCTGTTCGGGCTTGGACCGCTGAATACGCTGGCGCGCAAGGCGGCGGAACAACTGGCGGCGGAAGGTTATGATTGCGCGGTCATCAATCCGCGCTTTACCAAGCCGCTCGACGCGGGTACGCACGAGTTTTTCGGCAAGGCGGCCGACGTGGTGGTGACGCTGGAAGACCACGCGCTGATGGGTGGTTACGGTTCGGCGGTGCTGGAATTGTTCAGCGAAAAGGGAGTGACGACGCCTGTCGTCCGCATCGGCTGGCCGGATCAATTCATCGAACACGCCACGACGCAGGACGAATTGCGCAAGAAATACGGCCTGAGCGTCGAGAACACTGTGGCCAAGGTGAAGGCACAGTTTGGTGAAGCTCCGGCAAAAGTAACGCGACTGATTGAGGTGGCATAGTCACCAACGTTATACTTTTACATCCAGGCTTTCTTCTGCTGAATAGGATGGGAAGACAGGGAATGAACCGCGTTTCTTTCCTTGATTTTCTGGGTTTTTACTCAATTCTATCTGCCTTAAGGTGTTGAGAATCACCAAACATAAATCAAGAAATTGACCATGGCCTACAAAGATGTAACGCCGCCTGTGGGCGGAAAAATTTCAATCCAGAAAGGCAAGCTCAACGTGCCGGACAATCCCATTCTGCCGTTCATTCGCGGCGATGGCACCGGGCCGGACATCTGGGCGGCCAGCGTACGCGTTTTTGACGCGGCAGTGCTAAAGGCTTACGGCGGCAAACGCAAAGTCGCCTGGTTTGAAGTGTTTGCCGGCGAAGCGGCCAAGAACAAATTCGACAATTGGCTGCCGGACGACACGGTCGAGGCGTTCAAGGAATATCTGGTCGGTATCAAAGGTCCGCTCACCACGCCGGTCGGCGGCGGCATCCGCTCGCTCAACGTCGCGCTGCGCCAGATGCTTGACCTCTACGTCTGCCTGCGCCCCGTGCAGTATTTCCAGGGCGTCCCGTCGCCCGTGAAGCACCCCGAGAAGGTGAACATGGTCATCTTCCGCGAAAACACCGAGGACATTTACGCGGGCATTGATTTTGAGGCGGGCAAGGAAGCCGCGTTGAAGACGGTCGAATTTCTCAAGGCGAATTTCCCGAAGGATTTTAAGAAAATCCGTTTCGGCGAAACGCCCGATGTTGTCGGCATTGGCATCAAGCCAGTGAGCAAGACCGGCACGCAACGCCTCGTTCGCTCCGCCATCCAATATGCCATCTCCGAGAAGAAGAAATCCGTGACGATCGTGCATAAGGGCAACATCATGAAATTCACCGAGGGCGCGTTTCGCGATTGGGCTTACGCGCTGGCGAAAACTGAATTCGGCGCGGCGGAAATAGACGGTGGCCCGTGGTGTAAAATTCCCGAAGGCAAACCCGGCGCGGGCGTCGTCATCAAGGATGCCATTGCCGACATCACGCTCCAGCAGGTGCTCACGCGTCCGACGGATTTTGACGTCATCGCCACGCTCAACCTCAACGGCGATTATTTGAGCGACGCGCTGGCGGCACAAGTCGGCGGCATCGGCATCGCACCCGGCGGCAACATCAATTACATCAGCGGCCACGCGATTTTTGAAGCCACGCATGGCACCGCGCCGAAATACGCCAACAAGGACGTGGTGAATCCGGGTTCCGTCGTGCTTTCCGGCGAGATGATGTTCCGTTATCTTGGCTGGGTGGAAGCTGCCGACTTGATTCTCAAAGGCCTGAACGGCGCGATTGGCAGCAAGCGCGTCACCTACGATTTCGCGCGCCAGATGGAAGGCGCGACGGAGATTAAATGCTCGCAGTTTGGTGACAATATTATCGCCAACATGTAAACTCCGACGGACTCAATTTTATAGTCAGTTCGACGGGCGGGCCATTGCGGTTCGCCCGTCGCCTTTTAAGTGATTTCATGCATTGGATTGTCGCCAGCTTGTTGTCGGCTTTGTTCCTCGGCGTGTATGAGCTTTGCACCAAGCACGCCGTGCGGGATAACGCCGTTATGCCGGTCCTGTTTTTCAGCATATTGAGCGGCGCGGCGGTGTGGACCGGCCTGTTGATCGTACAGGCGGCGCATCCAGGTGCGCTCCCGGCGTCGCTGGTCACGGATCCGCTCACACCCCTGCAACATCTGCAACTGATGTTGAAATCGGCCATCGTCGCGGCGTCGTGGATTTTCACCTATTTCGGGATTAAACACCTGCCGCTGTCGCTCGGTTCGCCCATCCGTGCCACCAGCCCGCTCTGGACACTGGTCGGCGCCGTGTTGATCCTGGGAGAGCGGCCGACATTGCTGGAGACGGCGGGCGTGCTGACGACGCTGGCATCCTTCGTGGGGCTTTCGTTTGCCGGGCGGTTGGAAGGCGTCCATTTCCAACGCAACAAATGGGTCTGGTTCCTGGTTGCCGGAACGTTGCTTGGTGCGGTGAGCTCGCTCTATGACAAATACCTGCTGGGGCGCGCGCATTTCTCGGTGCCGACGGTGCAGGCATGGTTCTCAGTCTATCTGCTGATCCTTTTTGTACCGTTCGCCATCGGTTGGAAACAGCGCTGGTGGGAACGCAACGAATTTCACTGGCGGTGGAGCATTCCCTTCATTGCCTTTTCACTGCTGGTTGCTGATTACATTTATTTCAGCGCGTTGCGTGATCCCGGTTCGCTCGTTTCGGTGGTGATGAGCCTGCGTCGCGGCAGCACGCTGGTAGGTTTCACCGGCGGACTGCTGCTTTTCGGAGAACGGAACGGGCTTCGGAAACTCCCGGCTGTGATTGGGATTCTCTTGGGCATCGTGCTCACGGTAATGGGGTAAACCGGGTCTGTTGCAGTTGGCGGATGACGTTCACTGATTTCCGCTGCCCTGCTGCTTTTCCACCTGCTTCGCCAGTTCGTTATATTTGGAGACGATGCTGTTCCGGTCCTTTACTTCTTCGTTGTATTTTTGCACCAGGTCATTGCGCTGGGCAACAAGGTTGGATATAGCCGCGTTTTGTTTTTCAATGCCGGTGTAAGCCTCCTTCAGTTTCGATTCCAGCGCGTCCACGCCGGCCTTGTATTGCGCAATCTCGTTCGTGAAATTTTCGTTGGCGAATTGAAGTTGCGCAATTTCGGCCTTTTGCGAAACGATGAATTGTTGGTTCGTCTCGGCCTCGGCTTTCATTTCAGTGAGGCTGGTGTCCATTTGGTCCACCTGATGGTTCAGCGTGGCGATGGAGTTCGTATAGTTCTGAATGGCGGCGTCGCGATCATAAACCATCCGGTTCAAACTCTGGATGGTGACGCGCTGGACAGTTTGCTCATACCATTGCCAGGCGCACAGTCCGCAAAGGCAAACGGCGAGGACAATGAACAGGTTTACTTGGAAGTTTTTCATGGGGTCGGATGGTCGGGAGCGGCATTGACGGCGATGGCGACACGCTGGATGCCGGCGCGTTTCACCAAATCGAGCACGAACACTACCGAGCCGTGCGTGGCGTCCTGCGCGCCGGTGATATAGACCGGCAGGTTGGTGTTCAATTCGTAACGGTTTGTGAGCATCGTGAACAATTCGGGGAAAGCGATGGGCTTATCATCCGCCGAAACCTGGCCGTCCTTGTTTACGGTCAGGTTCACGATGTCGGGCTTCTTTGACGGAGTCGCGAGTGTGGCGGTGGGCAGATTGGATTTGAGCGTCCGGACAATCTGCATCTGCAACGTGACCATCATGAACGAGGCGAGCAGGAAAAACATGATGTCAATCAGCGGGATGATTTCCAGCCGCGATTTCTTTTCCGGGATGGGCGTGCGGATTTTCATGGCGTGTTGGGGCCTGAATTGCCGTCGGTCATGAACGCGACTTTTTGAATGCCGACGGAGCGGACGGTTTGATACACCTTCACCATGTCGCCGTGCAGCGTGTCACGGTCGCCACTGATATAAACCGGCACGTCCGGGTTGGCGTGAAAGCGATCCTTCAAGGCCGACGCGAGTTGAGCCGGCGAAATCCGCTTCTTCTCCAGCCATACCCCGCCGGATTTGTCCACGGCGATGTTGATCATGTCCGGTCGGTAATCCTGTTTGGATTGGGTGGCGGGCGGCAGGTTGACCTTGATGTTTTCCGTCTTTTCCATTTCCAAGGCCACCATCATGAATGACGCCAGCAGAAAAAACATGATGTCAATCAGCGGAATGATGACAATCCGCGAACGGCGTCTTGCTATGGGCGAAGGAATCTTCATCGCTGAATATTTAGTGGCTTGTGGCCTGGCCCGGTGACTCCGGCTTGTGGAGATGGACGGTGTCGCCCGCTTTTCCGCTGCCGACCAGGACTTCGACGTTCGTCGCCGCTGTTTCCAAATCGAACTGCAATTGCGCCACCTTGGCGGAGAAATAGTTGAACGGGACCAGCGAAAAAATGGCGATGCCGAGGCCGCAAGCCGTGGCAATCAGCGCCTCGCCGATGCCGCCGGTCACGCCCACGACGGAAATTTCCGCATTGCCGATATCGAGGAACGCGCGCATCAGGCCCGTGACGGTGCCGAGCAGCCCGAGCAATGGCGCGAGCGTGACGAGCGTGTCCATCACCGTCAGAAAACGCCCGGCGCGTTTTAACTCGACGCCCGCCGCCAATTGCAGCGCGCCCAACAACGAGCCATGCGCGTGGCCGACATGGTTGAGGCCGTGATGAATCACGCGGATGACCGGGTCGTTCGAGCCAGTGGCGATTTGTCTGGCGGCGGCCACGTCGGAATTTTCCAGCGCCGCCAGCAGTTGCTCCATTTTTTGCGGGTCGCGCCTCCGGCTTTCACGCCACCACCAGAAGGCGCGTTCGCCGACGACGGCGACGCCGACAATGGCGCAGAGGAGAATCGGCCACATGACGGGGCCGCCTTTGAAGAAGAATTGGAGAACAATGTTTGCGAGCATAATTTTGGTTTGGTTGATGGTTGAAAATCAATTCAGTTGCAATTTGTAAGTAATGCTGGTTTGGAAAAGCCGGGTGCCGGTGTTGGTGGGAAGCCGCCAGTGGCGCTTGATGAAATCCACCGTCGCGTGGTCGAGCACAGGAAAGCCGGACGATTTCTTTACGTCCACGGAAAGGACATTGCCCGCGTCGTCGCCAGTGAGCAGGAGAACCACCGTGCCTTGCTCGCCCGTTTGCATGGCGATGGGCGGATACGGCGGTTCGGGCCGTTCGCCGCCGGCACCGGTATTGTTAAGGGAACGAATTTGCACCGGGGCCGGCTGTGGCGCGGAGGCGAGGGCGGCGGGCACAACGAGCGTGCCGGCGGTCGGTATGCCGAAATTGACATCCGGCGCGTTAGGCAAAGCGACGAGGACGCGGGGTTGATTGATTGGTTGCGCCTGCTCCGGCTTTGGAGCAACCGCCTGCGGCGGCAACACCGCCGGCTGGACGACCACGGGTACCGTTTCCCGGATGGGCGGAACTGATTTGATGGCGATGACGCCCTGTCGCGCGCCGAAAATGCCAATCAGCAGAAAAAGGATGCAGACCGAATTCACCCAGGCGAGTTTGCGTTCCGGGTCGCGGCGGGCCGTTGACAGGCACACCCGCGCCAGTTCGTCCTTCAATTCGTAGGCGGGCGATGTTCGATTTGCATCCATGTGGTTCATTGGCCGGAGGAACATTTCACACTGCGCCGCTCAATGAAATAAAAAATCAGAAGCATGGTCATCATTTGTGGGCGGTTGAAGTTTTGACGCGGACCATCAGTTTCGACGGCAGGATTTGAGCCTTGTGCGCGGCTTGACAATCTGCACAGAGGCCTTGAACTTCACAATCCGCCGACGTTGGTGAAAAGCCGCGCGCGGAAGCGATACGCCCGATTTTGGCCGAAATGGGATCAGGCAACGGCAATTCAGTAACGCAACCGCAATCGTGGCAAATCAGGAAATGGGCGTTGTCACCGGGAGCATTCAGCACAAAATAGCTCGCCTTGCGCGGCGTGCCTACCACTCGGACCAGTTCGGCTTCCTTGAACAGCATCAGCGTCCGATAAATGGTGGTTGAATCACATCGCCCCCGGACACCGTCCGCTTGCGAAAGCATTTCCAGGCTGGCGGGGGTGCGCTGTTGCGCCAGAAAAGAGAGGATGGCCTCCCGGGCCGGCGTGAGGCGCATTCCTGCTTTCCGGCAGGACGAGATCGCCCAGGCGCTGCGTTCCTTGAAAGTCTTCATAAAATCAATGCAAGTTACTTGCACAAACATTTCTTGCCCCACCCGCCGCAGCGGTGGTCTAGTTGCTTCGAATGTAAAGGCGCGCACATGAACGCTTAAACCAAAATCAAAACCTATGAACGAATCACATTCCTGCAAAACGCACTCCAATCATTCTCATGTCCATGGCAAAGATTGCGGACACATCGCCATCATGCACGATGGGCACGTGGATTATCTTCACGACGGCCATCTGCATCATCCGCACGGCGACCACGTGGACGAGCACACCATCGCGGTCAGCGCTACGAATCCCGACAAATGCACGCTCGGCGCCAAAGGCCACGACAAGCAACACATTCATGGCCCCAACTGCGGCCATGCAGCCATTCCACACGGCGATCACATTGATTATTTGGTTGATGGCAGATTGCATCATCCACACGACGGACACTGCGACGATCACGGGCCGCTTCAGGTGGTTGGCTAATCTTTCGCGCACCGCATCGGGACGGAAACCGGATGCAAATCGAGTTTGTCCGGGCGAGTTTCCGGTGGGAAACCCGATTTGCCGGAGGAAAGCAGAACCGGGCCGGTTCACTTTCAACTCGCAGCCGGAGGTTGTTCGATTTGCATCCATATCATTCACATCGCACTGCCGTAAGCATAGGCGAGCGCGGCCAGCAAACGGCTGATGATCACGAGGAAGAATCCGACGAAGAACAGCCAGCCACACCAGAATAGCAGACGCATTTTGGCGTCGTTTAGTCTGGAGTTCTGCTCCCGGTTTTTTAGGAGCAACTGTATGACCGCCTGTCCTGCGTCATCGTCCGATACGTTTTCCGACTTCAAGGTTTCCCAGAGTTTGTCTCCACGGGGATAACCGGCGTAGCCTTTAAGCCGCATGCCGTACAAAGCAAGCGGCAAGGAAAGGCTCAAGACTCCCAAAGACAGATAACACAAATCGCTGATCCAACGCGAAGAAGGGTCCAACATGCCTGTCAGATTCCACAGCTGAAACCCCGCCACGATGACAATGCCAGCAGCGAATTTCTCCGCCCGGCCGAGCAGTTGTTTGGTTCGATCCATTTCAGCCGCCATGGCCTTTTCGGCCGTTTCCATAATGATTGAAATCTTGTTCATGGACTCTCAGTGCAGGCAGCTTGTTTCTAAACATTCATTGCATTTAAACTTTCATCTTTCAGTTGGAGAGTTGTCCCAATAAGGAACAACTCTCCAACGCTTGATTCAAAACGTCAGACTCAGCGAGCCGAAGAAGCCAAGGCGCTCGCCGTATTGCGCGGCACCGACGCCGACGCCGGAGCCGTCGCGGAGTTGGTAAATGTTGTCCGTGAGGTTCACCACATCAATCCGCGCCACCAATGTCTGGTTATGAGGAAGTTTGAAACTCTGCGCGGCGCCGAGGTTGATGGAGTAGTATTGCGGCACGCTTAAACCGTTAGGAACACCGTTGACGTCATCGTCTCTGCGCAAGCCGCTGCCGTAGAGCGCATCGGCGTAGAGCATCGTGCTATAATGTTGTGATTCCTTCAGGGTGTAAGACACACCAAACGAACCGGTGAGGCGTTGGTCGTGGTCCAGGTAAATCCAATGATCTTGCGTGTAAGCGGCATCGTCCGACGCGAGAAACTGCGCCGAGTCCCAGTCTTTGCCATACGCTTGGGACCAAGCGAGGTTGGCGTATGCGGAGAAACCGCCCTGGTTGTAGGAGCCGGTGAATTCCACGCCATAGACCCGGCCTTTGCCATAATTAAACGCCGAAAGAATCAGCGATTGCCCGAACAAGCCGTCATCAAGTTGTTGGCGGGCAGCCTTGTAATAGCCGTCCAAGCCAAGTTGCAGATGCTTGCCAATCTTTTGCGAAATGCCGGCGTCGAAATAATTCGCCCGCTCGGCTTTGATGGGATCGTCCTGAGTGCCTTGATCGTTGGATGTGCCGAGGAATTTCTCCAAATCACTCCCGGAAACATTTTCCACCGGTGGCGGTGTGAAGTAGCGCGCGTAGCCGGCGTGCAAGGTCGTCGAATCCGTCGGCTGCCAAATGACGTTCACGCGCGGGCTGGGCTGGTTTTCCTTGTCGAAAGACGCATAATACTCGTCGAACCGAGCGCCGTAATTGATGGTGACTTGCGGCAGGATTTTCCATTCGTCCTGCAAATACACGCCGGCAAACAGGCCGTGCAGAACGTGGTTGTCTGGAATGGCATAAGGCATGCCGGTCGGGTTACCGGCCCCATCCAGCTGATAAACGGTCGTGCTCGAATCGGCGGCTACGTATTCTTCCAATGCCAGGACCCCGGCGCGGATGGTGTGCTTGTCGCCGAGCGCGTAACTGGCGTCCACCTGCAACCCGCCGGAATACAATTGCCGGTTCACGTCGCTGGCCACGCCGTTGAAAAAAAGATCGCCGACCGGATCGGGCGTGAAATGCACGTCGCTGTTGCGGCCAAAAATGGAGGTTTGAAGATTCAAATCGCCCGCCGATTTCTGGTAGGTAATCACACCATAATAATTTTGTTCGAGTTGATTTTCGTTCAAGGTGGACGAATCAAACGTGTCCGGCAGACCGTCGGGAGTTGTCGCGCCTGAAGTGAGCGCGAACGGGCCGGCCAGACCCGGTGTGTTGGGCACTTGAAAGGTGCTGTAGGAGGCGCTGCCCATGACCGTAACCCGGCTGGTGTCGCTCAAAATGCGCGAACCGTAGAGGAACGATTTGTACTGATATGTCTGGTCGTGGATGGCGCTTTTGCTGGGCGTCGGGTTTTCGATGCCCAAGCTGTTCTGGTCGAAACTGCCATCCACGAAGTAATCCCACGGCCCCTGCGTGCCGCCGAAGTCGAAACTCGGGCGGAACGTATTGTAGCTGCCGCCATACAGGTCCAGCGTGCCGCCGTTTTCAAACGCGCCGCTCTTGGTGTGGATGTCCACGACGCCCGCCGTGCGGAAACCGTAGGCTGCCGGCAACGAGCCGGTGATGAGTTGCATGGAATCCACGAAACGTGGATCCAATTCCAACCCGAAGCCGGTGATGCCTTCGGGCAACAGCACGTCGTTGATGCGGTATTGCAGGTTGGCGTGCTCGCCGCGCACGTGCAGGTCGCCATTCGCCGCAGAATCCTGAGCCACGCCCGGCGCGCGCAGGACCACCTCGTTAAACGGCGCGTTGGCGCCTTGCGACAGGGTTTGGATTTGCTCCTTGTCGAAGGTATGGGCCGTCGCGCCCAAGTCGGGAATAATCTGGTCCCGCGCCTGGTTCAGCCGGCCAATGACGGTGATGTTGCCGAGGTTGGCAACGTTCGTCGAACTGCCCGTCGTGTCGGCGTTTGCCGTCGGCACAGAATTCGTCTGCGCCAGTGCCGTCCCGCCACAGGACAGCGCCACCGACGAAATCACCGCCCAATATACTTTCTTACGGACCCGGTTTATTCTCTCTGCATAAGTTTTCATAAGCTCTCAAATTCAGTTTCAAGGTTAATTCAGCGAACCCTCATGGATTCGCACTTTGAGAAACGCCGCGCGGCGCACACAAAGATTTGGTTACTGGAAACAACTTTCAGACGAAGCGAACAGCGCCGCGTCCGAAACCGACGGATTAGGAAGCAATGCGAAGGGCGGGCGGGCCTCGACCAGGTAAAAGATGTTTATCTGCTGGAATGAAAACGGAAAATTCTGTGCGCTCGGCAATTTCAATCCATGTCACCGGCAGAACCGCCGGAGCCGCGCACGGCGCAGCTTCAATTTTCCCATGGGCGACGGCAACGACGGCGCAATCGTCATCGTCTGGGATCGTTCCGCCGTGCAGCCAGGCGTGCAGCGGCGTACAGATTTCCGCCGTCGCCATGAACAGCCACAGCGCAAGTGACAGAACTCCCGCCGCGAAAAAGATTTGGCCGCGTGCGCGGCGGTTGAATTGGCATTTCCTGTATTGCAAGTCGTTTGCAATATAGCAGGCCGTGTGCCAGTGACAAGCCTTATTTTTAGAATTAACAACCAATAATCTGGGGCCTTAATGCCGGGCTGCCGGCGCGTGACCGCCAGAGTCCCATCAGGAGCGAATGCCGCGCAATCATTGCTCTGATTTCGGCTGGAAGAGGGACGCTGGTTTTTTCGCCGCAAAGCCGAGCGCGTAAATGATTCCCAGCAGCACGATATCGGTCGGGCCGATGGGGCAATCCCATTGGTAGGCAATCCAAAATCCTGCGAACGCCGATGCGCCGCCAACCAGCGAGGCAAGGATTGCGAACTGGTGCATCGTTTTGGCAAACAAATGCGCCGTCAGGGCCGGCAACAACAGGAAGCCGAAAGAAATCAGCGGGCCGACGCTCAACACGGCCATCGAAACGGTCAGGCCGATGAGCAAATACAGCAGCACGTCCCAGAACCACACTTTTTTACCGAGCGTCACAGCCATTGCGCGGTCGAACGACACCAGCAGCAGTTCCTTTTGAAATAAGCCAAGCACCGCGAGCACCACGACCAGCGTCGCCGCCGTCAACGCGAGATCGAAATTGGAAATGGTGATGATTTCGCCTTTCAGCAAATCCAGCCAACCGATTTCGGCATAACGGTTTTTTGACAGCAGCAGGATGCTCAATGCGGCGGCGACGACATACGCCGCACCGAGCCGTCCTTCGGGGTGGCCGCGTCCGCGCCGCTCCAGAAACGCGAGAATCAAGATTGCGGCGAGCGAAAAAATGGTTGAACCGGCAAAGGCGAGAAGATGCTCGCTGTGCGCGGCGTGTTCGGGTTGAACGACGCCGAGCCACATCGGAACGGACAATGCGACGGCGACGCCAGTGGACGAAATTTGTGGCAGCGCAACGCCCAGGAACACGAGCCGGCGCAGCACGAGGAACACGCCGACCAGCGGGCAGGCAAAGCCGATGAGCACGCTGGTATAGACGGAATTGCGCAGCAGGAAATCGGGTGAAAGGATTTCTTTGAGCGATTCCATGTCAGCCAACCTCCATTTCAAAAATTTCCGCCATGCGTTCGCGCGAGAGCAATTCCGCCGCCGTGCCCAGCAGCACCTTGCCTTGATGCAGCCACACGACTTGCTGCGCGTGTTTGCGGACCAGCGGCAAATCGTGCGTGACAAGCAGAATTGTCAGGTTGCGCTCGGCGTGAATCCGGGAAATGAATTCGAGGAGCGCCTTCGTGGCGGCGGCGTCCACGCCGGCGGTTGGCTCGTCCAGAACTAAAACGTCCGGCTTGGCAGCCAGCGCGCGGGCGATGAGGACGCGCTGTTTCTGGCCGCCGGAAAGCTCGGAGAATTTCTTGCGGGCAAATTCTTCCGCGCCGGTCGCGTGCAGGCATTCGCGGACGAAAGCTCGTTCGTTAGGCGGAACAAAACGGCCAGCGCCAACACGCCCATAAACACCCATTAGCGCGACTTCAAACCCGGTCAGCAAAAAGAGCGGGTCGAATTCAATCGTCTGCGGCACATAACCGAAGACGGCGGGCGCGGCGATTTGAATTTTCCCGGCCATCGTCGGCAGAAGTCCAAGCAACGTTTTCAGCAGCGTGGTTTTGCCGGAACCGTTCGCGCCGAGAATCGCGGTGAAGCTGCCGCGCATGATTGAAAGTGAAATGCCGGACAACACCGGGTGCCGGTCGTAGCCGATGGCCAGGTTGTCCAGCGTGACGATTTGGGCGTCCACAGCTTTTAGTCTTTCAGATTGGAAGAGAGAATCAATGTTTCCGTTGTGCGGATTTCTTTTCCGCCTCGCATTGCGCGCAGTGACAGCGGGCGCGCAGCTTGAGATTCAGCAAATGGGACGCGGCAATCAGAGCGCCGCCGATGAACATGGCAATTGCCTCGTGCCAGTCGGCGCGCGTTTCATTTTCTTCCGGCGCGCCGCCGAATTGAACGCGAACTACCACAGTCACGCCGGCGCACAGGAGAACCAGTAATCCCCATTTCCGATGGGTGCGGCAGCCCGACCACACGCACGCGGCGGCGAGCAAAATCATGGTGATGCACGCGACGCGCTCAAATTTGCGACTGCCGAGAAATGATAATCCGATTACCGGCAGCAAGCCCATGAGCGCCGGCATGCACATGCAATGCACGGCGCACAGCGACGAGAGCATCGAGCCGATTTTGTCGGCTCGATTTAGCAAAGACCCTTGATTTGAAGATGAATTTGATTTCATTAAATAACAAAAATGGCCGTGGGAACGCCACCCCGAACGAACAACGTTCCCACGGCTTGTCGGAGGAAGCTTATTTCTGCACGGCGGTCACCAGTGTGCGAACGATGTAATCCATCATTTCGATGTAGGTGTCCGTGTGCGGAACGCCGCCGGGCATGATGGGCAATTTCACGAGCGTTGCGCCGGTTTCCTTGGCGATGAGCGCGGGAACTTTTTCCGGGAATTGCGGCTCGCGCACGACGATAGGAACGTGGTCGGCTTTCATTTCATTGACCAGATCCTCGATATGTCGTGGTGTCGGGTCAACGCCCGGTTTTAATTCAATCGTGCCGATGTAGTCCATGCCGAAACGCCCGGCAAAATAGGGCCAGTGCTCATGATACGAAACGAACTTCACGCCTTTGAGCGTCGCGGCGAGTTGCTGCCACTCGGCGATTTTTACGTCGAGTTTGGCAAGGTAAGCGTCGCGGTTGCGGGTGAAGTCGGCTTCGTATTCCGGCGCGGTGGCGACGAGGGCGTGGTAGATGTTTTGCACCGCTGTTTTTGCCACCACCGGGTCGAGCATGTAATGCGGATTGCCGTAAGGATGCACGTCACCCTGGGAATGGTCGGTTGAGAGCGGCACTTCCAACGGCGTGATGCCGATCGAACAATCCACATAGCCGGGATGGCCATCTTGAATGCGCGGGTTTTTGCTCGCTTCGAGCAGCGCGGGCAGGAACGCGTGTTCGCAACCGAACCCGACATTCACCACCAGGTCGGCGCGATTCAGTTTTGGAACGAAGCTCGGCTTCATCGGCACGCCGTGCGTGTCTTCGATGCCGGTCGCGAGGCTGAAGACTTCGACGTGATCGCCGCCGACTTGCCGCGTGAAGTCGGCCAAGTCCGTGAGTGTGGTGACGACGCGGATTTTTTCAGCCGCGTGAATTTGCGCCGCGCACAGCAGCGCGAGAACAATTCCGAACAAGCGTAGTGGCTTTCGGCGGAAAGCCGGATTCATTTTCTTTTCAAAGTTTGCGGCGTTCTGCCGGGACGCCGCTGCGGTGAGTGATTTGAATTTCATAAAACAATTTTTCCTTTCAATTTTTTTGGACAAATACGGATGGCCCATCTCATTAACACCCGGCTTCAGCCGGGTGCGCGAGACGTGAAGCGAACGAGCCGTTTCAACGGCTTGTTCCCCTGGATCAAAACCGTTGAAACGGTTTTGAACTTCGACACCACTTGTCACCGGGCTGAAGCCCGGTGTTAATGAGAATCGCTGTCCGTTCAGGCACATTTTCAAATTTCCGTTTTAACGTTGTTGCCAGCCGTGCGAATGCGAGCCAATGATCCACGCCCATTGCAGATAAACGGCGTCGTCGGAGACTCCGACATTGTGGTCGGTGTGCGTGTATTGCAGCCGGAGTTGGTTCCAGTGGCTCAAAGCGAACGTGACAAACGGCGAGTAGTCAAAGGTCTCGTCGCTGTGACTTTGCGGGCTTTGCGCGTAATCGAAAAGGAAGCCCGCGCTCCATTGGCGGCTCCATTTGTAGTTCACGTAGGAATACAAACCGACCGAGCCGACAGTGCTGGCGAATTCATCTCCGGAAAACGTCGGAGTAGTTGCCACGAGACTGCCGTCCGGGTCAACGAGATAACGGTTGTCGCTGTAAAGCAATTCCGTTCCCCAGGTGAAACTACGGAACTGGTTGTTTTGCAGCGGCACGTAGCTCAGCTTGAAGTCCAGGCCC
>Ga0335085_10001040_pt1 | contig 65468 bp, 55 predicted proteins | sample Lox_Sample_45_FD_206712 | JGI IMG/M metagenome (GOLD analysis project Ga0335085, IMG submission 206712) | Soil microbial communities from Loxahatchee National Wildlife Refuge, Florida, United States - Lox_Sample_4.5 | ecosystem: Environmental > Terrestrial > Soil > Wetlands | place: USA... | reverse complement strand
GCAGACGGCCGCGAGCCTTCGAAGAAGCGTCGAAGCGCTCTGCGAGTCGCGCGTCGAACACATCTCGGTCTATTTGCTGGAAACCGAGAAGTCGAAGGTGCTCGAAGAGGACCGCCGCGCCCGGCCGCACCGGTATCTTTCCGACGACGAGCAGGCCGAGCTCTGGCTCGAGATGGGCGAGACCCTCGCCGGCCGGGGGTTCGCTCATTACGAGATTTCCAACTGGGCGCGACCGGGAAGCGAGGCGCGCCACAACTTGAAATACTGGACGCGGACTCCGACACTGGGTCTTGGCGTATCGGCACACGAATTTTGGGGCGGGCGGCGCCGCTCAAACGCCTCGGCCGTTCCGCTCTACCTCGAGCACCTCTCTCGGGGAGAACGGCCGACCGCGCTCGACCGGGCGGTTGGCGCCGAGGAAGAGGCCACCGAGCGGATTGTTCTCGGGCTGCGTCTGTCGGTGGGTGTTCTGCGGGCGGAGGTCGAGGACTGGATCGACCGCCATGGAGATCCGCGCCTGCGTTCCGACTATGCGGCCTGGCGCGAGGAAGGGCTCCTCCAGGTCGGAGACGTTCGCGTCGGGCTGACCGAACGCGGCTACCTGCTCTCCAACGAGGTTCTGTGCCGCTTCGTGTGAGCGCGTTTGGGCTCGTCGTCCTGTTTTCCTTGCTCGGCGCGGCGCCTCCGACGCCCTCATCCGGCCTGCGCTCGGCCCAATGGCGATCGGTCGTGACGGTCGTGGGGACCGACCCGGACAAGCCGCTGGAGGAGGCGGAAATCTGGCTCTCCGGCAGCCGGATGCGGATCGAGGAGGGGAGGAAGGGGACGCCCAAGACCATCGTGCTCAAGACGGGCACCGAGGTGTACGTCTGGGTGGAAGGACAGTCGTCGGGAACGCGAATGAATCTGGGCCTGGCGGCGAAGAGCGGCCGGCCACCGCACGATTACGCGCGCCGGATCGAAGAGATCCGGTCGCGCGGAAAGAGAATCGGCGCCGAAAAGGTGGACGGCTATTCGTGCGACGTCTTCGAGTTCGGGTCCCTGCCTCCGGAGAAGGGGACCTACTGGCTCGCGACCGAGCTCCAGGGCTTCCCGGTCAAGGCGATCGTCGAGCGCTCGATGCCCCTTCCCTATCGGTCCGAGGCGAACCGAACGCAAAAGCTCGAGTACCACAACACCCGGGTCCGCATCCCGGGTTCGGTCTCCGAGGTCCGGTTCGCCCTCCCGACCGGTGTGGAGTTTCAGGACCTGACGGATCTCTTCCTGAACAAGGGACGGCCGCCGCGGTAGACGGACCGCTTGCCGGACGCAAGCCATGCCCGGCACGCAGCCCCGGGAACCGCCGGGGCCCCCCCCGCGGCTCAGATGAACAGGGGCGCCAGAACCAAGGTGATCGTCGCGAGCAGCTTGATCAAGACGTGGAGCGAGGGCCCCGCCGTGTCCTTGAACGGGTCGCCAACGGTGTCGCCGACGACAGCCGCCTTGTGCGTGGCCGAGCCCTTCCCACCCAGGGCCCCGGTCTCGATGTATTTCTTGGCGTTGTCCCAGGCGCCTCCTCCGTTGTTCAAGAGTGTGGCGACGACGATGCCGGCGATCGTCCCGACCATCAGGAGCGCCGCTACCGCCTCGGCCCCGACGCCGAAGGCCCGGAAGATCAGGCCGACCGCGACCGGCGTGCCGACGGCGACCAAGCCGGGCGCGATCATCTGCCGCAGGGCCCCGCGCGTCACGATGTCGACCGTGCGGCCGTAGTTGGGCTTTTCGGTGCCCTTCATGATGCCGGGGTGCTCCTTGAACTGATCGCGGACGTCCTGAATGACGACGTAGGCGGCCTTGCCGACGGCCTTGATCGCGAGACCGGAGAAGAAGAACACGAGCATTGCGCCGAGGAGACCCCCGACAAACACTTCCGGCCGAGCGAGGTTGACCGCCTTCAGCTCCGCGCCGTAGTTCTTCAGCTCATCGAGGTAGGCCGAGAAAAGGAGGAAGGCGGCCAGCGCGGCCGAGCCGATCGCGTAGCCCTTGGTCAGCGCCTTCGTCGTGTTGCCGACGGCGTCGAGCCGGTCGGTCTTCTTGCGGATCTCCTCGGGTTGCTGCGACATCTCGACGATGCCGCCGGCGTTGTCGGTGATGGGGCCAAACGTGTCCATGGCGAGGATGTAGGCCGCGGTGCCGAGCATTCCCATCGTGGCCACCGCGGTGCCGAAGAGACCCCCGCCGGGAAGCGCCGCCGCGCCGATCCGGTAGGAAGCGATGATTGCGATCGAGATGGCGACCACGGGCATCAGCGTGCACTCGAATCCGACCGACATGCCGGCGATGATGTTGGTCGCCGGGCCGGTTTGCGAGGCCTCCGCGATCTCGCGCACCGGCCGGTACCGGTACTCGGTGTAGTACTGGGTGATGTAGACGAAGGCGATCGAGGTGAGGACACCGATCATGCCGCAGAGGAAGTACTTCCACCAGGCGTCCGGCCTGGCCGGGTTCTGGAGAAGCCACTTCGTCGCGACGAAGAACCCCACGATGGCGAGCGACGCGGCGACGTAGTAGCCGCGGTTCAAGGCCTTCATCGGGTCGGCGTCCTCACGCGTCTTGACGAGGAGGATGCCGACGATCGAGGCGAGCAGGCCGAAGGCGCGCGCGACCAGCGGGAACATCATGACGCCCACGATGCCGGCCGAGAAGGCCATGTCCTGTCTGGCGAGAGAGGCAGCGAGTGTCGCCCCCAGGATCATGGCGCCGATGTTCTCGGCTGCCGTCGACTCGAAGAGGTCCGCTCCGCGGCCGGCGCAGTCGCCCACGTTATCGCCCACGAGATCCGCGATGACGGCCGGGTTGCGCGGGTCGTCCTCCGGAATGCCGGCCTCGACCTTGCCCACGAGGTCGGCGCCGACGTCGGCCGCCTTGGTGTAGATGCCGCCTCCGAGCTGCGCGAAGAGCGCCACGAAGGAGGCGCCGAAGCCGTAGCCGACGATCAGGAGCGGAATGTGCTCCTTGGGAACCTCGGTGAAGCGGCTGACGAGCCAGTAGAGGCCGCCGACCCCGAAGAGGGACATGGCGACGACGAAGAGGCCGGAAACGGCGCCGCCGCGCAGCGCGATCCGGAGGGCGTCGTTCAAGGACGTGCGCGCGGCCGAGGCCGTCCGGATGTTCGAGCGAATCGAGATCCACATCCCGACGTAGCCGGCGGTGACCGAGCAGCCGGCCCCCAGAACGAAGGAAAGCGTCGTCCAGAACGCGAGCCGCAAGGCGGTCGGCACCGGATCGAAGTCGTGGTGGCCTCGGACGAATCCGTAGAGGAGGAAGATCACCGCCGCCAGCAACACCGCGAGCAGGGCGATCGTGCCGTTCTGCCGCCGCAGGAAGGCCTCGGCGCCCTCCTTGATGGCGTTGGAGATCTCCCGCATGGGGGCGGTCCCGGTGTCTCGCTTCAAGACCCAGGACATCAGATACCCCGCTACGAAGAGAGAGCCGACCGAGAAGACGAGGATCAGCGGAAGAGCCAAGTCATGAGACATCGACGCACTCCTGTCTTTTTGGGTTTCCGTCCGCGCCGCGCGCGGGCCGGGAGAATATCAAACGGCGCCCCCCGCGGGCATGTGGGCGGGCGAAGAGCGTGGATTACTGAACCGGGACAGTCTCCAGGACGATCCCGATGTTCGTGGCGCCCGCGCTGCGGCAGAGGTCCATGACCCGGGCGACCTCGCCGTAGGTAGCCCCGTCATCGCCGGAGAAGAAGACGGTTTTGTCGCGCCGATTCTTGAGGATCGAGGTGAGCTGTGTCGAAAGCTGCGGGGCGGTGAGCTCCTGCTTGTTGAGGAAAAGCTTGTTCTGCGCGGTCAACGAAACGATCAACTGGTCCGGGTCGATGGTCGGGTTCGGGTTAGTCGACTTGGGAGGCACCTTCACGTCGTATCCCATCTGGAGCAGCGGCGTGATGACCATGAAGATGATGAGCAACACCAGCACCACGTCGACGAGCGGCGTGATGTTGATATCACTCTTGTAATCGCCGGAACCACCAGCGGACATGGCCATGGGACGCGCTTACCTCCTGGGTGGCCTTACTTTGCCTGGGCGACGACCTTCTTGTCCGCGATCAGGCCCACGTTCTGGAAGCCCGCGTCCTTGGTCATCTTCATGACGTCCTTGACGTCGGCGTACTTGAGCCGCTGGTCCGCCTTGATCACGAGCTCCGCGCCGGGCTTGCGCTGGTAGAGCTCGTCGAGCTGGCGCTGGAAATCCGTCTTGGAGAGCGGGTTTGACCCCAGGTAGTAGATCGGGGGCGTCGCCCACTTGACGGAAATCAGCGTTTGATTCGAGTTCTCGGGCTTCTTGTCGGGATTGTCGGTGATCGGAAGCTGGACGTCGACGCCCTTCTGGAGCATGGGCGTGACGACCATGAAGATGATGAGGAGCACCAGGCAGACGTCCACTAGCGGTGTGACGTTGATGTCGCTCTGGAGCTTGTCGCGCGCGGAGGCGCCGCCCATCGCCATCGGGGGTTCCCTCGCCTAGGCCTTGGCCGCGGCGCCGCGGCGCTTGATGAAGTAGTCGATCAACTCGGACGCTCCATTGGACATCTCGACCTGGAAACGCTCGATCTTGTTCATGAAGATGTTGAAGAGCCACACGGCCGGAATGGCCACGAAGAGCCCGAGCGCGGTCGTGATCAGGGCCTCGGCGATTCCGGTCGAGACCGCCGCGATTCCGCCCGAACCGGTCATCGCCATGCCGCGGAAAGCGTTGATGATGCCGATGACCGTTCCAAACAGCCCGATGAAGGGCGCCGTCGTGCCGATGGTGGCCAGGCCCGACAAGCCCTTCTTCATGTCGGCCGTGGTGATCAGCGCTTCACGCTCGAGGGCCCGCTCGGCCGCTTCGATCGGGTCGTGGCCCGGAGTGTCGGCGGTTCCGCTGGCCAAGTCGTGCTGGAACTCGTAGAGGCCGGCGGCCAGGACGCGGGCCAGGTGGCTCTGCTTGTATTTCTTGGAGGAGTCGATCGCCTCCTGGAGCTTGTCCTGCTTGAGGAATCCCGTGACGAGTCGGGCGAAGTCGACCGACTGCTTCTTCGCCTTGCGGTAGTACAGAAACCGCTCGGTGGCCACCGTGAGCGAATACACCGACATCAGGGCGAGGAGAATGGCCACCAGCTTGGCCAGGATGGTCATGCTGTGCCACAACTCGACAGGATCGAAACTCATGAAGCGCTCCTTCTCATCTCAAATTCAGCCCGGCCGACATCCTTCAAGAACCGCAATCCTAGTGCAGATTGAAGGTCACTGTCACGGTCAGGTAAACGCGTACGGCCCGGCCATTCAGGGTCGCGGGCTTGTACTTCCATTGTCCGACCGCCCGGACGGCCGAAGTGTCCAGAAGAGGATTGACGGACTTGAGGACCTTGACGTCCTGGACATTGCCCTCCGCCGTGATGATGGCCTCGAGGATCACGACGCCTTCCATTCGGGCCTTGCGGGCCGCCTCGGGGTAGCTGGGCTCGATCTTCTGGAGAAGGACGGGAGCCTTCACGTCTCCGCCGACGCGGAGCGGTTCGTCGCCGGTCCCGGGACCCGTGCCTCCGACCACTCCTCCCAGGACACCGCCCGGAACGCCGCCCTCGACGCCGCCCTCGACACCGCCCTCGACCCCGGAGGGGGCCGCGGGCTCCGGAGCGGGAAGCGCTTCAGGGATCTTCTCGGGAATGATCGTTGGGGCCGTCATCTCGCTCGGCTTGACCGGGACCACCTTCGGGGCCTGCTTGGGCTGCGGCGCCGCTTTTGGGGCAGCCGGCGGCGGGGGAGGGGGCGGCGGAGCGGAGGCATAGAACGTCACCGGAATCGGCGGCTCCGGCACGTCCTCGACGAACCAGATCGAGGCCCCCAAGGCGGCACCGATGACCACCGCGTGGACCGCGATGGACACCGGAAGAGTCATGGCCTTCCGGTGATCTCCCTTGTGTTGACCCGACTCGATGAGGCTGTTCTCGAACATGGACTACCCTCCCGACTCCATGGACACCGAATCTATTTCGCCGGTTCCGTCGGCGTCGGAGCGGCCTTGGCGGCCTCCTGCTGCTTCTTGCGCAGCTCCAGAGCCTGGGCCAGGTACTTGTTGGCGTTTTCGGTATCCTCTTGCGCCTTCTTCGGATCGGTTTCCATCTTCGCTCTCTCGCGCCAGAGCAGATTGACGTAGGTCAGGGCCTCGAAGGAATCGGGCTTGATCTCGAGAGCCTTCTGGAGAGCGGTCATTCCCTCGTCCACGATGTGTGAGCGGACGGCCGGATCCAGATCCGGGTAATGGTAGGACCGGTCCCAGGCCTGCACACCGATCATGATGTACGGATCGGGCTTGTCGGCCTCCAGGGCCGCCATCTTCTTTTGCCACTCCATGCCTTTGTCGAAATCGCCCTTCTTGAAGTACATCGAGGCGATCGAGCCCATCGCCTTGGAGTCATTCGGATTGGCCTTCAGCATCTGCTCGTAGAAGGAGATGGCATCATCGTAGCGGTCGGTCGCCAGGTACAGGGAGACGAGAAACTCCTGGGCCTTCCGATCATCCGGGTAGTGCGAGACGTAAGTCTTCAGGTTCTCGATTGCTTTGCTGGCGAACTCGACGTCCTTGGCGTGTTTGGATCCGGGTTGGTACATGCCCATGTAGGCGAGGCCGATGTTCTTCTTGAGCTTCAACTGCCCGGGGTCCAGGCGTTCGGCCTCCTGGTAGGAGGCCAGGGCGGTCTCGTATTTCTGAGCCTTGAAGAACTCGTTGCCCTTCTTGATGGCTTGCTTGGAGCGGATCTTGTCGCAGCCTCCCGCCCCCAGCGCCAGCGCGGCGAGGGAAAGGATGACGACCGCCCGCTGCCCCTGTCGAGCCATTCTGGACCGCTCCTTGCTCTTTCGCTTCCGATCCGAGCGCGTCGAGCCCCGCCCGGAAAGGTCGAATTCTGTTGAATTCCACAGGACAAAGCAACAACCTTTTGGGGGGCGACCCGCGCACGGCAAGGGCAGGGAATTTTCGGCCGCCGGTTGGCGCTTCCGATCCTTCAGGAGGAAGCCCAATTGAGGAAACGACTCGCGGCACTGCTTGCCTTGGCGATCGCTTACGGCGCCCAGGCGCAGCAGAAGCCTCCGGCGGCACCGGCGCCGGCTCAGGGGCTGCCTCCCGTATCCGAGAGCGTCGAGATCTCGATTACCAACGTCGATGTCGTCGTCACCGACTCCAAGGGCAAACGCGTGTCCGGGCTGGGCAAGGACGATTTTCAAGTCCTTCAGGATGGGATCCCTCAGACGATCACGAACTTCTACGCCGTTTCGGGAGGCAAGCTCCTTCTGGAGGACGGGAAGACCGTTTCGCTCGAGGAGCCCGGTTCGGCCCCCGTTGTCCCGGAGGACCTGAAGGCGCGCTACGTCCTCTACATCGACAACCTCAACATCCAGCCCCAGAACCGCAATCGGATGTTCAAGCGACTGAAGGAATTCGTTCAGCAGACGGTCGGCAAGCAGGCCGAGGCGATGGTGGTGGTGTACAACCGCTCGCTGAAGGTCCGGCGAAGGTTCACCACGGACCCGGCGGAGGTCTTGAGCGTGCTCGACGAGGTCGAGCTCGAGACCGGGGGCGCGACATCGCAAAAGAGCGACCGACAGCTGGCGATGCAACGGATCAATGACGCCAAGACGGCCGCGCAGGCCGAGCAGGTTGCGCAGTCGTACAGTCAGGCCTACCGAAACGACCTCGAATTCGCCGTGGACGGCCTCAAGACCACACTCAACGGGCTGGCGGGAATCAGCGGCCGCAAGGTCCTGCTCTACGTGTCGGAGGGCCTGCCGGCCATCGTTGGGCTCGAGCTCTACGATGCGATTCAGACGAAGTTCCGGGAGACCGCCACCCAGATCAACTCATTCGAGTTCGACATGAACTCGCGCTACGCGGGCATCGTGCAGGCGGCCAACGCCGAGGGCGTCATGATCTGGGCGCTGGATGCCTCGGGGCTGACGACCGACGAGTTCATCAGCGCCGAGAACCGGACGATGGAGACGCGGCCCTCCGCCTTCCTGATGCGCACGAACACCCAGGCTCCGCTGCAGATGATGGCGGAGCAGACGGGCGGGCTTGCCGCGATCAACACCAACGATTGGAAGTCGAGCCTGGACGATCTCGCGGCCGACTTCTCGAACTTCTATTCGCTCGGCTTCCGCTCGTCGAAGGCGACCGTGGATAAACCCCATTCGATCGAGGTCGTCGTCAAGCGCAAGGGGCTGACGGCCCGGTTCCGGCGAGGTCTGCTGGAGAAGTCGATCGAGACCCGAACGGCCGAGACGGTCCTCGCGAGCCTGCACTACCCCCGGATCGAGAACCCGCTCGGCATCAGCGTGACGATGGGAGAGGCCAAGCCATACGACCAGGACAACTACCTGATGCCCGTCCGGATCGCGATACCAATCGCGAAGATGGGTCTGGTTCCTTCCGGAGACCGATACGAGGGAAGCTTCTCGATCTACTTCGTCGTCCTCGACGCCTCGGACAAGCAGTCCGACCTCGTGGTTCAGCGCAAGAGTGTCGAGATTCCAGGCAAGGACTTCCAAAAAGCGCAAGGCAAGGACTACTACTACGACGTGTCATTGATCTGCGTCCCGGGGGGCCAGAAGCTCGCGCTCGCGCTGCGCGACGGGGTCACCAACGTGACTTCCTACGTGCAAAAGAGCTTCTTCATTTCGGTCCTGCCTCCGGAAAAGAAAGTGGCCAAGAGCGGGTCCTAGCCGAATCGGAAGTCGCGGGCGGGCCCGGCGGGGATCGTGTTGACCGATAATCCCCGCGTGGGCGAGCGATCCCCTTCACTGCTTCTCTTCGCGCGGGATCCTGGCGGCGGCCACGTCAAGACGCGCCTGGAGCCGGCGCTCGGAGCGGAAGGCGCGGCCCGGCTCTACCGCGCCTTCCTGGAAGACGCCGCCCGTGCCTACGGCCCGCCGGCGTCCTGGTCGGGGGTTCTCTGCGCGGAGCCGGCGCCCTGGCCCACCGTCGCGTCCCTGTTTCCGCCGCCCTGGCGTGTCGAGGCGCAGGCCCGGGGCGGCTTGGGCGATCGCCTGGCGGCGGCGTTTCGCGCCGAGTTCGATCGCGGTGCTCCCGCGGCGGTTGCCGTGGGATCGGATCATCCGGCGCTTCCGCGTTCGAGCGTTCAGGAGATGTTCGACCGCCTCTCCTCGGGAGTGCCGGCAGTCGTGATCCCTGCCGAGGACGGCGGCTACTGCGCGATCGGCCTTCGCTCCCGCTCGCCGGTCGAGGCGGTGTTTCGGGACGTGCCCTGGTCCTCATCGGAGGTCTTTGCGGTCACTCTCGAGCGACTTCGAGCCGCCGGAATTTCGGTCGCACTCTTGCCGGCTTCCTACGATGTGGACCGTCCGGAGGATCTGGCGCGGCTCCGCGGAGACCTCGCCCTTCGCGATCCCGCGGAGCCGGACTATCCGCGGGCGACGGCCACGGCGCTGCTCGCGCTTGAGCGTGGAGGTGTCGGCTGATTCCGGTCCTCGACGCCCGCCAGATGCGTCGGGCCGACTTGACGACGATCCGCGGCGGTATCCCGTCGCTCGAGCTGATGGAGAACGCGGCTTCGGCTCTCGTCGACGAGCTCCGCTCCGCTTATCGCGGTTGGCGAAGAATCGTGGTGGTTTGTGGCCCGGGCAACAACGGCGGCGACGGTCTCGCGGCCGCCCGCTTGGCGGCGGGTCGGGGAATGGCGCCGCGCGTCTTCACGCTCCGCGATCCGAAAACCTATGGTGGCGACGCGGCGGAGAATCTCAAGCGCACGCGAGCCTCGGGAGTTCCGATCGTGTCGCTCGAGTCGAGTTCGGGCCGGGCCGCGCTTTCGCGTGCGCTCGAGGAGAGCGACGGCGTCGTCGACGCCCTCTTCGGCACGGGTCTCACCCGCCCCTTGGAGGGAAGGGCGGCCCGTGTCGTCGCGGCGATCAACCGTTGCGGCCGGCCTGTCTGCGCCGCGGATCTCCCGTCCGGGCTCTCCTCGGACACGGGCGACCTGATCGGGCCGACGGTGCGGGCCTCCTCGACCGTTGCCTTCGCGGCGCCGAAGAGGTGTCACGTCTTCTTTCCGGCGCGGGCTTGTTGCGGACGGATCACGATCGCCGATATTGGGATTTCGCGTACCGTCCTGCGGAGGATGCAGAGCCGGCTGGCCCTGGCCGAGGCCGGCGACGTCGCGCGCCTTCTCGGGCCGAGGCCGCCCGACTCGCACAAGGGAAGCTTCGGCCGGCTCGCGATCGTCGCCGGGTCTCGCGGCAAGAGCGGAGCGGCGATTCTGGCCGCGCGTGGCGCGCTGCGCGCGGGGGCGGGACTCGTCACTGTCTTCTGTGCCGAATCGCTCGAGCCGGTCGTCGTGACCGCTCTTCCGGAGGCGATGACGCTTGGGCTTCTGGAGGAGAGCGGCGCGATCGCGGAGGGGGCCGCCACGCGGGCGCTTGCGGCCCTGGCATCCTTCGATGCCGCGGTCGTGGGTCCCGGCCTGTCGACGTCCCCCGCGACGGTCGGGTTTCTCCGACGGTTGCTCAAGGTTCGAATCCCCATGGTGTGTGACGCGGATGCCCTGAACGCTTTCGCCGGCAACCCGCGGGTCTTCGCGGGCCGAGTTCTGACGCCTCACCCCGGGGAGGCGGCGCGGCTGCTCGGTGTCTCGACGTCGGATGTGCAGGCCGACCGGCTCGGAGCCGCCCGCCGGCTCGCCCGCGCGAGCGGTGGGGTCGTGCTGCTCAAGGGCGCGGCAAGCCTGGTCGCTTCAGACGCGGGCAGGAGCGTGACCGTCAATCCGACGGGCACGCCGTTGATGGCGACGGCCGGCGCCGGAGACGTGCTGGCCGGTGCGATTGGCGCATTCCTGGCCGGCGGCCTCGGCAGTGTGGACGCGGTCGTGGCCGCCGCTTGGCTGCACGGCGCCGGCGGGGAGATGCTCGAGCGGCGGTTGGGCGACGCGGGACTCCTGGCGGAGGAGCTGGCCGACGCCCTGCCGCTCGCCAGGAAGCGGCTGTCGGAGAGGAGCGCTCCGGCGTCGCTGGCTGACGAGGCGGACGGCTGAGCGCTTGGTGACTCTGACCGGAAGCGAGCAGGAGACCGAGGAGCTCGGCCGGCGGCTCGCGGGCACGCTCTCGGCTACCGACGTCGTCTTTCTCTTCGGGGGCCTCGGTGCCGGGAAGACCTGCTTGGCCCGGGGCGTCGCTCGCGGGCTCGGGGCTTCGGCGCGCGAGGTGGCCTCACCGACCTTCAGCTTGCTGCACGAATACGCCGGGAAGGATGGCGGAATCGTCTTGCGGCATCTCGATCTCTACCGCCTGGAGGATTCCTCCCGCGACCTCCAGGTTCTGGGGCTGCCCGGGGCGGTCGAGGGAGCGCCAATTCTGGTCGAATGGCCGGGGTCCGCGATTCGGCGAGTCCTCCCCCCGACCGTCGAGGTCCGACTGGAGGTTCTGCCGGACGAGCGGCGGCGGATTGCGATTGATCGGTTGAGCGATGGATCCGCCGCCGGCGCGGGTCCGACCTAGAACGCGATGAGGATCCCGCCGTCGACCGAGCCGTTGGTCAGCCAGCTCTCATTGCTGCAGCCGTAGGGATCGCAGTTGTGGTACCGGGTTGTCCCGAGCGAGGTTGTGTAGGCGCGTCCATCGAAGCGCAGCCCGAAGTGCGGGTTGATGAACCACTTGATCCCGCCTCCGAAGCTGGCGGTGAAGCGGGTATCCGAGGAGGCGTTCACACCCGCAACGGTTGGCCGGAGTGTCGCGGCTCCGGCGCCGATCGTGACGTAGGGCACCACGCGGCTGTGGCCGAAGTTGAAAGTGGCGTAGCCGAGAAAGTACTGAATGGTGAGGTCCCCAAGATTGGTCGCCCCGGGGCCGAAGACTCCACCGCTGTTGGTCGTCTCGAAGTTCGATGGAGTGTAGGAGTACTGGAACTCGGCCTCGAAGAGGCTCGTGGCGTTATACCCGACCCTTCCGCCGTAGATGGGAGCGTCGGCGACGTCGACCCTTCCCTGAAAGAGCGTCGTCGTGCCACGGGCGAAGGTGCCGCCGAAGAGATAGCCCCCGAACGGTTCGAGTTCGACGGTGCCCTCGCGGATCTGACCGAAAAGGGACGAGGCGGCGAGGAGGGCGACGGCGGCGAGGGAGAGGGTGCGAAGCTTCATGAGAGAGCCTCCGAATAGAGAGGAGTGGGTCTAGTGCGACGACCTGCGCGCTTTCAGGTGCTTCTCGATGGTGTGCTTCCAGTGTTCCTCGACGTCCGGCGAATATCCGACCGCCCGATCGATCAGCGACCGGTCGGGCCCGAGGATGAAGGTGGACGGAATCCCCATCGACGTCATCGCCCCGGCTTCTTCGGGAGCGGCGTAGTAGATCGGCAAGGAGAGGTTGTAGCGTTTCAGGAAGGGCTCGATGCGCCGCCGGTCGGCGTCGATGTTCACCGCCAGAACGACGAAGTTCCGGTCGCTGTAGCGGTCATACATCTTTTGCACGATCGGCAGCTCCATCCGGCAGGGGCCGCACCAGGTCGCCCAGACGTTCAAGAGAATGACGTTGCCCTTCAGCTGCGAGAGGCGAATGGAGCCCCCGTCGGCGCCCGCCAGCTCGAGATCCGGGAACGTCGGCGGCGGTTCCTGGGCGGCGGCCACGGACGCAGCGACGGCAAGGGACAAGGCGAGCAGGGGGCCGCGCATCGTTTCACGGAACCATCCGTCCGGGGCGATTATTTCCGCCGTCGGGGGGGAGGGGCCCGGGCGGACCCAAAGGCTCGCCCGTAGCTTAGAATTCGGTACAGATCATGACGGTTCCGCCCGCCCCGACGCGCGTCGAGTCCGCGCCGATCCTCCCTTCCGAGCCCGCTGCCTTCTCGCTTCAAGTGGTCCTGTCCGACGCCGCGACCGACGGCTCGGGACCCTTCATCGTCCTCTCGGAGGATGAGGACTTCGCGCGCGTCTATTTGGCCGTCTTCAAGGGGACCGCCGACTGCGTCGTGGATTTCGCCGCGCTGAAGCTTCCGCGCAATACCCATCCGATACCGGTGATTCCCGATGCTTCGCTCAACAACGAGTCGATCGAGGCGCGCTGGAGTCTGGAGTCGGACCGGCTTCGGGAGCTCTCGTTGGCGGGGCTGCCGGTGCCGCGTTGGCTCCGACCGGGCTCGGAAGGGACCGAGAGGCTTCCACCGCTCCTCTTCTGCCTGCCGGACCGTCGTTTCTTCTCCCCTCCCTGCCCCCGGTGCGGTGCGGCACTGACGGTTTGCCGAGACGACGCCGTGCTCGCGGCGGCGCGGCTGCCGCTCTTCCGATCCTCGCTCGAGAGATTTCTCCATTGCCCGCGGTGCGCGGCGGAAAATCCGCCCTCCGCCTTCTACAGCTTCGATGCCCCGGCCGAGACCCCCGAAGGAGAATTCCTGACGGCGGTGGATCTCTATCGCGACCTCGGGGAGGCTCTCGCCGGCGCGGAGGAATCCGGGGCAGTGGCGGCCTCCTTTCCCTGCTCCGGCTGCCGAGAGGCCGCTCAGAAGTTTCAGACCGCGTTCGCTTCGGGCACCCGGGCCGCCCCTTTTTGGGAAGGCCGGTGGCAGCCGCTGAACTTCTACGACTCGCCGTTCGTGCTGACGGGCCTCGGCCAGCTCTCCCTGGACGAGTTTGGAGACTGGTTGGGGGGCCGACCCCGGGATTCCTTCGCCGGGGAGAAGCCGTCGCCGCATGCGCTCGCGCTCGGAGCGCGGCTGCGCTACCCGGTCGAGTTGGCGAGCGAAGGGCGGCTGCTCTTCGGCGGCGACGGATCCGGCATGGACGCCGTCGAGATCTTCTTCCTCAAGCTCACGGCCTTCCGGCAGATCGTGGGAGGCCTGCTCGCGTACTGCCGGCATACCGCAAGGCCGCATCTCGATCTTCATCCGCGCCACGCCCTGTTCGATCTCTCGGCCGCGGGCGAAGGGCTTCCCTCCGCCTGGACGTTCCGGGCCCGGATCCACGGGCTCTCTTCGGCGGCCCGCTCCGAGCGCTTGGCCGGAGCGGCGGACGTCGTCGTTCCGCCGCGAAACGCCCTTGCCCCGTATGCGCCTCCGGAGGCGCTCGAGTTTCATCTGACCGCCTCGCGCCCGGCGCAGCTCGTCCTGTCGGAGCTCGAAGCGGTCTCTCCCGGTCGCGACGCCGCGGGCGGCTGGCGCCTTCACGGACGGCTTTCGGATCCCTACGGAATGTATCCGGAGCCGAGCAATCGCGACTGGATCCTGGTCACGCTCGACAACGAGGCGCTCGGCTTGTCGGCTCTGACCTTCGTGTCCCGCCGGGATCCTCGAGTGCAGGGGGATCCGCGCGAGGCGCAGTTCATCAGCGAGCCGGTCGCCCTGGAGGAGCTGGCCGCCCAGCGCCTTAGGAAGAGTTTCGGTGTCCGGATTCCGGGCGCTCGTTACAAGATCTACGCGGACTTCGGTGCCCCGAGCGACCTCTATTCGCTGGGAATGATCTTGCTTCGGCTGCTGCTCGGCAACGACGCGCAAGACGCCCGTGGGATCCAGGCGGCGGTCGAGAGGGTCGGCAAGCGGCTGGGCGCCGCGGGAGAAACGACGCTGTCGAGCGTGCTCGCCGGACCCGGCGCGGCGGCCCTCCTCGAGCGCGATCCCGAGTTGGCGGCGGCTTTCCGCAAGGCCAATGTCTTCTACCAGGCGCTGGACCGCGAGTCCGAGCGGCCCAACGCGATTCCCGACGTTCTTTGGAAGCGGGCGCTGCTGTTGGGTCTCCGATTGGCCACGCGGCTGCCCGGCTTCTCGGTGTGCGCCAGTCCAGCCGACTACGACGACCTGCATCCGACCGAGAAGATCGAGCGGCTCGGCAACGAGGTCGAGCTTCTCGCGGCGGAGGCGCGAGGCCTCCTCTTCGGCCGGCAGGGAGCGAATCTCGAGATCCAGCAGGTCCTCGCGGAGCTGCTGACGGAGAAGGTGATTGAGGAGACGCCCGCGCGACGCGAGGGCGCATCGCGAGTCCCCTAGAGTGCCGACGAACGACGCTCGGCCGGACGCTGTTTATAATGCCCACAGAACTCCGAACAACGGGAGAACGGAGTGAGGGCAATCCTTCTCGTGCATCTTGATGGGGTGGCTGTCGGGTCGGCCCGCGGAGGGTTGTTGAGACAGCCGGCGCAACGAGCTCGCCGCTGGGTAGCCTGAGCGGCCGGATGCCTGAACGCCTGGCTCGATCCTCGGATCCCGCCCTCTGTCTGGAAGTTTGGCTCGGCCCGATCGAGGGGATGCGGCACGTGGAGCCGGTGCCCGCCTCGAAGGACGCCGTCGTTCGGATCGGGCGACGCCGCGCCGACGAGAAACGCGGCCTCGAGAATCAGTTCGTCCTCGCCGAAGGGGAGGGCGTCTCCTCCTTCCACGCCGAGTTGCGTTGCTCGGGCGGCAAGCTCTTCCTCAAGGACCTGAAGAGCACCAACGGAACGTTTGCGCGGAACAAGCCGGTCACGGGCGAGATCCCCATCGAATCCGGCGAGATCTTCTTGCTCTCGACGACTCCGGTGCGGGCCGAGTTGGTCGTCGACCCTCGCACGGAGGTCTCGGCGACGGAGAGCCCGGCGGAGGACCCCGCGGTCTCCTCGACGCTCAAGAAAATGCTCAGCCTGGCGCGTGAAGCGGCGCGCCGGCGCGGGGAGGCATTCGTCGACAGCCGGCACCTGGCCGAGGCGGTTCTGCGCTCCGGAGACGCGATCGTCGAGAAGGGCTTCGCTCGGGCGAAACTCTCGCGCGAGGAGGCGCTGGCGGATCTCTGGCGGGGCGGGCTCTTCCACGGGGGCACGGCCTGGCTCCAGCGGTTTCTTTCCGCGCCCGTTCAGGCGCGCACGATCCCGGACTCACCGGCCCTCTCTCCGCGGGCCCGGCGCGTCATGTCCGCCGCCGCCATCCGTTTGGCCGCCTATCCGTCGACCGAGGCGGAATCGCTCGCGCCGGTTTTCGTGCTCGCCGCGCTCCTGGCGGCCGGGGAAGGGCCGGTGGGCGGCTGGTTGAGCGAGAACGGTGTGCGTGCGGAAACCCCTACGCCGCCGCGCCGATCCGCGGGAAGAAAGACGGTCGCCGCGGCGGTGGCGCCGTCGAAGGAGGGTCGCCTTTCGCGAATCGACGAAGAGACGGTGGTCGCGCCGGTCGCCCGCCGCGAGAAGGCGGCAGCCGAGGCTGCGCGGGCGGAAGAGGAGGGAGCTCCTGCCACCGCCCTCCTGAGCAAACCGGCTTCGACCGCGGCCCATCCGACGGTGCCGGCCTTCTCGACGACGGGAGACAGCGTCCTCGACCAACGGGCTCGCGCCATCGCGCTCGAGCTCGAGGAGACGGCCACCTTGTACCGGTTCTCCACACCCGAGGACCGACGCACCGTGATGAAGGCCGTCGTCAACCGCTCGCTCGCGGCGATCGCGCCCGAAAACCGGACTCGGATTCTTTCGCAGATTCGCGTGCAGTTTCCGGTCGTCGGCGCGCCGCCACCCGCCGAGGCCGACGAGGTTCCTCGACTATTGCAACGGATCCAGGAGCTCGAGCAGCGCCTGGAGCGTTTGAAAGCGGAGAAGGCGGAGGCGTCGTCGCCCGAAAGGCTCCCCGCGGGTGCCGTGCCCTGGAAGGCCCTCTTGGCCGAGCGGCCGCCCGAGCCGCCCGCGACGGAGGGAGCCGACTTGCCTGCCCTCCATGCGCTGCTGACCTTCGCCCGGCACATGGAGCGCTTTCTTCTCGGCCTCGTTCAGGGCGTGACGATGCCCGGCGACGCGACGATGAGTTTTCGGCTGCCCGGCCACCGGTATACGCTGGAGGGGCTTCTTTCCGGATTGGAGCAGGGGAAACCGGTGGATCCGAAGACGGTTTCGGAGTATCTGCGCGAGCTGGAGCGCTGGCAAGTGGCGATTCTCGCGGCGCACCACGAATCCGCGCGGCTTTGGTTTGACAAACTCTGGAAGCGCGCGAGCCCGGCGGCGATCGAAGCTTCGACGGCCAAGGGCGGGACCTGGAAGATTCGCGGGGAGGCCACGGAATGGTGGAGCCGATACAAGGAAACGGTCAAAGGCCTGACGCCGGATGTGGTGCAGGACCAGGTGCTGCAAACCACGTTTCGGCTCGCTCAGGAGGAGTTCGACAAGCTTTCGAAGCGGAGGCAGTCATGAACGACGAATCCTGGCCCTGTCGCCTGCCACGGGTTTTCGGCACGCTTCTGTTGCCGGCGCTCCTTCTTTCGGCATGGGGGTGCGCGAGCTCTTCCACGCTGGACTTTCGCTGCGACTCGCCGATCAACGGAGGGCTCCTGCTGACGGTGGACATCGTTCGGGCCAACGAGGCCCAGGCCCGGCAAATCGAGGCCCTCGGGGAGAAGTGGTTCTACGATCCGATGCGCGACACACTACGTGATCACACGACGACGGTCACGTTCCCGACGAAGGACACCTCGGGGCTCTGCGAGCGCCATCTCTCGATCAAGGCCGAGGGAAAGGACAAGTTCCTCGTCATCATCGCGGACTACAAGTACCAGAGCCCGGATGCGAGCCGGCAGCTCGTGGCACTGCCCTCGGATCGCTGGAAGGGGAAGACCCTCGACATCGCGGTTCACGACCGCGAGCTCTCCGTCTCGACGCACTGAAGGGCCGGAGCAGCCATGGAACAGGGCGAGGAACGGGCATGAGCAAGACGCCGGAGGTGCACTGGTCGGAGGGCATGTTCCTGCGGCCGCACCACCTTCAACTGGCGGAGCGCCATCGGGGCGAACAGTTGCGTCAGGAGGTTCGGCGGCTCCAGCCCTTCTTCTGGGGAATCCTGAAGATCGACATCGCGGCCGACCAACTCGAGAACTTCACGTTCGAAGTCCGTGACGCCGAAATGAAGCTCAAGGACGGAACGTCGCTTTCGCTCGCCTCGAACCTGAAGCTTCCGTCGCGCAGTTTCAAGGCGGAGCTCGACCAGGCGGGCGGGCGCATGCCGGTGTACGTGGGCATCCCGTCCTGGCGGGAGCTGGACGCCAACACGATCGAGCCCGGAGAGAAGGAGGGTGGCCAGAACCGACGATACAGTGTCGAGACCCTGTCGGTCTTGGACGAGAACTCCGGCGCCAATTCGCAGCCGATCGATGTGCGCAGGGCCAACGGACGGTTCTTCTTCGGCGCCGAGAGCCGCGAGGGATACGAATGTCTGCCGATCGCGTTGGTCGAGCGCTCGGGACAGGGCAAGAACACGCCGGTACTGTCCGCGGAATTCATCCCACCGGTGACGGAGCTCGGCGCCTGGCCGGTGTTGGAAAACCTCTGCCAATCGGTGAACAATCGGCTGGAGGCCAAGCACCGCTTTCTCGCGGGGGAGATCGCCGAAGGCAAGCTCACGGTGGACTCCGAAGGCACCACCGGATGGCAGCCAATCCTGAAGCTCCAGATTCTGGGGTCGTTCCTCTATCTCTTCCAGCAGCTGACGCGGATTCCGCGGATTCATCCCTTCACGGTGTACGTCGAGTTTTGCCGTCTGGTCGGCGAGCTTTCCATGTTCTCCGGCGAACGCCAGCCACCCCGCGTGCCGCTGTACGACCACGACAACCTGGGGCCGTGCTTCTTCGAGATCACCCACACGCTCGAGATGCTGGCCGAGAAGATCGTGGCTTCCCGGTACATCAAGGTGGACTTCAAGATTCGGGAGGATCTGCTGGTCGCGGAGCTCGCACCCGAGTGGCTCGCCCCCGAAACCGAGGTCTACCTGCTGATCGAGTCGGAGCTCGACGAGAAGGACGTCAAGGGCCGAATCGAGGTCATGAAGCTCGGAACGGTCGCCGATATCCCCCTCCTGAAGCAGCGACGGCTCTTCGGCCTCGACGTCGAGATGTTGAAACGGGTGCCCTCCGGTTTGCCGGCGCGGGAAGATTACTTCTACTTCTCCATCGAGAAGGACGGGCCGTACTTCGCCAACGTCGTGCGAGACCGCATCATCGCGATCGCCGGAGCGACCGACCCGAAGATGAAGTTCGCGCTCTACATCGTCTTGAAGCCCGGAGGCGCCCGTGGATAAGCCTCGCGACAACACCGCCGAGCTCTTTCGCGTGACCTCGAAGCTCTTTCTCTTCCTGACCGCCTTCCGCCGGAGGGTGCGCAAGGGACTGCGCGTCGAGCTGCGAGATGTGTCCGACCGGCTCGACGAGATCTTCTCCGAGCAGGCGCGCGAGTCTCGGGACGAGCCTCGGCTCGAGGCGCTCTACGAGAAGGCGCGATATCCGCTGGTCGTGTTGGCCGACGAGATCCTGCTGCATTCGGGTTGGGAGTATGCGCCGCAGTGGGAAAGGCAGCTTCTCGAGGAGAAATATTTCAACACGAACATCGGCGGTGAAAAGTACTTCTCGATCGCCAACGAGCTCGACCCGGCCAAGGACACGGAGCTCGCCGCGATTCTCTCGACGGGCATCGCTTTGGGGTTCGGTGGCAAGTACCGCGAGCGGCCGGAAAAGCTCGCCGAGGCCCGCAAACGCCTGGTTCGCATGAACGCCGAATGGCTCGCCACACTGGGCGACAAGATCACGCCCGAGGCCTACCACGTGCTGCCGCAGCCCGGGCGGAAGCTTTCGCCGCTGATCAATCTCTACCGCGTCCTGATCGTGGCTTTCGGCGTCCTCGTCCTCTACTACATCTTGGCGTTCGCGCTTTGGGGCTCGTCGATGGGGGAGCTACGCAAAGTGGCGGCCGCCCTGGGGCTGTCCTAGCATGTACGAACTCCTCGATCTTCTGGGGCGGCTGCCGCGCCCGCTCAAGTACCTCGGCACGATCCTCCTGCTCATCCCGGTGGTCTACGTGATCTCGCGTTGGTTGGGCGTCGAGAAGTACTGGTGGGTGTTCGTTCTCGGGATGCTCGTCATCGCCCTGGCGCTCGCTCTCTTCAACATGGCGCTGCGGGCGAGGGAGAAGCGGCAGGCGAGCGCATTCGAAGGAGAGCTGCGGCGCGACTCCCAAAAAGCGGGCGCCTCCAAGGAGGAGGTCCGTCAGGCCTTAGGCGATCTGGCGGCCAAGTGGTCCGAGTCGGTCAACCAGCTGAAGCAGTCGGGCCTCTCCGTCTACTCACTGCCCTGGTACCTCCTGATCGGCGAGCCTCAGTCAGGAAAGTCGACCACCCTCAAGAACTCGGGACTGGAGTTCCCCGTCGGGACCGAAGGGCTATCCGGCGCTGGGGGCACGCGAAACTGCGACTGGTGGTTCGCCAACGAGGCGGTGATCCTCGACACGGCCGGCCGATTCACCTTTCAGGAGGAGGCCGCACCGGACCAGCAGGAGTGGAGCTCCTTCCTGAAGCTGCTGCGCCGATACCGGAAATACTGCCCCGTCAACGGCGTCATCGTCGTCATCCCGTGCACGTCGTTGCTCGAGGACCCGCCCGAGGAGCAGGAGCGAAAGGCCGCCAACATCCGAGCCAAGCTCCTACACGTTCAGCGCGTCCTGCAGATCCGGTTTCCGGTCTTCATCATGGTGACGAAAGCCGACCGGATTCTCGGCTTCGCCGAGTTCTTCCTGAAGCTCGACCCCGTCGATCAGCAGCAGCTCTTCGGCTGGTCGAGTCCCGAGGGGCCGGGGAAGGCCTGGGATCCGGAAAGCTTCGACGGAGTCTACGACGCCATCGTGGAGCGGCTCTACAAGCTTCGCCTGAAGCTGCTCGGCGACGAAGAGAATCCCGCCCAGGCCGACAAGCTCTACGTCTTCCCCGAGGAGTTCCGTGCCATGCGGACTCCGCTCAAGGGGTACTTGAAGACGATCTTTCAGCAGACGCGCTTCGACGAGCCGTTCGCCTTCCGCGGCTTCTACGTCTCGAGCGGCGTGCAGCAGGGCCGCCCCATCGCTCAGGCGACACGGGACCTGCTCGAGGCTCCGGGAGGCGCGGCCGAGGGCGCCATCGAGAGCCTCGAGAGTATTTTCAAGAAGTCTCGGGCCTTCTTCATCCGTCACTTCTACGAAAAGAAGGTCTTTCCCGAGCAGGGTCTGATCACCCGAACGGCAGCAGCCGAGGTTCAGCAGCGGCGCACCCTTTGGCTGGTTCGCGGACTGGGTGTCCTGGTCCTGCTCCTGTTCCTGGGCGGCATGATCCCCGCTTACAACTCCCTTCAGAAGGTCTTGAATCCCATCCGGCGAGACGTGAAGACGGCACAGGAGTGCGCGCTGAAAGGCTGCACGGTCTCTCGCTCCTGGGAAGTCGCGAGGGGCCTCCAGGAGGATCGCGACCGAGTGCTGGCGCGCCGCTGGGTCTTCGCACTGTTCCTACGGGGCACCCGGTCCAACGAGCTGACCGACACGCTCGCCCGAATCCAGCAGAAGGTGTACCTCGGAGGCGTCGTCGCGCCGCTACTGGCCGAGACCGAGGGCCGGATGGCCGCTCTCGACTGGGAGACCTTCGGCGACTACCAGTCTTTCCGTGCGGCGCTCTCGGCCGAGCTCGACTGGGTGGCGTTCAAGAAGCCGCCCGAGACACCGATCGTGCGGGCCGAGGAGCTGCGCGCCTTGCCGCTAGTCGACTTCGTTCGCAAGACCAAGGGAATGAAGGGAAGCGAGAAGTCCGCGGAGATCGACGAATGGGTGAGCAAGCTGCCGGCGGCGGACCCGGCGCCCGACCACGTCCTCGAGGGCTCCCGGCTGCATTCCCCACTCGCGATCGCGGTCCCCGACCCCGCCGGCGCGCTCGCCAAGTACGAGGAATTTTGGTCGGTCGGCAACCTCGCCCGATGGGACGCGAAGCTGCAGGATGGTCTGGCGCGGTATGTGGCGCTCTACCAACAGATGACCTCGGTGCCGAAGACGGCGCCGCCGGCTTATCTCGGCCAGGTGGCTGATCCCGGGAAGAAGTTCAAGGAGAACTTCGAGCGGCTCACACGGCACATGGGAACGCCGCGTCCGGGGGAGAAGGGGTTTCCCGGCGCCACTCTGGATCAGTGGAAGAAGTACTTGAACGAAGACTACGCGGCGCTGATCAAGTGGAATCCCATTGCCCCGGGTTGGATCTCCGAGTCTCGTCACAACGCGCTCCTCGCGCGGCTCGACACGGACCACCAGACTCTGCGGACTCGAGAATCCGAGCTCGCGTACCTGATCGAAAAGGATCCGACCGGCAAGGTGAAGTGGTCGAAGCCGGCTGAGTCGCTGGGCGGCGTCTTGAACGATCTCGCGGGCTTCACCGACCTGACGGCCTACGCCGCCTCCGAGGACGGCCGCCTGCTCGAGACATTGCGAGCCGAGCCCTCCTGGACGGAGAAGCCCAAGAAGATCGACGCTTGGCGGATGCGTCAAGACTCGCTCGCCAAGGCGATTCTGACGAAGTCCTCGGACCTCTCGACAGCGAGTCCCGATCCGCGCTTCCAGTGGGCCGATCGCCGTCCCATCGTTGATCAGACGACACAGCTCGCTCTGGTCTGGCGAACCCTCTCGGTCGCGCAGCCCTTCTTCGAGGAATCTCTGGTCACGCAATGTCCCGCCGGCAACTGCTTCCAGCCGGCCTTCGCGCGGGCGATGATCCCCTCGGCGAGCGCGATCGTCTCGGCGGCCTCGGCGCAGCTCGTGGCCCTTCGCTCCTTCGAGGGGGCCGCTCCGGCGGTGACCGCGCTGGCGGACACCGAGGCGACGTACCTCCGGCGATACATCGATCAGATGTCGGGCCATGCCGGGGGCGGCGGCTTTGCGTTCCCCGACGCGGCGGCCGGTGCGGGAACCTGGCCCGCATTTCAGAGGGCGATCTCCTCCTGGCAACCATCGGGAGGAGGAGCATCGGCCGCGCCGGACGCGTCGGGACAACTCACGAGCGCGGACCTCGAGCAGTTCGCCGCCGCCAATCAGTATCTCGCCCCGGTGCTCGAGGAGTACCGCCGCCGCATCGAGCGGCCCCGACTGGCGGCGGCAGCCGAGAAGGCCGCGCCGGAGTTGATCGCTGCGGCCGAGTCGTTTCGCGGAGCCGTGACCGGAGTCTCGGATCAGCCGCTCAAGGCCTGGAGACAACTCTCGACGGGAGAGGGGGGTCAGTCGCTCAAGCAGTACAAGGCCTTCTCGGACAATCCCCGGCTGCGCAGCGACCCGACGGCGCTGCGCCTCAAGCGTTCGGTCGAAGACCACGGCGCGCATCTGCTGCGGGACGCCATTCGTCCACAGTTCGCTCCCAGGGCCGCGGAGGCCTACGGGCGAATCAGCGGATGCTGCCTCGGAAAGTTCCCGTTGATCAACGAGATGCAGTTGCAAACCGAAAGGGCGCAGCTCGCCTCGGGCCAGGGATATTCCCGGGGCGGTCCGGCCGGGGCCGCGGTCTATCGCATCGAAGTACCGACGATCGGTCTCTCAGACCTTTCCGGACCCCTCTCGGAGTTCGGCGCGATCGCCTCCGAGTTCGCGATCGATCCCATCCTCCGCGGCGAGGCGAACGAGTTCGATTTCGTGGGGGCCGAGCGGCCCGTTCTGGCGGTTGCCCGCGCCTGGCAGCTCTTCATCTACGGCGTCAACGCACCGCCCGGCGCGACGGCCAAGCCGCACGCGATCGAAGTCCGGTCGATCGAGCGCACACCCTCGGCCGGCACGATCTTCCTCGGAGATCGGGTGGGCCAGGTGACTCTCTTCGATCGCGCGACGATCCTGCGTCCCTCGACCGACGTCAAGTCAGGGCGTACGCCGCCGCCTTACGTCTGGCGTCTCTCCTCGGCGGACTCGCCGCTCGAGATCATCGGCCGCAATGAGGACGTGAAGGGCGGATGGACCGGGTCGCTGGTCATCGGGGGCGGCCCGTTGAAGCTGTTCGGCTACGTTCTCAGGGCGAGCGAGGACCGCCGGCCGGGCGCCGATCCTCGGGTCTGGGACATTCGAGTCGAGATTCCCGACGCTGAGAGACCGAGCAGTCGACTTCAGGGAGTCTTCGAGTTGAAGCTCGACGATCCGCTGCCCGGTGTGATCCCGCGATAGTGCGACGATGGAGGACACGTCGGCGCGCCGGCCCGGGTTCCTGTCGCGGCTGAAAGACGGCTTGCGCGGCGCCCCCCGGGGCGAGGAGCCGGTGCCGACGGTTCGTGTCGCGCTGAACGCGTACGGGAAGCTGCCGATCTACAAGGACTTCATTTCGGCAGGTCTGACCGAGCCCGGAGCCCGCGAATTTCGCAACTGGATCGACCGGGGGTTCTCTCACCGGTGGTCGACCGATGAGGCGTACAGGGACATCGAAATCCCAAGGCACCTCTTTCTCCTGCGCCTTCCCGAGTCCGGCGTCTTCGTCATCGGGTGCCTGTGGGGGAGCCAGGACGAGGGAGGGCTGCGCCGATTTCCGTTCACCCTGTTCGCTACCATTCCCGGCGGTCATCGCGCCGCGGATCCTCTGACCGCGACCGAAAGCCTCGAAGCGATGAACCGCCAGGCGGACGCCGTCGGCAAGGACTTCGGGCCAGGCGGCTCGCTTGCGGGCTTCTACCGGGCATACCGCGGAGCGGAGCTCGACCTTCCCGTCAAGCCGCCCAAGCGAATTCGACGGGAGGCGCAGGGCGAGCTCGAGCGAGTCACGATCTCGTCCTTTGCTCACGTGCTCTATGGCGATGAGGCACCTGTCGAGTGGCCGGCCCTACTGGCGCGCCTCACGTCCTTCGCACGGGAGCCCCGAGAGGACGGTGTTCGCGCGGTGCGCTTGCCGCTTTCGGGGGCTCTGACGCGGGCGCGTGAAATGCAGTTCTGGCTGCTCTGGCTCGATGCGCGAGGGCCGCGCCACGAGGTTTCGGGGCTGCTGTACGCGCCGGGGAGCTCGCCCGCCCGCGTGGCGCTTCTCCAGCGCGACCTACGTCCGGAGGACTTCTTTCTACTCCACCCGGCCCGGTTCGAGTATCCGTTCGCCGCGGACTTCTCGGCCCGACCCGCTCCTGCGCAGGAAGCTCCTGCACCTCAGGCGGCCTCCGTCCCGGCGGGGTGGGACCGGCCGCTCTCCTCGCTGCTCGAGACGTGAGCCGCTGACCGGCTAGAATGAAGGCATCTCCACCGATTCGCTCGTTGTCGGGAGGGGCGCGATGAACCCGAGGCATCCACAGGACTACCAGCTTCATGGGACGCTCACGATCGAGGCGGACCTGGCCCTGCGGGAGCTCGCACCGTTCGTCAACGACTACGTCTTGAAGCGGGCCGACGAGCTGGCCAAGTACGGCGAGATCTTGCGCGAGCACATCGAGCAGGCCGTCCGCGAAGAGAAAGCCTCGGGCCGGCTGAGGCCTTAGCCTGGGCCCCGCTCAGCTCGAGGCCGAGGACTCGAGCGCCGCGAGCAGCTTGTCTCGGAGCGGATCCTGGAGCCCGCGAACGGCGGCGACGTCCACGACCTCCTCGAAGGCGTCCGAGCCGGAGACCTCCGTCGACTCGATGATTGTCTCGTCCGGCGGCCGCAGGGTCGGAACGGCGGCCGAGATGACGGAAACCGGCAGGTTCCCTAGGTCGGGGAAGTGATGGGTGGAGACCGGGAATCGGAGCGCCTCGAAGAGCGCGGCGACCCCCTTCTGCTGGAAGGCGACGTGCAGGACCACGTGATGGAGCACTTGCTCCAGGATCGTCGCTCCGGAGGTGTCGCCGGCCGCGAGAGCCTCGCGCAGGTGGTCGGTGCCGAAGCCCGAGTACGAAAGCACCCACCGGAGCGGAGAAGTCACGGTGATGTTCTTGCTCGCCTTGCGTCCCTTCGCGGCGTGGGAGTATTCGAACGGGGCGAACTCGAGGGCATGGCTGTCCACGGGAAGAGGCGGCTTCAAGTCCCGGGGCAGGCTGAAAGGCTTGGAGCCGGCGACCCCCTCGTAGGCGTTCAAGAGCTCCTTGAAGACGCGATCCGCTCCTCGGACGGGCTCCTTGCCGGCGCCCTGAACGTAGTGGCCGAGCAGCGTCCGGGGCTGAAAAAGGGGCATGAGCGTAGACAGGCACTGCTTGAGATCGCCCCTCATCAACTCGGCGATGTTTCGCGTAACCTTCCGAAGCTCTATGAGTTTCTGGGTATTCACGACCTCAGCCATGCCGGGCCCCCTTCCCGCCGACCGTCGGCCATAGGGATTCTGACATCACTCTACCAGCAGTGTGGAGCGGGTGCTGGCCTAGCCGAGATTAGGGGAACTTGACGGGGCGGCCTCGATATACTCCGGAATAACCGAAATGACCTAAGGAGGACGATGTGCGAACCGAAACCTATGCCAAACAAGATTGGGAAGAACTCGAGGAACCCGGCGAGTCGGAGGCCGTGATGGGCTTCGACGCGTTCCTGAAGATCGAAGGGGTCGACGGCGAGAGCCAGGACGACAAGCACAAGAACGAGATCGAGGTTCTTCGCTGGAGCGGAAGGGTGGAGCAGCAGGGAAGCGCGCAGACGGGCGGAGGCATGGGATCCGGGAAGTCCTACCATCACGAATTCAAGATCGTCAAGACGGTCGACAAGGCCACGCCCAAGCTGTTCGAGAGATGCTGCACCGGAGAACACTTCGACAAAGCGGTGCTGGTGGTCCGCAAGGCTGGAGGGGAACAGAGGGAGTTCCTGAAGTTCACGCTGTCGGATGTCTTGATCTCCTCGAATCGTCCGTTCCACGAACCCGACCCGAAGTCAGGACTGCCGAGGGAGGGAGTCGGCTTGAGCTACGGGAAGATCGAGATGGAATACATGCCGCAGACGAGCAAGGGCACTCTGGCCGGCACGATCAAGGCCGGCTGGAATGTGAAGGAGAACAAGCTCGTCTAGTCGATCGATCGGAAACAGAAGGAGGTTGACGTGGCTTTTGACAGTTTTCTGAAACTGGACAATATCGAAGGCGAGAGCATGGACTCCAAGCACAAGAATGAGATCGAAGTCTTGAGCTTCGGGATCGCAGCGACCGCGCCGGGAGATAAGGAACATGGTCCCGTCGGAGTTACAAACCCTGCAAGCCAGGACACAGGGGGAGGCGGAGGGTCGACGGTCAGCCAGCACGGGGACCTGATGGTTACAAAGGTGGTGGACAAGTCCACTCCCAAGCTCTTCGAAGCCTGCGCAGCCGGAATTCACATCCCAAAGGCGGTGCTGACATTTCGCAAGGCCGGCAAAGACCAGCAGGACTTCTTTGTTCGTACCTTTTCCGATGTCTTCATCTCGAGTATCCAGTATGGGCAGGGGGCCGATAAGTTTGGGACGAACCTTCCGGTCGAGCAGGTTCAGTTCAACTATGGGAAGGCGGAGATCGAGTACAAAGAACAGAAGTCGGATGGAACGCTTGGCGGTTCGACAAAAGCGGGGTGGAACGTAAAGGCGAGGAAGAAGACCTAGGCGGCGCTGTGGCCGAGTCCCCCCGAGACGGTTCGCGGAGCACGGTGCGGACCGGCGTGCCCTAGTTTTGCGTTTCGACAAGGAGCGCGAGAATGGGTACGTTCGCTCCAGGAGATGGCAATGCCCCGCCAGGGGGGTGGTCGAGACGTTGAGGAGAGCCGATGGTTGTTAACGACATCCATCTTGACCTGAAGGGGTACAAGGGCGAGTCGAAGGACGCCAAGTACACAAACACGATTCAGGTCGAGAACTTTAGCTTCGGAGTCCGCTCGCCGTACGATGTAGCGACCGGGTTGTCGGCCGGGAAACGTCATTGGGACACCCTGACTATTGTCAAACGAACGGACTCCGCCACGCCCCTCTTGATCAAGGCCCTGACCGAGAACGCACTGGTCTCCAAAGGTACGCTCACCGCCCGCAAGGCGGGAGGAGGTCAGCAGGACTATTTCACGGTGGATCTGGAGAATGTCCGGGTGGTTTCATTTTCAATCAGTTCTCCGGACTCCGAGCTGCCCAAAGAGACCGTGCAGTTGTCATTCAGCAAGATCACCGTTACCTACCAGGAGCAGACTCCGTCCGGTCCCACCGGCGGGCCGATCACGACCGTCGATGACCTGACCTCGCAAAAATGAGAAGCGGACCGGTCGGGGGGCCCTACTGGCCTGCACGCCCAAACACCAGAAGGGGTCAGCTCGGCGTCGCCTCCCCAGAATTGGCTCCAAACTCGATCTTGCGGAGTTCGAGCACCGGCTCGTCGCTGTCGTCCACGAGAAAGAGGCGCTGTCCAACGCCCGCGTAGAGTCCCTCCCCGATCTCCTTCCAGTCCGTCATCCTGCCAAGTCGAGCGCTGTCGTTCTCGCCCTGGCTCGTGCCGGCGTAAAGGGCGGGGACGAAGACCTCGCCGATCGTTCCGTCCAGGGCCTCGATCCGCGTCGGGATCCAGAGCAAGTCGCGAAGCTTCGAAGGCGGGCGCATTTCGATGCTCCGGATCTGCTCGAAGGGGAGCCACGCGTACTTGTCCTTGACAATCAGCTCGAGCATGCCGCCGATCGCGTCGTCGTAGTCCCGAAAGTCGAGGAAGGCTTTTCCGTTCCACGTTCCGGCGACGGAGGGCCGCTCATCCTCGGCCCGATCGAAGAGCTCCCGCGCTGCGGCCGCGTCGCCCGACGCGAGCTTTCGGATTCCCTCGACCTGCATGTCCGCGTAAGCGGGCGGCTCATTCAAGAAGTGAGGTGCCGCACCCTCGCGGTAGAGCTTGACACGTTGCTTCTCGGCGGCCACGTTCGACTTGTAGACTTGTACCGCTAGGGAAGCCTGTGCGCTCTCGGAACCGAGCACGTCGATCTGCTTCTCGGCGCGGTCCCACTGTCCCGCAAAGCAGAGAAGCTCGAACAGGAAGATGCGCCGAGTGACGTCGGCAGGGTTGGCCTTGACCTCCTGTGTCAGAGCTTCGATGGCGGTGTCGAGGCGGCCCGCGTCCAGTAGCTCCTTCGGGGTCGGCATGTCCACCTCCGGTTGGGCTCAGTCTAACCGTGCTTCAGAGTTGCGCCCCCTTCTCGGGCTGTCAGGCGGCGAGGCCGGCCTTGACTCTTCAGATTCAGATAGTTATCCTCATCACATCTCCGGAGGAGAGCGAGACGATCAACCTCTCGGTCCAAGGCACCGCCGATCAGTCCGCCATCAGTCGCCGCCGGACCGCGGGTCGGTTGAGCGACTCCGGGAGCGTGCTCGCTCCGTCCACACGCCAGGCAAATGGTAAAGTGCTCCGAGTTTTGCCGACAATGGAGCCCCGATGCCCTCGGCCGCAGTGATCGACGTTGACGGGTTGCTGGCGCCCATCGCGGGCGAAAATCCAGCTGGGGAGAACCTTCAGTACTCGGGCCTTCACGACGAGATTCGGGAGACCCGCCGGGCCGACGAAGCGCTCGCCCAGGGAGACTGGCAGAGGGAACTGAAAACGGCCGACTGGGACCGTGTCATCACCCTCTGCCGCGACGCCTTGGCCCAAAAGACCAAGGACCTTCAGATCACGGCCTGGCTGACCGAGGCCCTGATCCGCACAGGCGGCTTTGCGGGTCTGCGGGATGGGTTGAAGGTCGTGCGGGGCCTGCACGAGAAGTTTTGGGACGGTGTCTATCCTACGGTCGAGGACGGGGACTTGGAAGCCCGCGCCAATTCGCTCGCATGGCTCGATCGGCAGGCCGCTGCGGCGATCCAGTCCGTTCCGGTCACGAAGGCGCCCGGCGCGGCGTACTCCTACCTTCAGATGGAGGATGCCAAGAAGCTCGACCTGCCGGCCAACGCGGCATCTCTGACCCCCGAGGCGCTCGCCGCTCTCAACCAGGAACGTGAGCGGGCTGCCGCCGAGGGACGTCCCACGACGGAAGCCTTCACGAAGGCCCGCAACGCGACCCGCCGGGCCTTCTACGAGGAGACTGCTGTTCTGCTCGGGGCGTGCCGAGAGGAGCTCAAGGCTCTCGATCGCGTTATGGATGAGAAGTTCGGGCGCGAAACGCCGGGCTTGGGCGAGTTGCAGAAGTCGCTCGAGAAGGTCGGAACCTGGATCGAAAAGACGGTCAAGGAAAAGCGCGCCGAGGAGCCGGATGCCACGGAGGCTGCCGGGGAGGCGGCCGGGGGCGGGGAGGTCGCGGCGGGAGGCCCCGGCGTCTTGGCGGGACCGATCAAGACGCGGCAGGATGCGCTGCGCCGTCTGGCGGAGGTGGCCGACTACTTCCGGCGCACGGAGCCGCACAGCCCGGTCTCCTACCTCGTGCAGCGAGCGATCACCTGGGGGCAAATGCCGCTGGACGCGTGGCTGACCGACGTGATCAAGGATGGCGCGCTTCTCGCGTCGATTCGCGAGACGCTTGGACTCAACACGGCCTTGGAAGGCGGGGGGTCGTCGGGGTAGCACCCCGCCGCCGAGAGGCCGGGGGCTGAGGAGAGAAAGACATGCCGAAGAAGGAAAGCATTCAGCAGAAACTGAAGCGGGTTCGGCCGCCGCGCGTGCAGATCACTTACGACGTCGAGATCGGCGGTGCGATCGAGATGAAGGAGCTGCCTTTCGTCCTGGGCGTCCTCGGAGACTTCTCCGGACAGCCCGCCCAGCAACTGCCTCGAGTCAAAGACCGCAAGTTGATCGAGATCGACCGGGACAACTTCGATCAGGTCCTGGCCGGCATGGCGCCGCGCCTGGCGATGAAGGTCGAGAACAAGCTGACCAATGACGGCAGCAAGATCAACGCCGAGCTGCGCTTCAATAGCCTGCAGGATTTCGAGCCCGACAACGTCGTCCAGCAGGTCGAGCCTCTGCGCAAGCTCGTGGAGGCCCGCCAGAAACTGCGGGACCTGCTCTCCAAGACGGACGGCAACGACAAGCTCGAGCAGATGCTCCAGAACGTCATGCAGAACGCCAACGCCCAGAAGCAGCTCTCCGACGCGTTGGGCCTGGAAGGGGCCAAAGGCAAGGAAAAGACCGACGAGGGATCCAATGAGTAAGAACCCCGAGAAGGGCAAGGCCGAAGTCGTCGTCCGCGAGGAGGCGGGGGAGCGCGACCTGCTCTCCCAGATCATCGAGGAAGGCCGCCTCGCCCGCAACGACAGTCAGGTCGAGCAGGCGAAGGACCTGATCGGTTCCTTCGTCCAGCAGGTCATGAGCGGCGAGATGGTCGTCTCGAGGGATCTCGAGGCCTCGATCAACGCCCGAGTCGCGGCGATCGACAAGCTGCTCTCGGCGCAGCTAAACGAGGTCATGCACAACCCGGAGTTCCAGAAGCTCGAGGCCTCGTGGCGAGGGCTTCATCACCTCGTCTTCGAGTCGGAGACCAGCACGATGCTGAAGATCCGCGTCCTGAACGTCTCGAAGAAAGACCTTCTGAAGGACCTCGAGCGCGCCGCGGAATTCGACCAATCCGCGCTCTTCAAGAAGGTTTACGAGGAGGAGTACGGGACGTTCGGTGGCGCGCCTTTCGGCGCCCTGATCGGCGACTACGAGTTCTCCAACCACCCTCAGGACATGGCGCTGCTCGAGAAGATCTCGCAGGTCGCTGCGGCGGCCAACGCGCCCTTCGTGGCCGCGTCCTCGCCCGAGCTCTTCGGCTGGGACACGTTCACGGAGCTCGCCGAAGTGCGGGACGTTGCGAAGATCTTCGACCGCACGGAGTATGCGAAGTGGCGCTCGTTCAGAGATTCCGAAGACTCGCGCTACGTCGGGTTGACGCTTCCGCATACCCTGATGCGCCTGCCGTACGGCAAGGAAACGGTGCCGACCGAGACGTTCAACTTCGAGGAGGATGTCGACGGCCGGGACCACAAGAAATATCTCTGGGGCAATGCGGCATACTCCTTCGGGACCCGCCTGACCGAGGCGTTCGCCTTGTACCAGTGGACGGTCGCGATTCGGGGCGTCGAGGGCGGAGGCCTCGTCCAGGGGCTGCCGACGCACACCTTCAAGACGGACGAAGGCGATGTGGCCTTGAAGTGCCCGACGGAGATCGCCATCACCGACCGGCGGGAGAAGGAGTTTTCGGACCTCGGGTTCATCCCTCTGGTTCACTGTAAGGGCACCGACTACGCCGCCTTTTTCGCGGCGCAGTCCTGCCAGAAGGCGAAGAAGTACGACCAGGACTTCGCGAACGCGAACGCCCGTCTGTCCTCGCAGCTTCCGTACATCTTCGCGGTTTCACGCTTCGCCCACTACTTGAAGGCGATCATGCGAGACAAGATCGGCAGCTTCATGTCGCGGACTGACGTCGAGCGCTATCTGAACCAGTGGATCTCGAACTACGTCACGCCGGACGACACGGCGTCGCCGACCGTCAAGGCTCAATTTCCCCTGCGAGACGCCCGGATCGACGTGACGGAGATCGCCGGCAAGCCCGGAGCCTACAAGGCCGTGGCGTTTCTGCGGCCCCACTTCCAGCTGGACGAACTTCAGGTATCGCTGCGCCTGGTCACGGAGCTGCCCAAGCCCGCGACCGGGTAACCCGCTCGACAGATCCGGCGGTGCCGAGGCCGGGCCTCCGGTTGGCAGGGGACTTCTCATCCCGATCAAGAGCCTCGAATCTTGGCACTCTGGCGGGCACATTGACGCTGGGATCAGACGTTGCCGCGAAGTAAGATGTCGTCGCGCTCACGAATCCGATGTCACGAATCGACAACGAGGTCCGCATCACGCCATCCGTCCTCGACCGATTGCTCGATGATCGGCCGGAGGAGACTCGTGAGGCGGTCGCCTCACGACAGACGAGCCTGAGGCTCCTGAAGGACGCAGTTCGTCGCGACCTCGAGTGGCTTCTCAACACGCGACTGGAAGCCGACGAGAGGGTCGAGGAGCTGCCCGAGGTCTCACGCTCCCTCGCGATGTTCGGGTTACCGGATTTCACGAGTGCCGAGGTCTTCTCGACCGAGGGAGGCGAGCGCCTTCGCAAGCGCGTCGAGACCGCGGTGCGCGTCTTCGAACCTCGGCTCGAGCACGTTCGCGTCGCCCTCGGGAGCATGAGCCGAAGAGACCGGGCGGTGCGCTTCCAGATCGAGGCGCAGCTTCGGGTCGAGCCGTCGCCTGAGCCCGTCGTGTTCGACACGATGCTTCAGCTCGGGAGCGGGGAGGCCCGCGTCCAGGAGAAATGATGCGTGAGGAGCTCCTCGGTTATTACGAACGCGAGCTTTCCTTCCTGAGACAGTTGGGCGCCGAGTTCGCGCAAAAGTTCCCAAAGATCGCGGGCCGCCTCCTGCTGGAGCCCGAGCGCTGCGAGGACCCCCACGTCGAACGAATGATCGAGGCGGCGGCGTTCCTCGCCAGCCGAGTACACCTGAAGATCGACGACGAGTTCCCCGAGCTGACCGAGTCGCTCCTGAATGTGCTCTACCCCAATTTCCTGGCACCGGTTCCATCTCTCTCGATTGTGCAGTTTCAGCTGGACGCCGAGCAGGCCAACCTGAGGATGGGCCACACCATCCCTCGGGGTTCGATTGTGCGGTCGGAACCCGTGGACGGATCTCCTTGTCGGTTTCAAACCTGCTATCCGGTGACGATCTGGCCGCTCGAGGTGTCGGAGGTCCGTTTCGAGCTTCCGAGTCCGGGCGCCGTAACGGCGCCGGGGACCAAGAGTTTGCTGCGGATCGGCCTGCGGACGCTGGGCGGGGTTCCTCCGTCGGAGCTGAGGCAAAAGGGCTCCGGCGACGTCGCCTCGCGCGCGATCGAGTCTCTGCGCTTCTCGCTCCAGGGTGAGGGAAAGATCGTCTATTCGCTGTACGAGCTCCTGATGAACGACGTCCTGCAGGTCGAGCTGCGTTCCGGCTCGGGCGCGGTCACAGCCGCGCCGACCGTGTTGCCGCCTGGTGCGCTTCGCCCGGTTGGGTTCGAGCGTGAGGAGAGCGTACTGCCCTATACCGACCGGTCCTTTCTGGGGTATCGCCTCCTCCAGGAGTACTTCGCCTTTCCCGAGAAGTATCTTTTTTTCGACGTGACCGGCCTTGAGCGGCTCGTGACCGGCTCCTTCGAGCAGAAGTTCGATCTTGTCTTCTCGCTACGGCGAGAGTTTCCCCTCGAGAAGGGTGTGATCGCGCAGAACTTCCGCCTGCACTGCACGCCGATCGTCAACCTCTTCTCCCACGTGGCCGAGCCGATCCGCGTGACGCATCTCCAATCCGAGTATCGCGTGATCCCCGACGTGGGAAGGCAAACCGCCATGGAGGTCTACTCTGTGGACGAAGTCTCTTCCACCCGAGCTGATCAGGAAAAGCCGATTGTCTACGAGCCTTTCTACTCGATCCGGCACGCGGCCCCGGGCGAGGAGGGGAAGACCTTCTGGAATGCGAGCCGGCGTCCGTCGGGGCGCGACGACGGAACGGAGGTCTATCTAACTCTCGTGGACCTCGGCTTCCGACCCTCCGTGCCCGACGTTGAGACACTGACGGTGAGGGTCACCTGCTCGAATCGCGATCTTCCGGGTCGCCTTCCCTTTGCCAGCTCTACTCGGGGAGCCGACTTCGAGCTCGAGGGCGCCGGCGTCTTCACGGCGATTCGGTGCTTGCGCAAGCCCACGAACAGCCTGCGCACGCCGCTGCGGCGCGGGACGCAGTGGCGGTTGATCTCTCATCTCTCGCTCAACTACCTCTCGCTGGTCGAGAATAGCGGCGGTAGCCCTGAGGCTCTCCAGGAGATTCTGAAGTTGTACGACTTTGCCGACTCCTCGGCCACCCGGCAACAGATTTCGGGCATCATGCAGCTCGGTGCGCGCCGCGTCCTGCGCCCCGTCGGGTCGGCGGCCGCCGGGTTCGTCCGCGGCATCGAAGTTTCGGCGGAGTTCGACGAGACTCAGTTCATCGGAGCGGGCGTGTATCTGTTCGCCGCGGTGCTCGAGCGGTTTCTCGCCCTCTATTCTTCGGTTAATTCCTTCTGCCAGCTCGTCGTCTCGACGCGGCAGCGTGAGGGGATCCTCAAGCGGTGGCCCCCTCGGGCAGGGGAGCAAATCGTCCTGTGAGAACACTGCTACTGACGGAGAGCTATCGCTTCGAGTTCTTTCAGGCCGTTCGCCTGCTCGAGCGGCTCGAGCCGGAGCGCGAGCCGGTTGGCCGCGAAGGCCCTCCCTCGCGAGAGGTCGTACGTTTCCGCACGAGGGTATCCCTGGAGTTTCCAGCAAGCCAGATTCACGAGCTGCGGGACACCGACGGCGGCGTGCCGGAGATGACCGTAGCCTTTTTCGGAATGACCGGTCCCCTGGGGATCCTGCCCCACCCCTACACGGAGCTGCTTCTCGAACGGACCCACCGGCGGGATCGGGCGCTCTGGGAGTTCCTCGACCTGTTCAACCACCGATTCCTTTCTTTCTTCTACCGAGCCTGGGAAAAGTACCGCTTTCCCGTAGGCTACGAGCGCGACCGGAAGGACCCTTTTACCGAATACCTCTTCGACCTGATCGGCATGGGTACATCGGGCCTCGCTGGCCGCACGAGCATGCCCGATCAGGGTTTGCTCCTTTACGCCGGACTGATCGCGCAGAAACCGCATTCGGCCACGGCGATCCAGTCGATCTTGCGCCACCACTTCGGCGTTACCGTGAGACTTCTCCAGTTTTTTCATCAGTGGCTCGTCCTTGACCCGGAGTACCAGGCGCGGCTCGGGACGGCTAATAGCGAGCTCGGGGTCAGTCTCGTCTGCGGGGAGCGTGTCCGCAACACCCAGGCGAAATTTCGGGTCCGGCTCGGGCCGATGACTCTGGAGAAATACCTCTCCTTTCTCCCGGGCGGTAACTTGTTCCCGCAGGTCCGGGACCTGACGCGCCTTCTGGCTGGGATGGAGTTCGACTTCGATGTCCAGCTCGTGCTGGCTGCCGCGGAAGTGCCTTCCTGCGTCCTGTCCGCGGGGGCCAAGGCGCCGCCCTTGCTCGGTTGGACCTCGTGGCTGACGACGCGCGGCGTATCGGAAGACGCTTCGCCGGTGGTGTTGTCGATGGCAAACTAGGCCGGCCAACAGGCCTTTTGGAGAAAGGGCGATTCGATGAGCGTGAACCTGAAGTCTCTGGTCGGGCGCCTGGACGCGACCTGCCGGGGTGCCCTGGAGGCTGCGGCCGGCCTCTGTCACTCGCGCGGCAACTACTCGGTCGAGATCGAGCACTTCCTCCTCAAGCTGGTCGAGCCGCCGGACACGGATCTCGCACGGATCCTGCGCCACTATGAGGTGGACCCGGCTCGGCTCCTGAAGGACCTCACGGTGGCCGTCGGTCGCTTGAAGACGGGCAACACCGGAGCCATCTCCATGTCGGATCGCATCCCGCAATGGGTCGAAAACGCCTGGCTGATCGGGTCGGTCGACTACAACGCGGCCCGCGTGCGCTCGGGCCACTTGCTCCTCGCCCTTTTGACGCACAAGGAGCTCGAGCAGGTCGCGCGGGGGCTCTCGAAAGAGCTAAGCAACATTTCCGTCGAGTCGCTCGGCAAGAAGCTCGCTGACATCACGCACGGGTCCGCGGAGGAGAAGGAGGCACTTTCCCTTTCCGCGGCCCCCGCGCCCGGCTCCGTCGAGGGGGCCGCCGCAGGGGTGACGCCCGGCACCAAGGCGCTCGACCAATACACGGAAAACCTCACGGCCAAAGCGCAGGCGGGCAAGATCGACCCGGTGTTGGGCAGGGACTTCGAGATCCGTCAGGTCATCGACATCCTGACGCGCCGCCGTCAGAACAATCCGATCCTGACGGGGGAGGCCGGAGTCGGCAAGACCGCGGTCGTCGAGGGCTTCGCGCTGCGGATCGCCAAGGGCGACGTTCCCGAGCCGCTGAAAAATGTCGCCTTGCGTACCCTCGACCTCGGTCTGCTGCAAGCGGGCGCGGGCATCAAAGGAGAGTTCGAGAACCGTCTCAAGTCCGTCATCGAGGAGGTCAAGAGCTCCCCCCAGCCGATCATTCTCTTTATCGATGAGGCGCACACGATGATTGGCGCCGGCGGCCAGGCGGGGCAGAACGACGCGGCCAACCTGTTGAAGCCCGCCCTCGCGCGGGGGGAGCTGCGGACGATCGCGGCGACGACCTGGGCGGAATACAAGAAGTATTTCGAGAAGGACGCCGCTCTGGCCAGGCGGTTCCAGGTTGTCAAGGTGGAGGAGCCCGACGAGGAAAAAGGCATCGCAATGATGCGGGGAGTGGCCGAGAAGTTCGAGAAGCATCACGGCGTACGGATCCTGGACGAAGCAGTCGAAGACTGCGTGCGGCTGTCGCACCGCTATATCTCGGGCCGGCAGCTTCCGGACAAGTCCGTCTCGGTGCTCGACACCGCCTGCGCCCGCGTTGCGATCGGCCAGGCTTCTACACCCCCCGCCGTCGAAGACGCGCAGAAGCGCCTGGTTCAGATCGAGCTCGAGATCGACGCTCGGGAGCGCGAGGCGATGACCGGGGCGGATCACGGGGAGCGCCTGGGAGAGCTCCGGGTGGAGAAGGGCGAGATCCAAGCCCGCCTCGACGCTCTTCTGGCGCAATGGGACCGAGAGAAGGAGCTCGTCACGCGGATCCGGGAGGTGCGTGGCAAGCTCGAGGCTCTGGCTCCCGGGTCAGGCCGCGCGGAGGGCGGAACGCGCAAGACAGGCTCCGTTCCCAAGCCCGCGGCGGGGACAGTGCCCGCCGACGTCTCGAAGCTTCGCGAGGAACTCACCTCGCTCTCGGAGGAGCTCGCGAAGTTACAGGGGGAGACGCCGCTCTTACAGCCGGTCGTCAACTCCCAGACGATCGCGGAAGTCATCTCGGGCTGGACCGGCATTCCCGTCGGCAAGATGCTGACTGACGAGATCCGCACCGTGTTGCAGTTGAAGGACCGCCTGGAGGCCCGAGTCATCGGGCAGAGCCACGCCCTGGAGGCGATCAGTCAGCGCATTCGAACGGCACGGGCGAACCTGACGGATCCGCGCCGACCGATCGGGGTGTTTCTGCTGGTTGGGCCGTCGGGTGTGGGCAAGACCGAAACCGCCCTGACGCTCGCCGATACGCTTTACGGCGGGGAGCGCAACCTGGTCACCATCAACATGAGCGAGTATCAGGAGGCGCACACCGTTTCGTCCCTCAAGGGTTCGCCGCCTGGTTACGTGGGTTACGGCGAAGGGGGCATCCTGACCGAGGCGGTCCGCCGCAAGCCCTACTCGGTCGTTCTCCTCGACGAAGTGGAGAAGGCCCATCCCGACGTCATGGAGCTCTTCTACCAGGTCTTCGACAAGGGAATGCTCGAGGACGGCGAGGGCCGCGAGATCGACTTCAAGAACACGGTGATCCTCCTGACCTCCAACGCCGCGACCGACACGATGATGAAACTCTGTGCGGATCCCGAGACGGCTCCGGAGCCGGAGAAGCTCGTTGAGGCGATCCGCCCGGAGCTGATCAAGATCTTCAAGCCGGCCCTGCTCGGCCGCATGGTCGTCGTTCCCTACTACCCGATCTCCGACAAGGTGATGCGGGAGATCATCCGGCTGCAGCTCTCCCGAATCGGAAAGCGCCTGAACGAAAATCATGGAACGAGCTTCTCCTGGGACGATACTGTGATCGCCGAAATCGCCAACCGATGCAAGGAGGTCGAGAGCGGCGCGCGCAACGTGGACCACATCCTGACGCGCACGGTCCTGCCCGAGATGTCGGGGGAGTTTCTGTCACGTATGGCCGAGGGGCAGAGCGTCGCCCGCGTGCATGTTTCAGTGGGTGATGGGGGCAAGTTTCAGTATCAAGTCTCCTGAGGCGGGGGGAGTAGCGGAATGAGGAGGTGAGCGATGGCGTCTTATGCGCAGGCGGAGCGCGTGCTCTCCGTCGACACACCCCTCGGCACGGATGCCGTGCTCCTGGTCGGGTTTCGAGGAGTCGACGCCATCTCGCAGCTCTTTCGATATCGGTTGGACTTGATCGCCGAGAATGCCAAGGACGTCGCTTTCGACAAGGTTCTCGGCCAGAAATGCACGGTAACGTTCCGATGGGGTGACAAGAACGCGAAGAAGCGCTACTTCAACGGTATCTGCTCCCGGATTTCGCAGGGGGAGCGAGACGCCGTTTTCACCAGCTACCATATCGAGCTCGTCCCGCAGGCGTGGCTGCTGACCCGGAAGGCCCAGAGTCGCATCTTCCAGAGGATGACAATTCCGGACATCTTGAAGAAGGTTCTCACGGGGTTCGACGTGTCCTACAAGATCCAAGGCTCCTTCGAGCCCCGCGACTTCTGTGTTCAGTATCGAGAGACCGACTTCAACTTCGCCAGTCGCCTGATGGAAGAGGAGGGAATCTACTACTTCTTCAAGCACGAGGATGGCAATCACACGATGGTCCTCGGCAATACGCCGCAAACGCACGAGGATGTGCCCGTGCAGAACACGGTCCCCTACGAAGAGAAGTTGGGAGGCCAGCGCGACGAGCTGCGAATCAGCTCGTGGGAGAAGGCGCAGCAGCTTCGATCCGGAAAGGTGACGCTGTGGGATCACTGTTTCGAGCTGCCGCACAAGCACCTCGAGACCGAGAAGATCATTCAGGACAGTGTCAGCGTCGGTAGCGTGACACACAAGCTCAAGGTCGCGAACAACGACAAACTCGAGATATACGACTTCCCCGGCGAGTACGCGCAGCGCTTCGACGGTATCGACAAGGGGGGCGGCGAGCAATCCGGCGACCTCCAGAAGATCTTCCAGGACAACAAGCGAACGGTTGAGATTCGGATGCAGCAGGAAGCGGTCGCGAGCCTTGAGATCGATGGCCGAGGTAATTGCCGCCAGTTCGTTTCGGGCCACAAGTTCACCCTGCAGCGCCACTTCAACGCGGACGGCGACTACGTGCTGACGAGCGTCGGTCACACCATGACGTCGGGCGGCGACTATCGATCGGGACAGGGGCAGACGACATACGTGAACACCTTCAGTTGTATCCCGCTGGCCCTGCCGTTTCGGCCTCAGCGCCTGACACCCAAGCCATTCGTGCAGGGAACCCAGTCGGCGGTTGTGGTGGGACCTTCAGGCGAGGAGATCTTCACGGACAAGTACGGTCGCGTCAAGGTTCAGTTTCACTGGGACCGCCAAGGCAAATTCAACGCCGAGAGCTCCTGCTGGATCAGGGTTGCGAGTGCCTGGGCCGGGAAACAATGGGGAATGATCAACCTCCCTCGGATCGGCCAGGAGGTGCTGGTCGACTTCATCGAGGGAGATCCAGATCAGCCGGTCGTCGTCGGTAGCCTTTACAACGCCGACATGATGCCGCCGTACGGACTCCCGGCTAACAAGACGCAGAGCGGCATCCAGAGCCGCAGTACGCTCCAGGGCGGCCCGCCGCACTACAACGAGTTCAAGTTCGAGGACAAGAAGGGGCAGGAGGTCGTCCATCTCCACGCCGAGAGGAACCTGGACACATCGGTCGAGGTCGACGAAACGCACTCGGTCGGCGTCGATCGCCGGAAGACGATCAATCGCAACGAGACGACGGACGTCGGCGGTCGGCGCACGGAAACGGTCGGGAAGGACGAAGCCATCACGATTGGGGAGAGCCGGACGGAGTCGGTCGGCAAGAACGAGACGATCACGATCGGCGAGGACAGGACGGAGTCGGTCGGCAAGAACGAGACGATCACGATCTCGAAGGACCGGGACGTGTCGGTCGGCGGCAACGAATCGATCCAGATTTCGGGGTTGCGCTCCGTCTCGATCGGAAAGGATGACACCCTGAAGGTCGCGAAGACGCTCCGGGTCGAGGTCGGCGACAAGCTCGTCTTGACCTGCGGCAGTTCCGGAATCGCGCTCACCAAAGATGGCACAATCGAAATCACGGGAAAGGACGTCTCGATCAAGGGTTCCGGCAAGGTCAAGGTTCAGGCGTCGTCGGATCTGACTTTGAAGGGCAGCAAGATCGCCGAGAACTGACGCCACCGATGCTGCAGCTCCGAAACCGATCGCGATTCGCCGCGACGCTCCTTCCTCTTCCCGACGCAGCCGGCCTCGATTCCTTGTTCGTCGTTGTCAAGGGCACTTTCACCCTCGGCGCCAGGCCGGCACCTGTGCAGAACCAGGTCCCGGTTTGTCTTCGGGACGAGTACCTGGGAAACCCCGGGCAAAGCAGCGTGACTCAACCCTCGGACGTAAGTCTTGCGAAGCCGGCCACCGATGTGCTGCTTCGAGGGCACGCCTACGCGCCCGGCGGTCAACCTGCCTCCCGAGTGCCGGTCGCGCTGGTAGTCGGGTCGATCCGAAAGCGGGCCGAAGTCTTTGGCGACCGGGTCTGGGAAGGGGGACTCGTTTCAGCGAGGGCTTCCGCCCCGAAGCCCTTCGAGCGAGTGCCCCTCCTCTGGGAACGGTCCTTCGGAGGCGCGAGCCTGTCGGACGGGCAGCTGGGCACCGTCGAAGCGGAAGAGCGCAATCCGGTCGGCGCGGGATTCCGCGGCCGGAAGACCGCCCAACCGATCGAGGGCACTCGATTGCCCAACGTCGAGGACCCGCAGAATCTGATGACCTCACCCCGAGACCGACCGGCTCCCGTTGGCTTCGGTCCGATCGCTCCGCACTGGCAGCCCCGGCGGTCTTACGCCGGAACCTACGACGAGCGATGGCAGAGGGAGCGGGCGCCTTTCCTGCCAAAGGACTTCGACCCGCGTTTTCTTCAAGTCGCGCCGCCGGACCAGACCGTGCCCGGCTACCTCAAGGGTGGCGAAGAGATCCACATTTCTGGCGTGACGCCCTTGGGGTCTCTGGCCTCGACAGTCCCCGGCGTTAGGATCCAGATCCTCTTCCGGTTGGACGAAACCAATCAAGCGCGGGCGGCAAGTCTCGACACGCTCATGATCGAGCCCGACGAAGGACGGATGGTGTTGGTCTGGAGGGCCGTCCTCACCGCGGACAAGAGGATCCTGCGGGTCCGAGAGGTGGAGGTTTCGGCAAAGGGGGAGGAGGCGTAGCCGTGGCGGCCGAAGACGTCGTCGTCGGAGGTACCGGCCTGCTAACCGCTGTCGGGTTGAGCGCGCCCGAGACAGCCGGCTCAGTGGAAAGTGGTGTCATGCGCTTCGAAGAGATCGACTGGTTGGATCGGGGATTCGAGCCCTTCACGTTGGCGACCGTGGCAGAGGAGAATCTGCCCCCACTGGCCGAGGCACTTCATGCAGAATTCGGGCTGACGACTCGTGAGACGCGCCTGCTCCGGCTGGCTGCGCCCGCACTGGCAGAGTGTCTGGAACCGCTGGCCCAACGGTCAGGACTGCTCTCCGTGATAATGGCTCTCCCGGATGCTGCGGGCTCGGTCCCAATCGATCCGAAGCGGTTTCTGGGATGGCTGCAGATCCAAAGCGGCGTCGGCCTCGACCTGGCCGGAAGCACGGTTGTGACGAAGGGCCGAGCCGGCGGACTGATTGCGCTTGAGCTGGCGAGACGCCAACTCTCCTCGGGAGGGCGCCACGTCCTCGCGGTCGGGGGCGTCGATTCCTATCTCGACCCCTATCTGCTCGGCACGCTCGACCTGGAGGGGCGTATCAAGTCCGAGCGGCATCTCGATGGCTTCATCCCTGGAGAAGGCGCGGCATTTCTATTTCTCACGAGTCGACGCGGCGCCGAGGCGGCGAGCTTGAAGGCTCTCGCGACGCTTGCGCCCGGAGGGGAGAGCTTCGAGAAGGGGCACTTCTATTCTCCGGAACCCTACCTGGGAGACGGACTGGCGGCCGCTCTTCAGGGGTTGTTCGATGCGGCGCGACTCACATCTCCCGTTCAGGAGGTGTACTCCTCGATGAACGGCGAGAGCCACTGGGCCAAGGAGTGGGGCGTCGCGCTGCTCCGGAACAAGGACGCCATCGCGGAAGCGCACGCGATCCATCATCCCGCCGACTGCTATGGTGACCTGGGAGCCGCGGCCGGTCCAGCGATGACGATTCTCGCCGCGCTAGGCCTGCGCGATCGGTCCCGGCGGAGCCCAACACTGGTCTACGCCTCCTCAGATCGCGGCGAGCGCGCCGCGATCGCTCTGATGGAGATTGCGGGCGGAACCTAGATGCCCCAAACAACCTTTGCGAACATGCGAGGTGTCGTCCACAAGGGAAGTGGCGGGCAGAACATCGCTTTCCCAGATGTCTGCAAGACACCCGCGCCGCCGGCGCCGAGCCCGGTCCCGGTTCCCTATCCAAACCTCGGCACGTCCTCCGACACGTCCCAGGGCCCGCCGACCGTCACCACGGACGGCCAGATGCCGATGGTCAAGGGCGCACAGTACATGAAGTCTTCCGGAGACGAAGCCGGCGTGGCGGGGGGCGTCCTGTCCAGCGTCAACATGAGCGTCTGCGAGTTCATGGTCTATTCGTTCGACGTCAAGTTCGAGGGGAACAACGTGTGCCGCTTGGGCGACCCGCTGTTCCACAACAAGAAGAACATCATGTTCTGAACCGGGAGCAAGCGGATGCACTTTGGCGAGAGCGTTAAGCCACCGAGCAGCGGGCGTCACAACAAGACCTGCCCGTTCTGCGAGGGCGACGAGCCGGAACTGCTTGGTTACAAGACGAAGAAGGGCGACCTGAAGGACGAGAGGGTTCTCGGCAGGAACCTGGCGACTAACGAGGTGGTCTCCTCCGACGGCGCCGTCGGCCCGGTCTACCCGTTAGACGGCGGCGACCAGCCTCACAATGGATGGGAGGTCGAGCCCGGATACATCAACGAGATCGACATCCCGGTGATCATCAAGCCGACGCCCCATCACTTGATTCCGGGGAATGCGGCGATGGCGGAATCCCATCTCGAGGTTTGGACGTGCAAGAGCTTCGGCGAAATCAAGGAAGACATCGGCTACAACATCGACTGTGCTCAGAACGGCATCTGGCTGCCTCACCTTCCACACGTGTACTGGACGAGCTTTCGGAACAAGAGGACTCGACAACGATTCTGCGACTACTATGACCGCTGGTCGGACTTGAGCGACGATGAGCAGATGCAGGTCGGTGTGTTCGTTATGAGCGAGTTGAAGCTTCAGATGCACTATACGGACCACGACGATCCCTACGCGCATGTCGATGACGATACGACCTACGACGGTGAAGCGAAGGAACGTTGCAATTTGCTCGCCGACCTGATACTTGAGTTCTGGGCGGATAAGTGTCCAGAGAGCTCCGACAAGGAAGAGCCGTACTACTATCCCCCGTACGGGTTGGTCGAAAGGATCAATCTGCAGTCGGATTACATGCGAAAACGGATTACGGGTAATCCCCGGCTCTGGAAGTCGTGGGTTTCCCCGCTGGCTCAAGAAGTGTCGGCCGAGCTGAAGAGAAAGAAGAAGGTGAAGGCCAATCCGCGGGGGGCGATCAAGCGCATCCAAGTCTAGGGATCCCGGCGAGGACACTATGGTGTTCTATCAGTTGGACTGGAAGGTCAATCAGCGAGCCCTGGGCATCAAGCTCGCCGTCATCGGGAAAGAGCCGAATCTGCGTGTGCCCTGGCTCATGGGTCGACGGTTCGAGAAGGAGGTTCCCCAGCCTATCGCTCTTAGCCTTAGCCCGCGGGGCGGCCCGGACATGCCGGACGTGTTCCTGACGGGAATCCCCCTCTTTTCCGACCGTCTGCTCGAAGCCATGCGCAAGGCAGGAGCCGACAACTTCGATGTCTACTCGACGGAGCTCGCCGATCCCGCAAAGGGGACAATCGTTCGGCACTACAAGGCGGTCAACATCATCGGGAAGATCGAGGCGGCGGATCTGAAGAAGTCGACATTCGATCCTCGGTCGGAACCGAATCTGATGGAGTTCGACGTACTCGTGATCGACGAGCGCAAAGTGAGGGGGGCCAACCTCTTTCGCCTCGCGGAAAATCCGCTGCGGATCGTGATTTCCGAACGGATACAAAGGGCCCTGGTGACGATGCCACTTGTCGGCGTTCTCCTGGTTCCGCTCGACGGGCGCGAAGAGGAAGGGGCGTAGAAGAGGAGGTATCTCATGGGGAAGAAGGTCGAAGAGGGCATAGCGGGCGTCCAGCAGGGACGCGTTCTTCGCGGGAGGGTCCGGACCGTGCGCGCCGATGGCCTGGTCGTGATCTTCGCCGACGCCGAGAGCAAGGACGTTGCGTGCGAGATCCTTCAAGTCTCCGGCCCGCCGAACTGTCTCGCACGCGGCGATGACGTCCTCGTCTGGCGGCCGGGCCCTGGAGAGCAGGGCGTTGTTCTGGGCCGCATCGGGGTCGACGCCAACCCGGGCGATAGTCCTCGTCTCCCGGACGAGCTCCTCCTGGAGGCCAAGAACGGTTTGACGCTCCGCGTCGGCGACGGCTCCATCACTCTCCGCGCCGACGGGAAGATCCTCATCAAGGGCAAGGACCTCGTGTCCCACGCCAAGCGCCTGAACCGGATCAAGGGCGGAGCGGTCTCGATCAACTGAGGCCGGATGCCCGCCGCGAAGCTGCGCTTTTTGCCGGACATCCTCGACGAGCACTTCGAGGAGCTGGCGTTTCTGTGGAGCCAGCGTCGGGCAGCTCTCTGCTCACCGATCTACACATGGCGCGCTTTTCTACAACTCGAGGGACGCATCGAGGCCCACGTCCAGGGAATTCTCGTCGTTGGCGAAGGCGCCCTTCCGCTGCTTGAAGAGGGGCTTCGCGCTGAGGACCCGGACGTCCTGTTCGCCGCGGCGTATGCGCTGCTGCGATCGGGTGGCGGGAGGGGCACCCAGCTCGTGGGCGAGGCATTCTTCGGGTCGGAGGGCGAGAAGCTCGAATCCCTGCGGGAGGCTCTTGCCCATGGTCTCCTGGGGAACCTCGAGGCTCGCCTACAGGAAGAGTCGGCTGCTGGGTCGCCGCGGCCTATGTCGGCAGCCGCTGCGCATGCCCTCGCTTTTCATGGGAAGCTGAACCTGAACGCGGAGCAGTTCAACCGGCTACTCCGCAGTGAGAACATCGAGGTTCGCCGCGGGGGGTGGCGAGCGGCCTCGGTCGACGTCGTTGCCCGGCGCTCCGAGGTCTATCGCGAAGGAATCGGCGACCCGGACGCCGACATCCGGCGGCACGCCCTGGTCGGCGCGGCCTGGGCGCGCGAAGCTTGGCTGCTCGATGCTTGCCGTGAGCGGGTGCGCGGGTCGAAGGGCGAGGACCACGACGCGGCGTACTTGCTTGCCATCCTCGGGCGCCCGGAGGATTCCCGCGAGATCCTGGCGCTCGGGCGGAACGCCTCGCTCGGTCCGCGGAGATTTAGGCTGCTCGGGTCATTCGGGCATCCACTCGTGGTGGAGGATCTGCTGTCCGAGCTTACGAGCGCCGACGCCGCGACGGCAGCAGCTGCCGGCGCGGCCTTCACCAAGATCACGGGCTGCGACATCGCTTCCGGAAGCCGGGTTGCCCTCGCTCCCGAGGACGGGCACGAGCCAGACGAGTTTGAGAAGGACTTTTTGGACGAAGTGGTGCTGCCAGATCCCGAAAAGGCCCGTGCCCACTGGAAGAAGATTCAGCCCCAGTTCACGAAGGGGACGCGGTGGTGCCGCGGGCGGGACTTGAGCCGCGGTTGCAGCCCCGAGGATCTCGACCAGCTCGACATGGAATCCCGCTGGGAGGCCTGTCTCCGCGGAAACTTCGACCGGACTTGGAAGGGCTCCGCTCTCGATCTCGAAGTCTTTCCGCAGCGCTCTGCCTGATCCACGCCGCTGGCAAGTCGGCGCTCGATGCCGGCGAGCCTCGCCGCAATGTCCCTCGCTCGTGCTTCTAAGGGAACTTGTGCCAGCCGCCGTAGTCGACCACGACCGGGAGGTCGTCTTCGGTTGCGACGGGTTCCCAGATAGGTGCCGCCACGGCCGCCCGGAATTCGTATCCGATCTCGTTGAAAGAAAACCCGGTCGGAAACCAGGTGCTCCACTGATCGGCGTTGAATCGCTTCTCCTTGTGCATTGAGACGCGGAAGGCGTCCGGCGTTTCGTCTATGACCACGTTGAAGTAGAGACCACCGGCGTCGGGTCGGTCCGCCACACCGACGAAGAATTCGATGAGGTGCCGCTGGTTCTTTCGCTGGGACCGGTCACGAGGCATCGCTTGTCCTGGGACATCGGCCCAGCTTTGTTTCAGGGAGCCGTCATTGCTAAAGTACTGGTTGGCTTCCCCACCCTTGGTGTAAGCGCCCGTCCGGGAGCGGCCGTCAAGCCCGAGCGGAGCTTCCCAGACTCTCCAGACCCTGTAGATTGCCAAAGGGGACATACCCCAGGAGTCCGTCGTGTCTTTTCCGTCGCACCAGACCTCGATGCGGTTGTTTCCGTGTACGAAGAAGTTGTCGCCGTCGCGAGCGAGGATGTGCGAGCCATCGATTGGAGTCGAATCCTTGATCGTGAAGCCGAGCATGTCGGATCTCTGGGGCGAGTAGCGGAGCTGAATCCTGGAGGGTTTGTGGCGCAACGGCTTCGGCGCGTGCTGGACCTTGACCCGGGCCTTCGTCACGATCTCGCCCTGCGGCGGAATGACTGTCCACGCGGCCGACGGGTCGTGCGCGTCGTTGTGACCCAGGGGGCCGGGCGTTCTCGGTGGCAACCTGTTTCCGTCGGTCATCGTGCGTCGTCCATCCAATCCTGAAGGAATCTCTTCGGGAGAATCGAGGGTCCTCGATTAGTTTACCGAATCCGGTGCCCCCCGTCACAAGAGACGGTCAACCTTCGAACGTCCCGAGCCGTGATGGGGGGTCGGCCACCGATTGGAGCCGCGCCATGCGGACGACATCTCGATCCGGCAGTGCCATGACCGCCATGACGCCTCGTTCGAGCATCGCTTCGGCGACCGAGAGCGGCAGGGACGTCTCGGCGCACGGCTGCAGTCGGCTCTCGCCGTCGTCCTCGTAGACGTGCAGGGGAAGTCCTGTTAGGGTCCCGGGGGACTCGAGGAGGGCGAGGCAGAGCAGAGCAGGATTTCCCCAGAGGTAGCTGTCGTGGTCCGGAGTACCTTCGAACTCCTCGAAGGCGAAGTGCTCGGCCGGGTCGGTCCGCCCACCGTAGGGCAGGCGGAGCAGGAAGCGCGGCGCGGCAAGCCCCAGGTATCGCGCCTCGGGCAGGTGGCGAAGGGCCGCCCAGAGCTCCTCGACGGGCTCGCCCTGCGACTTCAGCCACCGCCGGGGATCCGGAGCGGACGCGAAGGAGTCGCAGGCGAGAAGCGAGGGAGCCGCGGCGGAGAGAAACGGAGCATTGGCGGCGGCGGCCACCTTTCCGACGCGGGCGAGTAGGGCGACGTCTTCGACCGTCGGACCGAATTCGTAGAGCCCTGCCACGGCGCTCCACGGTGACGCTCCCGGTGTGTCGCGCACCGAGCCGACGAGGATGCGGTAGAGGCCGGAGTCGGAGAGCTCGCTGGCGCCCTTTGCGTCGAGGGCGAGCTCTTCCTTTGTGGCGTCGAGAATCTCGACGCGCAGGTCTTCGCCGGTCTCCACATGCCGGAGCAGGAAGACGAGACCCCGCCAGGCGGCCTCGATCCCCTGGAAGGCCGGGTCGTGCAGGACGCGGCGCATCCGGGCACCGATCTCCTGGTCGGCCCGAATGATTAGCCGTTCCTTCTCGCCGCCCCCGGCTCGCTCGAGGTGGGGCGTCACGATCTGCTCAACGAAGGCCTCGAAGTCGCCGCTCTTAGACTTGGGAGACGGGGTTGCTCCGCTGGTCGCGAGGATCTCCTCCAGAAGGCCCGGTGCCTCCGGTCCGTCACTCGGGGTCCCCGGCGGCGGCTCGCGACGGGCCGCCGTCTGCTGCGCCGACCACGCCCGGACCGCGGCGGCGGCCTCGTCGAACCGCTCGGGATCCTCGAGCCCTTGACGGATTCGCCGAAGATCGTGGAATGCGGGCTCCCGCAACAGGAGTCGGTCGGGATGAAGGTCGTCGAGGCTCCGAGGGCGAAATAAAGGGCCGGTCCCCTCCGCCGAAGCGAGTCGGATCTCGACGGAAAGGCGTGCAAAGAGAGCGTCCAAGTTATCGATATCCACGGCAATCGGGCGGCGCTCGGGGCCGAGCGGCTCTCGGACGAGACGGCTGGCCCGGTCGGAGAAGTCGCCGATGACGAGGAGGCGTCGCCGCTCCTCCGGATCGATGCGGGGCTCTTCTTCCTCCCGAGAGGAGACGAGAAAGGCCTCGGCTCGGTCCGGATGTGCAAAGGTCGGCATGTCTCGTGGAGCTCTGCGGTCCTTATACTCTGGGCGCCGTGTCTCGGCAACCGAACTAGTGAAACGGCCGATCGGAGAGGATTACGAGTCGGCGGCGGCGGCCCCACCCGCGATTGCTCGGGTGTGGCGCGGGAGCCGGCTCGAATCGACACATCGCGGCGACGCGGCGGTCGTGGACGCCGACGGGCGCGCGATCTTCGGTCTCGGTGACTCCCGGCACGGCATCTTCATCCGTTCCGCGGGCAAGCCTTTTCAGGTGCTCCCCTTGCTCGAGGCCGGCGGAGAACGTGCGTTCCGTCTGGGCGACGACGAGATCGGTCTCATTTGTGCCTCCCACGGGGGCGAGCCGCGGCACGTTCGGGTGGCAGAGCGGCTGCTCAAACGGGGAGGATTCACGGTGCGAGACCTCGTGTGCGGTGCGCACTGGCCGATGCACGAGCCGTCGGCTCGCGCGATGGCACGGCGCGGCGCGAGTCCGAGCGCGCTTCACAACAACTGCTCCGGCAAGCACGCGGGTCTTCTGCTGGCCTGCCGGCTTTACGGATTTTCGGCTCGGGGCTACGAGGAGCCGAACCATCCAATCCAGAAGGAGGTTCTGCGGCGAATCTCCGATTTCGGCGGCGTGCCGGCTGGCGAAATTCCGATCGCCGTGGATGGTTGCAATCTCCCGGTCTTCTTCCTTCCGCTCTCGAGCCTGGCGCGCGGGTATGCGAGGCTACTCGCAGCCCGCCTGGAGGGCGAGTCCCGGCCAATCGCCCAGGCGCGTCGGCGGGCCGTTGGCGCCATGACCGCGAGCCCCGAGATGGTCGCCGGGCGTGGCCGCTTCACGACCGCTTTTCTCCGCGCCGGCGCCGGGCGTTGGATCGGCAAAGAGGGGGCGGAGGGCGTCTACGCGGTGGGCGTGCGGGGGTCGACCCGGACCGGCGGTCGGTCGGTCGGAATCGCCTTGAAGATAGAAGACGGGGCGGCGCGCCCGAGGGATGCCGTCACGCTGGCAATACTCGACCGCCTGGGGCTCCTTTCGTCACGAGCCGGGTCTCTGCTCTCCGAGTACCGACGCCCGGCCATCCGCAACGTGCGGGGTGACATTGTCGGCGCGCTGGAGGCGGAGGTCCACCTGGGAGCTGGGCCATAATCCCGGACGACAATCGATGGCCTACAAGGACCTCGGCTCGTTTCTGGCGGCCCTGGAGAAGGACGGAGAACTCGTCCGCGTGCGAGAGGAGGTGTCTCGGCATCTCGAGATCACGGAGATCGCCGATCGGGCCGTGAAGGGAGGCGGACCCGCGCTGCTCTTCGAGAAGGTTCGCGGCTCGACGATGCCGGTCGCGATCAACGTCTTCGCGTCGCGCCGGCGCATGCTGAAGGCCCTGGAGATCTCCTCCTACGCCGAGTGGGACGACCGGCTCGACTTCTTCCTCGACCCGAAGCCCCCGGAAGGGATCCTGGAGAAGCTCAAGGCGCTGCCGCGCGTCACGGAGCTCGCGGCGGTCTTCCCAAAGACGGTTCGATCGGCCCCAAGCCAGGAGGTCGTCGAGGCCGGCGAGGCCGTGGATCTCGGCAAGCTGCCGATTCTCACGTGCTGGCCAGAAGACGCGGGCCCTTTCATCACGATGCCGCTCGTGATCACGAAAGACGCGGCGTCCGGGAAGACGAACGTCGGTATGTACCGCATGCAGGTCTTCGACCGGAGGACGACCGGCATGCATTGGCAAAAGCACAAGGACGGGGCGGGCCAGGCGCGAGGCTACGAGCGGGAGGGTCGCCGAATGGAGGTGGCCGTCGCCATCGGGTGCGATCCGGCGACGGTCTTCTCCGCGATCGCTCCGCTGCCGCCGGGACTCTCGGAGTTTCTCTTTGCCGGGTTCGTCCGGGGCGAGGCGGTGCCGCTCGTGGCCGGCAGGACCGTCGACTTGCTGGTCCCGGCCGAGGCGGAGATCGTGCTGGAGGGATTCGTCGAGCCCGGAGAGCGCCGAGTCGAGGGTCCCTTCGGGGACCATACGGGCTTTTACTCCTTGGAGGACGAGTTTCCCGTCTTCCACATCACGGCGATCACGCGCCGGCGGGACCCGGTCTACATGACGACGATCGTCGGCCGTCCTCCCATGGAGGACGGATTCATGGGAGAAGCGGTCGAGCGGCTCTTTCTTCCTCTCGTCAAGAAGACGATCCCGGAAATCGTCGACATGTGGCTCCCGGTCGAGGGGATCTTTCACAATCTGATCATCGTCGCGATCGACAAGCGATTTCCGGGCCACGCGCGCAAGACGATGAACGCCATCTGGGGCAGCGGCCAGATGATGTTCAGCAAGACGATCGTGGTCGTCGACGCGGACGTCGAGCTGCGGAAGGCGCCGGAGCTGCTCTGGCGGGTCCTGACGGCGATCGATCCGGAGCGGGATATCGAATTTGTCCGGGGGCCGGTCGATGAGCTGGACTTCTCGTCGCGCCTGCCGTGCTACGGAAGCAAGATGGGAATCGACGCGACCCGGAAGTGGAAGTCCGAGGGATTCCACCGGCCCTGGCCTCCCGAGATCGTCATGAGCGTCGAGGTCAAGAAGAGGGTCGACGACCTCTGGCCCTCGCTCGGAATCTCGCCCCGGAACAAGAGTTGAGGGCCGCGGTGCTAGAATCACGAGTTCGGTAAACGCATGAGAGTGTTGATCGTCGATCCGGAGACCCAGTCGCGGGACACGCTTCGCCGCGTTTTCGCGGCCGCCGGGGATCAGGTTCGCGGCGTCGTTACCGCCGGCGAGGCCGAGCGGCACCTGCTCGACTTTGCGCCGGAGGCCGTTGTCGTCGACTGGGGCGCAAGCGAGCGGGATGGGGACTTTCTCGGTCGGGCGCGGTCGACGGACCCTAGCCGCGGAGTCTTCGCTTTGATCGACGCCTCGGATCTCCCGAACGGCATCCGCGCCATGGAACAGGGCGCCAACGACTTCCTCTGGCGGCCGATCGAGGAGGCGCGGGTTGCGCTGTTGCGTTCCCGCTTCCTCGCCTGGCGCGAGCGAGAGGCGTGGATCGAGCAGCTGCGTCTGCGGCTGGTCCGGAGCGACATCTCGACAGCCTTGCCGGGCCGCTCGCCGCGGTGGAGGGAGGCGCTGGTTTCCCTGGAGCGCGAGGCTCGCCTGGAGTCGCCCGTTCTTCTGACCGGCGAGGCGGGCACGGAGAAGGAACCGGCGGCACGGGCACTGCACCGGCTCTCGCGTCGAGGCTCGGAACCCTTCCTGGTCGCCGCCGACTGGAACGGTCTCGAACCGGCGATGACCGCCGGAGGGACGCTGTTCCTCCCGGGAATCGAGGCCGCTCCCTCGACCGTGCAAGCGGCGCTGCTGGCCGAGGTCGAGAGCCCGCGAAGTCGGCGGCTGGTTCTCTCGATCGACCTGGATCCACGCGAGGCGACCGGAAGCGGGCGACTGTCGACGGATCTGGCCGCGAGCATGTCGGAGCACGTCGTTCATCTGCCCCCCTTGCGCGAACGGCGCGAGGACATCGAACTACTGGCCCGCCAGTTCCTGCAGGAGCTCGAGCCGGAGCTCTCTTTCGACGTGCGCGCGATCGACGCCCTGGTGGCGCACGACTGGCCGGGAAATGTCCGCGAGCTGAAAGAGGTCGTCCGCCGCGCCGCTCGTTTGACGGAGGGACCGGCGATCGGGCCGACGGTCGTGACCTCCGTGCTCGGCCGCCCCCTCGCTTCCCGCCGTTCGCGCCGCAAGAAGACGCCGGTCGTGCGCATCGCCGTGGGAGACTCGCTGGCCGACGTCGAGCGTCGTCTGATTCAGAAGACCCTGGAATTCGCGCGGGGAAACAAGAGGAAGACCGCCGAGCTGCTGAAGCTGTCGCTCAAGACGATCTACAACAAGATCAAGGAATACGGGCTGGAGCACTGAGGCCGACAGAGCGGCCCGAAGCCCGGCCGGCACCGTCGTCCCGGTAATATGGGCTAGGCAAGCTTGCCGGAGTGGCGGAATGGCAGACGCAGGGGACTCAAAATCCCCCGCTCCTCGCGGGCATGAGGGTTCGACTCCCTCCTCCGGCACCATTTGCTCTATGCTCGGACACACCGTAGCAGGGAGGGTGGCATGTCGATCTACATGCACGATCCGGGCATCGACGGTGAGGCGCGGGGCATCTACAACGGGTGGATCGAGCTCACGAGTGTCCAGCGGCCGCAAGGCAGGAGCTCTCACGAACTCGTTGCACGAAATCCGTGGACAGCAGCTCCACGAAGCTCGCCAGGGAGGCGTTGGAGGGCAAGCAAGTAGAGGTCGAGATCGTCTTCACCTCGGGGCTCAAGCCGGGTGAAATGATGTATATGAAGCTGACTCTGTCGGGCACGTTGATTTCGAGCTACCAGACTTCAGGGTCGGCTCGTTCCGACGACGTGATCGAGACGTTCACGCTGAATTTCGCGGACGTCAAATTTGAAACCTTTGGGAACGCCGAGGGCGACAGTGCGGAAGGGATTTCCGTGTATGACCTCGGCGGCTCCTGATTCCCTGAGATCCTTCGGTGCGGCTGGCGCTGCGACGATCGATGGCGTTCGGGGCCTGCCGTAAAGTGGCCCTCCGAAAGAGGTTGATGTCGAGAGCGTGGCTCCCCCAAGACGGGGGTCGAGCCTCCTAACTCCCTCTCCCGGTTGCCTTTTTGGCCCTTTTCGCCTAAAATTCGGGGTTCTGCGGATTGGCTTCGTTACTTTTTTTAGGAGGATTGAGTGAGTTTCAGAGTGGGTGAGAAGGTGGTGTACCCCAACCACGGTGTGTCGGTTGTCGAGAAGATCGGCGAAGGCTTCGGAACAGAACCGGTTTCTCCTCGCAGCTTCTATCACCTCCGCCTCCTGGCCAACAACTCCAAGGTGATGGTTCCCATCGGCAACACGGATCTGATCGGGTTGCGCCGTCTGACGCAGCGCAAGGACATCACCGGACTGATGAAGATGCTGGCGGACGGCCGGTTCTCGGCCACCGGCGACTGGAAGGGGCGCTACAAGCAGAATCTCGACAAGATGAAGAGCGGCCGCCTCCAGGACATCGCCGACGTCTTGAAGACGCTCAACTACATCTCGGCCCGCAAGACGCTGTCTTTCCGGGAAAAGAAGATGTACGAGCGGGCCCGGTACCTGATCATCTCGGAGATCGCGGTGATCAACGGCATGGACGAGGGGGAGGTCGAGCGTCAGGTCGACCGCGCGCTGGCCAAGTCGGCCCAAATGCGAAACGCGACGATCCGCACGCCGGAGCTTCGCGCATCGCATTGAGCGCAAGGGGCTGAGTATCGGGAAGGGAGGCGCCGAGCCTCCCTTCTTTTTTTGCCCGCGTCTTGTGCCGCTGGCCGATCCCGTCTCGGGACGGGACTAGAATCTCGATAGCGTGAGACGCCCGGGGTTGTTGGCGGTGGTGGGTCTGCTGGCAGCGAGTCTGCTCGGGGCCGATGCCTCGACCGAAGCGGCCCGCTCGGAGCTCGCCCGTGAGCGACGCTTGCTGGCCGCCGACGCGATACGCCTAGCCGATTTGACACACCGCCTGGAGGCGGCGCTGTCGGATCTGGGCGGCGCGAGCCACGCCGTTGCCGAGGCCGTCGGGCGTTCCGAATCCGTCGATGAGGTCACGCGGCGAGAGGACGCGCTTGCTTCAGTGGAGCAAGACGTCCGCTCGTTGCTCGATCGCCGACGGCTGTTGTCGGAGCGTGTGGTGGATCGCCGGCGCCATGTCGCGCTCCTCGAGCTCGAGATCCAGGCGAAGAGACCCGGTGACGTCCTGAATGGCCGGTGGGCCGTGGTCGTGGATCCCGGGGAGCAGCGCGGGTTGTTCCGGCTGTCGCTGCAGGGGACGATCGTCTCCGGCGAGTACCAGCTCGAGGGCGGCTACTCGGGCTCCCTGCGGGGTACGCTCGTCAACGACCGCGTGCGGCTCGAAAGCGTGGATTCCAAGCTCGGGTTCAACGCGATCTACTATGGCCGGCTCTCCCAGGACGGCCGGGAGCTGTCCGGGACGTGGGAAGCCACCAACCTGGGTGGGACGGGCGAGGTCGGCGGTGGCCGCTGGAAGGCCTCGCGAGAAGAGGAGAGGGAGGAGTCGCCGTGACGGCCGCGCAAGGGTCCCGCCGATCCGCTCTGGTTTCGCTTGCCGTCGGGGTGCTGCTCGGTTTCATTGGCGGCTACTTCGCCGGCGGCGGTGGCCGGCCGGACGGCGCCGCCGGTGGGGCGGCGCGGCCCGCCGGGGGAACCGACCGGATAGCAGACCTCCGGCGCTCGCTCGAACGAGACCCGGAGAATCCGCGCCTCTGGACCGCTCTGGGCAACTCGTACTACGACCGCGCGGACTGGGGCCACGCCATCGGGGCTTACGAGAAGGCGCTGCGCAAGGCGGGCAACGACCCGAACGTCCTCTCCGATCTCGGCGCCGCTTACCGCAATCGCGGGGAGTTTCGCCGGGCCGTTTCGTCCTTTACGAAGGCCCGCGCCGCCGATCCGGACCACTGGCAATCGCTCCTGAACCTGGTGCTGGTCTACACCTATGATCTGCGCGATCCGACAGCCGCCCTCCGCGTGTTTCAGGAATTGAAGCGCCGCTACCCCGAGATTCCAAACCTGGACCGCCTTGAGAAGCAGATCACCGACCTGAAACCGAAAGCATGAGTCGTGGCGCGCGCCGTCCTCATCCTGCTCTTGGTGTTTCTGGTGTTGATGATCCTGCGTGCGCTTCGCCAACTCGTGTCCGCGTGGGCAAGCCGCTCGGGAATTGCGCGACGGTCGGCACCGAAGGAAGCGCAGATGCTGCGCGATCCGGTCTGCGGAGCCTGGTTCGACCGGCGGCTGGCGGTGAGCGTCCGGCGGGGTAATCAAACGGTGGAGGTCTGCTCGGACGGATGCCGGCGGAGACTCGAGGCCGGATGAGCGAGCTTTTCGACTCGGAGCGGCCGCAGCCGAGCGCCGGGACGCCCGCCCCCGACACACCGCTGGCGGACCGGATGCGTCCGCGCTCGCTCGACGAGGTGGAAGGGCCCGAGGAGGTGGTGGGCGGTAACGGCTTCCTCCGCCGTGCGATCGCCGAGGACCGGGTGCCGTCCCTCGTGCTCTGGGGCCCTCCGGGTGTGGGGAAGACCACCCTCGCCCGGCTGATTGCGTCGCAGACCTCGTCGACATTTCTCTCTTATTCGGCGGTGGCCACGGGCGTCAAGGAGATGCGGGAGGTCCTGGAGGGCGCCAAGCGTCAGCGGGGCCGGTCAGGCAAGCGCACGATCCTCTTTCTGGACGAGATCCATCGGTTCAACCGCTCGCAGCAGGACGTCTTCTTGCCATACATGGAGGCGGGCGACATCGTCTTGATCGGCGCCACGACGGAGAACCCGTCCTTCGAGCTGAACGGGGCGTTGCTTTCTCGCTGCAAGGTCGTCGTTCTCGAGCCCTTGAAGCCCGAGGCCATCGCTCGGATCGTTCGGCGTTCCCTCCAGGACATCTCGCGCGGGCTCGGCGCGCGCGACTTCCGCCTGGACGACGAGGCCCTGTCCTTCATCGCTCAGACATCGGGAGGGGATGCCCGCCGCGCCCTGAACCTGCTGGAGGCGGCCGCAGCCGACGCGGAGGCCGACAAGACCAAGCGCATCCAGGTTTCCCGGCTGCGAGACCTCCTGCAGCGAAAGGTCCTGCTGTACGACAAGGCGGGGGAGGAGCACTACAATCTGATCTCGGCCCTCCACAAGTCGATGCGCGAGTCGGATCCCGACGCCACGGTGTACTGGCTCGTGCGGATGCTCGAGGCGGGGGAAGACCCCCTCTACGTCGCGCGCCGGATCGTCCGATTCGCTTCGGAGGACGTCGGATTGGCGGACCCCCGGGCGCTCTCGGTCGCCCTCGACGCGAAGGAGGCGTTCGACTTCCTCGGCCTTCCCGAGGGGTCGCTCGCCCTCGCGCAGGCGGCCGTGTACTGTGCGCTCGCGCCCAAGTCGAACGCCCTCTACGTGGCCGAGGCGGAGGCAAAGACCGACGTCGCCGAGAAGCCGGCGGAGCCGGTTCCTCCGGTGATCCGAAACGCCGTGACGCGGCTCATGAAGGAAGTGGGGTACGGGGCCGGATATCGGTACGCCCACGCCGAGCCGGAAGGCGTCGGCGGCATCGAGTGCCTGCCCGAGTCGCTGTCCGGGCGCCGCTACTACCGCCCGCGCGCGGCAGGAGAAGAGGCGGAGCTCTCCCGGAGGCTCGAGGCGATTCTTCGCAAGCGCCGGGAGAAGTGGGAGCGGGAAGAGAAGAAATGACACGGGATGCGAGATACGAGATGCGGGATCTCGTATCCCGTATCCCGTATCCCGTATCCCGGATCCCGTATCTCGGATCCGTCCCTCCTAGGTCTCCTCCCGCCGGTAGTTGGGCGCCTCCTTGGTGATGATCACGTCGTGGGCGTGCGACTCCCTCAAGCCCGCGGAGGTGACGCGGATCATGCGCGACTTCGTGCGCAGGTCGTCGATGGTTCGTGCGCCGGCCAACCCCATCCCGCTGCGCACGCCGCCCGTGAGCTGGTGCATCAGGGCCTCGACGCTCCCCTTGTAGGGCACCATTCCTTCGATGCCCTCCGGGACGAGCTTGGACAGCCGGCCATTGGCGGATGCTTCGACCTCCATCGATTCCTGGAAGTAGCGGTCGGAAGAGCCGGCCTTCATGGCTCCGAGCGAGCCCATGCCGCGATAGGCCTTGAAGGTCCGGCCCTGGTACAGGATCGTCTCCCCAGGCGATTCCTCGGTACCGGCCAGCAGGGAGCCGACCATCACGATGTGGGCGCCGGCGGCGATGGCCTTCGTAATGTCGCCGGAAAACTTGATGCCTCCGTCCGCGATCAGGGGAACCCGGGTGCGCCGGGTCGCGCGTAAACAATCCTGAATTGCGTGGATCTGCGGCACTCCCGCCCCGGTCACGACACGGGTGGTGCAGATCGATCCCGGGCCGATGCCGACCTTGACGGCGTCGGCGCCGCGCCGGACGAGGTCGCGCGCTCCCCCCTCGGTCGCCACGTTGCCGGCAATGACTGGGGTGGAGGGGAACTTCTTCTTCAAGACCTGCAAGGCGTCGAGCACGCCCTGGCTGTGGCCGTGCGAGGAGTCGAGAACGAGCACGTCGACTTTGGCCCGTACGAGCTCTCGCGCCCGGTCGACGAGGTCCTTGGAAACGCCCACGGCGGCGCCCACGCGCAGTCGGCCCAGGCCGTCCTTGGCCGCGTGGGGGTACTTGATCGCCTTCTGGATGTCCTTGACGGTGATGAGGCCCTTCAGGTTTCCTTGGCGGTCCACCACCAGAAGCTTCTCGATGCGATGCGCGTGCAGCAGCTCCTTCGCTTGCTCGAGCGTCGTGCCCACGGGAGTCGTGATCAGGTGGTCCTTGGTCATGCGCGTCGAGATCGGTTGATCGAGGCGCGTCTCGAATCGCAGGTCGCGGTTGGTCAAGATGCCAACGAGCTTTCCCTGTTGGTCGACGATCGGCACGCCTGAGATCTTGTAGCGGGCCATCACGTCCAGCGCCTCGGCGATCTTCTGTTCCGGGCGGCAGGTCACCGGGTCCACGATCATGCCGGACTCCGACCGCTTGACCTTGTCCACTTCGTCCGCCTGTGCGGCCACGGTCAAGTTCTTGTGGATCACTCCCAACCCGCCCTGCTGCGCCATGGCAATGGCGAGGCGTGACTCGGTGACCGTGTCCATGGCGGCGGACACGATCGGGACGTTCAGCGAGATGCCGTCGGTCAGCCTCGTGCGCAGGTCCACGTTGCGCGGATGGACCGTGGAATGCGCGGGCAGCAGCAGAACGTCGTCGAACGTGAGCGCCAGCGGGATCCCCGCCCCGCCGCGCGGAGCCGTCTTGCGCTCGGGCATCAGGCGCCCGCTCCGTGGCACTTCTTGTACTTCTTGCCGGACCCGCACGGGCAGGGGTCGTTGCGTCCCACTTTTGGGGCCTGTCGGTGAACCGTCTCGACCTTGGCGTCCTGTCCGCCGGAGGCGGCGGCGCCGTAGGAATAGTTCACCGATGCGTTGCGGCGCGAGGGCAGGCCGACGGGCCGCGAGGCAGCCTCGCCGACGGCGATCGGGGCTTCTTCCTCGGCTCGGCGCATGACGGGCTGCAGGCGGAACAGATACTGAACGGTTTGATCCTCGATCCGCTCCTTCATGAGCGTGAACAGCTCGAAGGACTCCTTCTTGTACTCGACCAGCGGATCGCGTTGCCCGTAGCCGCGCAGCCCGATCCCTTCCTTGAGATGGTCGATCGCGAGCAGGTGGTCCTTCCACTGCTGGTCGACGATCTGGAGCATCACGAACTTCTCGTGGAGGCGCATCGTCTCGTTGCCGAGGAGCGTCTGCTTGCGCTCGTAGGACTCGCGGACCGCCCCGAGGAGGTCTTCCCGCACTTCCTCGCGGGTCTTCCCCGACAGATCTCGAGTCCCCGGTTCGAAGCCGTAGTACTCCTTCAGGTCGAGATCGAGCGCCGGAAGGTCCCACTCCGAGGGATCCTTGTCCTCCGCCATGTGGCGGCCCAGCAGGTAGTCGAGGATCATCTCGGCCAGGCCCAGGACCTCGTCCTTGGCGCGGTGGCCGGCCAGAATCTCGCGCCGCAGGCGATAGATCTCCTCGCGCTGGCGATTCATGACGTCGTCGTATTCGAGCAGGTGCTTGCGTGTCTCGAAGTTGCGCTCCTCGACTTGCTTCTGTGCTCGCTCGATGGCGCGGGTCACCATGCGATGCTCGATCGGAACCCCCTCCTCCATGCCGAGCCGGCGCATGATGTTCTGGAGACGGTCGGACGCGAAGATGCGCATCAGGTCGTCCTCGAGCGAAAGGTAGAAGCGCGAGGCGCCGGGGTCTCCCTGGCGGCCGCTGCGGCCGCGGAGCTGATTGTCGACGCGGCGGGACTCGTGGCGCTCGGTGCCGACGATCATGAGCCCACCGGCGGACAGGACCTTCTTCTTGTCCTCTGCCGCCTCGGCCCGCAGCTTCGCGAGCAACTTCTGGAACTCGTCTTCGCTCTGGACTTCGTGGCGACGGTGCTCGGCAAAGGCCTCGGGGTTTCCGCCGAGCACGATGTCCGTGCCCCGGCCCGCCATGTTGGTGGCGATCGTGACCGATCCGGACTTGCCCGCCTGCGCCACGATCTCGGCTTCTTTCTCGTGGAACTTGGCGTTCAAGACGACGTGAGGAACCTTCCGGCTCTTCAGCAGCGCCGAGAGCCGCTCCGATTTCTCGATCGAGACGGTGCCCACGAGCACCGGCTGGCCCTTCTCCCGGAGTTGGCTGATTTCATCGGCGACGGCGTCGAATTTCTCGCGCTCGGAGGCATACACGGCGTCTTGATGGTCGGCTCGGATCATCGGCATGTTGGTCGGGATGACGACGACGTCGAGCTTGTAAATCTGGTGAAATTCCGAGGCCTCGGTGTCGGCCGTGCCCGTCATGCCGGCGAGCTTCTCGTACAGACGGAAATAGTTCTGGAGCGTGATCGTGGCGAGGGTCTGATTCTCCCGCTCGATCTTCACGTTCTCCTTCGCCTCGACCGCCTGGTGGAGGCCGTCGGACCAGCGGCGACCCGGCAGGACTCGGCCGGTAAACTCGTCCACGATCAGGACCTGCCCGTCCTTGATCATGTAGTCCACATCCTTCTTGTAAAGCGTGTGGGCGCGCAGCGCCTGCTCGACGCCGTGCAACTGATCGATGTTGGTCAGTTCGTAGAGGTTCTCGACCTTCAGCAGCCGTTCCGCCTTGGCCACGCCTTCTTCGGTGAGAACGGCGGTGCGGGATTTCTCGTCGACCAGGTAGTCGCCGGTCGTGATCTTGTTGCCGAACTTGTCCTTCTGCTCCGTCCCCTTGGTCAGGTGCGGGATGACCCGGTTGCACTTGTAGTAGATCTCGGTGTTTTCCTCGGAAGGTCCCGAGATGATCAACGGCGTCCGGGCCTCGTCGATCAAGATCGAGTCCACCTCGTCGACGATCGCGTAGATGTGCCCGCGCTGGACCATGGCCTCGAGCTCGAACTTCATGTTGTCCCGCAGGTAGTCGAACCCAAACTCGTTGTTGGTCCCGTAGGTCACGTCGCAGGCGTACGCCTTTTGGCGCTCGTCGTCCAAGAGCGAGTTCTGGATGCAGCCGACGGTCAATCCGAGAAAGCGATAGATCTTTCCCATCCACTCCGCGTCGCGGCGGGCCAAGTAATCGTTGACCGTCACGACGTGGACACCGCGGCCCGTCAAGGCGTTCAGGTAGACGGGCATCGTGGCGACGAGCGTCTTGCCTTCGCCGGTCTTCATTTCGGCGATCTTTCCCTGGTGAAGGACCATGCCCCCGATCAGCTGCACGTCGAAGGGGCGCATGCCGAGCGCTCGGCGCGAGGCCTCCCGGACCACGGCGAAGGCCTCCTCGAGCAGCTCGTCCAAGGCGCTCTCCCGGGCTTCCTTCAGATCCCCGTCGGGGACCCTCTGGAGCTTTTCGGCCAGTCGCGCGCGGAATTCCTCCGTCTTGCCACGCAACTGCACGTCGGAGAGGGCCTCCATCGAAGGTTCGAGGGCGTTGATGGCCTCGACCCGGGGAGCGAGCTTCTTGAGGTCCCGTTCGTGCTGGGTGCCGAAGACTTTGGCGAGGACCTGGTTGATCATTTAGGCCGTAAACACCCTCCGGGCGATAGTTTATTCAAGATTCTTTGGCGAAGGAGAGGGGTTCGGGGCGAGGGGCGAGGGCTTTAGGGTACTGGACAGCGGGGCTTGGTCCCTCGTGCCTGGCCCCTCACTCCTAGACCCTGCTCAACGGCCGTCGAGAATGTACTCGAGGGGGTTGACCGCCCGATTGGCGAGACGGATCTCGTAGTGCAAGTGCGGTCCCGTGGAGCGCCCGGTCGACCCGACCAGGCCGATCTGGTCCCCTCGCTTCACCGCCTGCCCCTTTCGGGCCAGGATGACGTCGAGGTGCCCGTAGACCGTCTGGTATCCGGCTGGATGGTCGATCTCGACCACGTTGCCGTAGTCCCCGGACCAGCCGCTGCGAATCACCGTGCCCGCGGCCGTCGCCAGAACGGGCTCGCGCCAACGCGTGGAAATGTCGACACCTGTGTGGAAGGCAGGCGAGCCGGTGAACGGATCCGAGCGAGGCCCGAATCCGGAGTTCAGCAGGCCTTGGACCGGCGACACGGTCGGGGTGGAGGCCGTCACGGCCTCGCGCCGAGCCATCTGGCTTTCCAGGGCGTCCAGGCGCGCCCCGATGGCCTTCTGACGCTCCGGCGAGGTCGGATCGGCCGAGCTCTCGAACGGGCCACCGAGACCCGCCTCGCGCGGGAGTCCGGCGACGATCGCCAGACGCCTCGTCCGATCTTCAAACTGCTCGATCTGCCGAGAGGTTTCGGCCAGACGCTGCTCGAGCGTGTGCGCCGAGGAGCGCAGGCGGGCGTTCTCGGCCATGGCCTCTCGGAATTTCCGATCCTGGCGCGTGGTCGAAAGGTAGGCCCACCCGAAGGCAACGGCACAAATCAAAAGCGCCAGGACGCCGGCGCCAACGGCGGCGAGCGCGCGGGTCGAGATGGTGAGCTTGCGGAATCGGGCGCGAGTGTGGGGAACGAAGATGATCGTGCTGTACCGGCTCATCCGTCTCTCCTCACCGGGGCCGGGGCGCACCTCTCCCGGTACGCCACAGTGCCGTGTCTTGTCGCCCCGCGCTGCGGGGATGCCCGATCGGAGTGCTGAGGCATCCTATGGAGCAGCCGAGACCCTGTCAAGCCTGCCCAAAGGGTCAGGGATGGCGCGGACCCGATAGGCGATCGCCTCGGCGAGGTGAGCGGCGGTGACCCGCTCGCTACCCTCCAGATCCGCGATCGTGCGGCCGACGCGAAGCGCCCGGTGGACGCCCCGAACCGAGAGTGTCAGCCGGGCGACCGCGGTCTCGATCAAGCGTCTCGCCTTCGCGTCGGGCGCCGCCACGCGCTCGAGGTCTGAGATCGGGAGATCCGCGTTGCGAAATCCCGGAGGGCCGAGCGCCCGTCGTGCGGCGAGGGCGCGCGCTCGGGTGACACGCTGGCGGATCGCGTCCGAGCCTTCGGGGTCGCCCGGGCGGGCGAGCTCCCGCCAGGGCACGGCAGGAACGGACACGTGCAGATCGATGCGGTCGATCAAGGGTCCCGACACCTTCCCGGCGTAGCGCCGCTTGGATGCTTCGTCGCAGGCGCAGAGCCGGTTTGGATCTCCCGCGTAGCCGCAAGGGCATGGGTTCATCGCGGCGACCAGGAGAAAATCGCACGGGAAGACGCAGGCTCCGCCGACGCGAACGACCGCGATCCGCCGCTCTTCGAGCGGCTGGCGGATCGCCTCGAGCACATCGCGTCGAAACTCGGGCAGCTCGTCTAAGAACAGGACGCCGCAGTGAGCCAGCGAGATCTCGCCGGGAGTCGGTCGGATGCCCCCGCCGACGAGCCCGGCAGCGGAGGTTCCGTGGTGGGGCGCGCGAAACGGCGGCGTCTCGACGAGGCCCGCACCCGCAATCAAATTGCCCGCGGCGGACTGAATCTTCGTGACCTCGATCGCCTCGGAGCGGCAGAGCGGCGGGAGAATCGTCGGAATTCGGCGGGCCAGCATCGTCTTGCCGGCGCCGGGCGGTCCGACGAGAAGGACATGGTGACCCCCTGCGGCCGCGATCTCGAGGGCCCGCCGCGCCACCGTCTGGCCGCGCACGTCGGCGAAATCCGCGGCGCCCCCGACGGCACCACCGCCGTCGAGCGTGGCGGCCGGGATAGGCGGGACGGGCCGGCTGCCCGAGAGGCACGCGACGGCCTCGCAGATGGAGCCGACGGCGACGACCTCGAGGCCCTCGACACAGGCGGCTTCGCGGGCGTTGGCCGCGGGAAGGACGACCTGCTGGAAGCCCGCCTCGCGGGCGGCCCAGGCAAGCGAGAGGGCCCCGCGCACCGGCCGAACCTCGCCCGATAAGCCGAGCTCGCCGATGAAGACGCGGCGTTTCGGTTCGGCGGGCTTCCAACCGCCGATCGCGAGGAGAGCGACGGCGACAGGGAGATCGAGGGCGGCGCCAACCTTGCGCCATTCCGCTGGCGCGAGGTTTACGGTAATCGAGCCGACCGGGAAGGGGAAGCCGCTGTTCTTGAGCGCGGACCGGACGCGCTCGCGCGCCTCGCGGACGGAGGCGTCCGGCAACCCGACGATCGTAAACGAGGGAAGACCGTTGCCGACATCGACCTCGACGTCGAGCACCCGGGCGTCGATACCGAGAAGAGCGGCGGAGTGGACACGGGCGAGCATTTGGCCTCCTCGAGGGTCGAGGAGACGCCTTCGGGGGTGAGGACGTCGGAAGTCTAGGGCGAAAGCCCCGGGGTTTCAAGCGGCGCGACCGGAGGCGCCGGGCAACCGGGTCGCTTATCGAGCCCGCGCGGGAATGACCAGCCGGTCCCCCGGCTTGATGCTCTCCGGAGATTCGAGGCTGTTGGCGGCCATCAGGGAATCGACGGTCGTGCCGGTCCGCCGCGCAATTCGATAGAGCGTGTCGCCCCCTTTGACGCGGTAGCGGCGTGTCTCGGGAGCGGTCTTTGGCGAGCTGCCCTTGGAAGACCTGGCCGCGACCTTCATCGGCTCCCGCGCCGGAATGACCAGAACCTCGCCTCGGGAAACCTTCGACCAGGGGAAGAGCCCGTTGGAAGCGGCGAGCCGGGAAGCCGAGACGTGGTAACCGCGCGAGATCGAGGCGAGCGTCTCGCCTCGGCGCACGGTGTGTCGGCGCGATCCGGGCATCGAAGCGGTCGGCGCCGCCTCGAACGCCGCAACGGCAGCTTCCCGCGACCCCACGGGGATCTTGAGCTCGTATTCCTCGGCTTGGCGGGGGGTCACTCCGGTTCGCAGCTCCGGGTTCAGCTCCTCGAGCTGCTCGAGGCTGAGGGTCGGGGCGACGGCGAGGTCCCTCAAGCGAACCGGCCGGTTGAGCTTGACGATCTCATACTGGAGCGGCGGCTCGTACTCGACCTGAAAGCCGTAGTGCTCCGGATTCTTGATGATCAGTGTGGCCGCAATGACGGCGGGCACGTAGCTCTGGGTCTGTGCGCGCAGCATTCCGGAAGCGGCAAGCTGCCAGAAGTCGTTCAAGCCCGTGCGCTCCTGGGCGCGCAGGACCTTTCCTTCTCCGGCGTTGTAGGCCGCCAGAGCGAGGAACCAGTCGTGGAAGAGCTCGTGCAGGTAGGCGAGGTGCTTGGCGGCCGCGCGGGTCGCCTTCTCGGGGTCGTTTCTCTCGTCCACGACTCCGTTGGAGGTCAGGCCGTACTGGCGGCCGGTGCGAGGCATGAACTGCCAGATGCCGTGAGCCGCGCGGGGAGATCGGGCGCGGGGCAGAAAGGAGGATTCGATCAACGCGACCTGCGCGAGGTCGGTAGGAATGCCCTCCTCCCGAAAGACCTCTTGAATCATCGGGACGTATCGCCCCGAGCGGGCGAGTCCCCGCGCGATGATGTCGTGCAGCGGGCCCTGGAAGGTCGCCAATACCTTCAGGACGGCGTCATTGACCACGATCGGGATGTCGTAGGTGACGCCCGATTGATCGGAGGCGACGGCTTCGCGGGCGCTCGAGATCGCCTCGGGGCTCGCGGCCAGCGTCTCCGCCAGGGGCAGGTCCGGCCCCGGTGTCTCCTCG
>Ga0335085_10001039_pt1 | contig 65502 bp, 70 predicted proteins | sample Lox_Sample_45_FD_206712 | JGI IMG/M metagenome (GOLD analysis project Ga0335085, IMG submission 206712) | Soil microbial communities from Loxahatchee National Wildlife Refuge, Florida, United States - Lox_Sample_4.5 | ecosystem: Environmental > Terrestrial > Soil > Wetlands | place: USA... | reverse complement strand
GAAGATTTACCGTTTGGAAGAAGCGCTTCCCGTCCCGACGCGGGAGGAAAGATCAGCGATGGTTTCGCACACCATCGACATATTATGTAGCGCCGTTGCGAGCCTTTTTATATCGATCTCCTTTTCCAGAGCTGAGTATCTAATCGGCAGCCTACGGCCAGTACCTGGCTCCCATTCTTCAATCATCTTGATGATGATCTCGCGCCGGTCGATCGCGAGTTGCAGTTCCGAAAGCAGGGATTGAGCCGCACGCGACAAGCCATCGATAAGATCCTGGGACGAGATCTTTCGGTCTTCGCGTCCCCGGTAAGGACGTACGGGAGATGGCCCCCGTTGTAGCCGCGGCCGAGGCCAATCAACAATCTCAGCCCCCAATCCCGATCGTCTTCCGTAAAGCAGATACTCCCGCTGATCTCTACGAAGCCAGCGTTCCGCTTTGGCCTTCTTACGAACCGCGGCCTCGGTGATACCGTGGTCGCGCGCGATCTGCCGCGTGGAGACATCGCGCCGGCCGGTCGACTCGTAACGTTGACGTATCCCCGGCCAATCGATCGCGGCTATCCGTGTCTTGCCAGCCATTAGTTCGCATTCCACATCAAGTTCGCATCAAGTTCGCAGCGAGAGGAGCCAATGAATTGTTTTTAACAACTTATCTCTTAGATCAAGGTACGCAACTGCTTAGAATTTTTCCAAAAAGAAAATTTTTCTCCGCATGACACCGGCGCGGTCATGAGGCCAGCCGATGGCCGAAATCGAGCCACCCCCCCCATGCACACAAAGATGCTCTCGTCAAACACATACATGGTTAACAAACGCGAAACAAAATTAAGCCTCGTTAACGTTAACGTTGCCTATCTCGACGCGACCAATACTCGCGTTCGTTTCGATCACGCTTGGCTTGTTGAGTCTTTCTGACATGACACGAGCGGCACCGGAACATGACGTTGCTTCTATCGAGCGGCGCGCCGCCGTCTACTAGCTCAACGATATGATCTAGCTCGACACCGGCATTCCTTGAGCGGTTGGCTTCGTGTTCTTTATCCTCGCAAACCGCTCCGCGCTCGATCGCTATCTGTTGTCGGAACTTAATCCACGCTGACGAACGATAGAAACCATCAAAGCCACGATCGACATGAGCGCGCCTCGGATTGATAAAGTTATCAGCGTTTTTTCGTCGAGAATGTCGGCGGTTTTGGTTCGGCAATTGGAAAACCGGCATCTTTTCAAATCCCGTTTAAAGCTTTCCAATTTTTAAACGCTTCGAAAAAACCAGCCTACCCCATTTCGTTAACCAATATTAACATTAGAACAATTCAAAACTATGCAACCTCTCAACCGATTCCCTATATATGGTGTAGCAGGAATAATCATCAGAACGTCATCACCGAAGCGTCTCTATGCTTTCGCGATCGTCACTCCATAGTTGATCTAAGGAGCGTAGAAACTCGACGGGTTGCGCGCCAAGATCGGGCCGATAATCGAAATCGAGAGAATTCGTCGTGAAAAAATTCGGGGTGTTCGCGACAAGATGTGCGCTCGGCCAATGCAGCATGGTGTTCTTGCAAACAATCAAATCGCGGGGCGCATATATTGAGCCGCTGATCCACAGCGGCGGCTCTAATTCATTGTTGAGTTGCGAAGCTGCGCGCAGACCTTCGATTATTGCGCCAACCATCTGCGATTTTGGCAAAACCGGCTTGTCATCACCGCCTTCCGGATCGCGTTGCCACGAAGCCGCAAGCCAAGGCCACAGCCGAGATTTGACCGTCTCAACATCAACCGCGCGAAACGCGGCACCATCCCAAACGAAAAACTCACTTCGATGGTGATGCGCGGTTCGCAGCCCGTCCGGTGTCTGCCATTGATCCATGCCGAAGGCTTTGGCAGTTCCGAACACGTCGCCGGGGAAGATGTAGCGACGGCCAGCAACCCGATCGGAATCGGCGGCCTGCCGTTCGCGGTGGCCGCGTTGTTGTCGAGGCAGCTCGGATCGCGGCGCGGGCGGGGCTGGCGGTTGCGCGGAGGCCGCGCTGCGCTCGACAATCGGAACGGCATCCCGTGGCACCTCGCCGTAATACAGACGGCCACCCGGACCAACGGTGTTGTCGTGCCTCGGCGGCCATTCGTCGTCGTCCGCCATCAGTATTTGACCGTCAATTTACCGTTGAGCCGGTAGGGAGCGCCCGGCGGCAGTGCGGCATAGATATCGCCGTCGATCGTATCCCCCGGATCGTCAGGGTCGGCACCGACATGGTACAGACGCGGGATCGGGCGGCCGTAGCGGGCCATCTCCTGCCGCGTGTAGAGAAGGTCCGCGAGGGCAAGCTCGCGCCCGGTCTCGGCTTCCCGTTCGATACGCTCCATGTAGGGCTGCCATCCCGGCCGGCCGCGATCGAAGTCCCGTTCGCGGGCGGCAACGCGGATCAGCTCATAGGCGACAAGCTCGGCATATTCGCCGTCACCGAGCCGGCTCCGCAGCCGCCGGGCAAGGGCGGCCACAGAAGCGGTGATCGGGTTACGCAAGTATCTTGCGTAATGAAAACGTGCGGGCTATACCCTTCTGGCATCGTCAATCTCCATGACGCGTGTTGCCCCAAAGCAACGAAACGCCGCACCTGCCCAGTGCGGCGCTTTTCTATTCGGCAGCCTCAAGCGCAGCGGCAGCTTCCGCGTTCTCGCGGCTGATGCGGGCAAGGGCTTGATCGACGGGTTCGTGAACGTAGACGTTGCCGCCGACAGTCGAGACGGGCAGGCGGCCGGCCTTTTTCAGCTCGAATTTCTTATTGCGACCAAGGACGCTTTTGCCCCACGTGGAAAAACGCTCGACATAGCCGGCAACCGGCTGTGGTTCGGGGAACTGAGACACGGGATTTGACTCCGGAACTGCTTGTGACAGTCCAGATTTTCACCGAACGGTATTAGCCGCTTACACCGAGAATCCTAAGTCGCCGTCGTTACGGCACTTAGATGTGGCAGCTCGATAGGCCAATAAGACAGTAGGGCCGAATCGGTTTTAACCTGCGCAGAACGCGGCCCATTGATCCGCTAGCTCGCGGCGCTTCTCGAATAGATCGCCCCGCCGGTACGCGGCCTCCACTTTATCCCCGACAGAGTGCGCCAAGGCCATTTCCGCGACTTCGCTTGGCGCATTGGTGCGCTCGGCAGCCCAATCGCGGAAGGTCGAGCGGAATCCGTGAGTCGTCAGCTCGCCAAGACCGACCCGGCGCAGCAGCATGATCAACGCCATATTCGACAGCGGCGCGCCCGCCTTTTGTCCGTGGAAGACAAGGCCGCTCGGCTCGGCGACGGTTGCCAGCTCGCGAAGGATCGCGATCGCGGCGTCGCTGAGCGGCACCCGATGCGTCCGGCCGGACTTCATCCGCTCGCCGGGCACAACCCACATGCGGCCGTCCAGATCGAACTCCGGCCATCTGGCATTGATGACTTCCGACGTGCGCGAGGCGCACAGGATCGCGAATTGCAGCGCCTTGCTCGCCATCGTATCCACGGCCCGGATCGCGCCCATGACCTTGGGCATGTCGTCAATCGCCGCCGCCGCGTGATGCTGAACCGGCGCGATCTTCTCTTTGGCCGGCAGCATGTGCTTCAGCGTCGACCACAACGCCGGGTTCTCTCCGTCGCGCATCCCGGCCGCCTTGGCGGCACCGAGCACGATTTCGAGCCGCCCGCGAACCCGGCTAGCGGTCTCCGGCTTGTCCGCCCATATCGGCTTGAGCACGGCGAGCACGTCATCTGTCGTGAGTTGCCCTACGGGTATCTTGCCGATGATGGGGAAGGCGAACATTTCTAGCGAGCGCGTCCACTGCCAGCGGTGTTTCTCATTTCGCCAGCTCGCTGCGTGCGCCTCTACATACTGACGGGCCGCTTGTTCGAATGTCGTCCGCTTGATTTTGGCCTTCGCTTCGATTCCCCGTTCTCTCAACCTAAAGTCGATCGGATCGACCTTATCCAGCACCTTTTGCCGGGCCGCGAAGGCCAGCTCGCGGGCCTTCGCCAAGGATCGCTCAGGGTACGGCCCTAGGCCCATATCGCGCCTGTGGCCTTGTAACATGTAGCGAAATACCCAACTCTTGCTGTTCTGCCCGATTTGCAGGTATAAGCCGCCGCCGTCCGCGTGAAGGCCGGGCGGCAATGCGTCGAGCTGTTTGACATGCAACTGATTGGAGACCTTCCGGGGCATACGCGAAATCCTTCCACCGAACCAAGCCGGTTGATCGGTACCCATCAATAGGCCCACATATAGGCGGTTGTGAGAGCGCATTCAAGCTCGGATTGTTTCGGACTGGTTGGGACGGGAGTAGGTGGAAGAACAATGAGTTAAGGAGATAGAGCGGACTATAACGGATGGTTCCGGATGTTCGGTTCCCGGATACCCCCTCCACCACCGCTCCAAGGGCTCGAAAGTGCCAGGTTCCGGCACGGTCGAGGCGACGGCAGCGAGAGATCGGCGGGTGTAGCTCAATGGTAGAGCTCCAGCCTTCCAAGCTGGCTACGTGGGTTCGATTCCCATCACCCGCTCCAGGGTTTTAGTGAGACGTTTCCTCTTGTTGATAGGAAGCCGCAGCGATGTCGAAGGCGAAGTTTGAGCGGAACAAGCCGCACTGCAACATCGGGACGATTGGTCATGTCGACCATGGGAAGACGACGCTGACGGCGGCGATCACGAAGGTTTTGGCGGAGCGTGGGGGCGCGACGTTTACGGCGTATGACCAGATTGACAAGGCGCCGGAGGAGCGGGCGCGGGGGATCACGATCGCGACGGCGCATGTCGAGTACGAGACGGGAAACCGGCACTACGCGCATGTCGATTGCCCGGGTCATGCGGACTACGTGAAGAACATGATCACCGGGGCGGCGCAGATGGATGGGGCGATCCTGGTGGTGAGTGCGGCGGACGGTCCGATGCCGCAGACGCGCGAGCACATCCTGCTGGCGCGTCAGGTGGGTGTGCCGGCGCTGGTTGTCTACATGAACAAGGTGGACATGGTTGACGACGAGGAGCTGTTGGAACTGGTCGAACTTGAGGTGCGCGAGCTGCTGTCGAGCTACGAGTTTCCCGGCGACGACATCCCGATCGTGAAGGGTTCGGCGCTGTGCGCGCTGGAGGGCCGCGAGCCGGAGGTGGGTCAGCAGTCGATCGAGGCACTGATGGAGGCGGTCGACAGCTACATCCCGCAGCCGGAGCGGGCGAAGGATCGGCCGTTCCTGATGCCGATCGAGGACGTGTTTACGATTTCGGGCCGCGGGACGGTGGTGACGGGCCGTGTCGAGCGCGGGATCGTCAAGGTTGGCGACGAGGTTGAGATTGTCGGGTTGCGTCCGACGACGAAGACGACGGCGACGGGCGTGGAGATGTTCCGCAAGCTGCTCGATCAGGGCGAGGCGGGGGACAATATCGGTGTTCTGCTGCGCGGGACGAAGCGCGAGGAGGTCGAGCGGGGCCAGGTGCTGGCGAAGCCTGGTTCGATCACGCCGCACACGGTGTTCACGGCGGAGACCTATGTGCTGACCAAGGAAGAGGGCGGCCGGCACACGCCGTTTTTTGGCAACTACCGCCCGCAGTTTTACTTCCGGACGACGGATGTGACGGGGACGGTGAAGCTTCCGGAGGGCACCGAGATGGTGATGCCGGGGGACAATGTGACGATGGAGGTTGAGCTTTTGGCGCCGATCGCGATGGAGGAGGGGTTGCGCTTTGCGATCCGCGAGGGCGGACGCACCGTTGGCGCCGGCGTCGTCGCCAAAATCATTAAGTGACCGTCCGCGCCGCGGACAGTCATCCCCGGGCTCGACCCGGGGATCTCGTAAAAAGGCGTGTCGCGTTAGGAGTGTAGCTCAATTGGTAGAGCACCGGTCTCCAAAACCGGGGGTTGGGGGTTCGAGCCCCTCCACTCCTGCCAGCCCGGAGAAGAGAGGATCGCGAGCGTTGGGTTTGGGATGTAAGCACTGATGGCCAGATTGAACCCCGCCGAGTTCGCCCAGCAGGTGCGCCAGGAAGTGTCGCGCGTGACCTGGCCGAGCCGCAAGGAAACCATAGTCACCACCGGGATGGTGTTTCTGATGGTGTTCATCGCCGCGGCGTTCTTCTTTGTGGTCGATCAGGTGATGTCGCAGGCGGTCCGCCTCATTTTCGGCATCGGGCATTAGGGAGCCGTCGGATGGCCGCACGCTGGTATGTCGTTCATGTCTACTCGGGCTTTGAGAAGAAGGTCGCGGCGGCGATCCGCGAGCAAGCCGAGCAGAAGGGGCTGGCCGACCGGTTTGAGGAGATCCTCGTGCCGACCGAGGAGGTGATCGAGGTGCGGCGTGGTGCCAAGGTCAGCTCCGAGCGCAAGTTCTTCCCCGGCTATGTCCTGGTAAAGATGGACATGGACGACGAGACCTGGCACCTCGTGCGCAACACCGCGAAGGTGACGGGCTTTCTCGGCGGGCGCGGCAAGCCGTCGCCGATCAGCGAGGCCGAGGCCGCGCGCATCATGTTCCAGGTGCAGGAAGGCATCGAGCGGCCGAAGCCTTCGATCACCTTCGAGATCGGCGAGCAGGTGCGGGTTTGCGACGGGCCGTTCACCTCGTTCAACGGCACGGTCGAAGAGGTCGACGAGGAAAAGTCGCGGGTCAAGGTGGCGGTGTCGATCTTTGGCCGGGCGACGCCGGTGGAGCTGGAATACTCGCAGGTCGAGAAGGTGTGAGCATGGCATAGCCATGCGAGCATCCCGGCGCAAGCCGGGATCCAGGTTGAGGAAAGAGTATGGCAAAAAAAATCGTCGGAATGATCAAGCTGCAAGTGCCGGCGGGGAAGGCGAACCCGTCGCCGCCGATTGGGCCGGCCTTGGGTCAGCGCGGTCTCAACATCATGGAGTTCGTCAAGGCTTTCAACGCCGCGACACAGAACTTGGAACCGGGGATGCCGATCCCGGTGGTGATTACTGCCTATGGCGATCGCTCTTTCACTTTCGTCACGAAGACGCCGCCGGCCAGCTACTTTCTCAAGCAGGCCGCGGGCATCAGCAAGGGATCGCAGACCGTCGGCCGGGGCGGCGCCGTCGGCCAGGTGACGATGGCGCAGGTGCGGGAAATCGCCGAGAAGAAGATGGAAGACCTCAATGCCAATGATGTCGATGCCGCCTGCCGGATGGTCATCGGTTCGGCGCGGTCGATGGGCATCGAGGTAGTCGGGGAATAGGAGCAGGGGCGATGGCAAAGACAGGCAAGCGGCTCAAGAAGGCTTACGAGGGGATCACCTCCGACGCTTCACCGATCGCGGTCGGAGATGCGGTGAAGATGGTCAAGTCGCGGGCGACCGCGAAATTTGACGAGACTGTCGAAATCGCGATGAACCTCAACATCGATCCGCGAAAGCAGGACCAGAACCTGCGCGGTACGGTGATGCTGCCGCACGGCACCGGCAAGGCGGTGCGGGTCGGCGTGTTCGCGCGCGGCGACAAGGCCAAGGAGGCGGAAGCCGCCGGCGCCGATGTGGTCGGCGCGGAGGATCTCGTAGAGAAGATTCAGGCCGGGCAGATCGATTTCGACCGCGCGGTCGCGACCCCCGACATGATGGCGCTTGTAGGTCGGCTCGGTAAAATCCTCGGGCCGCGCGGGCTGATGCCCAACCCCCGGCTCGGCACGGTGACGCAGAATGTCACCGAGGCGGTGCAGGCCGCGAAAGGCGGCCAGGTCGAGTTCCGCGCCGACAAGGCGGGTATCGTCCACGCCGGTGTCGGCAAAGCGAGCTTTACGGACGACGCGCTCGTCGATAATGTGCGCGCCTTTGTCGGCGCGATCACGCGGGCCAAGCCCACGGGCGTCAAAGGCACCTACATAGAGCGGGTGAATCTGAGCTCGACGATGGGTCCTGGCGTCAAGGTCGAGTTGGCTGGCCTCGCGGACGAAGCGAGGTAGGAATTGGCGACGACGCGTCGCGCTGCCCATCGACGGGATGGGCGGCGCCGGGCGTGTCGTGTATGATGGCAGGTCGGCGCCCAGCGCCGGCGGGTTGGGAGAGCGGGCGTGGACCGTACGCAAAAGCAGGCTCTGGTCGAGACACTGCAGCAGGATCTCGGTGGCAGCACCTGCATTGTCGTGACGCATCAGTCCGGCATGTCGGTCGCGGAGGCGACGCTGCTGCGCCGACAGATGCGTGATGCTGGCGCTAATTTTCGCGTGACGAAGAACCGGCTCGCCAAGCGCGCGCTCGAAGGCACTCCGTTTGCGGGGCTGGCGCCGCTGTTTACCGGGCCGACGGCGGTCGCGTTCTCCAACGATCCGGTGGCGGCGGCCAAGGCGGCGGTAACCTTCGCCAACCGCAACGACAAGCTGACGATCGTCGGCGGCGGGCTGGCGGGGCAGACGCTCGACGCGGCAGGGGTGCGCGCGTTGGCGACGCTGCCGTCGCTTGACGAGCTGCGTGCCAAGCTCATCGGTCTCATTCAGGCGCCGGCGACCAAGCTGGCCGGGCTGCTGCAGGCGCCGGGCGCGCAGCTGGCGCGGGTGATCTCGGCCCATGCGGAAAAAAGCGAAGGCTGAATTTTCTTGAGTTCAACCCCAATCGGGTAAGCGGGAGCGGAAGAAATGGCTGAGTTGGCGAAACTGGTCGCGGATTTGTCGGCGCTGACCGTCCTTGAGGCGGCCGAGCTGGCGAAGATGCTGGAAGAGAAATGGGGCGTGTCGGCCGCCGCGCCTGTGGCGGTCGCAGCCGCGGCCGGCGGCGGTGCGGCCGCGGCGGCCCCCGCCGAAGAGGCGAAGACCGAGTTCGACGTGATCCTGACCGGGTTCGGTGACAAGAAGGTCAACGTCATCAAAGAGGTGCGGGCAATCACCAGCCTTGGCCTCAAGGAGGCGAAGGACCTTGTCGAGGCGGCGCCAAAGCCGGTCAAGGAAGGCGTCAACAAGGAAGAGGCTGATAAAATCAAGAAGCAGCTTGAAGAAGCGGGCGCCACTGTCGAAATAAGGTAGGTCAGCCACGACCACCTATTGGAGCGCGTGGCGTCGCCCATTTGGCGCCGCGACAGATTTGAGATTACCGGGCCGGGGTGCGAGCCATGCCGCACGCCCGGCTTTGGCGTCGTAATTGCGAGAAGCCGCTTCGATCGTGCGTGGTCGGCGGTTCATAGCGAGGGACTTCGATGGCGATAGCACTCTCCGGCAAGAAGCGAATCCGCAAGACGTTCGGGCGCATTCCCGAAGTGGCTCAGATGCCGAACCTTATCGAGGTTCAGCGGGCATCCTACGATCACTTCCTGCAAATGGGTGTCGCGCCGGAGAACCGTGTCAGTGTCGGTCTCCAAGAGGTTTTTAAGGGCGTCTTTCCGATCCGCGATTTTTCCGAGCGGGCCCAGCTCGATTTTGTCCGCTATGAGCTCGAGACGCCGAAATACGATGTCGAGGAATCGCTGCAGAAGGGCATCAATTACGCTGCGCCGCTCAAGGTGACGCTGCGCCTGCTGGTGTGGGATGTCGACGAGGACACCGGCTCGCGCACGATCCGCGACATCAAGGAGCAAGACGTTTACATGGGCGACATGCCGCTGATGACGCGCAACGGCACGTTCATCATCAACGGCACCGAGCGCGTCATCGTCTCCCAGATGCACCGCAGCCCCGGCGTGTTTTTTGACCATGACAAGGGCAAGACCCACTCGTCGGGCAAGTATCTCTTTGCCGCGCGGGTGATCCCGTATCGCGGCTCGTGGCTCGATTTCGAGTTCGATGCCAAGGATCACGTCTATGTCCGCATCGATCGCCGCCGCAAGCTGCCGGCGACGACGCTGCTGATGGCGCTTGATGGCGATGCGACCGAGAAGCTGCGCGCCGAGCGGCAGGCGGAAGGTAAGCCGCTTCAGCCCGGTGAAGCCGTCGGCATGTCGAAGGAGGAAATCCTCGGCGCCTTTTACGGCAAGATTATCTACAACCGCGGCCCGCTCGGATGGGCGACGCCGTTCGACCCCGAGCAATACAAGGGTAAGCTAAACAACGATCTGATCGACGCGGCGACCGGCGAGGTCAAGCTCGCCGCCGGCGAGCGAATGACCCCGCGCGCCGCGCTCCGGCTGCAGGAAGGCGGGCTGGCCGAGGTGCTCGCGCCGGAAGCCGACCTCCTCGACCACTTCTTCGCCGAGGATCTCATCAACGAACAAACCGGCGAAGTCTATTTCGAAGCCGGCGACGAGATCACCGAAGCCGCCTTGGCGCAGCTCACGCAAGCCGGGATCGACGAGCTGCCGGTTCTCGATATCGACATTGTCAATCGGGGTCCGGAGAGCAAGGGCCCGTATGTGCGGCACACGCTGGCGATCGACAAAAACGCGACCCGCGAGGACGCGCTGATCGACATCTACCGTGTCATGCGGCCGGGCGAGCCGCCGACCTTGGAGACGGCGGAAAGCCTCTTCAACGGCCTGTTCTTCGACTCGGAGCGCTACGATCTGTCGGCGGTCGGCCGGGTCAAGATGAACTCGCGTCTCGGGCTCACGACCGATGATACGGTGCGCGCGCTGCGCAAAGAGGACATTCTCGCGATCCTCAAGATGCTGGTCGACCTGAAGGACGGCCGCGGCGAAATCGACGATATCGACCATCTCGGCAACCGGCGTGTGCGTTCGGTTGGCGAATTGATGGAGAACCAGTACCGCGTCGGCCTGCTGCGCATGGAGCGGGCGATCCGGGAGCGCATGAGCTCCGTCGAAATCGACACCGTGATGCCGCACGACCTGATCAACGCCAAGCCGGCGGCGGCCGCGGTGCGCGAGTTCTTTGGTTCGTCGCAACTGTCGCAGTTCATGGACCAGACCAACCCGCTATCGGAGATTACTCACAAGCGTCGTCTGTCGGCGCTGGGGCCGGGCGGTCTCACGCGTGAGCGCGCTGGATTCGAGGTGCGCGACGTGCATCCGACCCATTATGGGCGCATCTGCCCGATTGAAACGCCGGAAGGGCCGAATATCGGCCTTATCAATTCGCTGGCCACTTTCGCGCGGGTTAACCAGTACGGGTTTATTGAAAGCCCCTACCGCAAGGTGGCGGACGGCAAGCTGACGGACGATATCGTCTATCTGTCGGCGATGGATGAAGGCCGCTACAACATCGCCCAGGCCAATGTGCCGGTCGATGCCGAAGGCCGCATCGCCGAGGAGCTGACGAGCTGCCGCAAGGCGGGCGAAGTCGTGCTGCTCCATCCCGACCAGATCGACCTTGTCGATGTGTCGCCAAAGCAGCTCGTGTCGGTGGCGGCGGCGCTCATTCCGTTCCTCGAAAACGACGATGCCAACCGCGCGCTGATGGGTTCCAACATGCAGCGCCAGGCGGTGCCGTTGATCCGTGCCGAGGCACCGCTGGTCGGCACCGGGATGGAAGAACGCGTCGCGCGCGACAGCGGGGTGACGATCATCGCGCATCGCTCCGGGGTGGTGGACCAAGTCGATGCAACGCGCATTGTCATCCGCGCGACCGGCGAAACCTCGGCCGCGGCATCCGGCGTCGACATCTACAATCTGCTGAAGTTTCAGCGCTCTAACCAGAACACCTGCATCAACCAGCGGCCGCTGGTGACGGTGGGTGATCAGGTGCGCGCCGGCGACATCATCGCCGACGGGCCGTCGACCGAATATGGCGAATTGGCGTTGGGCCGCAATGTATTGTGCGCGTTCATGCCGTGGAACGGGTACAACTTCGAGGATTCGATCCTCATCTCCGAGCGGATCGTGTCGGACGATGTGTTCACCTCAATCCACATCGAGGAATTCGAAGTCAGCGCTCGCGACACCAAGCTCGGCCAGGAGGAAATTACCCGCGACATCCCGAATGTCGGTGAGGAAGCGCTGAAGAATCTCGACGAGGCCGGCATCGTTTATATCGGCGCCGAAGTAAAGCCCGGCGACATTCTGGTCGGCAAGGTGACGCCGAAGGGCGAGTCACCGATGACGCCGGAAGAAAAGCTGTTGCGGGCGATCTTTGGCGAAAAGGCCTCCGACGTGCGCGACACGTCGCTGCGCTTGCCGCCGGGTGTGGCGGGCACGATCGTCGAGGTGCGGGTCTTCTCGCGCCGCGGCGTCGAAAAGGACGAGCGCGCATTGGCCATCGAGCGTGCCGAAATCGAACGGCTTGCGAAAGACCGTGACGACGAGCGGGCGATCCTCGAGCGCAGCTTCGCGGCGCGCATGAAGGAGCTGCTGCTCGGGCAGACGCTGGTCTCCGGGCCGAGAGGCGCCAGATCCGGCAGCGAGATCACCGAAGAGCTGCTCGCCGAGCATACCACGGCAAACTGGCGACAGATCACCGTGCGCGACGACAACCGCATGGGCGACCTGGAAGCGCTGAAAAAGCAGATGGAAGACGCCATCGGCGAATTGACCAAACGTTTCGAGGACAAGGTCGAGAAACTGCAGCGCGGTGACGAGTTGCCGCCCGGCGTCATGAAGCAGGTCAAGGTCTTCGTCGCGGTGAAGCGCAAGCTGCAGCCCGGCGACAAGATGGCCGGTCGCCATGGCAATAAGGGCGTCATCTCGCGCATCGTTCCGGCCGAGGACATTCCGTATCTCGAAGACGGCACCCCGGTCGATATCGTGCTGAACCCGCTGGGTGTGCCCAGCCGCATGAATGTCGGCCAGATCCTCGAAACGCATCTCGGCTGGGCGGCTTCGGGCATGGGAAGGCGGATCGGCGAGGTGCTGGAGAAGGTTCGTCGCAGCGGCAACGGTGCTAACGGCGAGTTGCGACAGCTGCTCGGCGAGGTCTATGACGGCCGCGAGAAAAGCGAAGTCGAGGCGCTTGGCGACGAGGAACTGGTCGGTCTCGCCGACAATCTGCGTCGTGGGGTGCCGATGGCGACCCCGGTCTTCGACGGCGCGCGCGAGGCCGACATTGTCGCGATGCTGGAAAAAGCCGGCCTGTCGGGAACCGGCCAGGTGACGCTGGTTGATGGCCGCACCGGTGAGCCGTTCGACCGCAAAGTCACGGTCGGCTACATCTACATGCTGAAGCTGCACCATCTGGTGGACGATAAGATCCACGCCCGGTCGATCGGTCCCTATAGTCTCGTCACCCAGCAGCCGCTGGGCGGCAAGGCGCAGTTCGGCGGCCAGCGGTTTGGTGAAATGGAGGTGTGGGCGCTCGAGGCTTATGGCTCGGCCTACACCTTGCAGGAAATGCTGACCGTCAAGTCCGACGACGTGTCGGGTCGCACCAAGGTTTATGAGGCGATCGTACGCGGCGACGACAATTTCGAGGCTGGCATTCCCGAAAGCTTCAACGTGCTGGTCAAGGAGCTGCGCTCGCTAGGGCTCAACGTGGAGCTGGAGCAGCGCAACTACTGAACCGCGCTGACCGCGCGCGGATGGTAATTCCAATCCTCGTCACCCCCGCGAAGGCGGGGGTCCAGGAGGCCAAGGTTACTGGCGGTTGCCCTGGATACCCGCTTTCGCGGGTATGACGACAAAACGGTGAAAGGGTCGCTCATGAACGAGTTGATGAACATCTTCGGCCAGGTCAGCGGTCCGCAAAGCTTTGACGAAATCCGTATCTCGATCGCCAGCCCGGAGCGCATCCGGTCGTGGTCGTATGGCGAGATCAAGAAGCCGGAGACGATTAACTACCGCACGTTCAAACCGGAGCGCGACGGGCTGTTCTGTGCCCGCATCTTTGGTCCGATCAAGGACTACGAATGCTTGTGCGGCAAGTACAAGCGCATGAAGTATCGCGGCATCGTCTGCGAGAAATGCGGAGTCGAGGTCACCTTGTCCAAGGTGCGGCGCGACCGCATGGGCCATATCGAGCTGGCCTCGCCGGTGGCGCATATCTGGTTCCTGAAGTCGCTGCCGAGCCGCATCGGCTTGCTGCTCGACATGACGCTGAAGGACCTCGAGCGCATTCTCTATTTCGAGAATTACGTCGTCATCGAGGCTGGACTGACGCCGTTGAAGCAGCATCAGCTGCTTTCGGACGAGGAGTATCTCCAGGCGCAGGACGATTACGGCGACGACCAGTTTACCGCGGCGATCGGCGCCGAGGCGCTGCGCACGATGCTCTCAGCGATCGATCTCGATGAGGAAAAGCGCAATCTGCGCGAAGAGTTGCGTGAGACGTCGAGCGAGGCGCGGCGCAAGAAGCTCGTGAAGCGCCTGAAGCTGATCGAGGCCTTCCTCGAGTCGCATAGCCGCCCCGAATGGATGATCCTCGAAGTCGTGCCGGTGATCCCGCCCGAGCTGCGCCCGCTGGTGCCGCTCGACGGTGGCCGCTTCGCGACCTCGGACCTCAACGACCTTTATCGCCGCGTCATCAACCGGAACAACCGGCTCAAGCGCCTGATCGAGCTGCGCGCGCCCGATATCATCGTGCGCAACGAAAAGCGCATGCTGCAGGAGGCGGTTGACGCGCTATTCGACAACGGCCGCCGCGGCCGCGTGATTACCGGCGCCAACAAGCGGCCGCTGAAGTCCTTGAGCGACATGCTTAAGGGCAAGCAGGGCCGGTTCCGCCAGAACCTGCTCGGCAAGCGGGTCGATTACTCGGGCCGTTCGGTCATCGTCGTCGGACCCGAGCTCAAGCTGCACCAATGCGGCCTGCCGAAGAAGATGGCATTGGAGCTGTTCAAGCCATTCATCTATTCGAAGCTCGAACTCTATGGCCTCGCCAGCACGATCAAGGCGGCGAAGCGCATGGTCGAAAAGGAGCGTCCGGAGGTTTGGGACATCCTCGAAGAGGTGATCCGCGAGCACCCGGTGCTGCTGAACCGCGCGCCGACGCTGCATCGCCTTGGTATTCAGGCCTTTGAGCCGGTGCTGATCGAGGGCAAGGCGATCCAGCTGCACCCGCTGGTCTGCACCGCCTTCAACGCCGATTTTGACGGCGACCAGATGGCGGTGCACGTGCCGCTGTCGCTGGAGGCCCAGCTCGAAGCGCGCGTGCTGATGATGTCGACCAACAACATTCTCAGCCCCGCCAACGGCAAGCCGATCATCGTGCCGTCGCAGGACATCGTGCTCGGCCTTTACCACATCACCACCGAGCGCCCTGGCGAACCGGGCGAGGGGATGGTGTTCACCAATGTGGGCGAGATCGAACAAGCGCTCGCCACCAAAGCGGTGACCCTGCACGCGCGGATCAAGTCCCGCTTCTCTTCGGTCGATGAGGAAGGGCGTTCGATCACCCGCCGGGTTGAGACCACCGCCGGCCGCATGCTGCTGTCGGAGATCTTGCCACGGCATCCGGCGGTGAGCTTTGACCTCATCAACAAGCTGCTGACCAAGAAGGCGATCAGCGATCTGATCGATTACGTCTATCGGTTCTGCGGGCAGAAGGAGACGGTGATCTTCTGCGACCGGCTGATGACGCTGGGTTTCACCCAGGCGTGCAAGGCCGGCATCTCCTTTGGCAAGGACGATTTGATCATCCCCGAGGCCAAGCACAAGCTGGTCGCGGATGTTCAGGAGAAGGTCAAGGAATACGAACAGCAGTACCAGGACGGTCTGATCACCCAGCGCGAGAAATACAACAAGGAGGTCGATGCCTGGACCGCCTGCTCGGAAAAAGTCGCCGAGGAGATGGTCAAGGTCATCCGCGATCAGAAGCCGGGTCAGCCGATCAACTCGGTATGGATGATGTCGGATTCGGGCGCACGTGGGTCGCCGGCCCAGATCAAGCAGCTGGCCGGGATGCGCGGACTGATGACCAAGCCGTCGGGCGAGATCATCGCGACCCCGATCATTTCGAACTTCAAGGAAGGCCTAACGGTGCTCGAATACTTCAATTCGACGCATGGTGCCCGCAAGGGGTTGGCCGACACGGCCCTGAAGACCGCGAATTCGGGCTATCTGACACGGCGCCTCGTCGATGTCGCGCAGGATGCGATCATCACCGAGGAGGATTGCGGCACGACCAAGGGCCTGCTGACCCGCGCCGTGATCGACGGCGGCGAGATCATCTCGCCGCTCGCCGACCGCATCCTGGGCCGCTGTGCTGCGGTCGACATCCTCAATCCCCTGTCGGGCGAGTTGGTTCTCGCTGCCGGCGAGCTGATCGATGAAAATGCGGTCGACCTGATCGAGCAGGCCGGCATCGACTCGGTATCGATCCGCTCGGTGTTGACCTGCGAGGCGCAACAGGGCGTTTGTGGCCGCTGCTATGGTCGCGACCTGGCGCGCGGCACGATGGTCAATATGGGGGAGGCGGTCGGCGTCATCGCGGCGCAATCGATCGGCGAGCCTGGCACCCAGCTGACGATGCGCACCTTCCATATCGGCGGCGCGGCGCAGCGCGGCGCAGAGCAATCCTCGATCGAGGCGGTGCTCGACGCGACGGTGCGGATCGTCAATCGCAACGTCGTGATGAACTCGTCGGGTCTTCCGGTGGTGATGGGCCGCAATTGCGAGCTTGAGCTGCTCGACGAGGCAGGGCGCGAGAAGGCGCGGCATCGCGTGCCCTATGGCGCCCGGCTGCTCGCCGACGAAGGCGTCAAGGTGTCGAAAGGTCAGCGCATCGCCGAGTGGGACCCCTACACCCAGCCGATCATCACCGAGAAGGACGGCTTCGCGCATTACCTCGACCTGCAAGAGGGCGTATCGATGCGCGAGGCGGTCGACGAGGCGACCGGTATCTCGTCAAAGGTCGTCATCGATTGGAAGCAGCAGCCGCGCGGCGGTGACCTGCGGCCGCAAATCGTGCTGCTCGATGAAAAGGGCAGCGGCATGACCCTGGCCAACGGGTTGCCAGCCCGCTATTTCCTGCCTGCGGACGCGATCCTCTCGGTCGATAACGGCGCCCCGGTCAAGGCCGGCGATGTGCTCGCCCGCATTCCCAAGGAATCGGGCAAGACGCGCGACATCACCGGCGGTCTGCCGCGAGTCGCCGAGCTGTTCGAGGCGCGCAAGCCGAAAGATTTCGCGATCATCAGCGAGAGCGAGGGCCGCGTCGAATTCGGCAAGGACTACAAGACCAAGCGGCGCATTGTCGTGGTCCCGCCCGATGGCGGCGAGGCGACCGAGTACCTGATCCCGAAGGGCAAGCACATCAGTGTGCAGGAAGGCGATTATGTCGAGAAGGGCGACCTGCTGATTGACGGCAACCGCGTCCCCCACGACATTTTGCGCATCCTTGGGGTCGAGGAACTGGCGAGCTATCTGATCAACGAGATTCAGGAGGTCTATCGCCTGCAAGGCGTTCGCATCAACGACAAGCACATCGAGGTGATCGTTCGCCAGATGCTGCAAAAGGTCGAAGTCGATGCCGATCCGGGCGATACCACCTTCCTCGCCGGCGAACAGGTCGATCGCCTGGAATTCGAGCGCGAAAACGCCAAGGCGGAAACCGAGGGGCTGCGCGCCGCAGTGGCCCATCCGGTGTTGCAGGGCATCACCAAGGCGAGTCTGCAGACGCATTCGTTTATCTCGGCGGCCTCGTTCCAGGAAACGACCCGCGTCCTCACCGAGGCGGCGGTGTCGGGCCGGACCGATGCGCTCAACGGGTTGAAGGAGAACGTGATCGTCGGGCGGCTCATCCCGGCGGGCACCGGCAGTGTCGTTGCCCGGCTGCGCGAAGTGGCCGCCGAGCGCGACCGTCAGCTGGCTGCTATCGCCGCCGAGGAGGAAACACCGGTGCAGATTGCGGCGGAGCAGCAAGCCGGCGCCGCCGAGTAATTGTTCGAGCCGAAAAGCCGCCTCCGCCTTGAGGCGGAGGCGGTTTTTTTGCCAATGCGGCGCGACGGGGGCCACGCGGCGATGCGGTTTCTCGCCTGAGGTAATCTGCGGTTTTCTGCGGGAAATTGGGGTATAGCGGCTTGACCCCTGGGGGGCATGTCCATATATTCCGCGCTCCACGGGCTGGCGGTGGGAAGCCACTCAAACGCGGCCCGATTTTTATGCGTTGATGGCTCATGCGCCCTGAGAGACGGCGCGGCAAGAGATTGGCAAGATGCGCTACCGCACTGCGCGGCATTTCGCGTCGGGCGTGTTGGTGTTTTTGTGAGGTTGGAGAGCATGCCGACGATCAATCAGCTGATCCGGTATCCGCGCAAGCCCATTGCGGCGCGCAACAAGGTTCCGGCGATGGAGCAGTGCCCGCAAAAGCGCGGCGTCTGCACCCGGGTCTATACGATCACGCCGAAAAAGCCGAACTCCGCCTTGCGCAAGGTTGCCCGCGTCCGCCTCACCAACGGGTTCGAGGTGACGAGCTACATCCCCGGCGAGGGGCACAATTTGCAGGAGCACTCGGTGGTGCTGATCCGCGGTGGCCGCGTTAAGGACCTTCCCGGCGTGCGCTATCACATCATTCGCGGCACTCACGACACGCAAGGCGTCAAGGACCGTCGTCAGCGTCGGTCGAAATATGGCGCCAAGCGGCCGAAGTAAGGAGACCGAACGATGTCGCGCCGCCGCGCCGCCGTCAAACGCGAAGTCCAGCCGGACCCGAAATTCGGCGACGTCGTCGTGTCGAAATTCATGAATTGCCTGATGTATGAGGGCAAGAAATCGGTCGCCGAGCGCATCGTCTATGGCGCCTTCGAGCGCATCCAACGGCGCAGCGGCCAGGATCCGATCCGTGTCTTTCACGATGCGTTGTCGAATGTCCGGCCGGCGGTTGAGGTTCGTTCACGGCGGGTTGGTGGCGCCACTTATCAGGTGCCGGTCGAGGTTCGTTCGGATCGCAGTCAGGCGCTGGCGATCCGCTGGCTCATTTCGAGCTCGCGCGGACGGTCGGAAAATACAATGGAAGAGCGGCTTTCGGGCGAATTGCTCGACGCCGCCAATAATCGGGGGGTCGCTGTGAAGCGGCGGGAAGACACGCATCGCATGGCCGACGCGAATAAAGCCTTCTCGCATTACAGGTGGTAACGGAGGGAAATTTCCGCGGGCCGCGCAATGGGCGTCGGCTCAAATTTTTTGGGCGCGGCCGCGGCAGGGCCGCCGGGATGAGTGAGTGATGGCACGTACAACGCCTCTCGATCGCTATCGCAATATCGGCATCATGGCGCACATCGATGCCGGCAAGACGACGACGACCGAGCGGGTCCTTTATTATACCGGCCGTTCCTACAAGATCGGCGAGGTGCACGAAGGCACCGCGACGATGGATTGGATGGAACAGGAGCAGGAGCGCGGCATCACGATCACCTCGGCCGCGACGACCTGTTTCTGGCTCGACCATCGGATCAACATTATCGACACGCCGGGCCATGTCGATTTCACGATCGAGGTGGAGCGCAGCCTGCGCGTTCTCGACGGCGCGGTCGCGGTATTTGACTCGGTCGCGGGCGTTGAGCCGCAATCGGAGACGGTATGGCGCCAGGCCGATAAATACGGCGTTCCGCGCATCTGCTTCGTCAACAAGATGGACCGCATCGGCGCGGATTATAAGCGCTGCATTGAGATGATCCTCGATCGGCTGGGTGCGAACGCCGCGGTGACCCAGCTGCCGATCGGCACCGAGTCCGACTTTGTCGGCATCGTCGATCTGGTGAAGATGAAGGCGCTGAAATGGCGCGACGAAACGCTCGGCGCCGAGTTCGATGTGATCGACATTCCCGCGGACATGGAAGCCGAAGCGCAGAGCTATCGTTCGAAACTCGTCGAGCAGGCGGTCGAGCAGGATGATGACGCGCTCGAAGCCTATCTCGGCGGTGACGAGCCCGATGAGGAAACCCTGAATCGCTGCATCCGTAAGGGGACGATCGCCGGGACGCTGGTGCCGGTGCTCTGTGGCTCTGCCTTTAAAAACAAGGGTGTGCAACCGCTTCTTGATGCAGTAGTTGAATATCTGCCGTCGCCGATCGATGTCACCGCGATCAAGGGCGTCAAGATGGGGTCGGACGAGCCGATCGTCCGCAAGTGTGCGGATGACGAGCCGTTCTCCGGCCTCGCGTTCAAGATCATGACCGATCCGTTTGTCGGCTCGTTGACCTTTGTGCGCATCTATTCGGGCGTGCTGGCTGGCGGTTCGATGGTGCTCAACTCAGTCAAGGACAACCGCGAGCGCGTTGGCCGCATGTTGCTCATGCACGCCAACCACCGCGAGGACGTGAAAGAAGCGCGCGCCGGCGACATCGTCGCGTTGGCTGGGCTCAAGAACACGACCACCGGCGATACGCTGTGCGACACGGCCCATGCGGTTGTCCTCGAACGCATGGAATTTCCCGAGCCAGTCATCGAGATCGCGGTCGAGCCGAAGACCAAGGGCGACCAGGAGAAGATGGGGCAGGCGCTGGCGCGGTTGGCGACAGAGGACCCGTCGTTCCGTGTCTCGGTCGACCACGAGAGCGGTCAGACCGTGATCAAGGGCATGGGGGAACTCCACCTCGAAATCATCGTCGACCGCATGAAGCGTGAGTTCAAAGTCGACGCCAACATCGGCGCGCCGCAGGTTGCGTATCGCGAGACGATCACCCGCGCCGCCGAGATCGACTATATCCACCGCAAGCAGACCGGCGGATCGGGGCAGTTCGCCCGGGTCAAGGTACGCTTCGAACCGTTGCCGCCAGGCTCGGGTTTTGTCTTCGAGAACAGCGTCGTGGGCGGCACCGTGCCAAAGGAATTTGTGCCGGGCGTCGAAAAGGGGCTGAAGGGCGCGGCGGAAAACGGCGTGATCGCCGGCTTCCCCCTGATCGACTTCAAGGCCGAACTGTTCGATGGTGCCTATCACGAAGTCGATTCAAGCGTGCTGGCCTTCGAGATCGCGGCGCGTGCCGCCTTCAAAGACGGCGCGGTCAAGGCGGGACCGAAGTTGCTCGAGCCAATCATGCGCGTCGAGGTGGTGACGCCGGACGATTATATGGGCGACGTGATTGGCGACCTGAACAGCCGGCGCGGCCAGATCACCGGCATGGACTCGCGCGGCAATGCCCGCGTCGTCGACGCGATGGTCCCGCTCGCCAATATGTTCGGCTACGTCAATACGCTGCGTTCGATGTCGCAAGGCCGGGCGCAATACACGATGCATTTTGATCATTACGAGCAAGTGCCTGAGGCGGTCGCGGACGAAGTCCGCGCCAAGATGGCTTAAGGGCTAGCGGAGAAAGACGATGTCGAAGGCGAAGTTTGAGCGGAACAAGCCGCACTGCAACATCGGGACGATTGGTCATGTCGACCATGGGAAGACGACGCTGACGGCGGCGATCACGAAGGTTTTGGCGGAGCGTGGGGGCGCGACGTTTACGGCGTATGACCAGATTGACAAGGCGCCGGAGGAGCGGGCGCGGGGGATCACGATCGCGACGGCGCATGTCGAGTACGAGACGGGAAACCGGCACTACGCGCATGTCGATTGCCCGGGTCATGCGGACTACGTGAAGAACATGATCACCGGGGCGGCGCAGATGGATGGGGCGATCCTGGTGGTGAGTGCGGCGGACGGTCCGATGCCGCAGACGCGCGAGCACATCCTGCTGGCGCGTCAGGTGGGTGTGCCGGCGCTGGTTGTCTACATGAACAAGGTGGACATGGTTGACGACGAGGAGCTGTTGGAACTGGTCGAACTTGAGGTGCGCGAGCTGCTGTCGAGCTACGAGTTTCCCGGCGACGACATCCCGATCGTGAAGGGTTCGGCGCTGTGCGCGCTGGAGGGCCGCGAGCCGGAGGTGGGTCAGCAGTCGATCGAGGCACTGATGGAGGCGGTCGACAGCTACATCCCGCAGCCGGAGCGGGCGAAGGATCGGCCGTTCCTGATGCCGATCGAGGACGTGTTTACGATTTCGGGCCGCGGGACGGTGGTGACGGGCCGTGTCGAGCGCGGGATCGTCAAGGTTGGCGACGAGGTTGAGATTGTCGGGTTGCGTCCGACGACGAAGACGACGGCGACGGGCGTGGAGATGTTCCGCAAGCTGCTCGATCAGGGCGAGGCGGGGGACAATATCGGTGTTCTGCTGCGCGGGACGAAGCGCGAGGAGGTCGAGCGGGGCCAGGTGCTGGCGAAGCCTGGTTCGATCACGCCGCACACGGTGTTCACGGCGGAGACCTATGTGCTGACCAAGGAAGAGGGCGGCCGGCACACGCCGTTTTTTGGCAACTACCGCCCGCAGTTTTACTTCCGGACGACGGATGTGACGGGGACGGTGAAGCTTCCGGAGGGCACCGAGATGGTGATGCCGGGGGACAATGTGACGATGGAGGTTGAGCTTTTGGCGCCGATCGCGATGGAGGAGGGGTTGCGCTTTGCGATCCGCGAGGGCGGGCGCACCGTCGGCGCCGGCGTCGTCGCCAAAATCATCAAATGAGGCGAGCGTCGCCTTTCGACGTAAGCCTCGCCCTGGCGAAAGCTGGGGTTAGAAGGGAAGCAGGAAATACCTGATGGACGGCCAGAACATACGCATCCGCCTGCGAGCCTACGATCATCGCGTGCTCGACCAGTCGACCAGCGAGATCGTCAACACGGCCCGGCGCACCGGGGCGCGGGTGCGTGGACCCATCCCGCTGCCGACGCGGATCGAGAAATTCACCGTGCTGCGCTCGCCGCATGTCGACAAGAAGTCGCGTGAGCAGTTCGAAATCCGCACGCATAAGCGAGTGCTCGATATCGTCGATCCGACACCGCAGACCGTGGACGCGCTGATGAAGCTCGATCTCGCCGCTGGCGTCGATGTCGAGATCAAGCTCTAGGGGATGACGGTCATGCGTACCGGCTTGATCGCGCAGAAACTCGGCATGAGCCGCATTTTCACCGACGCGGGCGACCATATCCCCGTGACGGTGCTGCGCGTGGATAATTGCCAGGTCGTGGCCCAGCGCACGCAAGAGCGGGACGGTTATACCGCGCTGCAGCTCGGGGTCGGCGCGGCCAAGGTAAAGAATGTCTCAAAGCCGATGCGTGGCCATTTTGCTGCCGCGAAGGTCGAGCCGAAGGCACATCTCGCCGAATTCCGCGTCTCGGAGGACGCGCTGGTCGATGTCGGCGCGGAGATCACCGCCGCGCATTTTATTGCCGGGCAATATGTCGACGTGGTTGGGACGAGCATCGGCAAGGGTTTTGCCGGTGGCATGAAAAGATGGAATTTCGGCGGTCTGCGTGCGACCCACGGCGTGTCGATTTCGCATCGCAGCCTGGGCTCTACCGGCCAGCGGCAGGATCCGGGCAAGACCTTCAAAAACAAGAAGATGGCCGGCCATCTCGGCGCCGAGCGGGTGACCACGCTCAACCTTGAGGTGGTCGCGACGGATGCCGAACGCGGTGTAGTGATGGTCAAGGGCGCGGTCCCCGGTAGCCCCGGCGGTTGGGTGCTGGTGCGTGACGCGGTCAAACGCAAGGCGCCGGCGGATTTGCCGTTCCCGGCGGCGCTGCGCGGCGAGGGCTTGGCGGAGCCAGCGACCGAAGAAAGCTCGGCCAGTGCCGAGGAAGGTGGCGCGGTATGAAGCTCGCGGTAAAGAGCCTCGACAACACGGAAGTCGGCGATATCGAGCTGGCCGACGAGGTTTTCGGGCTGCCGGTACGCAGCGATATCCTGGCGCGTGTCGTCAACTGGCAGCTCGCCAAACGCCGTGCCGGCACGCATAAGACGAAAGGCATCAGCGACATCAGCGGCACGACCAAGAAGCCCTACAAGCAAAAGGGCACCGGCCGGGCACGTCAGGGCAGCCTGCGCTCGCCGCAATTCCGCGGCGGTGCGACGATTTTTGGCCCGGTTGTGCGCAGCCACGAATTTGGCTTGCAGAAAAAGGTGCGGCGGCTGGGTCTCAAGACCGCGCTGTCGGCCAAGCAGGCGGAAGGCAAGCTGGTCGTGATCGACGCAGCGAGCATCGCCGAACCCAAGACCAAGGCGCTGCGCGCGCGGTTTGAGACGTTGGGCTGGGACTCGGTGCTGATCATCGACGGTGCGGTCGATGAGGGTTTTGCCAAGGCGGCGCGTAACCTGCCGAAGGTCGATGTGCTGCCGTCGGTTGGCGCCAACGTCTACGACATCCTGCGCCGCGACATGCTGGTGTTGACCCGCGCGGCGGTAGAGCAATTGGAGGCGCGCCTCAAATGAGCCGGTTTCGCGTTATCCCCCGCGCCGAAACGCGGCTCACCCGTCAGGCGATGTACGACCTGATCCGCTCGCCGCTGATCACCGAAAAGGCGACGGCGCTGTCGGAGCACAACCAGGTCATCTTCAAGGTGCCGCTCGACGCGACAAAGCGTGAGGTCAAGGCGGCGGTCGAGGGGTTGTTTTCGGTCAAGGTCGATGCGGTCAACACCATACGCGTGCAAGGCAAACTGAAGCGGGTGCGCGGTCGGCCAGGTCAGCGGTCGGATTTCAAAAAGGCGATTGTTACGCTGGCCGAAGGCTCGCGCATCGACGTGACGACGGGAATCTAAAGTCATGGCACTCAAGACCTATAATCCCGTCACGCCGTCGCAGCGGCATCTCGTCACGGTCAACCGCGGCGAGTTGTGGAAGGGAAAGCCGCTCAAAAAGCTGACCGAGGGCCTCAGGGAAAAAGGCGGCCGCAACAATTCCGGCCGTGTGACGATGCGCCGGCGCGGCGGCGGTCATAAGCAGCGCTACCGGCTTGTCGACTTCAAGCGCGTCAAGGATGACATGCCGGCGACCGTCGAGCGGCTCGAATACGACCCGAACCGCACGGCCTTTATCGCGCTCATCACCTATTCCGACGGCGAGCAATCGTACATCCTGGCGCCGCAACGGCTGCGCGTCGGCGACGCGGTGGTGTCGGGTGACCGGGTCGACGTGAAGCCGGGTAACGCGATGCCGCTGCGCAACATGCCGCCGGGCACGATCGTCCATAATGTCGAGATGAAGCCGGGCAAGGGCGGCCAGATCGCCCGCTCCGCCGGTACCTATGTCCAGCTGGTCGGCCGCGACCAGGGCTACGCGCTGTTGCGCCTGTCGTCGGGTGAGTTGCGGCGGGTGCGCAGCGAATGCCGCGCGACGATCGGCGCGGTGTCGAATCCCGATCATCAGAACATCGTCATCGGCAAGGCTGGGCGCAGCCGTTGGCTCGGCATCCGACCGTCGGTGCGCGGCGTTGCGATGAACCCGATCGACCATCCGCATGGCGGCGGTGAAGGTCGCACCTCGGGCGGCCGGCATCCGGTAACGCCGTGGGGCAAACCGACCAAGGGCAAGAAGACGCGCCACAACAAGCAGACGGACCGGTTGATCCTCCGGCGCCGTCCGTCGCGCTAGAAAAGGAGAGGGAGCGTGGCTCGCTCAGTTTGGAAGGGACCGTTTGTCGACGGTTACCTGCTGCAAAAGGCGGAGAAGGTCCGCGGCTCGGGTCGCAACGAGGTGATCCGCACCTGGTCGCGCCGATCGACGATTTTCCCGCAATTCGTTGGTCTGACCTTTGGCGTCTATAACGGCCATAAATTCATTCCGGTGCTCGTGACCGAGAACATGATCGGCCACAAATTCGGCGAGTTCTCGCCGACGCGGACCTTTTATGGCCATGCCGGCGACAAGCGGGCGCGGCGGGGCTAAGCGGAAGGAGCCAAGAGATGGGTAAGCCCTCCGCCGAGCGCCGGCTCGCCGATAACGAAGCGTCGGCCTTTTTGCGCGCGCTGCGCACCAGCCCGCGCAAACTGAACCTGGTGGCGGCGATGATCCGCGGCAAGCAAGCGTCGACCGCGCTGGCCGAGCTGACCTTTTCGCGTCGGCGCATCGCGCAGGACGTGAAGAAGGTGCTGCAGGCGGCGATCGCCAATGCGGAAAACAACCACCAGCTCGATGTCGACCGGCTTTACGTCAAGGAAGCGACGGTCGGTCGGGCGTTTGCGATGAAGCGGTTTCACACGCGCGGCCGCGGTCGTTCGGCGCGCGTCGAAAAATATTTCTCGCACCTCACCGTCGTGGTGCACGAGCGGGCCGAGGAGGAGGCTGCCTGATGGGCCAGAAGGTCAACCCGATCGGGCTGCGGCTCGGTATCAATCGGACCTGGGATTCGCGCTGGTTCGCCGGCAAGGGTTATGGTGAGCAACTGCTGGACGACCTCAAGCTGCGCAGGTTTCTCGATCGCCGGCTGAGCCAGGCCGCGATCGCGCGCATCCTCATTGAGCGCGCTGCGAAGAAAACGCGGATCACGCTGCATTCGGCGCGGCCCGGAGTTGTGATCGGCAAGAAAGGCGCCGATATCGACAAGCTGCGTATCGACCTCGGCAAGATGACGACGAGCGAGGTGAGCCTCAATATCGTCGAGATCAGAAAGCCCGAGATCGAGGCGAAGCTGATCGCCGAAGGCATCGCGCAGCAGCTGGAGCGCCGCGTCGCGTTTCGTCGCGCGATGAAGCGCGCGGTTCAATCGGCGATGCGGTTTGGGGCGCAGGGTATCCGCATCAATTGCTCGGGCCGGCTTGGCGGCGCCGAAATCGCACGGATGGAGTGGTATCGCGAGGGCCGTGTGCCGTTGCACACACTGCGCGCTGATGTCGATTTCGGCTACGGCACGGCAAAGACGACCTACGGCACCTGCGGCGTCAAGGTATGGGTTTTCAAGGGCGAAATCCTCGCGCATGACCCGATGGCGCAAGACAAACGGCTCGCCGAGGCGCAACCGCCGGGTGACCGCCGGCCGAGCGGCGGTCGTGACCGCGACCGTGATCGCGATAGGGAATAGGCATGCTCTCCCCCAAACGCACCAAGTACCGCAAGGCGCATAAGGGCCGCATCCACGGCATGGCCAAGGGTGGGACGGCGCTCAATTTTGGCGCCTATGGCATGAAGTCGATGGAACCCGGGCGCATCACCTCGCGTCAGATCGAGGCGGCGCGCCGCGCGATCACCCGGCATATCCGCCGCGTTGGCCGCGTGTGGATCCGTATTTTTCCGGACGTGCCGGTTTCAACGAAGCCCGCGGAAGTCCGCATGGGCAGCGGCAAGGGTTCGCCCGAGTACTGGGTGGCCCGCGTGAAGCCGGGCCGCATCATGTTCGAACTCGATGGTGTCGAGCACGATGTGGCACGCGAAGCTTTCGCGCTGGCGGCGGCGAAACTGCCGGTGGCAACGAAGTTTATTGTGCGCACCGGCGAGGAGGCCGCGCCATGAAGGCGATGAAAGGCCGCGATCTGCGCAGCCAGACCGCCGACCAACTTTCCGAGCAAGCTGAGACGCTTGGCAAGGAAATCTTCAACCTGCGCTTTCAGCGCGCGAGCGGACAACTCGAAAACACCGCGCGGGTGCGCCAGGCGCGGCGCGGCATCGCGCGTATCAAGACAGTCCTTGGCGAGCGGCAACGCGCCGCCGCGAAGGCTTGAGGGGACAAGATGCCGAAACGCATCCTTCAGGGAATTGTCGTCAGCGACGTGCAAGACAAGACAATCGTCGTGCGCGTCGAACGACGAGTGATGCACCCGATCTACAAGAAATTCATCACGCGCTCGAAGAAATATGCGGCGCATGACGAAGAGAACAAATTTCACACCGGCGATGCGGTACAGATCGAGGAATGCCGGCCGATTTCGAAACGCAAGAGCTGGATGGTGCTCGGCGAGGCGACGGGAGTGGCGCCGGGCCTTACGCGGCGCCGCGCACGGGCGGCTGAGCCTGTGGAGGAAGCCGCCGCGGAGGCTGAGGGCGAAGCTGAGGTCGCCGCGGTCGAAGCAGGAGCAGCGCTATGATCCAGATGCAGACTAATCTCGATGTCGCCGACAATTCCGGCGCGCGTCGTGTCCAATGCATCAAGGTGATCGGCGGCTCGAAGCGCAAGACCGCGGGCATCGGCGATGTGATCATCGTTTCGGTCAAAGAGGCGATCCCGCGCGGCCGCGTCAAGAAGGGCGATGTGCACCGCGCCGTAATCGTCCGGACCGCGAAGGAAATCCGCCGTGTTGATGGCAGCGCGATCCGCTTTGACCGCAATGCGGCGGTGTTGATCAACCGCCAGAACGAGCCGATTGGCACGCGTGTTTTCGGACCGGTGACGCGCGAATTGCGTGCACGCAAATTCTTGAAGATCGCCTCGTTGGCTCCGGAAGTCCTGTGATGGTGAAGCTGAAGATCAAGAAGGGCGACAACGTCGTCGTGATCAGCGGTCGCGACAAGGGCAAGCAGGGCGAGGTGCTGCGCGTGTTTCCGGCGGAATCGCGGGTCATCGTGCAGGGTGTCCATGTTGCGCGCCGGCACACCCGGCAGCGCATGGGCGATCCCGGCGGCATTGTCGAGAAAGAGCTGACGATCCACGTCTCGAATGTCGCGCATCTCGACCCGAGCTCGGGGAAGCCGACGCGGGTCGGCTACAAGATGTTGGAAGACGGCCGCAAGGTGCGGGTCGCCCGCCGTTCGGGCGAAGTGCTCGACAAATGAGGTAGAGGCGATGTCCCGGCTAGCGGAACGCTATCAGGAGGTGGTGCACCCGGCGCTGATGAAGGAATTCGGCTATAAAAACCGAATGGAGGCGCCGCGCCTGGAAAAGATTGTCGTCAATATGGGTGTTGGCGAGGCCGTCCAGGATTCAAAAAAGATCGATGCCGCGGTCGGTGACATGACCGCGATCACCGGCCAGCACCCGGTGGTGCTGCGCGCCAAGAAATCGATCGCGACGTTCAAGCTGCGCCAGAATATGCCGATCGGCGTCAAGGTGACGCTGCGCCGCGAAAGGATGTACGAGTTTCTCGACCGGCTCATCAATGTCGCGCTGCCGCGCGTACGTGATTTTCGCGGTGTGTCGGGCCGCAGCTTTGACGGGCGGGGGAATTACGCGCTGGGGCTGCGTGAGCAACTCGTGTTCCCCGAGATCGACTATGACAAGGTCGACAGCCAGCGCGGCATGGACATCGTGATCGTCACCACCGCCAAGACGGATGCCGAGGCCAGGGCGCTGCTCAAGGCCTTCGACATGCCCTTTGCTAACTGACCTGCTGCCCGGAAAGATTACCGATGGCAAAGAAGAGCTCGATCGAAAAAAACGCGCGTCGCGCCAAGATGGCAAAGGCGATTGCGCCTCGCCGTGCGCGGCTGAAGGCGCTGGCCCGCGACCGCGAGGCCGCGCCCGAGGATCGCTTTGCGGCGCAACTCAAGCTCGCGGAGTTGCCGCGCAACAGCTCGGCGACCCGCGTACGCCATCGCTGCGAGATGAGCGGTCGCCCGCGCGGCTATTACCGCAAGTTCCGGCTGTCGCGCATCGCGGTGCGCGAGCTGGCCTCGGCGGGGCAGATCCCCGGCATGGTCAAGTCGAGCTGGTGAGGAGAGAATTTTTATGACGATGAGCGATCCCCTCGGCGATATGCTGACGCGCATCCGCAACGGCCAGCGGGCGCGGATGGCGGTGGTCGCGTCGCCGGCGTCGAAGCATCGTGCCAATGTGCTCGAAGTGCTGAAACGTGAGGGCTATATCCGCGGCTATACGCGTGAACAGGTACGTCCCGGCATCGCGGAGCTGAAGATTGAACTGAAATACGTCGATGGCGAGCCGGTGATCCGCGAAATATCGCGCGTTTCGAAGCCGGGACGGCGAATTTATTCAAAGCTCGTCGACCTGCCGCGCGTCTATAACGGGCTCGGCATCTCGATCCTGTCGACCCCGCGCGGCGTTATGTCTGACTCCGAGGCACGCGCCGCTAAGGTTGGCGGCGAAGTGCTGTGCCGCGTGTTCTGACGCGGAGATAAAGGAAAGCACTATGTCTCGCGTAGGCAAACACCCTGTCCCAATCCCCGCCGGTGTCCAGGCGGTTTTGGCCGGCCAAGTGCTCAATATCAGCGGCGGCAAGGGCAAGTTGTCGCTGACGATCAGCTCTGACGTTACCGCGACGGTCGCCGACGGCAGCATCACGATCGCGCCGAAGGACGAGTCGAAGCAGGCGCGGGCGATGTGGGGCACGACGCGTGCGCTGGTCAACAACATGGTGACCGGCGTGTCGGCCGGCTTTACGCGATCGCTGGAGATCAACGGTGTCGGCTATCGTGCCGCCGTGCAGGGCCGCACGCTCAACCTGCAACTCGGCTACAGCCACGATATTCCTTATCCGATCCCGGAGGACATCCAGATCGCCTGTGAGCGGCCGACCTTGATCGCGATCAGCGGCGCCGATAAGCAGCGGGTCGGTCAGGTCGCGGCGGAAATTCGCGCTTATCGCGGCCCCGAGCCGTATAAGGGCAAGGGCATTAAGTATGCCGAGGAAGTGATCCGCCGTAAGGAAGGCAAGAAGAAGTAACCGTCATGGCGAACAAACCAGCAGAACTCTTCCGGCGCCGGAAGCAGCGGGTGCGCTACAAGCTGCGGCAGGCTGGCGGGTTACGCCCGCGGCTGACGGTGTTCCGCTCGTCGCGCCACATCTATGCGCAGATCATCGACGACGCGGTCGGACGCACCCTCGCTACCGCCTCGACCCTCGATGAAGGGATAAAAAAGGACGTGAAAACCGGCGCCGACAAGGCCGCCGCTGTCGCGGTCGGCAAGTTGATTGCAGAGCGCGCCAAGGAAGCCGGTGTCGCCGAGGTCATCTTTGACCGTGGCGGCTACATTTTTCATGGCCGGGTGAAGGCCCTGGCTGATGCCGCCCGCGAAGGCGGTCTGGACTTTTAGAAGGGGCTGCCGATGGCACGCACACAAGGTGGACCATCGCGCGGGCCGGGCCAAGGCCAGCGCGGTCCGGGTGGCCAAGGGCCGCGCGGCGAAGGCGGCGAGGGGCGGGAACGTCGTCGCCGCGGCGGCGACGACCGCCAGCCGCGCGAGCGCGAGGAAAGCGAATTCGCCGAGAAGCTGGTCAGCATCAACCGCGTCGCCAAGGTGGTGAAGGGCGGTCGGCGCTTTGGCTTCGCGGCGCTGGTGGTCGTCGGCGACCGCAAGGGGCGGGTCGGTTACGGATCCGGCAAGGCCCGTGAAGTGCCCGAGGCAATCCGCAAGGCGACCGAACAGGCGCGCCGTGGGCTTGTTCGCGTGCCCTTGCGCGAAGGCCGCACACTGCACCATGACATGGCCGACAGCTACGGCGCCGGCAAGGTCATTATTCGCGCCGCCAAGGCCGGAACCGGCATCATCGCCGGCGGCCCGATGCGGGCAATCTTCGAGGCGCTGGGCGTGCAGGATGTGGTGGCGAAATCGGTTGGCAGCTCGAACCCGCATAACATGATCAAGGCTACGTTTGCCGCGCTGACCCACGCGACCAGTCCGCGAGCGGTCGCGGCGCGGCGCGGCAAAAAGGTCAACGAGGTGCTCGGGCGCCGCGAGACCGAGGCGAGGGAGCCGGCGTGATGGCCGAAGAAAAAAAAACCGTGACCCTGGAGCAGATCGGCAGCCCGATTGGCCGCCGCTTTGACCAGGAGCAAACCTTGAAAGGGCTGGGCCTTAACAAGATGCATCGCCGGCGCACGCTCGAGGATACGCCCGCGGTGCGCGGCATGATCAACAAGGTCCAACACCTCGTAAAGGTGGTGGAATAATTTGGTCGAATAACCGGCGATCTCTTTTTCGTCATTCCCGCTAACGCGGGAATCCGGAGGTCCGAGGGCATAAGCGGTTGCCCTGGATCCTCGCCTTCGCGGGGGTGACGACGAGTGTAGGACAGGCGCGATGAAGCTTAACGAGATCAAAGACAATCCGGGCGCGCATTACCGCGCGAAGCGTCTCGGGCGCGGTATCGGTTCGGGCAAGGGCAAGACTGCGGGCCATGGCGGCAAGGGTCAACTCGGACGCTCCGGCGTTGCGATCAACGCCTTCGAAGGTGGGCAGACTCCTCTGCATCGGCGCCTGCCAAAACGCGGGTTTAACAACAAGATCTTTCAGAAAGACTTCAAGGTCGTGAACCTCGGCCGGCTGCAGCAGGCGCTTGACGCGAACCGCCTCGCCGCCGATGGAACGATCGACGGCAAGGCGCTCGTCGCGGCCGGGGTGCTGCGCCGGGCCGGCGATGGCGTCCGCTTGCTCGCCAAGGGCGAGCTCAAGACCGCGATCACGATCGAGGTTGCCGGCGCGTCGCAAGCGGCGATCGCCGCGGTCGAAAAGGCGGGCGGCAAGGTGGTGTTGCCCGAAGGCGCGGCGAGCCCCGCCGAGACTACGGCTTAATCGAGACCTAGGTTTAGCGGATTGTCGCGTCAGGGTTGTCGGCCTTTCGGATCGACGGACAAAGGCCTATTTTATTGATGTCCCCATAGCGGGGCCGGGACCGGAGATAATGGCGTCAGCCGCCGAACAACTCGCAGCTAGTATCAATTTTGGCGCCTTTTCCAAGGCGACGGAACTCAAAAACCGGATTTGGTTCACGCTTGGCGCGCTGGTCGTTTACCGGCTCGGCACATATATCCCGCTTCCCGGCATTGATCCTGGCATTCTGCACGAGGTTTTTCAGCACAATTCCGGCGGCATCCTTGGCATGTTCGACATGTTTTCGGGCGGCGCGCTCGGCCGCATGTCGATTTTTGCCCTCAACATCATGCCGTACATCTCGGCCTCGATCATCATCCAGCTGCTGACGGCCGTCTCTCCACAGCTCGAAGCGTTGAAGAAAGAGGGCGAGAGCGGCCGCAAGACGATCAATCAATACACCCGCTACGGCACCGTCGTTCTCGCCGCGGTTCAGGCTTACGGCATCGCCGTCGGTCTCGAGGGCATGCGCTCCGGTACGCAATCCGCGGTGATCGATCCGGGGTTGTTTTTCCGGCTGGTGACCGTCGTGACGCTGATGTCCGGCACGGTGTTCTTGATGTGGCTCGGTGAGCAAATCACTGCGCGCGGCATCGGCAACGGCATTTCGCTGATCATTATGTCGGGGATTGTCGCTAATCTGCCGCATGCCTTGGCGGCGACCCTCGAACTTGGGCGTACCGGCGCGCTGTCCCCGGTGTTTATCCTCTTGTTTCTGTTGATATCGGTCGGCGTCGTCGCGTTTATCGTGTTTATGGAGCGGGCACAGCGCCGGATCCTCGTGCAGTATCCGAAGCGTCAGGTCGGCAACCGCATGTTTGGCGGCGAGGCGTCGCATTTGCCGCTGAAGCTCAACACATCGGGCGTGATCCCGCCGATTTTTGCCTCGTCGCTGCTGTTGCTGCCGGCGACGATCTCGTCGTTTCAGCAGAACGGTGGGGAGGGCTTTGGCTGGCTGGGCACGATCACCGCCTATCTGGGGCACGGGCGTCCCGCCTATATGGTCCTGTATATCAGCCTGATTGTGTTCTTCTCATTCTTCTACACCGCCATTGTCTTCAATCCCGAGGAGACCGCCGACAATCTGCGCAAATATGGCGGCTTTATCCCGGGGATCCGGCCTGGCAAAAACACGGCCGATCACCTTGATTACATCCTGACCCGACTAACCGTGGTCGGTGCTGCCTATCTGGCGGCGGTGTGTATTTTGCCGGAAATTCTGATCTCGCAATATTCCGTGCCGTTCTATTTCGGCGGCACGAGCTTGCTGATCGTTGTCAGTGTCACGATGGATACCGTCGCGCAAATCCACTCGCATCTCCTCGCGCACCAGTATGAGGGGTTGATCAAGAAAGCGCGACTGAGGGGACGCCGCGGATGAATTTGATCCTGCTGGGGCCGCCAGGCGCCGGCAAGGGGACGCAAGCCAAGCGCCTGGAACAGGCGCATGGGCTCGTTCAGCTTGCGACCGGCGATATGTTGCGCGCCGAAACTGCATCGGGGAGCGAATTGGGGGGCCGCATCAAGGCGATCATGGAATCCGGCGCGCTGGTCTCCGACGAGATCGTCATCGAACTGATCGAGACGCGCATCACCGCGCCGGAGGCGAAAAACGGGGTGATCCTCGACGGCTTTCCGCGCACCATTCCGCAAGCCGAAGCGTTGGACGCGATGCTGGCGCGCCACGGCCTGAAGCTCGATCATGTGATCCTGATGGAGGTGGACGAGGCAGCACTTGTCGATCGGCTCGCGGGGCGTTTCACCTGCCGTCAATGCGGCGCCAGCTACCACGACCGGAATCATCGGCCAAAGCACGAGGGCGTCTGCGATAGTTGCGGTTCTAGCGATTTCGTTCGCCGCCCCGACGACCGCCCGGAGGCAGTGCAGAAACGCTTCGAGGTCTATCGCGAACAGACCGCGCCGATCCTCCCGTACTATCGCGGCAAGGGCATTCTGGAGACAGTCGACGGAATGGGCGAGATGGACGCCGTGACCCGGTCGATCGAGGCGCTCATCGCGCGGTAAGCCTGCGACAATTCGCGCCGATTCTTTGGCGGCGCTGGTTGACCCTGCGCTCTCGATCCGTATAATCCCTGCCTCCGCGAGGGAGCAATCCCACGCCACCTAGCCTATGCCCTAAAGCCAAGGAGAAGCGCACGTGGCGCGAATTGCCGGCGTTAACATCCCGAACCAGAAACGTGTGCCGATCGCGTTGACCTATATTCACGGGATTGGCCGCACCAAGGCCCTCGAAATCTGCAACAAGGTTGGCATTCCGCTTGATCGCCGGGCCAATGACATGACCGACGACGAGGTGCTGCGCGTTCGCGAGCTGATCGACCGCGAATACACGGTCGAGGGCGATCTGCGGCGGCAAGTGGCCATGAACGTCAAGCGGTTGATGGATCTTGGCTGCTATCGCGGTCTGCGGCACCGCAAGGGGCTGCCGGTGCGCGGCCAGCGCACGCACACCAATGCGCGCACCCGCAAGGGCCCGGCCCGGCCGATCGCCGGCAAGAAGAAATAGGTTCGATTGATCAGCTCCTCGCAACGGCGGAACGGCTAAATGGCAAGAAGTACGGCAGCGGCGCCGCGGTTGCGGCGTCGCGAACGCAAAAACATCACGTCGGGCACCGCCCATGTGAACGCGACGTTCAACAACACCATGATCACGATCACCGATGCCCAAGGCAATGCGATCGCGTGGTCGTCATCGGGCAGCCAGGGGTTTAAGGGATCGCGCAAGTCGACCCCTTATGCCGCGCAGATTGCCGCCGAGGATGCCGGCCGCAAGGCGATGGAACACGGCATGCGGACACTCGACATCGAAGTGAAGGGGCCGGGCTCGGGGCGCGAGTCAGCTTTGCGTGCCTTGCAAAGTGTTGGTTTCGCTATCACTTCTATTCGCGACGTCACGCCGATCCCGCATAACGGCTGCCGCCCGCCAAAACGACGCCGGGTCTAACGCGCCCGCGCGCCGCGCGGCTGCTTGTGCGGCCGTGGCATGATGTAAAGCTCGCCGGAAACCGTCCGGCTCGGATGTCGATAGGACATACGCGCAATGACCGATGTCTTTGTAATTCAACGAAATTGGCAAACACTCATCAAGCCGAAGGCGTTGGCGGTAGAAGCCGGCGAGGACGCCAAACGCGTCGCGACCGTCGTCGCCGAGCCGCTTGAGCGCGGTTTCGGTTTGACGCTCGGCAACGCACTGCGGCGTGTGCTGCTCTCATCGCTGCAAGGCGCGGCGGTGACCTCGATGCAGATCGAAGGCGTCTTGCACGAGTTCTCCTCGATCCCGGGCGTGCTCGAAGATGTCACCGACATCGTGCTTAACGTCAAAAGCATCGGGCTGCGCATGCATGGTGAGGGCCCCAAGCGCATGCGCCTGCGCGCCACGGGACCGGGCGAGGTCCGCGCCGGCGCGATCGAGACCGGTCACGATATCGACGTCCTCAACCCCGATCTGGTGATCTGCACGCTCGACAACGGTGCGCGGATTTCGATGGAGTTCACCGTCGAAATCGGCAAAGGCTATGTGCCGGCGACCGCCAACCGGCCGGAAGATGCGCCGATCGGCCTTATCCCGGTCGATGCGCTGTTCAGCCCGGTGCGCAAGGTGTCGTACCGCGTCGAGAACACGCGCGTTGGCCAGGTCACGGACTATGACAGCCTGTCGATGCGCGTCGAAACCAACGGCGCCGTCACGCCGGAGGATGCGGTGGCGCTGGCCGCGCGCATCCTGCAGGACCAATTGCAGCTCTTCATTAATTTCGAGGAGCCGCGGCATGCGGTCGAGAAAGAAGCCAGCGGCGAGCCACTGATCAACAAGAACCTGCTGCGCAAGGTCGACGAGCTTGAGCTCTCCGTCCGCTCGGCGAACTGCCTCAAGAATGACAACATCGTCTATATCGGTGACCTCGTGCAGAAGACCGAGGCCGAGATGCTGCGGACGCCAAATTTCGGCCGCAAATCCTTGAACGAGATCAAGGAGGTGCTGGCCAATATGGGACTCCATCTCGGCATGGAGATTCAGAACTGGCCGCCCGAGAATATCGAGGAAATGGCCAAGCGTATCGACGAGCCGTATTAAGGGCCGACAGATCGACGAGGGGAGAATAGGACATGCGCCATGGCATGCACGGACGCGGCTTTAGCCGCCGTTCGGAACATCGCAAGGCGATGTTCGAAAACCTCTGCGCATCGCTCATCAAGCATGAGCAGATCACGACGACACTGCCCAAGGCTAAGGATTTGCGGCCGATCGTCGAGCGGCTGATTTCCATGGGCCGACGCGGCGGGCTGGCCAACCGGCGCCGCGCCATCGCGGTGCTGCATGATGAAAAGCTCGCCGATAAACTGGTGACCACGCTGGCCGAGCGTTATCGGGCGCGGCCGGGTGGCTATACCCGCATCCTCAAAGCTGGGTTTCGCTACGGTGACAACGCCGCGATGGCGCTGATCGAGCTGGTTGATCGCGATGTCGGCGCCAAGGGCCAGGATTCCGGCCCGGTCGCCGAGCACGAGGAAGAGGCGGCTTAGCTCTTAAAGCTGTCATCGGGGCCGCCTGAGGGTTTCAAATGGCCGGGTCAAAGCCCGGCTATTTTCATTCACCCCACGTCGCGATCGAGCAGTTCGATCAAGACGTTTTGCGGGCCGCGCACAAAGGCGATGCGCACGCCAGGCCGGATCGTCTTTGGCTCGATCGTGAACTCAGCGCCTTTCGCCTTCAGCTCGGCGGTGACCGCATCGATGTTGTTGACCCTGAGGCCGATATGGTCGAGCCCGACAAAGCTGTTTTCCGGCTTGTCGGCCAGTTCGGCGCTGTCCGGCACCTTGGCGATAAAGTGGTTGACCCCGGCGAGTACAATATCGGTGCGCTCGATGCCGTTCGACATTACCGAGTGAACCACCTCGGCGCCGAACATCTTGGCGTACCAGGCCGCTGTTGCCTCCGGATCGGGGCTGCGCAGGTGGACATGGTCGTAAGTGAATTGGGTCATCGCCCGTCTCCTGGCTTCACTGCGTCGTTGCGAGGAGCGCAGCGACGAAGCAATCTCGATCGGCCGCGGCTCCTTCGGCAGAAGATTGCTTTGCTTCGCGCGGAATGACAACAAAGTGGAGAGGTAGCCCCATGCGTTTCGGGCTGATGCTGCCGAGCTTTTCGTTCGCCCGCGATTACGCAACGGTCGCGCGGGTGCGCGATTTCGCAACGCGTGCCGAGGCGATGGGTTTTGCCGGATTGTGGTGCGCGGAACATTTGCTGACCGCGCGTGGGCTCTACGGCACGGCCTGGCTGTCACCCCTCGAAACATTGGCGTTCGCGGCCGGCTGCACCTCGCGCATCAGCGTCGGCACCTGCATCCTCATTCCGCCGATCCGCAACCCGGTGTTTCTAGCCAAGGAGATCGCCAGCCTGCACATGCTGTCGGGCGGACGCTACGAGCTGGGGATTGGGGTCGGCTGGGATGCTCAGGAATTCGCGGTCGCGGGGGTGAAGCTCGGCGAGCGCGGCGGGCGCACCGACGAGATCCTCGACATCTTCGCCAAGCTATGGACCGGAGAGGAAGTCACCCATCACGGACGTTATTATCACCTCGACCGGGTGAGCATCGATCCGCCGCTGCCAACGATGCCGCGGCTGTGGGTGGCCGGTGGGTCGAAGATCAAGACGGGGCTGTCGCCCGACCCGGAAACCATCGCGCCGAGTGTGTTGGAGCGCATTTGCCGGCGCGCCGACGGCTGGATCGCCCGCGCCGCTGGGTCGAACGCCAGCGTCATCGACGATTGGCGGCAGATCACCCGTCGGCTTGACGGGATCGGCCGGCCGCCTGGCAGCGTGACCTTTGCGCATGTCAACATGACCCATGTCGTGCCGACCGACGACGAGACGGCGGCGCTCAAAATCCAGCGGCCGCTGATCGAGAGGGTGATGGGGACGCATCGCTCGTTCGAGCATCTGCGCACCTGCTACCTCTTGGGGACACCGGCGCAAATCCGCGACCGCATCGCTGAACTCGCCGAGGCCGGGCTCGAATATCTTATGCTCTCGCCCCTCGGCTTCGAACTGGAGCAACTCGATTTGTGGGAAGACGAGATATGTCGGCACTTCCGCTAACATGGAATGCGGCTGCTCACGTTAAGACTGCCGCGGCGGAGCCTGAGTGATTGGAGCCGCGGCGGCGAGGATTTCCGCGGCGTCGCGCGAGCGCGGCGGGTAGATGCGCTGGCAATTGATCGTCCGCTTGGTTTCCTTCGCGGCCGCGCCCGTCGCCGTCACCTGGCGATCCCAGCCCTGGCAATAGACCGCGCCCCAGGCGCCGAGATCGAGGCAGGTCACGTAATAGCCGATGTCGAGCGGGATCATCGGCATGCCGACAAGGTCGCAGACGACGTTATGGCCGGCGACGCGGCCCATTGGCCGAGCGTGCTGGCAGGACATCACTGACGCGTGCTCGCCATCGACGAGCGCGGCCGCGGCGTCGCCAGTAGCAAAAATCTCCGGTGCGTTCGCTACCCGCAGGAAGCGATCGACCACAACCCGACCAAAGCGGTCACGCGCACCGGGCAGCGCCGCGGCGAGCGGATGCGCTCGCATGCCGCCACACCAGATCACGGTTTTGGCGGCAATCTCCTCGCCCGAGGCCAGCCGCACATCACGCGCACCGATCGCGGCGATGGTGACGCCCGGCCGGCTTTCCACGCCCAGCGCGGCCAGCGCTTCGTCGATCACGGCACAGGCCGCGTCACCCATGTTCGAGCCGATCCGCGGGGCGCGGTCGGCGAGGATGACGCGCGTTGCCTCTGTGCCAGCGAGGCCTCGCAGCCGCGTCGCCAATTCGGTGGCCTTCTCGATACCGGTAAGGCCGCCGCCGACCACCAGCGCGGTGAAGCGACCAGGGGTCGGCGGCCGGGAGGGAAGCCCCTCAAGATGGCGCCCGAGCTTTTCCGCGGCGTCGAATGTGTCGATATCGAACCCGTATTCGGGGAGGCCGGGTATCGGTGGGCGCACCAGTTCGCTGCCCAGGGCAAAGACCAGCCGGTCATAGGAAAGCGGCGTGCGGCCGGCAATCTCGACCGTCCGCCGCGCCGGATCGACCGCCGTCACCATGCCGATGACCATCTCAACGCCGATCGGTTCCAGAACGTCGGCGAGCGGCACGCGCACATCGCTGAGATCGGTCTCGTAATTGCGCACGCGGATCGAATGCCAAGGATCGCGATTGACAATGGTTACGGAAACGTCGGATGTCGGGATCGACAACTCGGCGAGTTTCCGCGCTGCTCCGGCCGCGGCAATCAGCCCGGCAAACCCGCCTCCCAGCACGACAATCCGTTTCACTCACACCTCGCGGCAAGAAGCTTCCGAGCTAAAATAAAGTCGAAAACGGCCACGGCCATCAAGACGGTGCCCGACGAATTGTTTTGTTCAGGTATATGGCGGTATAGCCTGATCTTTGTCCAAGCTCGGGTCGTGCGAAAAGGCTGCATGATCGTAGCGCGTAGGCGTATGCCGCCCCGATGAAAAGTCTCTACCTCCATATCGGTCTGCCGAAGACCGGCAGCACCTACCTTCAGCAATGGCTGACGCTCAATCGAACAGTGCTTGCCGAGGCAAAAGTTTGGGTTCCGGCACAGCCGCTGCTCGCGCATCGAGTCGCCGCGGAGTTCATCGCCGATGAACGGCGCGCAGCGCGACAGGATGTCAAGCAGATCAAAACTGTCTCGTTTGGAGAGGCGCGCGATCAGATCGGCCTCGCGGTTGCCGATCCGCGTTTTGCTTCGGGGATTTTGTCGTCGGAATACTTTTGCGAATGCCCGCCGCGCGAAGTGACCGCGCTGCGCGAGGTGACAGGTGCTGCCGTCATCTACGTCGTGCTGTTTCTGCGGCGCCAGAATCGGCTGTTGGAGTCGGGCTATAACCAGGAAGTCAAGGCGATGGGGGCCACCCATGTCATCGGCCCGCCGCGCTACTCGCCAAGGGCCGACTGGCTTGTCCTCTACGAAAGCTGGGCAGCGGCGTTCGGCGAAAAGAACCTCCGATTCGTCAATTACGACGTCGTTGCCGCGCGCCGGGAATTGCTGCCGGCGTTTCTGAAGGCGGTCGATCTTCCCGCGGAATTGGCGGCAAATACGCGGACCGACATCGCCGACAGTCAAAACCAAAGCCTCCCAGCGAACCTGCTGGAATTCAAACGGCTGGCGAATGCCCTCGGTGATCTGGGGTTGGAGCAGTGGCTCTACCGCGCGATCGGTGCAGGGATGTCGGGCCCGACGTTTCGCTTGCCGCCAGAAATCGCCCGCCAACATCTCGCGCTATACGCCGAGAGCAACCGAAAGTTGGCGCGTCGGCTGGGGATGACCGACGGTGACGATCTTTTCCCCGCAGCGGATTTGGCTGACGTGGCGCCAGGACGGGGCGCCGATCTGACCGACCACTTGCCCATCGAGACTGTCGCACAGCTTCTCGCGCTGCATGTCCGCCAAGCGGCGGACCGCGAGGCCGAACTACAGCAACAGATCGAGCGCCTGGAAACGCGGCTGAGCGCGTTGGAGGCGCGGGCCGCCGACTGAACGCGACCGCTGGCTGTCAAACGGCGGCGAAATCGCGACGATACGCTTCACCTCCGTGGCAAAGCACGACAGACTGACTGCGTACGGCCTGGCCAGCGGAATTTGCGATGAAGATCAAATCGGTTGCGGCGCATTGGGCGCATATCCCGATCCCGCCGGAGCGCCAACACACCAGTGACTTCGGCAAGACGTTGTCATTCGACGGCACGATCGTGCGGATCGAGACCGAATGCGGCATCGTCGGCTGGGGCGAGGCCAAGGCGCAGGTCGGCGGGATGGCGCAAAACCAGGCGCTGACGACGCTGATCAACGAGGAATTCGGCCCGTTGCTGAAAGGCGAGGATCCGTGCGACATCACCCGGCTGTGGGAGACGCTGTACAGCGGCACGCGGGGGCACTACGCGCTGAGCCACGGCCGCGTGTTCCCGGTGCTGGGGCGGCGCGGCGTCACGATCTCGGCGATCAGCGGGGTCGATTGCGCGCTGTGGGACATTCTCGGCAAATCGCTCGGCGTGCCGGTTTGGCGGCTGCTTGGCGGCCGGCGTTCGGCAAAAATGCCGGCTTATGCGTCGGGCGGCTGGCAAGGTGCCGACAAGATCGGCGGCGAGCTGGTCGGTTATGTGAAGCGTGGCGGGTTCGGTGCGGTGAAGATGCGGGTCGGAATCATCGACGGCGATCCGCGCGCCTCGGCGCGGCGGGTGCACGCCGCTCGCGAAGCGCTGGGCCCGGAGATCGGGTTGATGTGCGATGCGCACGGCACTTTCTCGGTGGCCGAGGCGAAGCGGTTCTGCCGGCTGGTCGAGGAGGACAACATCGCCTGGTTCGAGGAGCCGGTCACCGCCGATGATAAAGCCGGCTGTGCCGAGGTGCGCCGCGCCACCGACATTCCGATCGCTGCCGGCGAGAGCGAATTCACGCGGCATGATTTCCGCGATTTGGCGGCGCTGGGCGCAGTCGATATCATGCAGCCCGACTTGGCGATCTGCGGCGGCATCACCGAGGCGATGCGCATCTCGGCGATCGCCAGCGCTTACAATCTGAAGCTGGCGCCGCATCTCTGGGCGGGCGCGCCGGCTTTTGCGGCGGGGCTTGCGGTGGCGGCGGCCTCGCCGGCCGGGTTCATCGTCGAATACTCGCTCGGGGCAAACCCGTTGCTGCACGATCTGGTCGAGGAAGAATTTCCGGTCAGCGACGGGATGATCGAGGTGCCCGAGCGGCCCGGCCTTGGCATCACCGTGCGGGAGGATTTCCTGCAGCAGCATGCGGTGGCCTCGTGAAGGCGCTGTTTCTTGGCGGGGTGGCCGCCGATACCTATGCCGGTATCAAGGACGAGCTGCCGGCGGGGCTCGACAATGTGGTCCTCAACGATCCGGTGGATCGCGCGTTGCTGCCCGAAGCGGTGGCGGGCGCCGATATCCTTGTCAGCAATCGCTGGCTTGCGGAATACCCGCCGCCGACATTCCGGTTGGTGCAGTCGGTCGCAACCGGGGTCGATCTTTTCGACATGGCGGCGCTGCCCAAGGGATGCGCGGTGTGCAATTCCTTCGGTCATGAGACCGCGATCGCCGAATATGCCGTGATGGCGATGCTGGCGCTGCACCACCGCTTCTTTCAGATTGCCGGCGAGTTTCGCGACCACGGCAGCTGGGCGACGAGCTGGGTGCAAAGCGGCACGCCGCATGGCGAGGTACGTGGCACGACGCTGGGGATCGTCGGCTATGGCCGGGTCGGGCGCGAGGTGGCCCGCCGCGCGGCGCCGTTCGGCTGCCGCGTCCTCGCCGCCAACCGCTCGCCGCGCGACGCCGACCCCGGTGTCGATCGGGTCTATCCCCTCGCCGCACTCGATGAGATGCTGCCGCTCTGCGATACCGTCGCGCTCTGCACCGCTCTCGGGCCGGAGACCACCGGGCTCATCGATGCCCGCCGGCTGAACTTGATGAAGCCGAGCGCCTTTCTCATTAACATCGCGCGCGGACCCGTCGTCGACGAGGATGCACTCTACGCGGCTCTGCAATCCGATCGTCTCGGTGGCGCGGCGATCGATGTGTGGTGGCAATATCCGAGCCCCAACGAGCCAAACCGGCGCGGCTCTCGGCATCCGTTTCACACGCTGCCCAACGTTATCGTGACGCCGCATAATTCCGGCTGGACGGCGGGCATGGTGCGCCGCCGCTGGGACGAGATCGCCGACAATATCGCCCGCTTTTGCCGCGGCGACCCCCTGATCAACCTCGTTACAACCGTTTGAGGCTTACCGATGAAAGTATCCTTTGTCGGCAATTTCGGCGCGCGGCCGGAAGTTGCCAACACCATCCTCGCTAAGGTTACCGAAAAGATCGAGCCGACCATCCTGTTCGATATCGGCGACACGCAGCGGCTGATCCCGGCACTCGCCGACGCGGAGATCGTCGTAAGCCATATCTGGAAAAGCGATTTCCCCGAGGCACCGAACCTCAAGTTCCTCCAATCGCCGGCGGCAGGGCTCGACCTGATCGATCTGCCATCGCTGCCGCACGGCGTCGATGTCTGCAATGTCGTCGGCCACGAACAGGCGATCGCCGAATACGTGCTGATGACGATGCTGGCGCTCAGCCACAAGCTAATCGACATCGCGATTGCCTTCCGTGACCGGAGTTCGTGGGCGGGCGGGGGTGCCGGCGGCGGGCCGTTGCACGGTGAACTGCTCGGAAAAACCATCGGCATTATCGGTTACGGCAAGATCGGTCGCGAGGTCGCCAAGCGCGCCGTCGCGTTCGGCTGCAAGGTCATCGCCGTCAATCGCAGCCCGATCAGCGATAAGGGCGAGGCCGCGGAGGTCTGCCCGCTCGGCGAACTGGATCATGTGCTGCCGCAATGCGACGTGGTCGTGATCACCGCCGGGTTGGGGCCGGAGACACGCGGGCTGATCGACGCACGCCGCTTTGGGCTGATGAAGCCAAGCGCGCTGCTGATCAATATCGGCCGCGCTCTCATTCTGGATGAGGAAGCGCTGTACAACGCATTGCGTGACAAAGTGATTGCTGGCGCGGCGATCGATGTTTGGTGGCGCTATCCCAACCCGGCCGAGCCGAACGCGCGGCCGTCGAATTTCGCCTTTCACGAACTGCCCAACATTTTGATGACGCCGCATTGTTCCAGCGCCACTGACGGCGCCCGGGATCGTCGGCTCGGCTCGATCGCCACTAATCTCGACCGCTATGTGCGCGGCGAGAAATTGGCGAATGTGGTGCTGACGACGTGAGGTGGCGCAATGGCCGATGATCTGGCGTTTCTGCCGGCGACCGAATTGCTGAAGCGCTATCGCGCGAAAACGCTCTCGCCGGTGGAGGCGGCGAAAGAGGGGCTGCAGCGGCTCGAAACCTATGAGGGCGCGCTCAACGCCTTTGTGCTTTACGACCCGGAGAGCGCGCTCGCCGCGGCGCGTGCCTCGGAGGCGCGCTGGCAAAAAGGTGAGCCGCAGGGGCTGCTCGACGGCGTGCCGCTGGCAATCAAGGACACGCAGCTGACCCGCGGCTGGCCGCGCCTGGTCGGCTCGAAGACGATCGATCCGGACCAGGCGTGGACCGAGGATGCCCCCTCGGTCGAGAGGCTGCGCGCCAATAACGCGATCTTTGTCGGCAAGACGACGACCCCCGAATTCGGCTGGAAACCGACCACTGACTCGCCGCTTTCGGGCGTTACCCGCAACCCGTGGGACGTCGAGCGATCGCCCGGCGGCAGCAGCGGCGGCAGCGCCGCGGCGTTGGCGGCGGGGATTTGTCCGCTGGCGATCGGCACCGACGCGGGTGGCTCGATCCGCATTCCGGCGTCGTTCAGCGGCGTCTTCGGGCTGAAGCCGACATTTGGCCGCGTGGCAGTTTACCCGCCCTCGGCCTTTGGTGACGTATCGCATGTCGGGCCGATGTCGCGAACCGTCACCGATGCGGCACTGATGCTCGACGCGATGAAGGGGGCGGATTCGCGCGACTGGTACAGCTTTCCCGACGATGGGGTGTCGTATCACCAGCGCGTCGGGGAAGGATCGATCAAGGGTAAGCGCTTGGCGTTGTCGCCTTCCCTCGGATATGCCGAGCCGACCCCTGCCGTGCGGCGCGCGGTCGAGGCGGCGGCCAAGGTGTTCGCCGATCTGGGCGCGATCGTCGAGGAAGCCGACCCTTTTTCCGAGTCGCCGTTGCCGATATTCCAGACCTTGGCGCTCGCCGGGTTTTGGGCGCTCATTCGGGCGATGCCGCCGGAGAAGGTCGCGGTGATGGACCCCGGGCTCGTCGCGACATGCCGCGCCGGCGAAGCGGTGACGCAAGAGGAGTTGGTGCAGGCGCTCGCCCGGCGCGCCGTGCTCGGCGCGGAGCTGCGGCAATTCTTCGATGGCTATGACATCCTGCTGTCGCCGACCATGCCGATTACCGCCGCGTATGCCGAGCCGCGCGGAGACGGGCAGCCTGACCCGGCCAATTACCGTGAATGGCTCACCTATACCTGGGCGTTCAACCTGACGCGCAATCCGTCGGCCTCGATCCCGTGCGGGTTTGCCGACGGACTGCCGATCGGGTTGATGGTCACCGGACCGCTTTACGACGATCTCGGCGTGTTGCAGGCCTGCCATGCCTACGAACAGGCCTCGGGGGCGGATTGGCCGAGTGACGCGCTGACCATCGCGCTCGCCAAGATCGCGCGCCCCGGCGACAGCTCGGTTGCGGGCAAGATCAAGCCTGTGCACGCTGCATCCTAGGCTTTGGTTCTCGCGTGCACGGCGCTGAATTTATGACCCAGAACGAGCGGCAATGAGGTCCGCGATCCGTCTATTTATGGCGCTGATCGGCGCGCTGATATGCGGCGCACCGGCCATGGCTGCGGCGCCGGTCGCGGCAATCGCCGGTCCCTGGGTCGAGCTTGGTGCGGACGGCAATTTGAGCCTGCGGGTTGTCGTGGCGTCGGGAGTCGCCGCCTGCCCTGAAATTATTGCCGACGGCCGCACGATCGAGGCACGGCAGCGCGGCGCCGCGGACGGTAATTTCCCAATTACGGTCTGCGCCGCCACCGTCCCGCCCGCAACAAAGAAGCTGTCGGTCGGCGGGACGCCCGTGCCGACGCTGCCGGCGATCATTAACCGCGTTGTCGTGATTGGCGACACCGGGTGTCGAATCAAGGGGCACGCGGTGCAAAACTGCAACGACACCCACCAATGGCCATTTCCGGTCATCGCCAAGGAAGCGGCGGGCCGCAGCCCCGATCTGGTGATCCATGTCGGCGACTATTATTACCGTGAAGCACCTTGTCCGGCCGGAAATAGCGGCTGCTCGGGCAGTCCGCACGGCGACAACTGGAACGCGTGGCGGGCGGATTTCTTCGCGCCGGCGGCGCCGCTTCTCGCGGCGGCGCCGTGGGTCATGGTGCGCGGCAATCACGAACTCTGCCGGCGCGGCGGCAAGGGCTGGATACGGCTTCTCGACCCGCGTCCGGAATTCACCGCCTGTGCGGATACCTCGCCGCCCTATCGATTGCATCTCGGCGGGCTGGATCTGCTGGTCTTTGACGACGCCGATGCAGACGACTTCAAGACAGAGCCGGCGAAGGTCGCGGCATATGCCAAGCAGCTTGGTTTGCTGCTGAACAACGTGCCGCTCTATTCATGGCTGCTCATGCACAAGCCAATCTGGGCGCTGGCGCAAGGCAAGCTCGGCGGCGCCAATCTGAACCAGACCATGGAAGCCGCGATCAAAGGACAGGTGCCGCCCGGTCTCAACATGGTCGTGTCGGGCCACCTGCATGATTTCACCAGCTATTCGTTTGGTGCGGCACGACCGTCTCAGCTTATCGTTGGCGATGGCGGCGACACGATGCTCGAACTGGCCAAAATTCCGCTTGCCGGCGCCGACATCGACGGGATGAAGACAACCAAGGGGTTCGCCCTCGAGCGTTTCGGCTATTTTGTCATGGAGCGGGACGGCGGCGGCTGGAACGGCACGCTCTATGCGCCGGACGACGCAACCGTGCTGGCGCAATGCACGATCGCCGGGCGCGATCTCGACTGCCATTAGGGGACAGCAGGGGATAGTGATGGCGATCATCAGCGAAGAAACAAAGGCATTTGTCGCCAGGGTGAGCGGGGAGGCGCGGCGTGTGGAAAGCCCTTGCGGCGGCGGATCTTTGGTGTGGCGCGTTTGGGGCAGCGGCCCGCCGCTGGTGCTGCTGCACGGCGGCTACGGCTCGTGGACGCATTGGATTCGCAACATCCCGGTGCTGTCGCGGCGTTTTACGGTGATCGCGCCGGACTTGCCGGGGCTGGGCGATTCGGCGACCCCACCGGAACCGTGGACCGCAGACGGGCTGGCGGCGATCGTCGTTGCCGGGCTCGAAGTGGTGTTGCCTGGCGGCGAACGACCGCATCTGGCGGGGTTTTCATTTGGCGGCGTGATTGGCGGGGTGGTCGCGGCGCAACTTGGCGACCGGCTGAAGGCGTTTACCGTGGTCGGGTCGAACGGGTTGGGCCTTGAGCGTTCGCCGACGCCGCTGGAACGCGTCGCGGCCGATGCCGACGAAGAGCAGGAATTCGCCACGCATCGCTACAATCTGAACCAGCTGATGATTCATGATCCGGCCAAGATCGACGAGCTGGCGCTGTGGCTGCAAAAAACCAACCATACGCGTGCGCGCATGCGCAGCCGTCGGTTCTCGCGCTCGGGTGCGCTGGTCGAGGCTTTGCCGAAAATCACCGCGCGGCTTGACGGCATCTGGGGGGAGCGCGACGCTACTGCCTACCCGCATGTCGAGGAACGCCGGCGCATCCTGCAAGACGTCCAGCCCGCCGCGCGCTTCACAATTGTGCCCGGCGCGGGGCATTGGGTTCAGTTCGAGGCGGCGGATGCGTTCAATCACATCATCACCGAATACGCGACGACCTAAACCTCGACTGTGATCTTGCTGCCGATCTCCAAGCCCAGCGCCCCGGCGGCGCGAGCGCCGTTGGCAGCGATCTCCACCAGCCCATTTGAATTGACGTACCAAAAGGCCGCGCCAGCGGGCACCGCGGAAAATGTCTTCGCGAAAGCCAAGGAATGACCACCCGTAACCAATCGGGCCGCGGAAGGTACGATGATGCCGCGCAACCCGGTCATGGCGTTGCCGTAATGGTCGATATAAACGATCTCGGCGAGGTCGTCCGGCCAACCGCGGTTGGCTGATAGGTCTGCCGCCGGCTTTGCCAACGATTCGATTGGGTCACCGTTCGCGAGCCGCGCCGCGACCGGCGCGAACAGATCGCGGCCATGAAAACTGGGTGTCAGCAGTCCGGGTCGCCCAGTGATCTCCCACAGCCGAGAGAGGACAGCACGCCGCATCACGATGTCGAAGAGGCCGTTGTCGGGGCCGACGTAAAGCCGTCCGTCGGCTTCGGCGACGACGGCGCGGCGCTCGCTGCCGACACCCGGATCGACGACGCAGAGCAATACGGTGCCGGCGGGGAACCAAGCGGCATAAGCGGCAAGCAGATAGGCCGCCGGTTTTGGCAGCGCGGTCGGCGCGTCGGCAAACAACGAAACGACCGGAACGCCCGGCGCGTGTTGCTGGAGCACCGCCATGACTTGGCCGGTATACGGACCAGCGAGCCCGAAATCGGTAAACAGAGCGATCATCCTGAAACTATGATGCCGCTGTCAGCACTGGCGCAAGTCGTTGAAGGAACAAAGTGTTCGCGATATTGGAACATTCTCGGTCGAAGTCCAAATCACGACAGCCGATTCGCCGATGCTGGTTTAGCACGCCATAGCTTTGTAGAACCGCGACGTTCGATCGAATAAGTGTGTGGCTACTTCAGGTCGCAATTGATCTGATGTTGTTTCGGGTTCTTGCAAATATTGGCATCTTGAGTATCGTCGTGACGTTGCTTGGGGTTTGGGGGACACATGAGAAGGTTTGTTGCTGCGGCAGTCGTCGCCGCAATGACGCTGCCGAGCGTCGCGTTCGGGGCGTCCAACGCGTGCTATTCGTCAGCGGCGCTCGAAGCCGAGCAAGGCATACGGTTTCTCATCGATCTGATGGTCGCGAGCACGGCCTGTCGTGACCAGACTTATGGTCTTTTCCAGCAGCGCAACAAAGCGACGGTTCTCGCCTACCAAAAGGCGATGATCGTGCATCTGCACGGCCATGCCGCCTATGACCGTTGGGATACGGCCCTTGCCAATGACGCCGCGCTGAAGCAGGCGGGTAAGACTGCGCCGCAGGCCTGTCAGGAATCCGCCGACCTTTTGAAGAAGGCCGCGGTGATGGACGACAAGGCGTTTCGCGCCTATGCGGTAAGCTTGGCGGATGCGGCGGCCGCGGGCGGACGCTACAAAAAATGCGGCCGCTGAGTCGCTGACCGCGCGAGGTAGATCGCGCCGAGAAGGCCGACCGCTGACAGGACTGCCATCGCCAGGAACGCGCCCCTGCCGTATGCAGCGTAGAGTGCGCCGGCACCAAGCATGACAAGACCGCTGCCGATGCCGGACGAAGCACCCGAGTACAGCGCTTGGGCGCTTGGGCGCTTGCAGCGGCGCCCGGCGGCACGGTGCGTGATAGGTGGTTCATCGCGCCAAGATGCGTCGCCCCAAAAGTCAGCGCGTGCAGAAGCTGCAATACGACTGCGGCAAAAAAGCCGGGGACAATGCCCATCAAGCCCCAGCGAACGATTCCTGCGCCGCCGCCAAGGATCATGAGCCCGAGGGGACCGAACCGCATCAGCAGGCGACTGCCTTGCCAGAAAAGCACGATCTCGGCGACCACCCCCTCCGCCCATAGCACGCCAATCACCCCGTCGGAAAAGCCGAGCGAGCGCCAATAGAGGGTGCCAAACCCGTAATAGACCTGATGGCTTGCCTGTAGCGTGGCAGCGACCGCAACAAACTGCCAGAAGCGCTTATCGCCGGCCAATGTGCGGAGATCCGAGCCCCGGAAGCGCTTTGTCGTCTCTGACAGTGCTGTGGGCATCGCGACGCAAGCTGCCAGCAAAATGGCCGAGGCAATCAGCACCAGGGCAAGGATCGCATTGCCGCCCGCGCCGACGAATGCGCTATGCGACAGCACGACACCGCTGATCACCGCTGCGAGGATAAAGCTGACCGATCCCCAAACGCGAATTCGCCCGTAATCGATGCCATCGCGCCGCACGGCGGCGAGGGTGATGCTGTCGCCAAGCGGCATTAGCGCCGTCTGCGCCGCCGCCGCGACGAGTGTGAGGCCGAGCAGCAGCGAGAACGCGTAGGCATGCCACAGGCTCGCATATCCGACGATCGTGACGAAACACAGGCCGATCATCATCCCGTGGCGGAAAGCGAAGCGATCGGCCAAGGCACCAAGCGCCGGTGTCGCCACGACGCCAGCCCAGATCGTGGCGGCGAGTACGGCGGCGACCTCGCGTGCGTCGAGCCCACGGCCAGCGAGCCAGACAGGCCAGAACGGCGCCTTTATCCCGACGATCAAAAAGCTTGCCGCGTAATAGGTACTCAGCCGGAACGAAATATGGAATTGCTGTGGCGGGCGCGGCATTCGACTCGACGGCGTAGAGTGAGGCGGCTATGCCCGCCGTTGTGCTGCCGACCCTAAACCAGATCACCGCCCTCGTATCGGTGGTTTTGATTGACCTCGTCCTCGCGGGCGACAACGCGATCGTCGTTGGCATGGCCGCGGCAAGCCTGCCACCTGCCGATAGGCGGCGCGCCATCATGATGGGGATCGGCGCCGCGACGATCCTGCGCATCCTCTTCGCCGCCGTCGCGCTGCAACTGCTGGAGATTATCGGCCTGGCCTTGGCCGGCGGCGTGCTGTTGCTGTGGGTCGCCTGGAAGCTGTTTCGTGAACTGCGGCAGGCACAAGCGGTGCGGCACGCCGAAACGGCCGACCCAGCGTCGGCTTCGATGCCGAGGAAGACCGTACGTCAGGCGGTGGTCAACATCGTCATGGCCGACATCTCGATGTCGCTCGACAATGTCTTGGCGGTCGCCGGCGTGGCGCGCACCCAGGCCGAGCCCGGGGTACTGTTTCTTGGACTGATCTTGTCGGTAGCGCTGATGGGAGTGGCATCGAGCCTCGTCGCCCGCTTGCTGGGGCGGTATTTCTGGCTGTCCTGGCTCGGCCTCGCGATTATCGCGGCGGTGGCGTTGCGGATGATCTGGGCTGGCGGCGGCGAAGTGCTCGGCCAAGTCGGCAGGCTCGGTTAGAGGCGAAGCCGCCAGAACTCGCCGAGTAGCTTCGGGCCGAACTCGTCATCTGTTTCTGTTTCGGTGATCGTAAAACCAACTGACGCGTAGATGTGCCGTGCCGCGGTGAGAATATCGTGAGTCCACAGGACGATCTCGCGATAGCCCACTTGCCGCGCGAAACGGACACATTCCTCGACCAGCGCCCGCCCGACGCCACAACCGCGCGCTTTCGGTTCGACAATCAGCATGCGCAGCTTGCCAACATCGTCGTTCTCCTTGACCAGCATGACCGAACCCACGGGCGTACCGTCCTGCTCGGCGATCCAGCAATGCTCGCGTGACGCGTCGTATTCGCGGAGAAATTTGGCGACGACCTCGGCGACATAGGCCTCCATCTTGTGATTGAGGCCGTATTCTTCGGCATAGAGCGCCCCGTGGCGAGAGACGATCCAGCCGAGATCGCCAGGCCGATGCGACCGAAGGATAACCGCGCCGCGCTGTTCGGCTGTCTCGCCGAGCAATGTCGCGATCGACCGCATCGCGCCCACCAGCCGTTCCTGGTCGGTTTCGGCAAGCGGCCTTAGCAGATTCCCGACTGCGACTTGCGACGCCCGATCCAATGGTTCAAACGCCTCACAGCCGTCCGAGGTCAATGAGATCAGCGTCTGCCGGCCGTCCTGCGGCGATGGGCTGCGCGTGATCAGCCCCTGCCGCTCGAAATCCCGCAGAATGCGCGACAGATAGCCGGCATCGAGGTCGAGTTCACGACCAAGCCAGGTCGCGGTCGCGCCATCGTGCTGCGCCAGCGCGTGCAGCACTCGTGCCTCGGTCAGCGAAAACGGGGTGTTGAGAAACCCATCCGACAGCACGCCGAGCTTCTGCGTGTAAAAGCGATTGAAGCGGCGAACCGCGGCGATCCGGCGATCAAGGGGCGATACGTCCATGCCGAGCCTCCCATCAAGATGGGAGACTTATTCAAACGTTTATTTGACTGAGTCAAGTTTTTGGTTCGAGTACCATCTGGGTCTGGGTGACGATAGCGACAAGCCGGCCCTCCGCTGTGGAGACGCGTGTCGTCCACACTTGTGTGCGACGGCCGCGATGGACCGGTGTCGCCTCGCCGACCAGGCGGCTGCCGCGCGGCGCCCCGGCGATGAAGTTTGTCTTGCTTTCGAGCGTTGTCGTGCCGGCCCCCTCCGGCAGGTTGAGGATCGTGCCTGCCGCGCCGAGTGTGTCGGCAAACGCCATGATCGCGCCGCCATGCATTACCGCCGGGTTGGTGCACAACTCGTCGCGGACGACAAGTTCGGCGACGACGTGTTCCTTGTCGGCTGCGATAAAGGCGATGCCCAAGAGTTCGGCGAAGGGCAGTTTCAGTGTTTTGAGGCGATCGAGCGGCGACAAAGCCGTCACCTTCCATACCCCGGCGGGCGGCGCGTGCGCCAGTCGGTCATCTGCTGGTAGGTCCGGCCTATGTGCAACGCGATTGCCTCGTCATAGGGTCGGCAGACGATCTCAGCGAAAGCGGCAGATCGTCGGCGATGAAGCCGCTCGGTACGGCCAGTCCGCTCATCTCCGCGGATTTAAGACGCGCCCCTAGCTTGATTTGCCTTGCGCTCGCTTTTCCGCTTTCTGCTCTATTATCCATAGCAAGCGCGGCTACTTTCAACAGTGGGTTGCAAGGGTTGTTTGAATCGCGTGCCGGATATTGCATTTGAGATCGGCGGCCCTCTTGTTTAGCCGTTAAAATTCTTGCTTTGCCGCCGACAATGGAACGGCATTTCCCTCTGTGTCGAGCCAGAATCGGAAATGGAATTAGCCTTCGGAGGAAACGATGAGCGAACAGCAACGGGTGGCGCTGGTGACCGGTGCAGCGGGCGGCATCGGCCGGGCGTTGGTGCACGGGCTGTTGGGCCAAGGATTAGCGGTCGCGGCAGTCGACCGCACCGCCGAAGGGCTAGCCGAACTCATGAAAGAGGCCGAGGAGCGTCAGCGCGGCGCCCATCTGCTGACGATCGAGGCCGATCTGGCGCAAGACGAGGCGATCGCGGAGATCGTCGCCAAGGCGTGCGCGCGGTTTGGCACGATCGACATCCTGGTCAACAATGCCGGGGTCGGACAGGCGACGATCCGCAGCGACAACCGCCAGAACCCGATCAAGTTCTGGGAGGTGACGCCGGAACAGTGGAAGCTCTTTGTCGCAGTCCACAACAATGCCCCGATGGCGCTGTCGCGGGCACTGGTGCACGACATGATTCGGCAGGGTTGGGGCCGCATCGTCAATGTCACGACCAGCCTTGGAACGATGATCCGAGACGGCTCGCCGAGTTATGGGCCGTCGAAGGCCGCGCTTGAGGCGTTTTCGGCGATTATGGCGAAGGATCTCGCCGGCACTGGTGTCACGGTCAATGTGCTGGTGCCGGGCGGCATGACCAATACGGGGATGATCCCGATGGAAGCAGGCTATACCCGTGACGACATGATCCAGCCGGCTGTCATGGTGGCGCCGCTCAGCTGGCTGGTCTCGGACGCCGCTGCCGCGGTCACCGGGCGACGCTTTCTCGGCGTGCATTGGGACCCCGCGCTGCCGCCCGAGGAAGCGGCGGCGAAAAGCGGGGCTCCGGTCGCCTGGACCGATATCGCGACGATGCCGATCGAGCCCGCGCGGCAAAGCTAACCCGCCGCGGCGTGCGCGGCGTTCTCGCGTCGGCGGGCGGCGGCGACACGGTCGATTTCCGCTTTTGCATCCGGGTATCGACGCAGAAAACCCCGTAGTTCCGCGGCGCTCAACACCAGCACCCGGCAGTAGCCAAGGGTGATCACGTCGGCTGCTCGGCGCTGTTCGCCGAGCAGTGCCATCTCGCCAACAAACGTGCCGCTGCCGAGGCGTACCCGCCGGTCGGGCAGCACAACCTCCACGGCGCCCGACGAGACAAGAAACATTTCATGGCCGCGATCGCCCTTGCGGATAATGAGCTCCTCCGGCACCAGCAGGCGCGGCCGAAAGCGGCGTGCGAGATCCTTGATCTCTTCCGGGTTCAGCCGGCGGAACATCTCGAAATTGGCGATCAGCGTCTCGATGTCGAGGCCGAGATCGAGCGGCGGAAGATCACCGGCATGTTGCCGTCCGGCGGCATGCTCGCGGTCGAGATCGTCAAACAACTCGCGGCCGATCAGCCCTTCCTCATAGAGGTCCTGATACCGCGAAATCAGCAGGCGCAGCCCCGATTGTTGAAGGAACCGGCGCTCCAGCGACTCTGCATGCTCCGGATATTGGAGCCGCAGCGCATCGAGCGCGCTCGCCGTGGCGGCAGCGCGCTCTGCGAGGATTGCGATGAGCCGGTCGGCAACCGCTTCGCCCAGCATGACCCGCAGCCGCCGGCCGGCGAAACGGATGACGCTCGCCAGCACCAACCGGCGCACCAGGAGCATCTCGAAGCGGATCGAAATTTCGCGCTGCAAGGGTCCGTGAATGTCGAGGCGACGGTGCAGGAAATTGGCGACGCGAAAAGTGAAGGGAAAGCCGAGCGCCGCGCGGGCGGCCTGCTCGTAACCCCCCTGCCCCTCGGCCTTGGCGGCGTCGAGGATCGTGTTTGTGTTGCGCAACAGCCGCTCGATCGCCGGGCCGGAAACCGTGTTTTGCGTATGATGGCTATGGATGAAATGCCGTTCTTGGTTGGTAAGTGCGACAAGGCCAATGGTGATGCGATCGCCATCCGAAATCGCCGCCTCCAGCCGCGCCTCGTCGGCGGTTAGGCCGTCGATCGCCTCCTGAAAGCGGCCGGTCGCGGCCTCGGTCGCGGTCGGGCGGATCGAATATTCGTTGGCGGTCTCACGCACCGCATCGCGCACTTCGGTCAGCGATAAGACCCTGACCTTGTCACGCAGCGCCTCATCGAGCGACGACAACCGGTTAAGCTGCAGAAGGTTCATCAGCGGCCGCAAGGTCAACCCATTGACGAGCAGCGTGAACAGCACGAAGCCGGTCGCCAACACCGCGATCAAATCGCGCATCTCCGGGGCGATGCTGTTGTTCTCGGTCACCGCCAGCGCCAGCGCCAGCGTGACGGCGCCGCGCAGGCCACCCCAGGTGATCGCGAAGTTATAAGCCGCGCTGACCTTCTGACTGAGCCCCAGCGCGGAAAGCAGCGGAAACAGGCCAAACAGCACCGCGGCACGGGACAACAGTGCGGCGGCGATCGCGATCAACAACAGCCACAAATCGGTAAAGTGGAGGCCGACGAGCAGCCGCGGCACATCCGCGGAAGCGGTGATGAAGATCAGCGAACTGGCCCAGAAACCCATCTGCTGCCAGACCTGTTCGAGATACTCCCAATTGTCCGGCGTCATTCGAACGCGAGCCACAGCGCCCGCGGTCAGCCCGGCGCTGGCCACCGCGACAACCCCCGAGACCTCGACCTCCTCACCGAGCAGATAGACGATGTAGGGCAGCGCCACTGCCAGCGTTACTTCGGCCATGCGCGAGCCGCCGAGATGCGGCAACAACATCCCGTAGACGCGCCCGCCGATCGCGCCCAATAGGATGCCGCCAAGAAACGACAGAATGAAATGCTCGGCACCGGTTAGGATATCGGCCTCGCGATGCCCCGCCAGCATGCCGGTCAGCACGGTGAACAGCACGATGGCCGCCGCGTCGTTGAGCAGGCTTTCACCTTCGAGCAGGCGGGTCAGCCGCGGCGGCGCGCCCACTTCGTGCAGGATTGCCACCACCGCCGCCGGATCGGTCGTCGCGACGATCGACCCGAGCAGCAGTGCGACGATCAACGGCACCCCAGCCAGCGAAAGACTGAAGCCGATCGCCATCGCTGCGGCGAATACCGCCACGATCGCCAGCACCAGAATCGGCCCGGCGTCTTCGGCAATCTCGCGCAGGTCGATCGTCAGCGCGGCGTGAAACAGCAGCACCGGCAGGAACACGACGAGGAAGATCTCGGCGCCGAACGGTAGGTTGACGATCGGCCCGACAATAGCGTCGAAGTAGTGGATCGACGGCGAGTAGAACAGGAAGCTCGATATGCCGCCGACCGCGACGCCCACCATGGCCAGCAGTACGGCGTAAGGCAGCCGCAGCCGCTCTGCCGCCGGCTGAACTAGGCTTACGAGCGCCAAAAAACCGGCGATGACGAGGGTCGTGGTCGCGACGCTGGGCAACGTGCTGAACTCTCAGATGCCAAGGCCAAGGCGGCGGCAGGATACAGGCTTTTCGCCGTCGGGGTATTCCGTACTCGCAGAATGCAGCGGAATGATCTGTCGCCGCGGTTGTTGAACGGCTAGCCGCGCCCCTCAACCATTTGGGCGCGCGAAGGAGGCACATGGTCAAATACGCAATTCCCGCCGCGGTGGCGCTTGCCTTGGGGGCGCCCATCGCCGCTCAGGCGCAGATGGCGCAGCCGGCTCCGTTGGTCCAGCCCAGCCCCAACATGGTGAACACCAGTGCGACCGTGTCGGGCGCGGTGCAGCCCGACGCGCAAAGCTACACCGAGACCGAAACCCGATCGACCTACAGCTATGCAGAGCCGGAGTTTGGTGCGCCGCAGCCGATGCCGGGCTTTTACGCGCAGCCGGTCACCCCGCGTACGACCTGGATCCCCGGCCACTACAACTGGGATCCCAATTCCTCGAACTATGTCTGGACCGGTGGCCATTACGTCGAGGCGCCGACGGCGACCGCGCAATGGGTTCCCGGGCATTGGGTCCAGACGCCGACATCCTGGATCTGGATCGAGGGCAACTGGCGCTAAACGGTCGACGCGGGCGTCGCTTGGTTAACGCGGTGAGAGACTAAACCGCGGGACGGCTGCGCACCTCGTCGGCGACCTTGCGGCTGAGATGCTGGCCGTCGCTATGGGCGCCGGTCAGCTTGCCACCCTCGGCGACGACCTTGCCGCGCAGCAGCGTCATCGACGGCCAGCAGGCGAGGTCGCGCCCTTCCCACGGTGAGTAGTCAGCTTCATGCATGTCGGCCGCCTTGACCTCATGCCGTTTACGCGCATCGAGCAGCACAATATCGGCATCCGAGCCGACCGCGAGCGCGCCTTTGCGCGGGTAGAGTCCGAGGATTTTCGCCGCGTTGGTCGAGACCAAGTTGACGAATTGGGTGAGGTCATAGCCCCGTTTCTCGACTGTCTCGGTGTAGATCAGCGACACGCGCGGCTCGACCCCCGCATTGCCGCCGGTCGTGTCGTCGATCTTGTCGCCTTGCAGCTTGAACTTCAGCGGGCAGCAGATTTCGTCGGTGGCGACGGTCTGGATCGCACCGTGATTGGTGCCGGCCCATAACGCCGCGTGGTCCTCGGCAAATTTGAGTGATGGGTAGGTGTGGTAGATCTGGCCGTTCGGCCGCTTGTAGTCCTCCGCCGTGTACATCAGGTACTGGTGCAAGGTTTCGCCGTAGATCGGCGTGCCTTGCGCGCGTGCCGCGGCGATCGCCCGCACCCCGGTCGCCGCCGAGGTGTGCAGCATATAGAGCGCGCAGCCGGGAATATTGGCGGCGAGCCGGATCACCCGGTTGAAAGCGAGGTCTTCGCTGAGCGTGGTGTGGACCTCGGCCATGTTGTGAAAGCTGGTGCGGCCTTCGCGCGTCAGTTTCTCGTACATGTGCATGACGAGATCGTTGTCCTCGGCGTGGATAGCGGCGACCCCGCCCGATTTCGCCAACGCGGTTAGCACCTCCATGACGCTGCCGAACGGCACCATGCGGCCCTTGCGGCTGGGCGTGATGTCGGTGGTGAACATCTTCACCGTCGCGTGGCCGGCTTGCACCGCCTCGACGATCTGATCGGGGATCGACCAGTCCTGCTTGCCTTGCACCATGACGTGAAAGCCGTAATCGCAATAGCAGTCGCCGGCCCATTCCTTCTGCCGCCGCTCGATCGCCTGTTGCACGGTGTTGTCGCCATCGACCAGCGCGAAATCAAGGATCGTGGTGGTACCGCCAAACAGCGCTGCCTGGCTGACCCGGTCGGGACCGTCGGTGAGATTGTGCTGGGTCTGGCCAGGGGTCGGCATCGGCCAGCGGCAATGCACATGCGGGTCGATGCCACCGGGGATGACGATCTGCCCGCCGGCATCGACGGTGCGCTTGGCGCCGAGTGCCGCGAGGCTACCCGGTGCGCCGATTGCGGCGATCTTCTCGCCCTCAATGCCGATATCCGCCGCGATCGCGCCGGACGGCAGCACGGCGGTGCCGCCGGTGATGACGATGTCGAGCATGGGTTCCTCCCTTTAGACGTGCGCGTGTTGGTGAGCCTGGTGCGTGCCGATCACGGTCGGCGCGGCGAAGGCGAAGTGCGCGAGGACATCCGCGCGCGGTATATCGTGGACGACAAAGACGAGGCGGCTGCGATGATCGTCGTCGGGCCAATTGTCGAGCCATTCCGGTGCAAACATCGTGTGCTGCGCCGCCTGAACGAGGGCCGGCTGGGCATCGCGGTCGGCGAAGGCGACGATGCCTTTGACGCGTAACAAATCGGCGCCATACGTGCCCGCGAGAATGCCCAGCGCGCGTGCGAAATCGAGCCGGTGAATGTCGCCTTTCAGAATCATCGTAAAGGTATCGATGCCGTGCGTGTGGACGGCTACGTTCGCCACTTCGTCATTCCCGCGAAAGCGGGAACCCAGGGCCGACGCTCTGTCACTCGCTCCAGGGCCCTCGCCTGCGCGGGGGTGACGAAAGAGGATGGCGCCCGGGTCGTCGATCTCCTGGCCCAACAGACGCTGCGCATTGGGGTTGAGCGCGGTCAGCGCGGTGTCCAGTTCATCGGAAACCGGCGCGACGTCGGTCTTCGAAATCACCAGCGCGTCGGCTATCGCCGCCTGGCGTGCCGCTTCGGCGAAACGGCCGAGCGTCTCGGCGCCCGTCTGCGCATCAACCACGGTGACGACGCGTCCGAGCGACAGCCGCAGATCGAGCATCGGGTCGGCGCCGAGCGTGTATAGGATCGGCGCCGGGTCAGCGAGCCCGCTGGTTTCGATGACGACGCGGCGGAACGGGCGCAGCGAGCCGTCGTCGCGCCGGTCGATGAGGTCGCGCAGCGTGCGCGCCACATCCTCGCGCACCGCGCAGCACAGGCAGCCGCCCGGCAGCTCCAGCACCGCGCCTTCGACAAAATCGACGAGGTAGTGATCGATCGCCACCGCGCCGACCTCGTTGACGATGACCGCGGTGTCGGTAAAGCGAGGGTCGGCGAGCGCGCGGCGCAAGAGGGTCGTCTTGCCGCTGCCGAGAAACCCGGTCAGCACGGTCGTCGGCAGGATATCACGAAGGACCTCATCCACGGCCCGCATCGTTCCACGATGACGATGTGACAGCAAGCCGCAGCCGGTTGACGGCCCACGCGGCGGGTTGCTTTATCGCAATCTCATCCGCATCATACCACCCATAACCAAGGCGCATGCAGCGCCGGATAGGGAGGAATCCGTACCTTATGGCTGCGGCTGCGCTTGGTTCGGTTGATAAGCTCAACGATTTTCACCTCGTGGTCGCCGGCGCCTCAAAGCGCTTTGGCGGGGTGCGCGCGGTCGAGGATGTGTCGATCGCGGTGAAGCGCGGGCAGATCGCCTCGATCATCGGCCCGAACGGCGCCGGCAAAACCTCAATGCTCAACATGATCAGCGGGTTCTACAAACCCGATACCGGCTCGATCACTTTTGATGGGCGCGATATTACCAGCGCGCGCCCGGCCGAAATTGCCTCGCTCGGCATAGCGCGCACATTTCAGAACATCGCGCTGTTTGCCGGCATGACCGTGCTCGACAACATCATGCTCGGGCGTCATGTCCACATGCGTTCGGGCGTGTTGTCTTCGCTGATATACTGGGGTTTGGCGCAGCGCGAGGAAGTGGCGCACCGCGCGCGCTGCGAGGAGCTGATCGAGTTTTTGGAACTTGAAGACCTGCGCAAGCAGCAGGTAAGCGGGCTGGCCTACGGCCTTCGCAAGCGCGTCGAGCTGGGTCGGGCCCTTGCGCTTGATCCCAAGCTGTTGCTGCTCGACGAGCCGATGGGCGGGATGAACCAGGAAGAAAAGGAGGACATGGCGCGCTTCATCCTCGACGTGAACCAGCATTGGGGCACGACGATTATCCTCATCGAGCATGACATGACCGTCGTCATGGACATTTCGCAGCAGGTCAACGTGTTCGACCGAGGCCGCAAGATCGCCGAGGGCACGCCCGCCGAGGTGCAGGCCAACCCGGCGGTCATCGACGCCTATCTCGGCGCCGGAAGCCATGGGGGTCAGCAAGCGGCATGACAATCGACGCGACGCTGCCGCAGGTGTTGCGGCGCAATGCCCAGACGCGCGCCGGCAAGCCGGCGATGCGCGAAAAAGACCGCGGTATCTGGCAACTCTATAGCTGGCAGCGTTATTGGGACGAAACGCGCGACTTTGCGCTGGGGCTGGCCGCCGCCGGGTTTAGCGCCGGCGACAAGCTCGCCGTCATCGGCGAGAACCGGCCACGGCTCTATTTCGCCCAGCTGGCGGCGATGAGCCTCGGCGGGGTCGCAGTGCCGGCCTATCAGGACGCGATCGCCACTGAACTTGCCTATATCCTCGACCACGCCGAGGTCTCGGTTATCGTCGCCGAGGACCAGGAGCAGGTTGACAAAGCGCTGTCGCTCCGCGATCGCCTGCCGCATCTCAAGCTCATCGTCTACGACGACCCGCGCGGTCTCGGCGACTACGACGAACCCTTGCTCAAATCCTTCGAGGCGGTTTCCGAGTCCGGTCGGGTCTTTGGCCGCGACCATCCCGGCTATGTCGAGGCGACCGTCGAGGCCGGTAAGCCGACTGATCTGTGCCTCTTCTCCTATACTTCGGGCACCACCTCGCGGCCGAAGGGCGTGATGCTGTCGCACGCCAACCTGCTGAGCGCGGCAGACGCGCTGGCCAAGGCCGACGACGTCCGCGCCAGCGACGATCACATCGCCTATCTGCCGATGGCGTGGATCGGCAATTCCTTGCTGTCGATGGCGCTGCATATCTGGGTCGGCTTTACCAGCAACTATCCCGAAAAGCCCGAGACGCTGCTGCGCGATATGCGCGAATTGGGGCCGACGATTGCCCTCGCGCCGCCCCGCTTCTGGGAGAATACGCTGACCGCGGTGCTGGTGCGCGCCGCCGATGCAACCCCGATGAAGCGGCGGCTGTTCAATTATTTCCGCCGCGTCGCCGAACGGGCCGAGACACGACGCAGCGCAGGCGAGCCGGTGCCGCTCGGCCTGCGGCTTGGCGCCGCCATCGGCGAGATGCTGATCTACGGCCCGCTGCGGGACCAACTCGGACTGCGTCGCGCGCGCTGGGTCTACACCGGCGGCGCGCCGCTCGGCGCCGACACGTTCCGCTTTTTCCGCGCGATCGGCGTCAATCTCAAGCAGGTTTACGGCGCGACCGAACTTGCCGGGCTGTGCTCGGTGCAGGCCGATCACGAGGTCGATCCCGACACGGTTGGCCGGCCGTTTCAGGGCACCGAAATGCGCATCGCCGAAAACGGTGAGGTGCAGGTGCGATCGGCCGCGGTGTTTCACGGCTACTACAAGCAGGACGAGGCAACACGCGGCGCGATGACCGAGGATGGCTGGCTGCGTACCGGCGACGCCGGATTCATCGACCGGCGCGGCCATCTCGTCATCATCGACCGGGCGCGCGATGTCGGCAAACTCGCCGACGGCACCGCCTATGCGCCGCAATTCCTTGAAAACAAGCTCAAGTTCAGCCCGTTTATCGGCGAGGTCGTGGCGTTCGGCGATAGCCGGCCGTTTGTCGCCGCGATCGTCGCGATCGACCCGACGACGGTCGGCAACTGGGCCGAACGCAACAACCTCGCTTACACCTCCTTCCAGGATTTGTGCGCCAAGCCCGAGGTTGCGGGCCTCATTCGCGAGGAAATCCGCAAGTGCAACGCGATGCTGCCCGAGGCGGTGCAGATCCGCCGTTTCCTGGTCCTTAACAAGGAATTTGACGCCGACGACGACGAGATCACCCGCACGCGAAAAATTCGGCGCGGCTTTGTCGCCGAAAAATACGCCAGCGTCGTCGATGCGTTTTACGCCGGGCAGCGCGAGGTCGAATTCGCCGCCGAGATTACCTACGAGGACGGCCGTAAGGCGGTGCTGCGCTCGACCTTGGCGATCGCCGATGTGGATGCGCCGGCTGCGCCGCGCGAACTCGTGGCGGCTCAGTAGGCGACGGCGATGCCTGAGTTCGACCTTCAATTCACCGTCCTGCTGCTCAGCAACGGCGTGATGATCGGGCTGATGTACGCGCTGATCGCGCTGGGCTTTGTGCTGATCTACAAGGCGACAGACGTGATCAACTTCGCGCAGGGCGAGTTTGTCATGTTCGCCGGGTTCATCGCCGCCGGCGCGGCCGCGGCGTTCGGCGGCTCGTTCTGGATCGCCGCGGCACTGGCGATCGCTGGCATGGTGGCGCTGGGCTTTGCGCTCGAACGCGTGGTGCTGCGGCCGCTGATCGGGCAACCGGTGATCGCCGTCGTGATGGCGACGATCGGTCTGGCGGCGGTGCTGCGCGGTGGCGCGGTGTTGGCTTTCGGCGCCGGCACCCAGGCCATCAACATGCCGGTCAGCGACTCGCCGGTCTATCTCGGGCCGTTGATGCTGTCGCCGGTGCAGCTTGTCGGTGCAGGCGTCAGCATCGTCTTTCTCGCCGGGTTCAGCTGGTTCTTTCTCAAGAGCCGGGTCGGCATCGCGATGCGCGCCGTCGCCGACAGCCAGCAGGTGGCGATGGCGATGGGCATCAACGTCCGGCGCTATTTCGCCTTTGCCTGGGCGATGGCCGGGGTTGTTTCGGCGCTGGGCGGCATCGTCTGGGGCGCGATGCTCGGAGTCGACAATCAGCTTGCTTTGGTCGGCCTCAAGGTGTTTCCCGTGGTGATCCTCGGCGGGCTAGACTCAATCCTTGGCGCGGTGGTCGGCGGGCTGATCGTCGGCATCGTCGAGAACCTCGCGGCCGGATATTTCGACCCGCTGGTCGGCGGCGGCACCAAGGATTTCGCGCCCTATGTGCTGATGATCATCGTGCTGATGGTGCGGCCCGAGGGGATTTTCGGCCGGCGCCGGATTGAGCGTGTTTAGGCGGCGGAGCAAGAACCATGTTTCACCGCGAATCCGGCGTCTTTAAGACGAGCTATGCCGCCGATATGGCGCTCTTTCCGCTGCCGATCGCGAAATGGGCGGTGGCGGCCTTCGCCGGATTGTTCATCGCCGCGGCGCCGCTGCTGCTGTCGGTCTATTACCTGTCGCTGCTCAATCTGTGCCTGATCGCGATCGTCGGCGCGCTCGGGCTCAATATCCTGCTCGGCTACACAGGACAGATCTCGATCGGCCAGGGCGCGTTTATGTCGGTGGGCGCCTATACCGCCGCGAACCTGATCGTGCGCCTGCACATGCCGTTCTGGATCACGATCCCGGCCGGTGGCGCGATGGCGGCGCTGATCGGCATTATCGTCGGCATCCCGTCGCTGCGGATCAAGGGCATATACTTGGCGATCGCGACGCTCGCCGCGCAGCTGATCATCGAATGGATGATCAACCACGTCGAATGGATATCGGGCGGGGTGCAGGCGTCGATCGAAATCCCCCGGCCAGCGATTTTCGGCCATTCGATCACCTCGGAGGCCGGCATCTATCTGTTTCTGATGTTCTTCGCGGTGCTGGCGATCGTCGCCACGCTCAATCTGGTGCGCAGCCGTATCGGCCGCGCCTTTATTGCGATCCGCGATCAGGACATCGCCGCCGAAATCATCGGCATCAATATCTTCAAATACAAGCTCTACGCCTTTGCGATTTCGTCGTTTTACGCTGGGGTCGCGGGCGTGCTCGAAAGCTATTATCTCGGGATTGCCAATTACGAGCAGTTCCAGCTCGACGTCTCGATCGACTATTTGGCGATGGTGATCATCGGCGGGCTTGGGTCGGTGCTCGGCTCTATTTTCGGCGCGGTCTTTGTCACGTTGCTGCCGATCGTCACCCGCTGGGGGCTGCAATTGGTAGGCAGCCTGTTCCTGTCGCAAGGCAACCTCAACAACATGATCCCCAACCTGCGGCTGGTGATTTTTGGCGGGCTGATCATTTTGTTTCTGATCGCCGAGCCGGATGGTCTGGCCCGGCTGTGGCGCAACATCCGCAATTATTTTCGTCTTTGGCCTTTCTCGTATTAGGCCATACTGAATGCAACAAATCGTCGGCTTGGCGCCGGGAAACAACGAACGCAAGCAGAAAGGGAACGAACCATGACAAGCATATCGGGGAGGGTGCTGACGCTGGCGATGGGAGCGACGCTGGGGGTAGCGGCCTCCAGCTCAGCGTTCGCCGAGGACAAGCAGATCGTCGACGGCGTGATGTGCGACCGCACGGGTCCGACACAGATCGTGGGCACGGTGCTGTGCCCAGCGATGCACGACTACTTCAACCTGATCAATTCGCAAGGCGGAATCGACGGCTACAAGATAGTCGCCCCCGAGATAGACATGGCCTACAAGGTGCCGCCCGCGGTCGAGGCGTATGAGCAGTTCAAGCAGCAAGGCGCGGTCATTATGACCACCTACGGCACGCCGCAGACGCACGCGCTCAACGAGCGGATCGAACAGGATAAGATCCCGACGACGACACCCGGCTTCGGTATCGCCGCGGCCGCCGACGGCGAGCATTACCCGTACCTCTTCCCGATCGCCGCGAGTTATTTCTCACAGGGCGCTGCGGCCGTCGACTTTGCCAAGAAGCAGCTGGGCGGCAGCCTCAAGGGTAAGAAAATCGCCTACATCTATTACGATAATCCTGCCGGCAAGGAGCCGCTGCCCGTCGTCGAGGCGCTGCAAAAGATCGAAGGCTTTGAGCTGAAGACCTTTGCGGTGCCGCCGCCGGGCGTCGAACTCAGCGCCCAGGCGCTTGATATCGCGCAGCGCTACCGTGCCGATTTCGTGCTGGCCCAGCTGTTCGGCCGCGCGCCATCCGTCGCGATCAAGGAGTTCAAGCGCATCGGCTACCCGCTCTCGCATGTGCTCGGCTTTGTCTGGGGCGCCGCTGAGCCGGATATCGAGGCCGCCGGCGGCTGGGGTGTCGCGCAAGGCTACAACGCGCTCGAATTCGCCGGCGCCGGAGACGATTACCCGGTCCGCCACGAAATCGAGGCAATGTACAAGAAGGAGGGCAAGACCCCACCCGCCGAAATGAAAAGCACCGTCTATTACAATCGTGGTCTGCTGCAGGCGGCGGTGCAAGTGCAGGCGCTGCGCAATGCGATGAAGGCGAATGGCGGCAAGCCGCCGACCGGCGCCGAGGTCAAAGCCGGGCTGGAGCAAATCAAGGACTTCTCGCTGGGCGGCCTCCTTCCGCCACTGCAGGTGACGGCGGCCGACCACGAGGGCGGCGGCTGGGTCCGGGTCTTCACCGTCAAGGGCAACGGCTTCACGCCGTCGACCGATTGGTTCCACGCCTATCGCGATGTGGTGATGAAGACCGTCAAAGAGGCCGAGAAGGTCGAGTAGCGGTCACCGCAGCCGGAGAACCTCGCCTTGCTCGCGCTCAACAACATCGAAGTCGTTTATGACGGCGTGATCCTGGTGTTGCGCGGCGTGTCGCTGGTGGCCGAGGAGGGGCGCATCACCACCCTTCTCGGCGCCAACGGCGCCGGCAAGACGACGACGTTGAAGGCAGTCTCCGGTCTGTTGCAGACCGAGCGCGGCCAGGTCACCAAGGGCAATGTCGA
>Ga0335085_10001038_pt1 | contig 65548 bp, 65 predicted proteins | sample Lox_Sample_45_FD_206712 | JGI IMG/M metagenome (GOLD analysis project Ga0335085, IMG submission 206712) | Soil microbial communities from Loxahatchee National Wildlife Refuge, Florida, United States - Lox_Sample_4.5 | ecosystem: Environmental > Terrestrial > Soil > Wetlands | place: USA... | reverse complement strand
CACCAACGCACCACTCGCCGCCGTCTAGCGTTTCGCCGCGAGTGCCGACGGCGCGACGTCCTCCGGCAGCGTGGCGATGCCGAAGCACTCGCGCAGCGCCGCGTTCGCCTCCTCGAGGTACCGCGCGGCGATCTCGCCGGCGCCGCCGATCGCGACGTCCCCCGCCGCCCCCTGGCGCCCCGCGAAGCCGAGGAGCGCGCTCCCCAGGTGCCACGTGGTGCCCGGCGGAGCGCGCCGCTCCACCGCCTCCGCGTACGCGCGCAAGCGCGCGTTGAGCTGGCGCGACGCGATGCGGCGCTTCTCCGGCGCCACGGTGGGCTCGATGGCCATCGCGCGCTCGAGCGCGTGCGCCACGTCGGAGGCTGTGCGGTCGTCGAGCGCATCACGCCGCGCGCTCAGGAGACCGAGCGCGCGCCGTGCGTACCGCAACTCCCACCGCGCATGGTCCGTGTCCCCCTGCGTGCCGTTGGCGGCGAGCCAGGCCACGTCGTCGTCCGCGGGCTCCGACAGGATGGCCGCGACGTAAGCGGCGGTGCGCGCCTCGCGCGCGCGGGAAGCGCGCCATCCGCGCCAGAGCTCGGCGAGCATCGCGGCGGGCGCGGCTCCGGGCGCGGTCAGGCGTGCAGCACGGGGAGACCGACGCGCTGGCGCACCTCGGGCTCATCGTGCAGGAGATCGGAGAGGTGCACGCTCTCGAGCACGCCGTCGATCTTCTGTTGCAGGAGCATCCACACGGGGCGGATGCTGCATTCGTGCGCCGCGTCGCATCGCTCGTCGTCCACCGGGTGCGACACGCAGTGCAGGTCGAAGGTCGCGAGCTCGGACGCGGTGATCACGTCCCGCACCGAGATCCGCTCCGGCGGACGCGCGAGCACGTAGCCCCCGCGCGCGCCGCGCGTGCTCGCCACGAGGCCGGCTCGCCGTAGCCGCAGCATGATCTGCTCGACGTAATCGGCGGGGAGCTTCTCGCGTGCCGCGATGTCGCGGCCGGTGACCGGGCCCACTTCACGCCGCTTGGCCAGATGCAGCGCGCAGATCAGTCCGTACTCGGCCCACGTGGTGATGCGCATGGATGCACGATAGGCGCGCCGCGGCGCGCCGACAAGGGAGCGTCAGCCGGCCGACGCGGGCCCGTGCTTGCCCCCGGGCACGCCGATCTCCGTCATCCGGCGGAGATCGAGCGTGTCGTCGATGACCGCCTCCTCGAGCACGTGCTCGCGGTGCACCAGGTCGCGGATCAGCACGTTCTCGGCCACGCTCTGCTTGCTGAGCTCGGCCGCGCGCGCGTAGCCGATCTGCGGGGCGAGCGCCGTGGCGAGCGCCGCGGAGCGCTCCACCCAATACGCGCACTGCGCCGCGTTCGCCTCGATCCCCGCCACGCACTTCTCCGCGAGCACGCGCACCGAGCTCGCGAGGATCGTGAGCGCGAGGAACAGGTTGTGCGCGATCACCGGCATCATGACGTTGAGCTCGAGCTGCCCCTCGCTCGCCGCCATGGCGATGCACGCGTCGGTGCCGATCACCTGACAGCACACCTGGTTCACCATCTCGGGGATGGACGGGTTCACCTTCCCCGGCATGATCGACGAGCCGGGCTGCACCGCGGGCAACCGGATCTCATCGAGCCCCGTGCGCGGTCCCGAGGCGAGGAGCCGCAGGTCGCTCGCGATCTTCGCGAGATCGCACGCGAAGGTGCGGAGCTGCCCCGAGAGCGCCGCCGCGTCCCCCATGCTCTGCATGAGCTGGATCCGGTCGGTCCCCTCGCGCAGCGCGAGCCCCGTGATCTTGCGCAGGTTCTCGACCATGAGCGCGGGATACTTCGCCTCGGCGTTCACGCCCGTGCCCACCGCGGTGCCGCCGATGCCGAGCTCGCTCAGGTCGTCGCACGCGCGCTGGATGCGGCGGCGATTCCGCTCCACGGTGTCGCCGTACGCCCGGAACTCCTGGCCGAGCCGGATCGGCATCGCATCCTGCAGGTGCGTGCGTCCGCTCTTGATGATGCCGTCGAACGCGCGCCCCTTCTCGAGCAGCGCCTCGCGCAGGATCACGAGCGACGCGTCGAGCTCCGCGGCCAACGCGAGCGCGCCGAGGCGGATCGCGGTCGGGATCACGTCGTTGGTGGACTGCGCCATGTTGACGTGGTCGTTCGGATGCACGGGCGCGTACGTGCCCCGCGCCGAGCCGAGGAGCTCGTTCGCGCGGTTCGCCAGCACCTCGTTCGCGTTCATGTTGTGCGACGTGCCCGCGCCGGCCTGGTACGGATCGACCACGAAGTCCGCGCGGTGCTTGCCGGCGAGCACCTCGTCCGCCGCCTTCCCGATCGCGTCGGCGAGCTTCGCGTCGAGGCGCTTGGTCTTCTTGTGGGTGAGCGCGGCGGCCTTCTTGATCCAGACCACCGCGGTCACGAACATCGGCAGCGGGCGCTGCCCGCTGATCGGGAAGTTCTGCACGGCGCGCAGGGTCTGCACGCCGTAGAGCGCGCCGGCGGGGACCTCCAGCGCGCCCAGCGGGTCCTTCTCGACCCGCGTCGCGCCGCTCACGGGAACGTGGTCTTGGTCGTGTCGAACTCGGAGATCGCCACCAGCAGCCCGCTGTTGGGCAACGACTCGAAGGTCGTGATCCACCGGAGCGCCGCCACCTGCTGGTTCGGATACGCCGCCTTCCACTTCGCCGCCTGCTTGGGCGGGATCTCGAACTGGCCGTCGTCGTAGAGCGAGCAGAGCAGCTGCGAGTCGGGCTTGGACGCATGCAGACTCTGGTAGATGAGCGCGATGTTCACCGCGCTCGTGCCCGGCACGCCGATGTTCCACGTGAGGGAAAGCGAGTCGCTCGGCTGCGGATCGATCGGTCCGAGATCGAGACGCTTGGGAGTCTTCCCGTGGATCGTCCCCGACTCGAAGCCCCCCGCGGCGCCCGGGACGGCGTAGATCACGTCGGTGCCGGGGACGTGCGGGATGTATCCCAGCGCGTGATAGATGATGATCACGTTGGGGATCGTGTCGGGCGTCATGCTCCCGATGCCCGTGCTCGTGCTCACCTGCACCGGCGAGCCCGCATCGACGTTCTCGTTGATCAGCACGGCGGTCGTGGTGTCCGGCGGCGAGTAGCTCGTCTCGAGGCACGAGTCCGGCGGCACCGTGCTGTTCGGCAGCTGGACGTTCTGCGCGGTCCAGAACACGCCTTGCGGCTTGATCACGTAGCCCCCCGCGCCGTCCGTGGTGTCCTTCAGGTTCAGGACACCGAGCTTGCGGGGAGCCACAGCCGATGGCGCGCACGCCGCCGCGATGACAACGAGGGCCGTCACACTTACGTAGAATCGACGCATGATGCTTCCTCAGGTTGGCCTGGCGCAGCGCGCCGCCTGCGGGGAGGCGCGCGCCAAGCGTGCAACTTAGCGGTTCGGAGGCGCGCCCGACAACTGGGCCGCCCGCATCCACGGTCCTACACCGGAGCGCCCGCGCGGAGCCGCGGCCGGACGCTCAGCGGCCCGTCGCGATGCGCGCGGCGCCGTTGAGGAACGGATTCGATTCGCGCTCGCGCGCGATGGTCGTGGGCGGGCCGTGACCGCTGTACACCACGGTGGCCGGATCGAGCGCGGCGATGCGCTCGAGCGTGGCCGTGAGCTGCGCACCGCTCGAGAGAGGGAGGTCCGTGCGTCCGATCGAGCCCGCGAAGAGACAATCCCCCACGAACGCGACGCCGTTGCCGTGGATCACCACGTGCCCCGGGGAGTGCCCCGGCGCGTGCATGACCGTGAACTCGAGCGTGCCGACGCGCAGATGCTGCCCATCGGCGAGCGGCGCGGTCGGATCGGGGGGCTGCTCCACCGTCGCCTCGAACGCCAGCCCGAGCTCGGCCGCGGCGCGATAGAGCGGGAGATCGCCCGGGTGCATCAACACCGGCACCGGCTTCGCGCGGAGGATGGCGGCGATCGCCCCCACGTGGTCCATGTGGCCGTGCGTCACCCAGATCGCGTCGAGCGTCGCGCCACTCGCGTCCACGGCGCGCAAGAGGCGCGCCGCCTCATCCCCCGGATCGATGAGCACGGCGCGCCGCGCCGCCTCGTCGATCACCAAGTAGCTGTTCTCTTGGAAGGGCCCGACCGCGAACCCCTGGACCTTCATCGCGCCGCGGAGGCGGGGGCGGTCGCGGGATGCGCGCGATCGCGCAGCGCGGTGAGGTACTTCTCGGCCGCGATCGCGGCGGTGGTCGCGTCCCCCGCTGCGGTGGTCACCTGCCGCGTGAGCTGCGCGCGCACGTCCCCCGCCACGAACAGCCCGGGGATGCTCGACGCCATGTTGCCGTCCGTCACGATGTAGCCGGCCGCGTCGTGATTCACGTGCTCGTGCACGATCCCCGTGTTGGGCTTGAAACCGATGAACACGAAGATCCCCGTCGCGTCGAGCGTGCGCGTCTGGTCCGTGACCACGTCGCGCAGCTGGAGCCGGTGCACGAGCCCCTGCGCATCGCCGTCGATGCGTTCCACGACCGTGTCCCACAGGATCTCGATCTTCGGGTTCTCGAGCGTGCGCTTCTGCGCGATCTTCGACGCGCGGAACTCGCGGCGGCGGTGGATGAGATAGACCTTCTCCGCGTACCGCGTGAGGAAGTCCGCCTCCTCCACGGCCGCATCGCCGCCGCCGACCACGGCGATCGTGTGTCCCTTGAAGAACGCGCCGTCGCAGATCGCGCAGTACGACACGCCCTTGCCGCAGTACTCGGCCTCGCCCGGCACGCCGAGCTTCACCGGCGTGCCGCCACTTGTGAGGATCACCGCGGGGGAACGGTAGACATCGCCGCCCTCGATCTCCGTCTCGAACGTGCCCTCCGCCGTCCGGCGCACGGACGTGGCGCGCACGCCGAGCGCGAACTCGGCGCCGAACTTGCGCGCGTGCGTCTCGAACTTCTGCGCGAGCTCCCAGCCGTCGATGCGCTCGAAGCCCGGGTAGTCCTCGACGACCTCGGTGTTGAGGAGCTCGCCCCCAGGCGCGCCGCGCTCGAGCACGATGGCGCGCAGCATCGACCGCCCGGCGTAGAGCGCCGCGGTGAGGCCGGCGGGGCCGGCGCCGATGATCACGAGGTCGTAGTCGAGCGTGCGAGGCACGGTGGCTCCTGAGCGAAGTTGCCGACGATGAAATATGTCGACGCCCGCAAGGGGGCGCGCGGCTACCGGATGAGGCGGCCGCCGTCGACCACGAGCGTGTGGCCGGTCACGTAGTCCGCTTCGAGGAGATAGCGCACGGCCTGCGACACGTCCTCGGGGGCGCCGAGGCGTCCGAGCGGCGTGGTGCGCGCGAGATGCTCGGCGTCCTGCGCGCTCCACTGGTCCGGGAGCAACACCGCGCCGGGCGCGACCGCGTTCACGCGCACGCGCGGGGCGAGCGCGAGGGCGAGCCCGCGCGTCATCTGGATCACGCCCGCCTTCGAGATGCCGTGGGGCACGTACGCCGGCCACGCCTCGAGCCCCGCCAGATCCGCGATGTTCACGATCGCGCCGCCGCGATCACCCATCACGGCGGCGGCCGCACGCGCGCCGAAGAAGGGCGCGCGCAGGTTCAGCGCCATCATGTCGTCCCATTGTGCGGCGGTCACCTCCGCCACGGGCGTGCGCACCATGACCGCCGCGGAATTGACGAGCGCGTCGAGCGCGCCGAAGTGCGCGGCGGCGTCGCGCACCACGCGCTCCGCGGCCGCGGGGTCGCGCAGGTCCGCGCGCACCGTCCATCCCTCGCCGCCGGCCTCGCGCGCGAGGCGCGCCGTCTCCTCCGCCCCGGCGGCGGCGCCGAAGTAGTGCACCGCCACGCGCATCCCGCGCGCCGCGAGCTCGAGCGCGATCGCGCGCCCCACCCGGTGTCCGGCGCCGGTGACGAGCGCGACGCGGCCGCGGAGCTCCACGCTAGCCGCCGAGCGCCGCGAGGATCTCCGACGGCGGGGGCGCGCCGCGCACGCCGAACCGCACGCGGCCGTCGCCGCCGATCACATAGACCGTGCGCTGGATGCCGCGCCCATCCTCCTTCAGCGCCTGGTACGCGCGCGCGATCGCGCGATCGGGATCGCTCAGGAGCGGGAAGCCGAATCCGAACTTCGCCGCGTACTTCGCGTGACTCTCGGTGGACGCCGGATTCACGCCGAACGGCTTCACGCCCTTCTCCTCGAACCTGCGGATCTCATCGCGCACGGCGGAGAGTTGGCGGTTTCAGCCGGGGGTGTTGTTCCCCGGATAGAAGAACAGCGCCACCGGGCCGTGCGCCAGCTGCTCGGCGAGCGTGTAGCGCCGGCCGTCGTTCGCGTCCGCGCTGAAGGCCGGGGCGGCGGAGCCGACGGCGAGGGGTTCGTGCATCACGCGTTCACCTCCTGTGCGACGCGCTCACGCACGCGCGCCTCTTGCCGGCCGAGCCATTCGAGCGGCACCTGCATGCAGCCCAGCGTGCGCGATCCCTCCGCCGCGCCGTGCCAATCGGAGCCGCCGCTCGGCACGAGATCGAACTCGTCCGCGAGCGCCGCGAGCCGCGCCGTGTCCGACGCCGAATGCCCCGGGTGGCGCACCTCGAGGCCATCTATCCCCTGGGCCGCGATCGCGCGCACGCGCTCGCGCGTCCCATCCCCGCCGGGATGCGCGTACACCGCGATCCCGCCGGCGTCGTGGATCAGCGCGCACGCCTCCGGGATGCCGAGGCGCCGCTTCTCGACGAACGCGGGACGCCCCGCGCCGAGCCAGCGGTCGAACGTTTCCCGGATGTCCTTGGCCCAGCCGCCGGCGACGAGCGCGCGCGCCACGTGCGGGCGCCCGATCGCCGCGTCCCCCGCTTGCGCGAGCACCGCGTCGGCCGGGACCGGGATGCCGAGCGCGTTCAACCGCTCGACGATCTGGAGCGCGCGCGTGCGCCGCGCGGTGCGGAACACATCGAGCGCGCGCTGCAGCGGATCGGGGCGGGCGATGTGCAGGCCGAGGATGTGCATCTCCTCGCCCGCCGCGTCGACCGCGCTGAGCTCGACGCCCGCGATCACGCGCACGCCGGCGCGCTCCCCCGCCGCGCGCGCCTCGCCGACTCCGGCGAGCGTGTCGTGATCGGTGAGCGCGATCGTGCCGAGGCCCGCGGCCTTGGCCGCGGCCACCACCGCCGACGGCGATGCGGATCCGTCGGAGGCCGTGGAGTGCATGTGCAGGTCCACGCCCCCGGGCACGGCGTCGCTCACGCCGTGTAGCCGGCTTCGGGGGACGTGCTCCCCGGCTGGGAGAGCGCGAAGTGGCGCGCGAGGTCCGCCGCGCTCATCGCCGCGAACGATGCGGTGCGTGACGGCGCGCCCCACGGCGTGTAGCGCGTGACGCGCACTTCGGGGGGCGCCCCGGCCGTGCGCCGCACGAACAGGAGGCTGAACTCATCGTGGTCGTACTGCGTGATGCGTCCGGCGGGGAACACCTCCCAGACCGCGCCATCGATCGTGACCGTGCGCGCCGGCATCAGCCGAGCTCCACTTCGCGGTAGATGCGGCCGCGGTCCACGACCGGATCGGGAGCCGCCGCCAGCGCCTGCGCGAGCGTCTCGCCATCGGGGGCCTCGATGAACTCGATGAACGCGCCGGGGAGATCCGCCTCCTCGAACACCCAGTGCGTGCACTTCGCGGCGGCGTAATAGCTGTGCCGCTTCCCGAGCTTGTCGAGGAATTTCTTGCGGTCGTTCACGGGCACGATGGACCGCTGGAGCGTGAGGGCGCGCGGCATCTTCACACCACGTTCTCCGGGAAGGTCTCGATGTGCTGGCGCACCGCGGCTAGGAACTGGTCCGCGATCGCGCCGTCGATGATGCGGTGGTCGAACGAGATCGAGAAGTACGAGCAGGTGCGGATCGCGATCACGTCCTCGCCATCCTCGCCGGTGCGCACCTTGGGGCGCTTCTCGATCGTGCCGATGCCCAGCACCGCCACCTGCGGCTGGCTGATGATCGGCGTCCCCATGAGCGACCCGAACACGCCGGGGTTCGTGATCGTGAACGTGCCCCCCTGCACCTCGTCGGGATTCAGCTTCTTCGCGCGCGCGCGCGCGGCGAGATCGTTGAGCGCGCGCGAGAGGCCGGCGAGCGAGAGGTCGTCCGCGTTCTTGATCACCGGGACGATCAATCCCCAATCGAGCGCGACCGCGATGCCGAGGTTGAACGGCTTGCGGTAGATCACGTTGGTGCCCGCCACCGACGAATTCATCACGGGGAACTTCTTGAGCCCCGCGATGGTCGCCTTGATGATGAACGGCATGTACGTGAGCTTCTGGCCCGACGCCGCCTCGAAGGCCGCGCGCGACGTGGCGCGGATGCGCGCGACGCGCGTGAAGTCGACCTCCATGAAGCTCGTGACGTGCGCCGACGTGCGCCGCGAGAGCACCATGTGCTCCGCGATCCGCTGGCGCATCACCGACATCGGCTCCACGACATCGCCCGGCCACGGCTCCGGCATGGGGCCGCTGGCCACCGGCGCGGCGGACTGCGGCGCGGGCGCGTGCGGGGCTTGTGGCGCGGCCGCGGGGCGAGCCCCCGACGCCACGAAATGTTCGAGGTCCTTCTTCGTCACACGACCCGCCACCCCCGAGCCTTGCATGGCCGCGATCTCCAGGCCGTGCTCGGCGGCCATCTTCCGCACGAGCGGCGAGGACTTCGAGCGCACGCGATCCTCGAAGCTGTTCCCGCCGCCGCTGCGCGCGGGCGCTGCCGCCGGCGCTTGGGGAGCGGCCGAAGCGGGCGCCGCGCTCGCCGCCGGTGCGGGGGCCGCCGGGGCCGCCGGCTTCGAGCCGCCCGCGGGCGCGGCGGGCGCCGCGGCGGGCGCGCTCGCCATCGCTCCCTTCTCCGTCTCGAGGCGCGCGACCACCGTCTGCACCGCGACCGTCTGCCCCTCTTGGACGAGGATCTCCGCGAGCACCCCCGCCGACGGCGCCGGGATCTCCGCGTCCACTTTGTCCGTGGAGATCTCGAAGATCGGCTCGTCGCGCTTCACCTCATCGCCCACCTTCTTGAGCCACTTGGAGAGCGTCCCCTCGGCGATCGACTCGCCCATCTGGGGCATGATCACATCGATGCGTGCCACGATCTCAACTCCGCGAAGAATTCCCCTGCCCGTTCGTTCGCCGCAGCCGCCAGAGCACCAGCGACGGCAGCAGCACGATCCCGATCACTCCTCCCGGCACCACGAACGACCACACGTCGCACGCGGGATAGCCTTCCACCGGCACGCACTCCCGCATGCTCCCGACCACCTTCGCCACCAGCGCGCCGATCATCCCGCCGCCGAAGAACCCCGGCACCATCATCAAGCAGCCGATCAGCGCGCGTTTGGGCCGCACCTGGGCCGGTGCGCCCGGCCCCGTACCCGTCACGCTAGTAGCCGGCGAGACGCCGCGCCACGGTGACCACGTCCGCCGTCTGCGGGAGCACGTAGTCCTCGAGCGTGGGCGCGTACGGGAGCGGCACGTCCGCCGCCGTCACGCGCAGCACCGGCGCGTCGAGCCATTCGAATCCCCGCTCGTTGATGCGCGCGGTGAGCTCCCCGGCCACTCCCCCCGTGCGCGTGTCCTCGTGGACGATCATCACCCGGCTCGTCTTCTTCACCGTCGCCAGGATGGCCTCGTCATCCATCGGGAGGAGCGAGCGCAGGTCGATCACCTCGGCGCGCACGCCGTCTTCCTTCTCGAGCTGCTCCGCCGCTTCGAGCGCCTTCCACACCGTGGCGCCGTACGTGATGATCGAGAGGTCCTTCCCCTCGCGCGCGGTGCGCGCCTTGCCGATCGGGACCACGTGGTCCCCCGATGGCATCTCCTCCTTGATGCGGCGATAGAGATACTTGTGCTCGAAGAAGAGCACCGGATCGTCATCGCGGATCGCGGCCTTGAGCAGTCCCTTGGCGTCCGCCGCGGTCGCGGGGGCCACGATCTTGAGCCCCGGCGTGTGCAGGAAGGCGGCCTCGGGATTCTGCGAGTGGAACGGTCCGCCGCGCACGTAGCCTCCGCTGGGCCCGCGCACCACCATCGGGCACGGGAGCATCGCGCGGTAGCGCGCGGTCGCGACGTAGTTCGTGAGCATGTCGTACGCGCACGAGATGAAGTCGATGAACTGCATCTCGACCACGGGGCGCATCCCCATGTGCGCGGCGCCCGCCGCCGCGCCCACGATCCCCGCTTCCGAGATCGGCGTGTCGATCACGCGCTGCTCGCCGAACTTCGCGAGGAGTCCGTCAGTGACCTTGAACGCGCCGCCGTACGCGCCGATGTCCTCGCCCAGGATGAAGACGTTGGGATCGCGCTCCATCTCCTCGAAGAGCGCCTGGCGAATCGCTTCGAGGTACGTGACCTCAGTCATCGAACGTCCCCCACGACGCGGGGCGCTCGCTCCCCTCGACGGCGCTCGCCACCCCTTCGCGGTACCAGAGCGGCGCCACCGACGGCGGGTCCGCGAGCACGCCCACGAGCGCGTCCATCGGCTCGGGCGGCGCCGAACGCTCGGCCTCGTCGGTAGCGGCGTCGATCTCCTGCTGCACGCGCGCATCGATCCGCTCCAGCTCCGCCCGCTCCACCTGCTCCTGCTCGAGGAGCACGCGCACGTAGCGGTCCACCGGATCGTTGTTCTTCTCCCACCACTCGATCTCCCCGTCCGGGACGTAGCTCTGGTTGTCGTGCTCGGCGTGCCCCTTCCGCCGGTACGTGATGAGCTCGATCAGCGTCACCCCATCGCCGCGCCGCGCGCGCTCCACCGCGCGCTTGGTCACGTCGTACACGGCGAGCACGTCGTTCCCGTCCGCCTGCACGCCGGGGACGCCGTACGCGAGCGCCTTGTCCTTCAGCTCCTTCACCGCCGTCTGCTTCGCCGTGGGCGTGGAGTACGCGTAGCCGTTGTTCTCCATCACGATCACGAGCGGGCAGCGCTGCACGGCGGCGAGGTTGGTCCCCTCGTGGAAGGCGCCGGTGCTCGTCGCGCCGTCGCCGATGTAGACGAGTCCCACGCGCGGCTGCTTCCGGAGCTTGAACGAGAGCGTGATGCCCGTCATCACCGGGACCAGGTCGCCGAGGTGCGAGATCTGCCCGACGAAGCCGCGCGCGAGATCGCCGAAATGGATGTTGAGCTCGCGCCCGCGCGTGGGCGAATCGCCCTTGGCCATGTACTGGCGCAGGATCTCGAGCGGCGTCGCCCCCTGCACGAGCATCGAGCCGAGGTTGCGGATGAGCGGGCTCAGGATGTCGCCGAGCGTGCGATCGAGCGCGAAGGCGCTGCCCACCGCGTCCGCCTCCTGCCCGAGCGAGCGGAAGAGCCCGCCCACCACCTTCGTCTGGCGATACAGGTTCACGAGGCGCTCCTCGAGGGAGCGCGTGAGCCGCATGTAGTAGTAGAGCTCGAGCTTCTGCGACTTCGTGAGCCGGCTCGACGGCCGGTCGGCGTCGCGCGAGGGGGAGGCCGGGGCCACCCGGAGCGGCGCGCGCGCCAGCATCAGTACGCCGCCTCCAGCGAGGACGCCGGGTCCTCCACGCGATGCACCTGCACGAAGAAGCGCTTCACGTTGCGGTCGAGGCGGCTCTCCCCCATCTGATCGGTGTCCACCTCGATGATCGTCGCGTGCCCTCCCTCGGGGCGGATCTTGAGCGTCAGCGTGCCGAGCGGGCCCGAGAAGGCGCGCGCGCGCGGCTGCACGGAGGTGCGCGCGAGCGCGAGCGACGGGAAGAAGGCATCCGCGATCTCGAGCACGCGGTCGGGGGAACAGTGGGTGCGGTGGAAATGTCGCATGAGTCAGTGCGTCTCCGGTCGTTCGCCGTACACCTGTTGGGTCCAATCGACCTGCTCGAGCCGCTGCGTCGAATCGCGGTGGAAGCGGAGGGCCATGTACCAGTTCGTGGCGACGACGAACTCCACCGTCGCATAATACGTCCCGGGCTCCGCGCCGGCGACGAACGAGTCCCACACCTTCACGTCGGGGTCCTGCGTGTTGCCGTAGAGGAGGCCCTCGCCCCCATCGACCGGTTGCCCCGTCTGCCTGTCACGGATCACCACCTTGAACTTGGTCTTCTCGAGCGCGTGCGCGCGCTCGGGCTCGGTGGTGATCCGGATCGCGTAGTGCTCCGAATACGCGGGGATGCCGCGCGGCGCTTCGGTCGCCTTCACGCAGGCCGCGGCGGCGGCGGCCGCCAACGCGAGGAGCGCGAGACGCGTCATGTGGCGTAGTACTCCAGGCCGAGGTGCGTGATCTGCTCCTCGCCCATGAGGTGACGCAGCGTGTTCTTGAGCTTCGTCTGCTGGATGAAGAGATCGTGCTCGGGCTGCAGCCCCGGGGCGGCCATCGGGCTCTTGAAGTAGAACGAGAGCCACTCCTGGATGCCCTTCATCCCCGCGCGGTGCGCGAAGTCCATGAAGAGCGCGAGGTCGAGCACGATCGGCGCCGCGAGGATCGAGTCGCGGCAGAGGAAGTTCACCTTAATCTGCATCGGATAGCCCATCCATCCGACGATGTCGATGTTGTCCCAGCCTTCCTTGTTGTCGCCGCGCGGCGGGTAGTAGTTGATCCGCACCACGTGCGCGAAGCCCTTGTACAGGTCGGGGTACTGCTCGGGCTGCAGGATGGTCTGCAGCACGCTGAGCTTCGACTCCTCCTTGGTCTTGAACGACGCGGGATCGTCCAGCACCTCGCCGTCGCGGTTGCCCAGGATGTTGGTGCTGTACCACCCCGCGAGGCCGAGCATGCGCGCCTTGAGCGCCGGCGCGATCACCGTCTTGAGCCAGGTCTGGCCGGTCTTGAAATCCTTCCCCGCGATGGGCAGGCCCTTGGCGTTCGCGAGCTCGATGAGCGCGGGGGTGTCGACCGCGAGATTCGGCGCGCCGTTCGCGAACGGCACGCCCTCCATGAGCGCGGCCCACGCGTAGAGCATCGACGGCGCGATCGCGTCGTCGCCGCAGTCCATCGCCTTCTCGAACGCGGCGAGCGTGGCGTGCGCCGGGCCGGGCGTGATGTACACCTCGGTGGACGCGCACCACACCATCACCAGCCGGTCGCATTGGTGCTTCGCCTTGAACGCGCGGATGTCCGCGCGCAGCTGCTCGGCGAGATCGCGCTTGGACTTCCCGGTCTTCACGTTCGAGCCGGTGATGCGCGTCACGTACTTGTTGTCGAACACGGCGGGCATCGGCTTGATGGCGGCGAGGAACTCGGCCACCGGCGCGATGTGCTTCTCCTCGAGCACCCCCGCCTTGCGCGCGGCGGTGAGCGCGTCGTCGGGGATCGGGTCCCAGGCGCCGAACACGAGATCGTCCAGGCGCGCGAGCGGCACGAACTCCTTGATGAGCGGTGCGCGTTTGTCCGTGCGCTTCCCGAGGCGGATGGTCGCCATCTGCGTGAGCGATCCGATGGGCTTCGTGAGGCCGCGCCGCGTGCTCTCCACGCCCGCGATGAACGTCGTCGCGACGGCGCCGAGCCCGGGCACGAGCACGCCGAGCCGGCCGCTCGCGGGACGCGGCGCCGGCCGCGTGGCGGCGCTGGATGGACCCTGCACGCTCTATTCTCCTCGCGCGCCGCCCCGAGCGCCGCGCTCCATCGCCACGTAGACGGCACGGATGCGCTGCGCGGCGGTCAGCCACGCGGTAACGGTCAACACGATCAGGATCGCGCTGAGCACGAGCCCATCCAGCGCGAGCCCGAAGAACGCCTGCGGCGCCGAGAGCAGCACGACACGCTCGGGGCGCTGCAGCACGCCGCCGCTCGCATCCACGCCGAGCGCGTCGGCGCGCGCTCGCGTGTAACTCGTCAGGAACGACCCGATCAAGCCGAGCACGCTCACCGCCACCATGGCGAGCGCCCACGCCCCCGGCCGCGTCGCGAAGAACACGGCGAAGCCGCCCAGCACGAACCCATCCGCCACGCGATCGAGCGTCGAATCGTAGAACGCGCCGAACGCCGTGCTCCGTCCCGTGCGCCGCGCGACCGTGCCGTCGAGCACGTCGAACAGCGCCGTGAGCCCCATCACCCACCCGCCGGTGCGGATCCACCCCGCGGCGTACAGCACGCCCGAAGCCATCGCGCAGAGCGTCCCGATCGTGGTGATCGTGTTCGGAGCCACGCCGCGCCGCACGAGCGCATCCGCCACGGGATCGATCAGGCGGAGGTACCCGGCGCGCAGCCAATCCGGGAGCAACTTCATGGCGCGAACATAGCGAACGCGGCCCGGCGGAGAAACTTACCGGGCCGCGGGAGGGGGAGCAACCCGAACGCCGTCGCGATCAGTACAGGAGGAAACGCCGCGCGCGCTGGCGGAATTCCACCACCGCGGGGAGCGTCTCATCCACGATCTGCTCGGGCTCCATCCCGCGCTCGAGTTCCTTCCGCACCCCCGTGAGCCCGAACAGGTGCACGAAACCGGTCGAATCGATCTTGAGCGAATCGCCGCCCACCTGGCGGATGGACCAGAGGAGCACGGCGCCGAGGCGCGAGGTCTGCAGCGCGTTGCGGTCGGTGATCGTGATCTTGATCCCGCGGATGCGCTTGCCCCCGTAGCGGAAATCGGTGGGATGCTCGGGGCGTTCGTCCTGGAGCGTGAACTTCACGCCGGGGATCTGCCGGTCATCGAGCAGGTCCTTCACCTTCGCGGCGTCCATCCACGGCGCGCCCACCCACTGGAAGGGGAGGTCGGTGCCGCGCCCCACCGACACGTTCGCGCACTCGAGGATCACGATCCCCGGATAGAGCGTGGCCGCGGTGAGCGACGTGATGTTCGGCGACGGGTTCACCCATGGGAGCTTCGTGCGGTCGAACCACATCGAGCGGCGCCAGCCCTGCATCGGGATCACGTGCAGGTCGGCGTGGAGCTGGAGCATCTCGTTGTAGAAGCGCGCGAGCTCGCCCATGGTCATCCCGTGACGCAGCGGGATCGGGTAGAGCGCCGTCGGCTGCGCGTTGCGCTCCGGGCTCTGCGATCCCGCGTACGCCACGGAGCTGTCGAGGACCGGCCCCTCGACGATGTCCCCCGTGATCGGGTTCGGCCGGTCGAGCACCAGCACGGGCAAGTTGTGCTTGGCCGCCGCGCGCATCGCGTAAACGGTGGACGCGACGTACGTCCATGGGCGCGCGCCGAGGTCCTGCAGGTCGATCACGAGCGCGCCGATCTTGTCGAGCGCGCTGTCGGGGGGCGGGAGCACGTTGTTCCCGTAGAGCGAGATGATCGGGATGCCCGTCTTCGCGTCGCGCTCGTCGGCGAGGTTCACGCGGTCCTCGGTGCCGCGGATCCCGTGCTCGGGGGCGAAGATCACCGTGAGCTGCATCCCCGCCGCGCGCGGCGAATTCTCCGCCTCGACGAACCGGTCGATGTCGCTCACCCGGTTCTCATCGATCCCCGTCTGGTTCGTGAGCAGCCCCACCTTCTTCCCCGCCAGCAGCTCGAGGCTGTCGCGCATGAGCACGCTGATCCCTGGGAGCACCTTCTCGGGCGTCCGGCGCCCGCCGGGTCCGATCGGCTGGTCCTCGTCGGGGTTCGACGCCGACGCGCAAGCGAGCACGAGGAGGAGGGCGGAACTTCCGAGTGCGAGGCGAGGCATCCGGATCATGGGAACGGGTGGGGTTGGGATGGACTATATAGTAATGAAGGGGCGCACCGCTTGGCGCGCGCAGCCTCTCCTACCCCGCATGGGCCGCGACGGGCGCGAGGTTCCGAATACTTGAAGCGACCTCCGATCGTCATTATACTGAGTTGGGCAGTACCGACCCGAGCATTCGAGGGAATCCCATGAGCACCACCCAGGAACCGACCATCACGCTCAGCGTCACCCCGGCGGCGGGCGTCGAAGTGAAGAAGTTCATGGAGCAGGAAGGGGTCGCCGCGACCGACGGAGGGCTCCGCGTGAGCGTGCAGCCCGGCGGATGCAGCGGCTTCCGGTACGGCCTGCTCATCGAGGAGAAGGCGGGGGACGACGACATCGTGCTGGATCAGGAAGGGTACAAGGTGTTCGTCGATCCGTTCTCGGCGCAGTATCTCAACGGGGTCACGATCGACTACGTCACGTCGATGCAGGGCTCCGGCTTCACCTTCAAGAATCCGAACGCCACCGGCGGCTGCGGCTGCGGCAGCTCGTTCACGGCGTAAGTTTGCGCGGCTCGAACGCGCGTGAGGCCCGCGGCCGGATCACCGGTCGCGGGCCTCTTCGCATCCTCCCTCGGGGTTGATGCCGGCCAGCCGCTTCGGATGGCTCGACGCCCTCGTGGTGGTCCTGTACCTCGCCGGCGTCACGGCCCTCGGGCTGCGCCTCGGCCGGCGTCAGAAGGACAGCGCCGACTACTTCGTCGCGAGCCGCTCCATCCCGTGGTGGGCGGTGATGTTCTCCGTGGTCGCCACGGAGACGAGCGCGCTCACCTTCATCTCGATCCCGGGTCTCGCGTACATCGGCGACTTCACGTTCCTGCAGGTGGCGGCGGGCTACATCCTGGGGCGCATCGTGGTGGCGGGCGTGCTCCTCCCGCGGTACTTCGCGGGGGAACTCGTGACGGCGTACGCGCTGCTCGAGACGCGCTTCGGCGTGGGAGCGCGGCGCTTCACCAGCATCGTGTTCATGGTCACACGCGCGCTCGCGGACTCGGTGCGTGTGTTCGCGACCGCGATCCCCGTGGCGTTCATCGTGGCGCCCCCGCTCTCGCGCGTCGGGCTCGGCGGCGAGCGCGCGTCGATGGTGGCCGCCATCCTGGTGCTGGGCGCGCTCACCATCCTGTACACGTATCGCGGCGGGATGCGCGCGGTAGTCTGGACGGAGCTGCTGCAGGCCGGCGTGTACCTGCTCGGCGGCCTCTGCGCGCTCGCGCTCATGGGCGCGATCGCGAGCGGAGGGTGGAGCGCGATCCTGGACGCCGCGCGGGCCGCGGGGAAGCTGCGCGCGTTCGCGCTGCCGGGATCGGGGGCCCCGTTCACGATCTTCGAAGGGCTGCTGGGAGGCGCGTTCCTCGCGATGGCGTCGCACGGCGCCGACCAACTCATCGTGCAGCGCCTGCTCTCCGCGCGCTCGTTGCGCGACGCGCAGCGCGCGGTGATCGGGAGCGGAGTCGTGGTGTTCCTGCAGTTCGCGCTGTTCCTCCTGATCGGCGTGGGACTATGGCGCACCATGACGGCGCACGCGTTCGGCGCGCCGGACCAGGTGTTCCCGGCGTTCATCGTCCAGTGGATGCCGGCCGGGTTGCTCGGGCTGGTGGTGGCGGCCGTGGTCGCGGCCACCATGAGCACGCACTCGGGAGCGATCAACTCCCTCGCGGCCGCGACCACGTACGACATCTGGCTCCCGCTCACCGGGCGCAGCCCCGATGATCCGCGCGCGCTCGTGACGAGCCGCCGCGCCGCGCTTGCGTGGGGGGTCGCGCTCACCGCCGGCGCCCTGCTCTTCCATGCGCAAGGCACGCCGGCCGTGGTGGTCGCGCTCGGCATCGCGAGCTTCACCTACGGCGGGCTGCTGGGCGGCTTCTTCCTGGGTATCTTCTGGTCGCGCGCGCGGGAGCGCGATGCGATCATCGGGATGAGCGTCGGCATCTTCGCGATGGCGCTCGTGGTGTTCGCCGCGCCGATCGTGCGCGAGTGGCCGGCGCTCGCGCCGGCGCTCGGGTTCGCGGCCGGCATCGCCTGGCCGTGGTACGTGCTGATCGGCACGGCGATCACGTTCGTCGTGGGAGCGCTCGTTTCCTTCACGCATTCGGAGCAACGCGCGACATGAAGCAAGTGGTGGCCGGCGTCGACGCCGGCGGGACGCACACGAGCTGCCAGATCTCGTCGCTCAAGGGCCATTCGCTCGGCACCGCCGAGGGGCCCGCGGGGGCGATGCGCCCGGGGCAGGCCGATCGCGCCGCCGACGTGATCGTGGATTGCGTGCGCGACGCGCTCGCGAAGGCCGATCACGGCGACGTGCTCCCGAGCGTGCTCTGCGTCGGCGCCGCCGGCGTGGGACGCGACGCCGACCGCTTGCAGCTCTGGGAGGCGCTGAGCGCGCGCGGCGTGGCGGAGGATGTGGTGGTGGTCACCGACGCCGAGACGGCGTTCGACGATGCGTTCGGTGATGGCGCGGGGATACTGCTCATCGCGGGCACGGGCTCGATGGGGTACGGGCGCTCCCCCACCGGCGTGAGCGCGCGATGCGGCGGCTGGGGACCGCACTGCGGCGACGAAGGGAGCGGCGCGTGGATCGGGCGGCGTGCGCTGTCCGTCGTGACCGCGAGCGCGGATGGCCGCGAGCCGGCGACGGCGTTGCTGGGCGCCGTGCTCACCGCCTGCGAAGCGGCCGCGGTGGAGCAGCTGGTGGCGTGGAGCGCGAGCGCGACGCCGTCCGATCTGGCGGCGCTCGCGCCGGTGGTGGCGCGCGTGGCGGACGCGGGGGATGCGCGCGCGGGGGCGCTCCTTTCGCTCGCCACGGAGGAGCTCGTGCTGCACGTGCGCACGCTCGCGCGCACGCTGTTCGGCGACGAGCGCGCGGCGTGCCCGGTGGCGCTCACGGGGGGGCTGATCGGCCCAGGGCGCCCGCTGCGCAAGCGGCTCGAGAAGCGCCTCAGGAGCGCGGTGCCCGGGTCGCAGCTGCACGCGGCCGAAGTCGTCGCCATGCGCGGCGCGGTGCACGGCGCGCTCCGGCATCTCGGCGTGCGTAGCTAGTAGCGAGTAGAACGACATCGCCCGAGAGGGCGCGAGGGCGATCCCCGCTTCGCCGCCTCCACGCTTACACGCCTCGAGCCTCGCGCGAACGGCGCGCGAGGCTCGAAGCGTCTAAGCGCGACGGCGGCTTCGCGGGGATCGCCCTCGCGCTGGCAGGGGTTCGCTCGGCGAACAGCACGCGCGCGGCGAGATCGGCGCGATCGCCACCGCCGCTCGCGCACGCGCGCGCGCCGCACGGCCGCGCGCGATGCTCATGGGAGCGACGCGGGCCCCGGCGGAGCCGCCGTCGCGCGTAGCAAGAGACTCCCGCGCGGTTCGCGGGAGGCTCGCAGCGTGTAAGCGCGCAGGCGGCGGAGCCGGGGCCCGCGTCGCGACCCGGCGCGATATGTTAGGCCAGCGTCGATTCGGACGCGAGCTCGGCGGCGAGCGCGGGGGTCGTGGTGTTGAGCTCCCCCTCCCACTGCGCCATCACCGCCGTCGCGAGACAGTTGCCCACGAGGTTGATCGACGTGCGCGCCATGTCCATCACCGCGTCGACGCCGAGGATCACCGCCACGCCGGCGAGAGGCAGCCCGAAGGTCGCGAGCGCGCCGGAGAGGATCACGAGGCTCGCGCGCGGCACCGCGGCCACGCCCTTCGACGTGAGCATCAGCGTGAGCATCATGAGCAGCTGCTGGCTCAGCGCCAGGTGGATCCCCGCCGCCTGCGCCACGAACACGCTCGCGACGGCGAGATACAGCGTGCTCCCGTCCAGGTTGAACGAGTAGCCCGTGGGGAGCACGAAGGCGACGATGCGCTGTGGCGCGCCGAAGGCCTCCATGTTCTCCATCGCGAGCGGGAGCGCGGCCTCCGAGCTCGCCGTGGAGAAGGCGATGAGCCACGGTTCCTTCACGTAGGCGATGAATCGCCGGATCGGGATCTTGGCGATCAGCGCCACCGGGAGGAGCACGCCGAGCGCGAACACCACCAGCGCGCCGTAGAGCGTGAGCACCAGGAGGCCGAGGTACTTGAGCACGTCGAGGCCGCTGTGTCCCACGGTGGTCGCGATCGCGGCGCCGATGCCGATGGGGGCGAAGAGCATCACGATCGCGGTGAAGCGGAACATGATCTCCGACAGCGACCGGCAGAACGCGACCATCGTCACCTTCTCCTCGCCGCGCACCTTGGCGAGCGCGACGCCGAACAGGACGGCGAAGAACACGATCTGCAGCACCTCGTTGTTCGCAGCGGCCTCGGCGAAGCTCTGCGGCACGATGTGCTCGAGGACGCTGGAGAGCGTCACCGCCTTGCCCGCGAGCTCCTTCCCCGTCGACTCCGACGCCGCGGTGAGATCCACGCCCACACCCGGCTTGATGATGTTCACCGCGAGGAGCCCCACGGCGAGCGCGAGCGTCGTCACGACTTCGAAGTACACGATCGAGCGGACGGCGAGCCGGCCGATCTTCTTCAGGTCATCGCCGTGCCCCGCGATGCCGACCACGAGCGTGCTGAAGATGAGCGGCACGATCAGGAGCTTGATCATCCGCAGGAACACCGTGGCGAGCGGACGCAGCGACGACGCGGTGAATTGCCCGCTCGCGGCGCCCGAATCCGGGAACGCCCACCCCAACAGCGTGCCCGTGATCATCGCGATCACGATCCACTGCGTGAGGGAGATGCGCTTGAGGAAGGCCCACATCGTGCGTGCTCGGCCTCAGGCCGCCGGGGGGTTCGAAGGGCGCAGCTTCGAATTGCGGAAGCCATAGGACACGTACAGCACCAAGCCGATCACGAGCCAGTAGCCGAATCGCTTCCAAGTGACTCCCGGCAGGCCCCACATCACGTAGAAGCACGCCGCGGCACCGAGCACGGTGACCAGGAAGACGCCCACCCACCCGCCCGGCACCCGGAAGGGACGCGGCCGTTCCGGTTCCGTGAAGCGCAGCACGAGTACCCCCGCGCACACCAGCACGAACGCGAACAGCGTCCCGATGTTCGTCAGATCGTACGTCTCGTCCGCCTGGCCCACGAGCGCCCACGCGGCGACGAAGATGCCGGTGAGGATCGTCGTGATGTACGGCGTGCGGTACTTGCCGTGGATCTTCGCGGCGAACGGAGGGAGCAGGCCGACGCGCGCCATCGAGAAGAAGATGCGCGGCTGCCCGTACTGGAATACGAGCAAGACCGCCGTCATCGAGAAGATCGCCCCGAACGCGATCACTCGGCCGGTGTTCGTGAGCCCGACGAGCTGCAGCGCCGCCGAGAGCGGATCGGCCACCGCGAGCTTGGAGTACGACACCATCCCCGTAAGCACCGCGCCGACCACCACGTAGATCAGCGTGCAGATCGCGAGGCCGCCCAGGATGCCGATCGGCATGTTGCGCTGCGGGTCCTTCGTCTCTTCCGCCGCCGTCGAGATCGCATCGAACCCGATGTACGCGAAGAAGACGATCGCCGCGCCCTGGTGGATGCCGCGCCATCCGTTCGGCGCGAACGGCGTGTAATTGGACGGCGTGAGATGCATGACGCCCACGGCGACGAAGACCGCGAGAGCCAGGAGCTTCACGACCACCATGACGTTGTTCGCGCGCGCGCTCTCGCGGACGCCGAGCACGAGGAGCCACGTGATGAGCATCACGATCGCCGCGGCAGGGATGTTGATGATGATCGGCACGCCGAACACGTGTGGGGCGGTCTGCATCAGCCCGTGCACCGCGGGATCGGAGCTGAGATACGCGGTGCGCCAGCCCGTCGAGAGCCAGTCGGGGAGCTGGAGGAACCCAGCCGTCAGTTGCTTGAAATAATCCCCCCACGAGATCGCGACCGCCACGTTGCCCACGGCGTACTCGAGGATCAGGTCCCAGCCGATGATCCACGCGACGATCTCGCCGAGCGTCGCGTACGAGTAGGCGTACGCGCTCCCGGCCTGCGGGATCATCGACGCGAGCTCGGCGTAGCACAACGCCGCGAGCGCGCAGACGGCGCCGAGCAGGATGAACGAGAACACGAGCGCAGGACCCGCCCCGGCTCGCACCATCTCCCCGTGCGGACCGATCTCCCCCGCCGCCGCCGTGCCGATCGCGCCGAAGATCCCCGCGCCGATCACCGCCCCGATCGCGAGCATGATCAGGTCCCCCGCCCCGAGCGCGCGCTTGAGACCGCCCGAATCCTCCGTCTCCGCCATGAGGGCGGCGATCGGCTTCCGCGAGAGGAGCTGACGGATCACGGACATGCGGTCACACTCCAGCCAGAGAGGAAACGCGGACCGGGCGGCCCCAGAGGAGCCGCCCGGTCGCCCACCGTACCACGCTCAGCCGCCGACTTCGATCCGCATGCGGTAGAACGACCGCCACACGAACGTCACCGACACCAGGAAGAAGATCGCCGCCAGCGCGTGCGCGAGCCCGGAGCCCCGCTGCGCGGTGAGCGACACCGCCAGCTCCACCGCCAGCAACCCGAAGAGCGTCGTGAACTTGATGATCGGATTCAGCGCCACGCTCGACGTGTCCTTGAACGGGTCGCCCACCGTGTCGCCCACCACCGTCGCCGCGTGCAGCGGCGTTCCCTTCTGCTTCATCGTCACCTCGACGATCTTCTTCGCGTTGTCCCACGCGCCGCCGGCGTTCGCCATGAAGATCGCCTGGAACAACCCGAACAGCGCGATCGAGATCAGGTAGCCGATGAAGAAGTACGGCTCCACGAACGCGAACGCGAGCGTCGCGAAGAACACCGCCAGGAAGATGTTGAACATCCCGTTCTGCGCGTACCGCGTGCAGATCTCCACCACCTTCTTGCTGTCCGCCACACTCGCCTTCGTGGCCCCCTCGAGCTTGATGTTCGCCTTGATGAACTCCACGGCGCGGTACGCGCCGGTGGTCACCGCCTGGATCGACGCGCCGGTGAACCAGTAGATCATCGTCCCGCCGGTGATCAAGCCGAGCACGAATGGCGGATGCAGCATCGACAGGTACTGCAGGTACTCCGGCTTGAGCCCGTTGGTGAGCGTCATGATGATCGAGAAGATCATCGTGGTCGCGCCCACCACCGCGGTGCCGATGAGCACCGGCTTGGCCGTCGCCTTGAAGGTGTTCCCCGCTCCGTCGTTCTCCTCGAGCAGGTGCTTCGCACGCTCGAAGTTCGCGTCGATCCCGTAGTCCTTCTTCAGCATGGCCGCCGAGCCCGGGAGCTGCTCGATCGTCGACAGCTCGAACACGCTCTGCGCGTTGTCGGTCACCGGGCCGTAGCTGTCCACGGCGATCGTCACCGGGCCCATCCCCAGGAATCCGAACGCCACGAGCCCGAACGCGAACACCGCGGGCGCCAGCATCAGCTCCGCGAAGCCGCTCGTGCTGATGAGGTACCCCATCGCCATCAGCATCATGATCGCCATCCCCAGCCAGTACGCGCTGAAGTTGCCGGCCACGAGCCCCGACAGGATGTTCAACGACGCGCCCCCCTGCTGCGAGCTCGTCACGATCTCCTCCGTGTGGCCGCTCTCGGTGGAGGTGAAGACCTTCACCAGCTCGGGGATGACCGCCCCCGCGAGCGTGCCGCACGAGATCACGGCGCTGAGCTTCCACCAGAGCGTGCCGTCGCCCAGCGTCGGGATCAACAGCCAGCTCGTGAGGAACGTCATGCCGAGCGACACGAACGACGTGAGCCACACCAGCGTGGTGAGCGGCGTCTCGTAGTTCATCTCGTCCGCGTGCTCGAAGCGCGCCTTCGCGATCGCGCCGTTCACGAGGTACGACAGCCCGCTCGCGACGATCATCATCACGCGCATCGCGAAGATCCACACCAGGAGCTGCACCTGCACCGCCGGATCCTTCACCGCGAGGAGGATGAACGTGATCAGCGCGACGCCGGTCACCCCGTAGGTCTCGAAGCCGTCGGCGCTCGGCCCCACCGAGTCCCCCGCGTTGTCGCCCGTGCAGTCGGCGATCACGCCGGGATTGCGCGCGTCGTCCTCCTTGATGTTGAACACGATCTTCATCAGGTCCGCGCCGATGTCCGCGATCTTCGTGAAGATGCCCCCCGCGATGCGCAGCACCGACGCGCCGAGCGATTCGCCGATCGCGAAGCCGATGAAGCACGGGCCCGCGTAGTCGCCGGGGATGAACAGGAGGATGCAGAGCATGATCAGCAGCTCGACGCTGATGAGCAGCATGCCGATGCTCATCCCGGCGCTGAGCGGGATCCGGTACAGCGGGAAGGGCTTCCCCTTGAGGCTGGCGAACGCCGTGCGCGAGTTCGCGAACGTGTTCACGCGGATGCCGAACCACGCCACGCCGTAGCTCCCGGCGATGCCGAGGAGACTGAAGGCGAGGATGATCAGCACGCGGTCCCACGCCATGTGCATCAGCGTGCCGAAGTACAGCGTGATCACGAGCCCGATGAACACCCACAGGATCAGCAGGAACTTCCCCTGCGTGATCAGATAGGTCTTGCACGTCTCGTAGATGAGATCCGAGATCTCGCGCATGGACGCGTGCACCGGCAGCGCCTTGAGCCGCGAGTAGATCACGAGGCCGAAGAGGAGCCCCGCTCCGCACAGGAGCAGCCCCCACGCCAGCAGCGTATGCCCCGGCATGCCGAGGAAGGACACCGAAGAGAGATCGGGCATCCGCAGCGAGGCTTCTCCGCCCGCCGCCGCGTCCTGCCCCGCGATCGCATCCAAGAGCATCATGTGGTCCGCTTCTCCAAGGGAAGGTCGAACGCGCTAGGCCGCGGCCCTCGCCGCCGGCCGGCGCCACAAGTAGAACACCGGGATCCCGATCAACACCAGCACCAATCCGAAGAACGCCTGCGCCCGCGTCTTCTCGGCGATCAGCAAGGCGATGCAGATCGCGCTCGCGGCGGCGACATAGACCGCCGGGAGCACGGGATACCCGACGGCGCGGTACGGCCGCGCCACATCGGGCTGCTTCGCGCGCAACAGGAACAGTCCGACGGTCGTGAGCGCGTAGAAGAGCAGCGCGGCGAAGATCACGTAATCGAGCAGCTGCGAGTACGTGCCCGTCAGACAGAGCACCGAGGTCCAGAGCGCCTGCGCGACGAGCGCCGCCGCGGGCACCTGGTGCCGGCTCAGGCGCGCCGCCGGCGCGAAGAAGAGCCCGTCCTTCGCCATCGCGTAGTACACGCGCGCCCCGGCGAGGATGAGCCCGTTGTTGCAGCCGAACGTCGACACGAGGATCGCCACGGCCATGATGGCGCTCCCCGCGCCGCCGAAGATGACCTCCGCCGCCGCGGTGCCGACGCGGTCCTGCGTCGCGTGCTGGATGCCGCGCGCGGTCACCGTCGCGCCGTCGGCCACACCGTGGAGCGGGAGCACGTTGAGATACGCGAAGTTCACGAGCACATAGAGCACGGTCACCAGCAGCGTGCCGTAGGCGAGCGCGCGCGGGAGGTTCCGCGGCGCATCGCGCACCTCCGCGGCCGCGAACGTCACGTTGTTCCACGCGTCGTTCGAGAAGAGCGAGCCGACCATCGCGGCGCTGAAGGCGAGCACGAACGCGCCGCTCCAGTCGATCGGCCCCACGAACCGCCCCGCGCCGAAGTTCGCGGCCACCGCGGCCGCCTGCCGCCCCACGGTGAGGCCGAGCACGATCACGATCGCGAGCGCTCCCGCCTTCACCATCGTCAGTGTGGTCTGCACCAGCTTGCCGGCGCGTACCCCGCGCAGGTTGATCCACGTGAGCACCCAGACCATCACCAGCGCGATCACCCGCTGCGCGCTCAGCCCCACCGTCATCACGCCGCCGGGCGTCGACACATCCAGCTGCGGCGCCCACGGGAACATCTCCGGCGAGCTCGCCGGCCAGAGCACGCCGAGGAATCGCGCGAACGCCACCGCGACGGCGGCGATCGTTCCCGTCTGGATCACCGCGAACAACGTCCACCCGTAGAGGAAGCCCATGAGCGGCCCCATCGCTTCGCGCAGGAACACGTACTGCCCGCCCGCGCGCGGGTACATCGCCGCCATCTCCCCGTACGCGAGCGCGCCCAGCAGCGTCATGACGCCGGTGAGCGTCCACACGAGCAGGAGCAGGAACGGCGAACCGAGTCCGCGCGCGATGTCCGCGGAGACGATGAAGATGCCGGAACCGATCATGACGCCCGCGACGAGCATCGTCGCATCGAGCAGCGACATCGCCTGCACGAACTCGGCCGGCGCCTCAGCGGCGCCGGTGCGCGGGGCGGACCCAGCGGTCATTCGGTTCCTCGAGATGGTGACGCCGGGGCGAACGCCGCCGGGACTGGGCGCAACAAAGCCGCGGGAAACTAACTCGTTGCGAGGCCTGATGCTAGGCGCGCGCTCCGCGCGCTAGAAGCCGATCTGCGTCTCGTACACCGAGGCGACCGGCGTGCCGCTCGAGCGGAGGAAGGCGGGCCGGAATTTCCACTCCATCATCTTCTCGCGGAGCTTCTTGTCGAAGCCGCGGTCGCCCGTGGAGGCGAATTCCACGCGCGTGATCGTGCCCCGCTCATCGAGCGCGAAGCGGAGCGTGAGCTGCTTCCCGTCGAGATTGCGCGGATGCGAGTCGAGCGGGAGCACCGCGAAGTAGTTCGTCGCCTGCGCGGTGTCGCCCAATGGGCCGCCGCCGGTGCCCGGGCCCTCTCCCGATCCGCGCCCGGGCCCGCTCCCGGTGCCGATCCCGCCGCCGGTGCCGGGTCCGGCGCCCACGGCGCTGCCGTCGGCGATGTTGGTCGGAAGCGACGGCGCGCTCGCGTCGACCTTCACTTCCACCCGCGCGATCGTGGGGATCGTGGGTGGCGGCGGAGGGGGCACGGGCTTGGGCTTGGGGGGCACCGGCGGCTGCAGCGGCGCGGTGGCCACCCGCGGCACGGTGCGAACGTACTGCACGTGCTCCTCGCGCGGACGGACGCCCGAGCCGCGATTCCCGCCGCCGCCGCCCCCTCTCGGGCCGGCGCCGAGTCCCACGTGCGTGGCCAGGAGCGCCACGTCGTGTTGCATGAGCGGCGCGAGGACGAGCAGCACGATGAGCGCGTGCACGAGGAACGACACCACGCTCCCCCACCGGCTCTCCCGGCGGAGCGGGAGGCCGAGCGGCGGCCGGTACGGCGGCTTAGGGGGCGCGGGGCGCTCGATGACGGTGTTCTTCATGCACTCGTGGGGCGCCGCGGGCGATGCGCCGCGCGCACGTCCCCCTGAATAATACGACGGACGAACCCAGGAGGTTCGTCCGTCGTAGGTCCTGCGTTACACGCGACGCGCTTACTTGGGCGGGATCCCGATGACCTTGACCCCCGCGCCGCGCGACATGTCCATCGCTTGCACCACGTCCTGGTACTTCACCATCGAATCACCCTTCACGAAGATGATCTTGTCCGGACGCGGATCGTAGATCTCCTTGAGCCGCTGCAACAGGTTCGCCTGCGGCACTTCCTCGCCGTTGATCTTGTAGACCGGCCCAGGGAGCACCTGGAGCACGATCTGGTCCGGCGGCGTGGAGTTCTTCGGCGGCGGCGGCTGGTTCGGATCCGGGATCTGCAGATCGATCGCCTTCCGCAGCATCGGGATCGTCATCATGAAGATGATCAGGAGCACCAGCAGCACGTCGATCATCGGCGTGACGTTGGGTTCGTTGGTGAGGCCGCGGGCCCCCGCACTCATTGCCATGGTCGTTCTCCTAGGGCGTGCCGGGCTTCTTCTGATCCTCGGGCGCCGAGCTGGCCGTCCCGGGGCGCTGCTCGCTGATCGCACCGACCACGCGCACGCCGTTGTGCGCCGCGATGTCGATCGCGTCCAGCACCTTGCCGTACTGCAGGCCCGCATCGGCCTTCAGATACAGGATCTTGTCCTGCGTGCGCGCGTCGAAGATCTCCTTCAGTTTCGCCGCGAGCTCCGAGTTCGGGATCTGCTTCCGGTTCAGGAAGTAGTTCCCGTCCTTGTCGATGCCGAGCACCTGATCGTCCGGGTCCTCGGGGTGCGACTTCAGGTTCACGCCGACGGGCGGCTGCGCCGCGAAGCCGGCGTTGATGAGGGGCGTGACGATCATGAAGATGATCAGGAGCACGAGCATGACGTCGATCATCGGCGTCACGTTCGGTTCCGTCCTCACCTGCCCGCCGCTCCCCCCCGTTCCCATTGCCATGGTCGCGTCTCCTGGCGGTGCGCGCGCTTACTGCGCGATCGGGCCGCCGCTCGAGCCGGACGCCGCGGTGAACTCGCGCGTGAAGCGCGAGCGGCCGAACTCGCCGGCGACGCCCTTGATCAGGTAGTCGATCATCTCCTTCGAGGTGTACGTCATCTCGACGGAGAGATTGTCAATTTTGGTAGTGAAGTAGTTGTACGACCACACCGCCGGGATCGCGACGAGGAGGCCCAGCGCCGTGGTGATCAGCGCCTCGGCCACGCCGGCCGAGATCGCGCCGATGCCGCCCGCGCCCGACTGCGCCATGCCCTGGAACGCGTTCACGATGCCCATCGTGGTGCCGAGGAGGCCGACGAACGGCGCCGTCGCGCCCACCGTCGCGAGGATCGCGAGGCCGCGCTTCAGCTCGGCGAGGATGATCATCATGTTCCGCTCCACCGCGCGCTCGGCGCTGTTGATGTCGGACACGGTCACCGAGCCGTCCTGCAGCAGCGGCTTCACCTCACCCAGCGCGCCGCCCAGCACGCGCGAGACGTGGCTCTTCTTGTAGCTCTCGGCGAGCTTGATCGCCTCGTTGAGGTTGTCCTCCTCGAGGAACTGCGAGAACTCGGGCGCGAACTTCCGCGTCTCCGACTGCGCCTTGCGCAGGTTCCACCACTTCGTGATCACGACGGTCATCGACCAGATCGACATGATGACCAGGACGATCGCGATCCCCTTCGCGAACCATCCCATCGAGATCCAGAGATCGATCAGCGAGACATTCATAGTGCGCTAGCTCCTGGATGACGGCGCCGTCCGCCCTATTTCGGCGGCGCCTGGAAACGGATCGGCAACTGGACGTACTGCTTCACCTTGTGACTCCCCGCCTCGGCGGGATAGAACTTCCAGAAGGGCAACACCCTCCGGATCTCCTGCGCGAACAGCTCGTTCGAGGCCTTGATGATCTTGAACGTGCTCATGTCCGCCCGGCCGAGCGTGTCGACGACGAACTGGACGGTGACATCCCCCTCGACGCGCGACGATTCGAGGATGCTCGGGTACTTCGGGTTGGGATTGCCATCCTTCGGCAATACCGGCTTGTCCACCTGGAACTCGAAGAGCGGCTGGTCGGTGGGAGTCCCCCCTTCCACGCCCTTGCTCGTCCCGCCCTGCACGCCCTTCCCGCTGAAGTCGGCCTCATCGGTCACGCTCTTCGAGAGGTCCACATCCGGGATCTTGTCGGGGATGTTGATCGGCGCTTGCAGCACCTGGAATCCCTTGGGGGGCGGCGGCGCGGCCGGCGCGTCCGGCGGCGGCGCCTTCTTCTCGGGCTCCGGCGCCTTCTTCTGCACTTCCGCGAACTTCACTTCCTCCGCCTTCACCATCTCCTTCACCCGCTGCCCGGCGTTCAGCGTCACGTACACGGCGACGCTCAGGATCGCGGCGTGGACGATCACGCTCGTGACCGTGCCGCCGAGACTGCGCTTGTTGATGGGCTTGGACTCGATCAGGTTATTGAACATTCGGGACGCATCCGAAGGTGAGGATCGCCGCACTGCTCCGCGGCCCCGTGTGCACGAGAAATAGTAGAGGCCCAAGATTGGGCCGAAATGCCACGCGGATTAAGATTCCGTGAAGGCGCTGTTAGGATTCTCGTGCCGCGGCGCGGCCCAAGTCCAACATTGGATTCTACTTAGGGGGCGGGCACCGGCTCGTTCACCGCGGGGGTCGCTCCCGGCTCGTATATCGGCAGCGTCACGGTGAAGGTGCTCCCGCGGGTGAGCCGCGAGCGCACCGAGATGGATCCGCCGTGCGCTTCCGCGATGTACTGCGCGATCGAGAGTCCGAGTCCGAAGCCGCCGCGTTCCGCCCGGCGCGAGCGGGCGCGATCCGCGCGGTAGAAGCGCTCGAACACGTACGGGAGGTCCGCCGCCGAGATCCCGATGCCGGAGTCGCGCACGTTGAACGACACCGTGCGCTCGTGCCGCACGAGCGTGAGCTCGACGCTCCCTCCCGCGGGGGTGTACTTGATCGCGTTCGTCGCGAGGTTCAGGAAGAGCTGCCGCAGGCGCATGGTGTCGCCCAGCACCGTCGCGCCCTCCACGCGCGGGAGCGAGACGCTGAGGTGCGCGGGCTCGCCGAGGATGGTCGCGGTCTCGAAGACTTCGCGCACGAGCGGCTCGAGGCGCACCTTCTCGCGATGGAGGTCGAACCGTCCCTCGTCGGCGCGCGCGAGCGTGAGCAGACTCTCGACGAGGTCGGCCATGCGCGTGATCTCGTGCAGCGCTTCCTCGAGCGCGATCAAGCGCTCCGAGGCGGGGGTCCCCTCGTTCATCGAGCGCTCCACGTCGGCGCGGAGCACGGCCAGCGGCGTCTTCAGCTCGTGGCTCGCGTCCGCGGTGAAGCGGCGCAGCGCGGCGAACGAGCTCTCGAGGCGCTCGAGCATCTCGTTCACCGTGTTGATCAAGCGCTGGAGCTCGAGCCCCTCCGTGGACGGGAGCCGGCGGTGGAGCGAGCGGCCGTCGGTGATCGCCTGCAGCTGGTCGATGATCTGGTCGACGGGCGTGAGCGCGCGCCCCGCGATCCCGTAGGCGAGGGCGATCGAGGCGAGCACGAGGAGGGGGAGGATGACCACGAGCGTGCCGAAGAGCTCGCGCAGCGCGGCCTCCTGCACGGGGCGCACGGCGCGCGCGACGGCGACGCGCGCGACGGCGCTCGGGGTGGAGTCGCGCTGGCGCACCACGAGCAGCTGCCGTTCCCCGGCGAGCGTGATGAGCTGCGCGCTGCGGCCGGCGTTGGTGGCCACGCTGTCGAAGAAGATGACCTCGTCGCGCGGGAGGTTGCGCGCATCTTGCGAGAGGCCGAGGAGCCGGCCGTCGTGCGCGATGACGGCCACGTAGTCGGTCATCCCGCTGATCACCGCGCTGAGAGGGGCGGAGAGCACCGGGAGCGTGTCGCGCGTGCCGACGCGCGTCACGGGCTGCCCCGATTCCTCGGCCTGGCGCAGCACCTCGAGGATCATGTCCGCTTCGGCCGCGGCGGAGGCGCGCACTTCTTCCACGGCGCTGGAGCGCCGCGCGGTCCAGACGGCGAGCGAGAAGGCGAAGACCGTCGCCACCAGCACGCCCGCGAAGGCGAGCGTGAGCCGGAACCGGATCGTGTTCATCGCGGCCGGCCCGGCCTACTCCCGCACGACGTACCCGACGCCGCGCACCGTGTGGATGAGCTTCACGCGGTGCCCGCTGTCCACCTTCTTGCGGAGATGGTTGATCACGACGTCCACGATGTTGGTGCCGGGATCGAAGTGATACCCCCACGCGTACTCGGTGATGAGGGTGCGGCTCATCACGCGGCCCGCGTGGCGCACGAGGTACTCGAGCACGGTGAATTCCTTCGCGGTGAGCTCGATCGCGTTCCCGCCGCGCGTGACGGTGCGCGTATTGCGGTCCACTTCGAGGTCGGCCACACGGAGGAGGGGGGCCGCGATCACCTGCGGGCGGCGGCTGAGCGCCTCGACGCGCGCGAGGAGCTCCTCGAAGGCGAACGGCTTGGTCACGTAGTCATCGGCCCCCGCGCGCAGCGCCTTCACCTTGGCATCGACGGCGTCCTGCGCGGTGAGCACCAGCACCGGGCGCTCGAAGCCGCGCGCGCGCAGGTTGTGCAGCACCTCCATCCCCGAACGCCCGGGAAGGCGCATGTCGAGCACCACGAGGTCGTAGCTCCCGTTCGCGGCGAGGCGCTCCCCCTCTTCTCCTTCCGCGACGAGGTCCACGACCCAGCGCTGCTCCTCGAGACCGCGCCGCACGTATTGGCCGACGGTCGGATCATCCTCGATCACGAGGATCTTCATGCGGACTCGGCCGGTGGCGCGTGCCGCGGCCGGCTGATCCCGTATTCGCGGATCTTGCGGTACAGCGTCTTCGGGGAGATCCCGAGCACGTCGGCGGCGCGCCCCTGGTGCCAGTTCACCTGGCGGAGCACCACATCGATGTGCCGGCGCTCCACCTCGTCGAGCGAGGTGAGCGCGTCGGCGGCCGCGCGCGAGGACGGGACGGGCATCCCCGCGCCGAGCGCGAGATCCACGGCGCGGATCTCCGCGCCGGGCGCCACGAGCGCGGCGCGCTCGATCACGTTGCGCAGCTCGCGCACGTTGCCCGGCCACGGGTAGGCCTGCAGCGCATCGAGCGCCTCCACGGACAGCGTGCGCTGCACGCCGTTCGTCGAGCGCTGCAGGAAATGCCGCGCGAGGAGCGGGATGTCGGCCGCGCGCTCGCGCAGCGGCGGGAGCGTGATGCTCACCGTGTTGATGCGGTAGTAGAGGTCGGCGCGGAAGGTCCCGTCGCCCACCTGCGCGGCGATGTCCTGGTTCGTCGCGGCGATGATGCGGAAGTCGGAGCGGATCTTCTGCGTGCCCCCCACGCGATAGAACGTTCCCTGCTCGAGCGCGCGCAGGAGCTTCCCCTGCGCCTTGGGATCGAGCGCGCCGACCTGGTCGAGGAAGAAGGTGCCCCCCGACGCCATCTCGAGGAGGCCGAGCTTCCGCTCCCCCGCGCCGGCGAACGCGCCCTTCTCGTAGCCGAAGAGCTCGCTCTCCATGCGGTCGGCGGCGATGGCCGCCCCGTTCAGGTCCACCCACGGGCCGTCCGCGCGCGCGGAGCCGCGATGGAGCATCCGCGCCACGAGCTCCTTCCCGGTGCCCGACTCCCCGGAGAGGAGCACCGCGCTGTCGCTGCGCGCCACGCGCTGCACGAGCGAGAGCACGGCGCGCAGCGGCGCGTACTCGGTGACGATCTCGTCCGCGGCGTCCAGGCGCGCCAGGCGGGCGTGCATCATCGCGTGCTCGCGCGCGAGGCGGCGCTTCTCCCACGCGCGCCGCACGAGCACGTCGATCTCCGCCATGCGGTACGGCTTCGTGAGGTAGTCGTACGCGCCGAGCTTCATCGCCCCGATCGCGCTGTCGATGGAGGCGTTCCCCGTGATGATGATCACCTCGGGGGGCGACGGGTCCTCGCGCACCGCGCGCAGCACCTCGAGGCCGTCCATCGCGGGCATCAGGATGTCGAGGAGCGCCACGTCGAAGCTCTCGGCGCGCAGCGCGTCCAGCGCGGCGCGCCCGTCCGCGCACGTCAGCACGTCGCAGCCGCGCTCGATCAGGAATTGCGCGAGCACCGCGCTCAGGTGCGGCTCGTCCTCCGCGACGAGCACCTTGATCCGCGACGTCTCGTTCATGCGGCCCCCGGCGCCAGCGGGAGGCGCACGCGGAAGGTGCTCCCGCGCCCCACCGCGCTCTCGACCTCGATGCGCCCGCCGTGATCGCGGACGATGCCGTAGCAGATCGCGAGGCCGAGGCCGGTGCCGCGCCCCGGCGGCTTGGTCGTGTAGAAGGGCTCGAAGAGGCGGCCGATGTCGTGCGGCGCGATCCCGTGCCCCCGGTCCTGCACCTCCACCAGCGCTTCGTTCCCCGCACGCACGGTGCGCACGAGCACCGAGCCCGCGCCCTGCATCGCGTCCGCCGCGTTCAACAGGAGGGCGACCAGCACCTGCACGAGCTGCGGCGCGCTCCCCATCACCGGCGGGAGGGTCGCGTCGAACGCGCGGTCGGCGGTCACGCGCTTGAAGCGCGCGTTGTGGCGCAGGAGGAGGAGCGCCTCGTCCACGACGCTCGCGAGCGGGAGCGGGGCGCGCGCCTCCTCGGTGGGCCGGGAGAAATCGAGGACGCCGTTCACGATGCGCTTGGCGCGCTGCACCTCGATGTCGATGATGCGGCAGAGCTCCGCCGCGCGCTCGCGCGCCGCCCCCTCGGCGATCGCTTCAGGGAGCGCGAGCGCGAGGGACTCCGCGCACGCGCCCACCGTCGCGAGCGGATTGTTCACCTCGTGCATGACGCCCGCGGCGAGCTGCCCCACCGCGGCGAGCTTCTCCGCCTGCGCCATGCGCGCCTGCGCGCGCTTCTCCTCGGTGATGTCCTCGCCGAGCGTGATCACGTGCGTCACCTCGGCGCCGCCCAAGCGCATCGGGATCTTGCTCACGCGATACGTGCGCATCTCCCCGGTGCTGCTCGACGTGATCTCGTACTGGCGCACCGCGCCCGTGGAGAACACGTCGTCGAACTCGCGGCGCAGCAGGTCGGGGGCCTGGCGGCGGAGCACGTCGAAGACGACGCGCCCGATCGCCTCCTCGCGCGCGATGCCTTGCGTCCCGATCTCGCGCGAACGGTTCCATGCGTGCACGCGATAGGCGCGGTCCACCACGTAGAGGCCCAGCGGGAGCGCGTCGACGATGCCGGCGAGCATCGCTTCGTCGGCCTCGCGCGACGGCGCCGCCGCGCGCGTGCCCGCGCGCTCCAAGGCATGCGCCGCCGATTCGAGCCGCGCGCGGTCCTTCGCGGGGATGCGCTTGGCCGCCGCCGCGCGGCGCAGTCGCCTCGCCGCCGCGTCGAGGGCGTGGTGCACGGGCGCATCGCCGGCGAACTCGTCGGCGACGGCGCTGATCAGGTCGAGCGGATCCCGGCCAGGGGTTCGGCCGGAGGAACGGGCAGGAGCGCGAGAAGGCACGAGGGCGCTGGGCTCGGGACGGGAGCGGCAAAGGTACGGAGTCCGGTCACAACGGACAAGATGACCGAAATCCTCTCCCGCGACCTTACCTCAGCTTGGCGATCTCCGCTAGTAGCTCCTCATTCGGTCGTTTCTCCCCAGTCGTCGCCTCCACATGGCGCCACACCACGTGCCCCGACTTGTCGATGAGGAAGTACGCCCGCTCCGAGTGGAACCGGTCGGGGATGAGCACTCCGTACGCGCGCGACACCTCGCGCTTGAAGTCGCTGAGGAGCGCGATCCTCATCCCGTACTTCGCCTTGAACTCGCGCAGCGACGGCACGGCATCGACGCTGATCGGGAGGACCTCGACGTCGCCGCGCTGGAAGCGCTCGAAGTCGGTGGAGAAGTCGCACAGCTCCGTGGTGCAGACGCTCGTGAACGCCAGCGGAAAGAAGGCGAGGAGCACGTGCTTGCGGCCGCGGAAGCTCGAGAGGGAGACGGCCTTCGCATCGGTGGACGCGAGCGTGAAATCCGGGGCGAGGTCGCCGGGCGCCGGGCGCGGCGGCGTGGTGGGAGCGGAGATCATCCGGCGCTAGCGCACGAGCGCGGTGGTGGGCGCGTCGGCGTTCTCGTCGCCATGCGGCGATGACGCCACGAGATACGCCGTGACGAGCACGATGAACACGGCCACCGTCATCTCGCGGAAGGCGGAACGCCGGAGCGCACGCGCCGCGAGCTCGGTGCCGAGCCTCGGCTTGAGCACCCGCCAGTTGAGCGCGCCGATCGCCATCATGACCGCCACGGCCGAGAGCTTCACCAGGAGCTGGCGCCCGTACTGCGTGGAGAAGAGCGGGGCGAACGCGCCGAGCTGCTCCCACGCGGCAAAGGTGCCCGTGGCGACGAGCACGCCGGCCGCGAAGAGCGCGAGCGGGGAGAAGGCGTTGACGATCGCCGCGGCGTCCGAGCCGCGCGATTCCTGCGGGCCGGCGAGCGCGGCGGGGATCCCGGCGAGCGCGAGCGCGGCGAGCGTCCCCGCCCAGGCGCCGGCCGCGAGCACGTGCGTGCAGTCCACGATGATGGCCAGCGACGGCGCGATGCGCGCCGCCGCCGCGTGCCCCGAGAACGAGAAGCCGAGCGCGACCGCGATCCCGCCGGCCGCCGTCGCGCGCCACGCGAGCACGGAGATCCCGCGCACGCGCGTGAGCGCGACCACCGCGAGCACGACGCCGAGCATCTGCAGCGACCACGCGCGCCCCCAGCCGGTGATCGGCACCGCGCGCACGATCGCGAACGGCTCGCCGAAGAGCACCAGCGACTGCGCGATGAGGCGCGCCGGGACGGCGGCGAGGAGCACCGCGGCGCACGCCACCGCCATGCGCTTCGCGCGCGCCGAGGCGTCTTCCGCGTACAGATCGCTCGCGAGCCCCAGGCCGCGCACGCGGCGCAGCACGAGGAGCGTGAACGCGCACGCGCCGAGGAGGCCGAGCAGCGCGGCGTACATCGCGAAGCGGATCGCCGCGTAGGAGAACGCATCCACCGTGTAATTCACTCGGCGACCGCGGGCTGGAGTGGCGGGAGATGGAGCGTGCGAGGATCGAACTCGCGACCTCTCGGTTGCAAACCGAGTGCTCTCCCAGCTGAGCTAACGCCCCGAGCGGTCAAGATAATACCGCCTGCCCCGATGGGCGCGTGCTACTCGTGCGCTGGCAGCGGCTCCATCGTCCGCGGATCCACCGGCACCTGCACCTCGTCGCGGAAAGGCGAGGTCATCATCACGATGCGCATCCGCGGGAAGGCGCCCATGAAGCGCGAGTACGCGAACAGCCAGAGCCCGAGCATCCCCGCCGTCACCCCCAGCTCCCAGATGCCGAACGGCAGCGACGCGGGCACGCCCTGCAGCGACGGATACACTTCGAGATAGCGCAGGAGGTACATCCCGACCACGCTCCCCACCGCGAAGGTGAAGAACGTCGGGAGGTACACCTTGGCCGCGCGCGACAGCAGTCCGAAGAACGGGATCACGAACACCAAGAACACGACCGCCAGCGTGATCGGCATCCACGGCGCGATGAGGCGGAGGCGCATCCAGTGCGTCTCCTCGCCCATGTTGCCGTACCAGATCACGAGGTACTGGCCGAACGTGAGGTAGCCCCAGAACGCGGTGAATGCGAAGCAGAGCTTGCCGAGGTCGTGGAAGTGGTGCTCGGTGAGGAGCTCCTGCGCGCCGAGGTGGCGGCGCCACCACATCACGAGCAGCGACCACGCCATGAGCATGCTGATGATGCCGCCCATGAAGAACCACCACGAGTACAGCGTGCTCTGGAAGTGCGTGTCGAGCGACATGGAGAAGTCCCATGCGAACACGCTGTAGAACATGCCGTAGCCAAGGCACAGGAGCACCGCGAGCACGCCCTGCTTCGAATGCGTGGTGTGGATCTCGCGCCGTTCGTCGGCGAAGCCGCGGCGCATGCGGTCGCGCGCCCACTTCCCCCACCACGCTCCCGCTTCGCCGAGCACGCCCACATCGAGGCGCACCGAGAGCCACATGTAGCGGACGCTCAACGCCACCAAGATCAGCTGCAAGGCGATGTCCCGCGGGATCAAGAAGGACGGCCGAATCCAGAACGCCTTCTCGGGGGTGCCGATCGGGCCGCGCGCCCACGGGAAGATGTGCGCGCGTCCGATGAAGATCAGGAGCAGCACGAGCGTCGAGGGGCCGAGGAACGCGGCGAACCCTTCGAGCATGCGCACCACGGGGCGTGACCAGCGCGCCGTCGTGATGCGCTGGATCGCCACGAACGTGACCCCCGCCTGCGAGATCGTGGTGAAGAACAGCCAGGTCACCAGCAGCGCCTGCCAGACGCGGTCCTCACCCTTCGCGGCGCCCACGATGAACGTGACCGCGCCGATGAGCAGGAGCGCGAGGCTCACGTACGTCCACGACGCCGGCATCGGCTTCGAGGTCGCCGCGACGAGCGCTTCGCGCGACGGGAGATGGGAATCGTCGTACGTGCTCACGGCGTCTTCCTCGCGGGGGGCGGCGGCGCGGCGGGCGCCGCGGGCGCGGCGGCGCTGTCGGGCTTCTCGGTGCGATCCATGTCCTGCGGGCGGTACGGCGCGGGACGCGTCGGCGCCGTGCGCGTGTAGCCGGGAACCGTGCGGCCGGTCTCACCCGGCATCCCCGCGGGGGTCGTGTCCGCCACGACGCCGGGGATCTTCCCCTGCAGCGCGCGAACGTACAGCACGACATCCCAACGGTCCGAGCCCTCGATGCGGTCGTACGTGGGCATGATGCCGCGCCCGTTGCGCATCATCCCCCAGATGTAGCCGTCGGTGCGGTTCTTGGTCATGTCCATCACGAGACTCGGCGCCGGGATGCCGTACTTCGTGGCCGGGCCGTTGCCCTGCCCCGACGCGCCGTGACAGACCTCGCAATTGATCTGGTAGTACTTGCGCCCGTTGTCGAGCCGCGCGGGCGTGGGGAGATGCGGATTCGGCAGCGACGCCATCGAGTCGATGGTGGGCGGGAACGGATTGTGCGACACCACGTACGCGGGCTCCGTCATGCCCGTGATCGGCACGGACATCTCCGGCTGGCCGCGGAACGGCGTGGTGTCGTTGCCCGCCATCTGCGCTTCCCACGGCTTGATCTTCGGCTGGTCGCGGAAGTCCGTGAACCAGGAGCAGCCGCCGGCCGCGAGGAGCGCCGCGAACGCGAGCGCGCGCTTACTGCTCACCGCGCACCTCCGTCGCCCCCGTGCGCGCCAGGAGCTGGCGCACCGCCTCCTGCTTCTCCGGCGGGCACTCCACCCACACGCCGAAGTCGCCGTCGCTGAAACGCGGATCGTATCCGACGGTCATCGAGATGCGCGGGATGCGCGCGGTGATGAAGAGCCCGGCCACGGTGGAGAGCGCGCCGAACAGCACCATCAACTCGAAGCTGATGATCGTGTAGGGCACCCAGCTCGAGACCGGCTTGCCGCCGACCACGAGCGCCCAATAGCGCGAGACCCAGATCGCGATCCAGTACCCGAACGTCGCGCCCAGCAGGCCGCCGATCAACGTGTAGCGCCGCACGACGCTCGGCCCCGCGTGGATCGCGTGCTCGATCTCGTGCCGCGGCGTGGGCGAGTACACCGTGACCTCCCCCGCGCGCTCCTTCTTGAGCGCGGCGATCGCGTCGATCGCGCAGTCGAGCTGGCGGTAGATCCCGAGGATGCCCTGCATCAGTCGTGCTCCCCGGGCGTGTCCGCCTCGTACGCCACGTGCTCGCCGGTGACGGCGATGCCATGCTCGTGCGGCCGCTTGAGCGCGGGCGGCACGATCTCCTTCACTTCCGAGATCGCGATCACCGGCAGCTGCTTGATGAACAGGAGGAACCACATCGAGAACCAGCCGAAGCTGCCGAGCAGGATCGACCAGTCGATGAACGTGGGAGCGTAGCCCGACCAGCGCCACGGCTCGAACTCGTGCGAGAGCGACGGCACGATGATCACGAAGCGCTCGAACCACATCCCCAGGTTGATGAACAACGAGAGGATGAACAGCCACGTGGTGTTGCGCCGCGCCTTCTGCGACCAGAGCGACAACGGGAGGATCACGTTGCACGTGAGCATGATCCACGCCGCCCACCACCACTGCCCGAACACGCGGTTCCAGAAGTAGTTCTGCTCGAACTCGTTGCCGCTGAACCACGCCACCCAGAACTCGGTGAGGTACGCGAGCCCGACCACGGTGGACGTGAAGAGGCAGAGCTTCGCCGCCGCGTCCAGGTGGTTGATCGTCACGTAGTGCTTCAGGTTGAACCACCGGCGCACGGGGATGATGATCGTGAAGACCATCCCGATCCCCGAGAAGATCGCCCCCGCCACGAAGTAGGGGGGGAAGATCGTCGCGTGCCATCCGGGCGTGTTCGCCATCGCGAAGTCGAACGACACCACCGAGTGCACGGAGAGCACGAGGGGCGTGGAGAACGCGGCGAGGAACAGGTACGCGCGCGCGAAGTGCCGCCATTCCCGGTCCGAGTTGCGCCATCCCAGCGAGAGCTGCCCGTAGATCGCCTTCCGCACGGGGTTCTTCTCCCGGTCGCGCATCACGGCGAGATCGGGGAGGAGCCCCACGTAGAGGAACGTGGCCGACACCGTGAGGTACGTGAGGATCGCGAACACGTCCCACACGAGGGGGCTCTTGAACTGCGGCCACACGAGCCGCCAGTTCGGGTACGCGATCAGCCAGAAGAACTTCCACGGGCGGCCGAGGTGCAGGATCGGGAAGAGTCCCGCGGTCATGACCGCGAAGACCGTCATCGCCTCGGCGCAGCGGTAGATCGTGGTGCGGAACCCGGCGCGGAACAGATAGAGGATGGCGCTGATGAGCGTCCCCGCGTGCCCGATGCCGACCCAGAAGACGAACGTGATGATGTAGACGCCCCACATCACCGGCGGGTGATAGCCGGCGACGCCGACGCCCATGTAGATCTGGTACGTCCACGCGGTGGCGCCGATGAGCAGGAACGTGATCGCGACGAGCAGGAGCGCGAACCACGTCTTCGTGGGCTTGAGGGTGTCGAGGATCTCGTCGGTGACCTGCGTGTAGTTCGCGACCGCCGGGAGCTGCACGTTCGCCGAACTCACGTTGGGGCGCCGGAGCGCGGGAGCCGCCATGTGCGCCTCCTACGCCTTGGCCGGCGCGCCGGGCGCCGGGTGCTGGATCTTCGACAGATAGACCACCGCGGTGAACGTGTTGAGCTCCTCGAACACGTGGTACGCGCGCCGGTCCTGCGCGAGCTTGGCGACGCTCCACCGGGGATCGGCCGCATCGCCGAACACGATCGCACGCGACGGGCACGCCTGCGCGCACGCCGTCGTGAACTCCTCGGCCGCGACCTCGCGCCCCTCCAGCTTCGCGCGATGCTCCGCCTCGCGGATGCGCTGCACGCAGAAGGTGCACTTCTCCATCACGCCCTTGCCGCGCACGGTCACGTCCGGATTCAGCAGCCAGTTCATCTGCTCCGGCCACGCGTACTGCGGGCGGTCCTTCTCCCCGTAGCCGAACCAGTTGAAGTAGCGGACCTTGTAGGGGCAGTTGTTCGAGCAGTAGCGCGTGCCCACGCACCGGTTGTAGACCTGCACGTTGAGCCCGTCCGGGGAGTGGTACGTAGCGTACACCGGGCACACCGGCTCGCACGGGGCGTTGCCGCACTGCTGGCAGAGCATCGGCACGAAGCGCGCTTCGAAGTCGCCGCCATCCTCCCCGCCCTCCCAGTAGCGCTCGAGGCGGATCCAGTTCATCTCGCGGCCGCGGAGGATGTTCCCCCCCGCCACGCCTTCGAGGCCGGCCGTCGCGCTGTGCTGGTAGGGCGCGCCCACGGTCGCGATGTTGTTCTCCGAGTAGCAGGCGGTCACGCACGCCGAGCAGCCCGTGCAGCGCGCGAGGTCGATCGTCATCGCCCAGCGCCGCTTCGCCATCCCGCTCCAGTGATCGGGGGCGTACATCTGGCGCTGGTTCTTGTCGCTCCCGAGATCGCCCTGCGCATCCTGCGCCACGGGGGCGCGGAGTCCGGGGAGGAACTCGTGCGACGCGTCCCCCGGCATGTGCGCCTCGGTCTCCGGCTTCTCGCGCATCTCGGCCACCGTCATCGCGCGCGCGATGCCGCGTCCGTGCTGGCGCGCCGAGCCCTCGGTGGTGACGAGCGGCGTGAACGCCCCCGTCTTCGAGAGCTTCACCTTCGTCGCCATCCACGCGATCGCGCCGGAGCGCAGATCGAAGGTGAACGGGTTCACGTTCGCGGGATTCACGCCGATGTTCGCCGCGTAGCGTCCGTACTCGGTGTGCCCGCGCCCAAACGCCATCGCGACGGTGTCGGGGCGCACGCCCATGTAGAGGTACGCGGGGGCGGTGATCGCGCCCGCCGAGCTCTCGACGCGGATCACGTCGCCGGCGTCGATGCCGAGCCGCTTCGCGGTGGCCGGATTGATCTCGAGCACCGTCTGCCAGAGCGTCTTCGTGACGGGATCGGGGAGCTCCTGCAGCCACGGCTTGTTCGCGCCGCTGCCGTCGCCGAGGAGGGGCGACGGGTACACGTCGAAGTAGAAGTCCCCGGTGGTCGCCTCGATGTTCGCCTGCGGTGGCGGCGTGTGGAGCTGCGCGACCTTGCGGGCGCCGCGCGCGGGCGCGTTCCCGGAACCGAGCCCCTTCACGAGGGCCGCGGTGAAGGCGTTCACGCCCCCCGGATAGCGCGCGATCAGCCAGGAGCGGAAATCAGCCTGCGGATACTGCGGCGCGAGCTTCGCGTTCGCGCGCGCCACGGCGAGGAGCACGTCCGCGGTCTGGCGCGTGTCGTACACCGGATCCATGCCCGGCTGCTGCAGCGTGAGCACGCCCGGCATCGGCTGCGCGTCCCCCCAGCTCTCGATCGGGTGGTGATCGGGGAGGACGAGGTCGCACATCTTCGACGTCTCGTCGGGGTAGCTCGAGAAGCTCACTCGGTACCCGACCTTCGCGAACGCCGCCTCGGCCTTGTCGCTCGCGGGGAGCGTGAACACGGGATTCGCACCGCGCACCATCGCGAGCGGCACCTGCCCCGCGTTCATCCGGTCGAAGGCATCGCGCAGATCGGCGTCGGTGGCGATGTTCTCGAAGCTCGTGATCGGCTTCGACGGGAGCACCGTCACGCCCACGTTGCCGAGCTGCTTGTTCAGCGCGTTCACCGCGAGCGCGAGCTCGGTGGCGTGCCCGCCGCGCCCGCCGGCCAGCAGGAGGCTCGGCTTCGCGGCGGCGAGCTCCTTCTGCAGCATCTCGATCTGCGCCACGGGCACACCCGCGGCCTGCGCGGCGTTCGCGGCGGACATCGTGCCGGCGAGCGCCGCGACGATCGACCCCGCGGTGCCCGGCTTGCACGCGATCCATTCGTCGGCGTTGAGCCCGGTGAGCGAACGGCGCGGACCGATGTACCAGAAGCGCGGCGCGTCGGCGAGCTTGGCGCGCGCATCCGCGAAATCGAGTTGCTGCGTGACGGGGGCGCCCCATCCCTCGAGGAAGTCCGCGGCGAACGAGACGATCAGCTTCGCGGCGCCGAAGTCGTGCGACGGCCACGCGACGCCGTAGCTCTGCTTGTTCGCGGCGATCGTGCTCCCGTCCGCGGTGGCGTCCACGCTGAGATGCGCGGGGATCCCGTAGTTCGCGAGCCAGCCGTCGAGGAACGCCGGGAACGAGCCGCTCTCGTGCTGGTTGATGAAGACGACGTTGTTCGCCGTCCCCTTCGCCTGCGCGTCCGCGAGCTTCTGCGCGAGGATCTCGAGCGCGCGGTCCCACGAGACCGCCGTGAGCGTGCCGTTCACGCGCGCCATCGGCCCACGCCACCGGTCGGGATTGTACAGCCCCTGCACCGCGCTCTGGCCGCGCGCGCAGAGCGCGCCGCGGCTGAGCGGATGGTTCGGGTTCCCCTCGAGCTTGAACGTGTGGCCGTCGCGCGTCTCCATCAGGATGCCGCACCCCGCCGAGCATTCGCGGCACACCGACGTGTAATAGTTCGAGACCATCGGGACGGTCTCGTCGGGATTGACGAGGTACGGGATGAGCTTGTAGCCCGATGGATCGACGCACCCGCTGGCGCCCGCCGCCGCGCCCGCGGCGCCGGCCGCGCCGAGGATCTTCAGGAAGTCCCGGCGGCGGACCGCGCCGGCCGGCTGCTCGCGATCGCTCATGGGCGGCGCACTAGTAGTGGCAGACGGCGCAGTCGTACGGCGCGCGCCAGTCCTTGTTCACGTTGCCGAGATGGCAGTTCACGCACCAACCCATGTTGAGCGAGGAGTACTGGAACACGCGCGTCATGTTCTGCACCGGTCCGTGGCACGTCTGGCACGTGACCCCCGCGTTCACGTGCCGCATGTGCGGGAAGTTCACGTAGTCGGGCACCTTGTGGATGCGCTTCCACGGGATCGGTTCCTTCTTGTTCCAATAGTTCATGAGCGTCGTGATCCCTTCGCTCGTGCGCGCGGGGCGCCCGTTCATCGCGGGGCGGTTCGGGCCCACGATCAGGTGGCAGCCGACGCACGTGCCGACGGCGGGCATGCCGGGATCAGGACTCTTGTTCGCGGAGAAATGGCAGTACAGACAGTTGAGCCCGAGCGTCTGCACGTGCGTGGGGTGCGGGAACGGGATCGGCTGCACCGGCGCGCGTCCCTGCGGCGTGGAAGCGCCCGAGAATCCCCAGGGGGCGACGGTGACGGTGGTGTCGGGGAGCGCGGCGCTCGCCGCGACTTGGGCGGCGGCATCGGGGACGCGAGCGAAGCGGAGCGCCGCGAGGGCGGTCAGCAGGACGGTCGTGACGGCGATCGTCCAGGAACTCCGCAAGGTCATCGACGGCGCGTCCTCACGAGGGAGATGTCTTGTGAACAAGTTCACAAGAATTCACGACGCCGAGGAAAATGCCGGTCGTGAGCGCGGGGCGCAAGAGCGGCGTGCGCCGGCGGCTCGCTCGCGGCGCGATTCACGTCGCGCGGCGCGGCGCACCCACCAGGTCGGCGTCCGCGAGCGCGGCGCCCGCGAGATCCGGCGGCAGGAGCTCCAGCTGCGCGCGCGGCACCTGGGTGAGCCGCAGCGGCCACCCGCTCCCGTAGACGAATCGCGCTGCTCCGGCGGCGCGCAGGAGATGCGCGAGGTCATCCGCGGGCGGACCAGCGATCCGCGAGAGGTCCCACCACAGCCGCGCGTCCGCCTCCGCGGCGAGCCCCGCGCGCGTACGCTCGACCGTCGCGCGATCCGCCGCGAGCACGAGCACGCGCACGCGCGCGTCCGCGCCGAGGCACGCGCGCGCCGCATCGGCGCTATCGGCGCGGAACGAATCGCCCGCCTGCGGCTCCAGATGCGCGGTGAGCACGACGGGGAGCCCGAGGAGCGCGCATCGCCCGGCGAGAGCGCGCATCTCGGGGGCGTCGGGCGCGAGTCCCCACTGCGCGGGATACGCGCGCACCGCGACGGCGCCGCGCGCGCGCGCCGCGTCGAGCGCGACGTCCCAGCCGCCGAGGCCGGGATGCACGGTGGGCGTGGGGCGCAGCTCCGGGTGCGGCGCGAGCGCCGTGAAGAACGCGTCGTGGCCCATGTGCGGGTCGGCGGCGAACGCGGATGGGAGGTCGCCGACCCAGGCGCCGCGCACCTGTTCGCGCGCGAGCACGCGCGCGAGGATCGCGGCCTCGGGATGCGGCACGTCGCGGTAGGGCACGCCGCCGATGCTGGCGTGGACGTCCACGGGCGGCGTCACTGCTTCCCCAATCGCTTGTAGAGCCGCTCGGCGTTGCGCCACCGGATCGCTTCGAGCGCGTCGTCGCCGGGGGCGATCACCTCGAGCGCGCGCAGCTGGGCGAGCGCGATCTCCATCCGGTCCCCCGTGCCCCAGAGCAGACGCGCGAAGCCGAAGGCCGCGAGCGCTTCGTCGAGCGCGCCGCGCGTCGCCCCGCAGGACGCGAGATCGAGGTGCACGTTGGCGTGCGGCGCGAGCGGCGCGAGCTCGCCGGCACCGTACGGGAGCTCGCCGCGGCGCGAGAGCACGAACTCGGCGCGCTTGTGCACGCGCACGAGCTCCGCGAGCGCCCCCGCGCTGGCGACGCGGACCGGGATGCCGCGGCGCGACGATTCCATGACGACCGCGTCGAGCATGAGCTCGTCGGCGCCGCCGGTGAACACATCGATCGCGACCGCGCCGCGCTGGCTCGCGCGCGCGATCTGATCGCGTGCGTGATCCGGGCGGCTCGCATCCACCGCGGCGCACCAGGCGTGCCGCGAGGGATCGTCGCGCACGGGCGCGCGGCGCCGGCGGTTCAACGCGGTGACCTCGAAGTCGGATGCCGGCGCCGCGCCGTCGCAGCCGCAGGCGATCTGCAGCGTGATCCCGATCTGCGCCGCGGCCCGGGCGCGCGCGGCGGCGCGCGCGGGGAGATCGGCCCACGCGCTGGCGTCGATGAGGGTCACGCGCGCTCCGCGCGGATGCGGTCGATGGTCCTCAGCACCTCGATCGCCATCGCGCGCACCAGATCGATCTCGCGCGCGTCCACCCCCGAGCGGAACGCGAGCGACCGCACCGTGCGCATCACGAGCTCGGGATTGCGCGTGCGGAAGAAATCCAGCGCCGCGAGCGCGCGCTCGGCGTCGGCGAACATCCGCTCCAGCTGCGCCGCGCTCGCCGGCGGCGCGTCCTTGCGCGGCGGCGCGAGCGCGCGCGCCGCATCGCGCGCCGCGCAGCGCAGCTCGTAGAGCGCCACGAGCACCGCCTGCGCGAGGTTCAGCGACGCGCGCTCCGTGGTGGGGATCGTGATCACGACGTGCGCACGCTCCAGCTCCGCGTTCGTCAGCCCGGCGTCCTCCCGTCCGAACACCAGCGCCACCGGTCCATCGCGCGTGGCGCCGAGGAGGGACCCGGCCTCCTCGCGCGGATCGCGCACCGTCCACTTGGCCGCGCGGCGGCGAGCGGTGTAGCCCGCCACCCGCACGCAGTCGGCCAGCGCCTCATCGACCGTGCCGCACACGCGGATGCGCGCCACGAGATCACGCGTGCCGTGCGCCACCGTCTCGATGCGCTCGGGCTCGAACACCCGCGGCCGCACCAGCGTGAGCTCCGCCGCTCCCATGTTCGCCATCGCGCGCACCGCCCCCGCGATGTTCACGGGGTCCTTCGGCTCGACGAGCACCACGCGGATGCCCGCGAGCGGATCGGCTGGGAGCGCGGTCGTCATCGGTGCCCCGAAGCTGGAGGTGCGCCCCATCACTCGCAACGGTTGACCCGGGCCCGCCGCGCGCCGACCTTTCGCCCCCATGGACACCCTGCTCGCGCTCTGGCACCGCCTCTCGGACGTGGAGGGGCTCATCCGCTGGGGGGGCACCGTCGTCCTGTTCGCGATCATCTTCGCCGAGACCGGCTTGCTCCTCGGATTCTTCCTCCCGGGGGACTCCTTGCTGGTGAGCGCGGGGCTCCTCGCCTCGCAGGGGATCATCAACGTGTGGTGGCTCGGCCTGCTCCTCTGCGTGGCCGCGATCTCCGGCCAGCAGCTCGGCTACTCGGTGGGGCGGAAGGCGGGGCAGCTCCTGTTCACGCGCGAGGATTCGCGCTTCTTCAAGCGGAGCTACCTCCTCCGCGCGCACGCGTTCTACGAGGAGCACGGCGCGAAGGCGGTGGTGCTCGCGCGCTTCATGCCGATCTTCCGGACGTTCGTCCCCGTGGTCGCCGGCGCGGCCACGATGGATTACCGCAAGTACTCGCTCTACAACGTGGTGGGGGGCGCGCTCTGGATCTGGTCGATGCTGATGATCGGCTTCAGCCTGGGCAACGCGTTCCCCGGCATCGGCGCGCACATCGATCTCGTCATCATCGTGGTCATCATCCTCTCGCTCATGCCCGGCGCGGTCGCGTGGCTGCGCCGGAGGCGCTCCGCTGCTCCCAGTACTCCCTCGGAGGTCTGATCATGGCGTTCACGCTGCCCCCACTCCCCTTCGACACCGCCGCGCTCGAGCCGCACATCGACGCGCAGACGATGGCGATCCATCACGACAAGCATCACGCCGCCTACGTGACGAACCTCAACGCGGCGCTCGAGAAGGCGCCCGAGCTCTTCGGCAAGAGCCTCGACGAGTTGGTGGCGAACCTCAACGCGGTGCCCGAGGCCATCCGGCCGGCGGTCCGCAACAACGGCGGCGGCCACTGGAACCACACGTTCTTCTGGAAGCTCATGGTGCCGAAGAGCGGCGGCGAGCCGGGGGGCGCGCTCGGCGAGGCGCTGCGGAAAACCTTCGGCGACTTCGCGAAGTTCCGCGAGCAGTTGATGGCCGCGGGACTCGCGCGCTTCGGATCGGGGTGGGCCTGGCTCACGATCGACGCGGCGGGCGCGCTCAAGATCGAGAGCACGCCGAACCAGGACAATCCGCTCATGGACGGACGCACCGCGCTCCTCGGCGTGGACGTGTGGGAGCACGCCTACTACTTGAAGTACCAGAACCGCCGCGCCGATTACCTCGACGCGTGGTGGAACGTGGTGCACTGGGGCGAAGTGCAGAACCGCTTCGACGCGGCGAAGGGCGGGAAGAAGAAGTAGCGCCGCGCGCTAGTCGAGCTTCCCCGGTCCGCTCACCAAGTCCGCCGCGCCGCTCGCGTCGCGGTCGGGCTTGGCGCCGGTGCGGCTCAGCCGCGAGAGCACGGGGGGCGCGACGAACGTCGTGATCATCACCATCATGGTGATCGCGCTGAAGAGCTGCACCGACAGCACGCCCGCCGTGAGCCCCACCTGCGCGAAGATGAGCCCCACCTCGCCGCGCGGCACCATCGCGACGCCGATCATCAGCTTCCGCCCCTTGAACCACCACGGCGCGTAGCCCGCCGCGACCTTCGTCACGATCCCCACGACGACAAGCGCGCCGCCGATCGCGAGGATCGGACCGCTCCCGAGCGACCGCACGTCCACCGACGCGCCGACCACCGCGAAGAAGATCGGCACGAGGTAGTGCCCCAGTCCCGTGACGCTCTTCTCGATCGCCGAGCGCTGGGGCGTGCCGTGCAGCACGAGGCCGGCGGCGAACGCGCCGATGATCATGGCGGAGCCCGCCAGGTCCGCGAGGAACGCGAGGGCGAGCGCGAACGCGAGCGCGATCGGCCCGAGCACGCCGCCGATGCGCTCGAGCTTGTCGACGCCGCGGAACGCGGGGGGCGCGACGATCCCGCCGATCACCACCGCCGCGACCACGAAGCCGACCGCCACGAGCGTGATGCGGACGATCTCGAGCGGATGCAGCTCGCCTCCCTCGGCGAGACCGCTCACCACGGAGAGGATGATCAGTCCGACCACGTCGTCGAGCACCGCCGCGCCGAGCACCACCTGCCCTTCCACCGAGTCGAGCTGCCCGAGGTCCGCGAGGACGCGCGCGGAGATGCCGATCGACGTCGCGGTGAGCGCGGCCCCCGACACGATCGCGGGCAAGGGGTGCACCCCGAGCGCGATCGCGGCGTAGTAGCCGAGCACGAACGGGAGGGCGACGCCGACGAGGCCGACCATCGACGCGGTCCCGCCGACCTTCACCAACGCCTTGAGATCGGTGTGGAGGCCGATCTCGAACAGGAGGATGAGCACGCCGAGCTCGGAGAGCGCGTGCATCACCGGGTCGTGCGGATCGAGGATCCCGAACAGCGACGCGCCGAGGAGGACGCCGGCGATCAGCTCGCCGAGCACCACCGGCATCCCGAGCCGGTTCGCGAGCGCGCCGAGCAGCTTCGCGCCGACCAGCACCGCGACGAGCGCGGCGAGGACGTGCGCGAAGTCATGCATGGAGGAGCGGGGCCGGGTTCAGCGCGCGGGGCCGTCGCCCTCGAGGTACGTGTACCCCTCGAGGCCTTCGACGTATTCCGCGATGAAGCTGTTCGCCTCGGCGCGCGAGAGATCCTTCGCGTTCCCGACCTTGCGGCGGAACACCGCGAGCAGGTCGGCCGCACGGAACTGCACGTAGTTGAGCACTTCGGTCACGGTGTCGCCGTGCACGAGGTCGGTCACCTCGTAGCTCCCGTTGTTGAGCCGCACGTGCACCGCGTTGGTGTCGCCGAACAGGTTATGCAGGTCGCCCAGGATCTCCTGGTACGCGCCGGTGAGGAAGATGCCGAGGATGTACTCCTCGCCGTGGCGGAAGGGATGCAGCTCGAGCGCGGGGCGCCCGTGCTTGCCGCCGGTGAAGCGGTCGATCTTCCCGTCGCTGTCGCAGGTGATGTCCTGCAGCGTGCCGCGCCGGTCCGGCGCCTCCTCGAGGCGGTGGATCGGCATGATCGGGAAGAGGTGGTCGATCGCCCAGCTGTCGGGGAGCGATTGGAAGATGGAGAAGTTGCAGAAGTACCGGTCCACGCGCTGCGCTTCGAGCTCGCCGATGACGTCCTCGTACTCCTCGCGGTCCTTCTGCGCGATCCGCACGGCGGCGTTGATCGTGGCCGTGTAGAGCTGCTCCGCGAGCGCCCGCTGGCGCAGCGACAGCACGCCGTTGATGAACAGCGCCTGCGTGCGCTCCTTCGCGAACGTGGCGTCGTGGTAGACCTCGCGCACCGAGCGCGCCGTGAGCGACGCGAGCTCCTCCTTCATCTCGTGGAGGATGGGGTGGTCATCCTCGGTGAGCGCGGGGGCCGCGATCGCCTGCTGGCTCTCGACGTCGATCACGTTGATGAGGAGGAGCGCGTGGTGCGCCGTGACCGCGCGTCCGCTCTCCGAGATCAAGTGCGGCATCGGGAGGTCGTGCTCGCGGCACGCCTCCGCCATGGTGTACACCACGTCGTTCGCGTACTCCTGCACGGAGTAGTTCGTGCTCGCGGTCACGGTGGAAGAGGACCCGTCGTAGTCGATGCCGAGCCCGCCCCCCACGTCCACGTGCGTGATGTTCACCCCCGCCGCGTGCATCTCCTCGTAGAAGCGCGCGACCTCCTGCAGCCCCGTCTTGATGTAGCGGATGTCGGTGATCTGCGAGCCGAGATGGAAGTGGATCAGCTTGAGGTAGTCGAGCGCGTCCGCCTCCTTGAGCCGGTCGATCACCTTCACCAGCTCGCTCGCGCTCACCCCGAACTTGGACTTCTCGCCGCCGCTCTCCGCCCACCGGCCGAAGCCCTCGGAGGCGAGCTTGATGCGCACCCCCGCCGTGGGCTTGACCCCCATCTCGCGCGCCACGCGCAGCAGCGTGTCCACCTCCGTCATCTGCTCGAGCACGATGAACACGCGGTGCCCGAGCTTCTGCCCCATCAGGGCGAGGCGCATGAACTCCTCGTCCTTGTAACCGTTGCAGACGATGGTGTGCGACGTGTCCTCGGTCATCGCGAGCACCACCTGGAGCTCCGGCTTGCTCCCGCACTCGAGGCCGATCCCCATCGGCGTGCCGAAGTGCACGATCTCCTCGATCACGTGCCGCTGTTGGTTCACCTTCACCGGGTAGACCAGGGTGTAGCCCCCGTCGTAGCTGAACTCCTTCATCGCCTGCCCGAACCCCTGCGCGAGCGTCTCGATGCGCGAGCGGAGGATGTCGGAGAAGCGCAGGAGCAGCGGGAGCCCCACGCCCTGCGCGGCGAGGTCGGTGGCGAGCTCGAAGAGATCGAGCGCCTTCTCGGGATGCGCGCGGTCGGGACGCACCACCGCGTGCCCCTTCGCGTTGATGTCGAAGAAGCCGAGCCCCCAGCCTTCCACGTTGTAGAGGGTGCGCGAATCGTCGATCGACCAATCGGCATCCGCGCTCGGCGCCGGTCGCTCGGCGCTCGCGGGCGAGGACGCGGGATCGGTCGCGGGAACGGGCGCGGCGGGGGTGATCGTGCGCGGGTTCATCGGTCGAGAATGTTACGGCGCAGCGGCGCGCCGCGCTACGGGAAGAGGCGATGCATGGCCCAACCGTTACCCTCGCGCTCGAAGACGCGCCGCTCGTGGAGGCGATGCGGGCGCCCGTGCCAGAACTCGATGCGCGAGGGGATCACGCGGTAGCCGCCCCAGTGCGCGGGGCGCGGCACCTCGCGCCCCTCGAAGCGCCGCTCCATCTCGCGCACGCGCTCGTAGAGCACCGCATCCGACGCGAGCGGTTCGCTCTGCAGCGACGCCCACGCCCCGATCTGAGAGTCGCGCGAGCGCGTGGCGAAGTACGCGTCGGCCTCCGCGTCGCTCACGCCCTCCGCGGTGCCCTCCACGCGCACCTGCCGCTCGAGCGGTTGCCAGTGGAACACCAGCGCGACGCGCGCGTGCCGCGCGATCTCGCGCCCCTTGCGGCTGGTCTGATTGGTGTAGAAGACGAAGCCGCGGTCGTCGAGCCCCTTGAGGAGCACGATGCGCGCGGACGGACCGCCGTCGGCGCCGACCGTCGCGAGCGCCACCGCGTGCGGCTCGGGGAGGAGCGTGCGATCGGTCCCTTCGGCGCGCGCGAGGAGCGCGCGGAACTCGGCGAACGGGTCGCTCACGCGGCGCGCGTCCGGCGCCGGCTCACGGCGGCGACGGCGGCCGCGTCTTGAACGTGGGCGGCGCGACGTTCAGCGTGCGTCCCACCGAATCGACCTTCAAGCGCGCGCTGTCCTCGATCGCCTTCGTGATGCGATCGAGGTTCACCGTCGGGAGCGCCGCCTGCGAGCGTCTCGGGATCACCACCGGCGCCTCCTGTTGGTCGGCGTTCCCCGCGCCGCGCGCGGCGCGCGCCGCGCCCTCGCTCTCGCTCGACGCGGGAACGCCGCCCGCCCGGCCGGGCTGCGTCGCGTCGGCGGCCGCGCTGTCCTTCACGATCGGCACCCCCTTCGAGGCGAGGCTCGCATCGGTGGGACGCACTTCCGCCGGCGGCGGCGACGGCGCGCCGGCCGCCGCCGCGGCCGCGGCCGCGCGCGTCGCGAGCGCCCCGCGCCCGAACAGGAACCATCCCCCGACGCCGATCGCGACGACCACCGCGGCGGCGATCGCGTACTTCATCCACGCCCGGCGCGGCACCGCCCAATCCTCGAGGCTCACCTCGCGGCGCTCCATCGGCACCGGCGTGCGACGCGCCACGTGCGCGGCCGCCGCGCCGCTGTGCGTGAGGAGGCTCGCGTACTGTTCCGCCGGCGTGCGCTTCACCGCACGGTCGATCACCGCGGGGATCTCGGCCTCCACTTCGTGCGCTTTCGGAGGCGGCACGCGGAGATCCTGCGGCACGGGCGGCGTGGGACGCCGCGTCACCGCGGGGGACGTCGGCGACTCGATCCAGGGGAGCGAAGTGGACTTCGTCGTCGTCGCGAGCGGCGCCGCGGGCGGCGCCGGAGGCATCGCGGCGGCGGGCGGGGGCGCGACGGCCGCGGGGACCACCGGGGCGGCAGGCGCGGCGGCCATCGGCATCGCGGCCGGTGCCGCGGGTGCGACGGCCGGGATCACCGGCGGCGTCGGGCGCGAGACCACCGGCGCCGAGGGGATGACGGGAACGGCGCTCGCCGCGGGCGCCACGGGCTGCGGCACCACGGGCGCGACCGGGGGCGCCACCGGCTGCGCCGGCGGCGTCGCGCGGCGCGGCACGCCCCCCGGAGGCGAGTCGTGGCGCAGTCCCGGCGTCTCGGGCGGCGTGGGATGATCGAACTTGGCGAACTCGCCCGAGATCTCCCCCATCGCCACCGTCTCCACGCTCACGCGGCGCAGCTCGAGCGTCGCGCGCGACGCGGCGACGGTCGGATGGTCCGCGCCCATGGCCGCCTCGCGGATCGACAGCGCGCGCGTGCGCAGGTCCATCTCCTCCTCGCGCTTGCCGCGCGCACCGCAGATCTCGGCCAGCGTCTCGAGCGCGGTCGCGATCGCGGGATCGTTGGGCACGTGGATCTTCTCGCGGATGACGAGCGCGCGCCGCGCGAGCTGCTCGCCGGCGTCGTACTCTCCCTCGGCGTAGCGCACCTTCGCCAGACTCGTGAGGATCGCCGCCACCTCGGGATGGCTCGCGCCGAGCGACTCCTGCTTGATCGCGAGCAGGCGCAGCAGGAGCGGCGCCGCGTTCTTGAAATCGTTCCGGCGGAAATAGAGCCGCGCGAGATTGTTCAGCGTGACGGCGACGTCGGCATGGTCCTCGCCAAGCGCCTTCTCGCTGATCGTCAGCGCGCGCCGGAAGAGCGGCTCCGCCTGCTCGAGCTCGCCGCGCGCATAGTGCAGCGCCGCGAGATTGTTCAGGTTCTGCACGAGGCCGAAGTGCTCGGGGCCGAGCACCGCCTCGCGGATCGCGAGTGAACGCCGGAAGAGGGCCTCGGCCTGCGCGAGGTCCTTCTGCTTGTACTTGAGCTGGCCGAGATTGCTGAGGCTCGAGGCGAGGCGCACGTTGTCGCCGCCGAGTGCCGTCGCTTCACGGATGGCCGCCACGAACGCCTGCTCGGCGTTCGGATAGTCACCCTGACTGAAGTACCGGCGCCCGGCCTCGTTGTGGGCCTCCCACCGCGCCTCGATCGTGTCCGTCATCCTGCCTCCGGTACTACAATGGACGCCGGGACTTAGGCTCTGTAACGGCGATCACGAACGGGTCCCCGACGGCCAACTGCTCTCGATTGAGTATTTTTGACCGGAAGCGATGCCGCCGAGCGTTCGCGCGAACACGAAATGTGCCGCTTCCAGCACGAGCACGACGACCGCCACGGCGATCCATGCCACCCACGCCTCGATCCGATCGATCCCCTCTCCGTTGGGCCACGTGAGCCGCAGCACGAACGCGGCGTACACCAGCACCAGACCGCCGGTGACGGCCCATGCTCCGAGCGCGGCAAGACGCGCGAACTTGGCGAACGTCATCACTCCTCCGGAGAGACGCCGAGGCTACGGGTGGAATGTGGTCTCGAGATACACGCGCGCCTGGTACTTCCACGCGCCCGCGAGAGCGTAGCCGACGCCACCGAGGACGCGAAAACCCGGCAACCGGGCGTACCAGATGCCGTCCGACGAGACTGAGGCTTCGAGCCCCACCACTTGTTCCCAGAAATCGAAGTGCGGGCTCGTGCTGCCCGCCCAGAAATAGGGCCTCAGCCACTGGAACGGAAGGGCGACGGAGAACGTCTCCAACTGTTGTCCCACGGACACGCCGGCCGGCACGGCGGGGATCGCGATGCGCTGCGCGTAGAGCTCGCGCTCGAAGAACGGCGGCGCCGTGCCGCCGAGGGAGAATTGTTCGAAGCTCGCCCGTGCGTCGTCGACGCGGCCGTAGCTCCCCCGCGCTTCGATGCCGATGTCGCCGTATCCGCCCCAGAGCGTGAGCGCCGCGAGTCCGCGCGCCCAGCGCTCGCCGTAAGTCGTGCCGGCCGCGCCGGAGATCGTGATGTCCTCGCGCAGCGTCGCCACGCGGATGCTCTGCGTGAAGCTGCCATCGTAGCGCGCGAAGCCCAGCGCGCGCGTGCCCGATGCCCCCGTATCGCCGCGGATCGACGCGAGGCTCGCGCCGAAGGCGATCGCCTGACGGTTGGTCACGTGCTCGCGCGTGAGTGACGCGCTGAGCACCGCGCCTCCCAGCGTGGCATCGAGCGCGGTGGGCGCCGCGAATCCCCACTGCTTCGAGGGATCGTCCTCGCTGTAGAACGCCTCCGCGCGCAGCACCACCGGCCATCCGCGCCAACCGGCGCCGAGCGAAGCGCCTTGCCAGCTCCCACGCGTCGCGAGGTAACCCTGCGCCATCGCCGTCAGCTTACCGACGGGATCCATCGTCCCCGCCATGAGGCCCACGCTCGCCCCTTCCGCGGCATAGACGCCGGCGCCGAGCACTCTCCACGCGCGCGGACCGAGTCCGTACGCGTGCGGGGAGAGCGCGATCGTCGCGAAGGTGTCGCGCGGCACCGGCGGCTCGAAGGCCACCGGCGCGAGCGTCGGGGAGCTCGCGACCGCGGGCACGGGCGGGAGCACGGGCACGCTGTCGGCGGCGACGCGATCGAGGTCGAGGCCGCGCGCGTGCAAGCGCAGGAAGTAAACGCCATCGCCGCGCGTCTCCGGCTCGGGGGCACGGACGGCGCCCGCCACACGCGTGAGCGCGCGCGCGGCGCCCGTGGAGACGTCCACCTCTTCGACGTTCGGGATCCCTCCCGCCTCGGACACGAGCACGAGGTGGCGTCCATCCGCGCGCCACGCGGCGTCGTAGCGCGCGGCGCCATCGTCGGGGCCGGCCACGCGCACGCGGCCGGTCGCGACGTCGATCAGCACCACCTGCCACCCGTCCTTCGACTGGCGCGACGCGGCCACCGTGCGGCCGTCGGGGGAGACGCGCGGGCGCTCGTAGACCACGCGCGGCGCCCCCGTCACGAAGGGGGCGACCGCACCGCTCGCGAGGTCCACGCGCACGAGCGAGCAGATGCCATCGACACACTGGTCGGCGATGGCGCTCTTCCCGTCGGGCATCGGGTCCGCGTGGCGGATGCCGCCGGCGTGCGTGATGCGGCGCACGGCGCCCGTGGCGGGAGTCCAGGCGAAGAGATCGCGGCGGATCACGCCGTCGCCGGGACCGGTCTCGCGCGTGAGGAGGAGCGACGCACCATCGCGCGTCCAGCGCGGCGCATCGAACGGCGCGCCCCCTTCGGGATATCGCGCCGCGGCCTCCGGGAGCGGCGCGGGGCGCCACGCGATGCCGGGCACGTCGAGGGGATCGCGCTTGCGGGCGCGCGCGAGGCGCGCCGCGGCCGAGGTGTCCGGGGGGCGATGCGTGCGCCACACGTGGACCACGGGCGGCACCGTGGGCGACGCGCGCAGCACGGCGAGGAGGGAGTCGTCGGGGGAGAGCGCCGGGGATCCCGTGGTCCACAGGAACCGCTGCACGACGCGCGGCGTGCCGGCGCCGAGCGCGGAGGAGTCGGTCGCGATCGCGCGCTCGATCTCGAACGCGCGCGCCGTGATCTCCGCCGTGAAGCGGCCGTAGAGCTCGGACGGCGGCGCGCCGAACACGCCCGCGAAGGCTTGGTCGAACGACCGGCGCGTGCGCGCGCTCATGCGGCGCCACACGTGCGGCAGGCTGGAATCGCTCTGCCCGGGCCGCGCCACGAGCCACTCCAGGAACGCCGAGCCGACGAGGTACGCCATGCTCCCGCCCAGGTACCGCCCGCTCCCGTCGAGCTCGTCGTACGGCGGGAGCGCGCCGCTCAGCGCCCATTCACGCAGGACCGCCGCGCGCGCCGCGCTGTGCGGGCGTCCCGCGCCCGTGATGCGCCCTTCGACGTACGTCGCGTAGCCCTCGATCGCCCAACGCGGCGATCCGATCGCGACGGGGCCCAACTCCGCGCTCCACGCGAGGAGGAAGCGCTCGGTGGGACTGCGCGACGGACGCGTGAGGTGCGCGATGTGCGCGTACTCGTGCACGGAGAGGAGCGTCCCCCAGCTCGCGCTCCCGCCCAGTCCGCCGTACGGATCGGGGGGCGTGGGCCAGAAGAACACGACCGGCCCATCGAGGAACGGGAGCGCGAACCCGTTCGGGAGATTGTTCGGGTCGGCCACCATGAGCGTGACGCGCCGCGGCGGCGCGTAGCCCACGAGCGCGCTCACCGCGTCGTACGCGGCGTCGATGCGCGAGGCCACGTCGAGCGTCCACGCGGCGGCGCGCGCCGGGTAGTGGATCACGAAGTGCTCGGTCTGCACCGTGCGCCACTCGAGACTCGGCGTCGTCAGCTGATCCTGCGCGCGCGCCGCGCCCGCGAGCGCGGCGAGGAGCACGAGGGCGGCCGTCCCCTGCATGCGCGCAATGATGCCCGCGCGCGGCGGCCGCGACAACCCGTGGGTTCACAGGGGCCCCCGAGCATGCCATCTTTCGCGCACTCCTCTCCACCCATCCGCGTGAATCTCGCCGAGCTCGCCCAGACGCTCCCGAACGGATCGTGTCCGCTCCCCGACGTCGCGGGCGCGGGGCAGCTCGATGGCGCGCAGCTGCGCGAGGCGGCGGCCGCGGGGGTGAAGACCGTGATCGATCTCCGCCCCGCGTTCGAGCCGCGCGCGTTCGACGAGCCCGCCGCGGTGCGCGCCGCGGGCATGGAGTACGTGAACATCCCCGTGACCCCCGACACGCTCGACGACGCGACCTTCGACCGCTTCCTGGACGTGATGCGCGATCCGGCGCGCCGCCCGGTGCTCGTGAAGTGCGCCACCGCGAATCGCGTGGGCGGCATGCTGCTCGCGTACCTGCTGCTCGACGCGCACCTCCCCGAGCGCGAGGCGCTCGCGCTCGCGCAGCGGATCGGCCTGCGCGGGCAGCACTACGCGGCGCTCGGCGTCGACTACGCGCGGCGCCACGCCGCGGCGCGCTGACCATGCTCCTGCGCCGCTTCTACGATGAGCCTCTCGCGCAGGCGAGCTTCCTCGTCGGCTGCCAAGCGACGGGCGAGGCGATCGTCATCGATCCGAACCGCGACCTCCAGCAGTACATCGACGTCGCCAACGTGGAAGGGCTGCGCATCACGCACGTCACCGAGACGCACATCCACGCCGATTTCCTCTCGGGGACGCGTGAGCTCGCCGCGCGCACCGGCGCGCTCATGCTCCTCTCGCGCGAAGGGGGGCCGGGCTGGCAGTACGCGTTCGCCGAGGGCGAGGGGGCGACGCTCGTGGGCAAGGGCGCGCAGTTCCGCGTGGGGAACATCGTGTTCGAGGTGATGCATACGCCGGGGCACACGCCCGAGCACCTCACGTTCCTGGTCACCGACACGAAGACCAGCGACCACCCGGTGGGCGCGTTCACCGGTGATTTCATCTTCGCCGGCGACGTGGGGCGCCCGGACCTCCTCGAGCGCGCCGCGCACGTGGCCGGGACGATGGAAGCGAGCGCGCGGGCGCTGTTCCGATCCCTGCGCGACTTCCGCTCGCTCCCCCCCTACCTCCAGCTGTGGCCCGGACACGGCGCGGGCTCGGCGTGTGGGAAGTCCCTCGGCGCGATGCCGCAGACCACGCTCGGGTACGAGCTCGTCTCGAACTGGGCCTTCCAGGTGGAGCGCGAGACGGAATTCGTGCGGCAGGCGCTCGCCGGACAGCCGGAGCCGCCGCGGTACTTCGCGGAGATGAAGCGGATGAATCGCGACGGGCCGCCGCTCCTGGATGGCTTCAAGGAGCCGCCGCGCCTGGCCGCGGGGAAACTCGGCGCGCTCGTCGACGCGAAGGCCCTCGTGATCGACACGCGCCGCACCGACCGCTTCGCCGCGGGATTCATCCCCGGCACGATCAACATCCCCCTTGGGCGCAGCTTCACGACGTACGCGGGCTCGGTGCTCCCGTACGACGCCGATCTCTACGTGATCGTGGATGACAAGCGCGCGGGCGCCGCCGCGCAGGCGGCGCACGACCTCGCGATGATCGGACTCGACCGCGTGGCCGGCGCGTTCGGCGACGCCGACATCGCGGCGTGGGCGAAGGCCGGCGGTGCGCTCGGACGCGTCACCCAGATGGACGTGCGCCAGGCGCAGGAGCGCTCGGCGCGCAACGAGGTCGCGCTCGTGGATGTGCGCGGCCGCAGCGAATGGGACGAGGGACACGCCCCCGGCGTGCCGAACATCCCCTGGCCCGACGTGCCCGAGCGCATCAGCGAAGTGGCGGAAGGGCGCGGCATCGCGCTCATGTGCCAGACGGGCTCGCGCTCGGCGATCGCGGCGAGCCTCCTCCTCGCGCGCGGTTATCCCAACGTCGTGAACGTGACCGGCGGCTTCGCCGAGTGGCAGCGCGCGGGACTGCCCGTGGAGACCGCCGCCGCTTAGCTGATCGCGCGCTTCCGGAAGGTGCGGATCCCCAGGAACCAGAAGAGCGTGGTGATCGCGACGAGCGCCACGATCACGAGCGCGAGCGGCATGTGCGGCAGCGACGGCGTGATCGCCGCGCGCATCCCTTCGGACACGTACACGAGGGGATTCAGCAGCACGAGGTACTTCATCACCGGGAGCACGGTGAGACCCTGCCACGGATAGTACGTGCAGCCGAAGAAGATGAGCGGCGTCAGGAAGACGCCGAACATGAGCCCGATCTGCTGCGGGCTGATGGCCGTGCCGAGCCAGAGCCCGAATGTCGAGAACGCCGCGGCGCCGAGCGTGGTGAGCAGCAGCACGACGCCGAAACTCGCCACGGAGAGCCCCGCCACCGGCCCCATGATCAACCGGGCGACGGGGAGGAGGAACAGCGCGGCGATGAGCCCCTGCACGATCCCGCCGAACACCTTCTCGGCCGCCACGAACTCCATCGGGATCGGCGCCAGCAGCCGGTCCTCGATCTCCCCGGTGAAGCCGAAGTCGGTCACCATGGGGAGCGCCACCGACATCACGCTCGAGAGCGTCAGGCTGATGGCGAGCACCCCCGGGAGGAGCGCGCCCGCGTAGCCGGCCTTCATGAAGTTCATGCGCGGGAGCAGGAAACCGAACACGAACACCATGAGCAGCGGCTGGAGCGTGACGCGCAGCAGGAAGAACGGGAGCTCGCGCCGCATCACGCGCACATCGCGCCGCAGCAGCGCGCCGAAACTCCACAGTGCGTCCGTGCGCGTGGCGATCGGGGGCGAGGTCATTCGAGCTTCCTCCCGGTGAGCGAGATGAACAGCGTCTCCAGACTGGGCGGCGCAAGGTGGATGTTGGTCACGGCGCGTCCGCAGGCGTCGGCCGCGCGCACGAGCGCGGCCACGGGCTCGCCGCCCCCCTGCGCGTAGATGCGTGCCACTGGCCCCTCCGCTTCGGCGCGGAGCACGCCGGGGAGCGTCTTCGCCTCCGCGGCGAGCGGCGCCGCGTCGCCGTCCACCGTGATCTCGATGAGCGTGCCACCGGGGGCGCGCGCTTTGAGCGCGGCCGGCGTGTCCACCGCGAGCAGCTGCCCGCGGTCGACGATCGCGACGCGCTCGCACAGCGCGTCCGCCTCCTCCATGTAATGCGTGGTCATCACGATCGCGCGCCCCGCCTTGTGCTGCGCGCGCAGGATGTCCCAGAGGTCGTGGCGCGCCTGTGGATCGAGGCCCACCGTGGGCTCGTCGAGGAAGAGGAGATCGGGCTCGTGCATCAGCGCGCGCACGATCATCAGCCGCTGCTGCTGTCCCCCCGACAGCGTCTCGACCTTGGCCTCGGCCTTCTCCGCGATCCCGAACTGCTCGAGCAGCGCGGTGGCGCGCGGGAGCGCGGCGGCCTTGGTGATGCCGAAGTACGCGGAATGGAAGATCAGGTTCTCGAGCACGCGCAGCTGGCGGTCGGGATTGGGGCGCTGCGGCACCACGCCGATGCGCCGGCGCACCGCCACCGGATCGCGGATCACATCCTTGCCCGCGACGAAGGCCGTCCCCGCCGTGGCCATCACGCGCGTGGTGAGGATGCCGATGGTGGTCGTCTTCCCCGCCCCGTTCGGACCGAGGAGGCCGAAGAACTCGCCGTCGTTCACCTCGAGGTCGAGCCCCTCGAGCGCGACGACGCCCTGCGGGGGCGGCGCCCCCTTCGCGCGGCGCGGCGTGGGAGGAGCGTAGACCTTGCGGAGTCCGTGCGTCTGGATGGATCCCATCGCCCGCTTCTGCTGAGTGTGGTGGCGGAACGCGTGTTCGCCGCGCACAATCTACACGCTCCGAGCACGTCACTGGAACCTCATCACGCCTCCCATGAGCCTCCTCCACGCCCTCCTCATCGCGAGCACGCTCCTCCGCCCCGCGCGCGTCTTCGACGGCACGACGATGCACGATGGGTGGGTGGTGCTCGTGCGCGGCGATCGCATCGCGGCGGTGGGACCGGCGTCGCAAGTGCCGGCGCCGTCCGATGCGACGGTGATCGACCTCCCCGGGATGACGCTCCTCCCCGGCCTCATCGAAGGGCACGGGCATCTCTTCCTGCACGCGTACGACGAGACCCCGTGGGACGTGCAAGTGCTCAAGGAGCCGCTCGCGCTCCGCACGGCGCGCGCGGTGAACCACGCGCGCGCCACGCTCATGGCCGGATTCACCACGGAGCGCGACCTCGGCACCGAGGGCGCGGGCTACTCGGACGTGGGGCTCAAGCAGGCCATCGACGAAGGCATCGTGCCGGGGCCACGCATGATCGTGGTGACGCGCGCGATCGTCGCGACGGGGAGCTACGGGCCCAAGGGCTTCGATCCGCGGTGGGATGTGCCGCAGGGGGCGCAGGAGGCCGACGGCGCGGAGGGGCTCACGCGCGCGGTGCGCGAACAGATCGGCAAGGGCGCCGATTGGATCAAGGTGTACGCCGACTACCGCTGGGGACCGAACGGCACGGCGCGCCCCACGTTCACGCTCGAGGAGCTCAAGGTGGTGGTGGAGGTCGCCAAGAGCGCCGGACGTCCCGTGGCCGCGCACGCCGCCACGGACGAAGGCGCGCGCCGCGCGACGCTCGCGGGGGTCGAGACGGTGGAGCACGCCGACGGCGGCACGCCGGAGACCTTCGCGCTCATGGCGAAGATGGGAGTGGCGCTCTGCCCCACCCTCGCGGCCAGCGATGCGATCGCGCGCTATCGCGGATGGAAGCCGGGCGTGGATTCCGAGCCGGCGTTCCTCGTGGCGAAGCGCGCGAGCTTCAAGGCCGCGCTCGCCGCGGGGGTGACGATCTGCATGGGGGGCGACGTGGGAGTGTTCCCGCACGGCGAGAACGTGCGCGAGATGGAGCTCATGGCGGCGTGGGGGATGCCGCCCATCGCCGTGCTGCGCGCCGCGACGAGCGTGAACGCGCGCATCTTCCACGTGGACGACCGCGTGGGAGCGCTCAAGGCCGGCCTCCTCGCGGACGTGATCGCCGTGGACGGCGACCCCGCCGCGAACATCAGCGCCCTGCGGAAGGTGCGCCTCGTGATGAAGGGAGGCGCGATCGTCCGGAAGGAGTGACGCGCGCTACGGCGCGGCCTCGGTGAAGCGCACGAGGTTCGACTGCATGTCCCAGCTCGCGGTGACCACGTTGATGAGCGTGAACGGGTTCGACATGAGCTGCTTCCCCCCCGTGCCCTGCGCGATGAACGTGAACCTGTCCGACGCGTTGGTGGGCGAGTAGGGGAATTGGATCGTGCGCGACGGGCTCACGGTGCCCAGCGTGCGGCGTCCCCCCGACTGCGATTGGATGTACACCGTCACCTGCACGGGGGGCGAGAAGTTGTTCGTCACCTCGAGCGTCACCTGCGGGCTCATCCCCACGTTCTCAGGCTGCTTCTTCGACGCGCACGCGGAGAGCGCGACCACCATGGCCATCCCCGCGATCCAGTTCCGCATCACAACCTCCTCGTGAAGGGCGCGCTACTGCCGCGCCGGTTTCTTCGCGTTCTCCCGTTGCGCCAATACGAACAGATCGTGCTGCGTCGGACCCTGCTTGAGCAGCGCGAGCGCGGCCGACAGCTGCGCATCATCGCCGAGCTCGCGGCGCCTGGCCGTGGAATCGCCGTACGCGAAGCGCACGATGCGTCCCGCGAGGAGGCGGTTCACCTCGGTGGACGCGCTGTCGTAGAGCGCCCGGTTCACCTTCACCCCGGCGTCGCCCAGCAGCGCGTAGAACCGGTCGCGCCACGCCGGGCTCACGGCGAAGTCCGGCGTCCGCACGCTGTCCTTGAGCCGCATCGAGTAGTTGTACAGCGTCACGTAGAACTCCTGCGACTTCGGCGTCACGGCGCGGATGAAGCGCTGCTCCGCGCCGTCCAGCGTGTCGAGCTTCACGAACACGTCCGGGGCGATCGCGCCGCCGCCGTACACCGTGCGCCCCGCGTCGCTCTTGAACACCGGCCGCCCCGCGGTCACGGTGTCCACCACCGCCGAATCCGGATCATCCGCCGGCTGGCCGTCGATCCACTTCCGTTCCTTCTGGATGGACCGCCCGTTCGGCGTGTACCACTTGGCCGTCGTCAGCTTGAGCGCCCAGCCGCCGTCGAGCGAGTACACGGATTGCACGAGTCCCTTCCCGAAGCTGGTCGTCCCGACCACCAGCGCGCGGTCGTGATCCTGCAGCGCCCCCGCCACGATCTCGCTGGCGCTCGCCGTGTAGCCGTCGATCAGCACGATCACGGGGATCGTCGGCGCGATCGGCGTCCCCTCCGACACGTAGCGCTGCGGCGGCCCGTCGCGGCCGCGCACGCTCGCGATCTCCACGCCCGGCTGCAGGAACATGTTGGAGATGGCGATCGCTTCGTCCACGATGCCGCCGCCGTTGCCGCGCAGGTCGAGGATGATCCCCTTCGCACCCTGCGCGAGGAGGCCGCGCAGCGCCGCCTGCGTCTCGGCCGCCGCCGTCTCGTTGAACTGGAGGAGCGGGATGTAGCCCGCGCGCTTGTCGAGCATCACCGAGTACGGGACCGCCGGGATGCGGATCACCGCGCGCGTGAACTTCATGTTGATCGGTTGCGCGACCCCGGCCCGCGCGAAGCTCACCGCCACCGACGTGCCCGGCGTTCCCTTGAGCGCATCCGTCACCTGGACGAGCTTCCATCCCCGCGTGGACTTGTCATCCACGCCGACGATGTGATCCCCTTCGTGCACGCCCCCCGCTTCGGCGGGCGTGTGCGGATAGACGCGGCTCACCACCGTCACGCCCTGTTGGTCCTCCACCAGCATCCCGAGCCCGCCGTAGCGGCCGCCGGTGGTCGCGGTGAACTCGGCGAGCTCCTTCGGCGAATAGAGCGTGGAGTACGGATCCTGGATCTCGTGCACGAGCCCGCGCGCGGCCTTCTCGTAGAGGTCCGACGGGGGCATGGAGTCCACGTAGCGCGCGGACACGTACTGGAGCACCTCGTCGAACAGGCGCGCCGAGTCGCGCGTGCTGCGCGCGCCGAGGAGGAATCCGCCGGCGAGCAGCGGGATCGCGAACGCGGCGGCGACGGCCAGTTGGCGGGAGCGGGAGCGGATCATGACGGCCTTCGGGAATGTCGGGTGTGGATGGCGCCTCTCGCAGTGTAGCGGGGCGAGGCAGCGAGCGGAATGGCCCGCTCTCCCTTAGACCCCCGGCGAACGCCCGAAGTTTCAAGATGCTCGCGCCCGCCGCGCCGCGCGCGTAACGTCTCCCCATGCCGGCGCGAGCGCAGAAGACGATCCAGCGGTGCGCGCAGTGCGCGCACGAACTCGCGGCGCGCGATGCGCGCGTCATCTGTCCCGACTGCGGCGGGATGCTCGAGGTCATCCACCCCCTCCCGAGCGCGCGCGGCCCTGCGCTCGCGAGGCGCTTCGCGGCGCGCGCGGGCTCGGGCGTGTGGCGATTCGCGGAGCTCGTGATGCCCGACGTGGGGGCGCACGCCGTGACGTGGCCGGAGGGCAACACCCCCCTCGTGGAGCGGGCCTCGGTCGCTGCGTGGAGCGGTCTCTCGCGGCTCTGGCTCAAGCACGAAGGGATGAACCCCACTGGCTCGTTCAAGGACCGCGGCATGGCGGTGGCGGTGACGCAGGCCAGGCGCGTGCGCGCGCGAGCGGTGGCGTGCGCCACCACCGGCAACACCGGCGCGTCGATGGCCGCGTACGCCGCGCTCGCGCGGCTCCCGGCGCTGGTGGTGGTGCCCGCGGGGAGCGTCGCCGCGGGGAAGCTCGCGCAGGCGCTGGCGTACGGCGCGCGGGTGCTGCTCGTGCGCGGCGACTTCGACGAGTGCCTGCGGTTGGTGCGGCAGGCGAGCGAGCGCCTCGGCGTCACCCTGCTCAACTCGGTGAACGCGTGGCGCATCGAAGGACAGAAGACCATCGTGCTCGAAGCGCTGGCGCAGCTCGGGTGGCGCGCGCCCGACTGGATCGCGGTCCCGGCGGGGAACCTCGGGAACACGGCCGCCTTCGGGAAGGCGCTCATGGAAGCGCAGGCGCTCGGCCTCATCAAGCGCGTGCCGCGCTTGCTCGCGGTGCAGGCGGCGGGAGCCGCGCCCTTCGCGATGAGCTACCGCGACGGCTTCGCGGTGCGACATCGCGTGAAGGCGGACACCGTGGCGACCGCGATCAAGATCGGCGACCCCGCCTCGTACGATCGCGCGGCCGCGGCCATCCGCGCCACGCGCGGCGCCGTCGTCGCGGTGAGCGACGCGGACATCATGAAGGCGAAGACCGTGATCGATCAGAGCGGCACCGGCTGCGAGCCCGCGAGCGCGGCGAGCGTGGCCGGCGTGCGGCAGCTGGTGCGCAGCGGGATCATCGCGCCCACGGCGCGCGTGGTGGCGGTGCTCACGGGACACGTGCTCAAGGATGCGGAGGCCGCCGCCGCGGGGCGCAATCAGCCCATCGAGATCGACGCCACGGTCGACGCCATCGCGAAGGTGCTGTAACACGTCGCCGCGCGTGATTGACGAGGCGGCGCACGGCCGCAGATTCGGGCGGCAACGCCACCGTTCACCGTGAGCGACCCATGACGTCATCGCCCGTCCCCTCGTCGCCGCCGCGCTGGCTCGCCTCCACGGAGCATCGCCGGTTCCTCGGCCGCGCGATCTGCGCGCTGCTGCTCACGCTGTTCATGCTCGCCATCGTGCCGCTGAGCGTGCGCCTGACACAGCGTGCCGGCGAGCGCGATCCATCCGCCGTGACGCCGGAACTCCGTGCGCAGATCGACAAGGAGGAGGCGAACTTGAGGTACGCCGAGATCGGCATCCTGATGTTCGCCGTCTTCGGATTCGCGATCTACGAGGGTGGGGGCTTCGTGATGGGACTCGTCGTCGGCCTCATCGACGACGCGTTCGCCGGCCGCCGCACCCAGCCACGCACCGCGGTCCGCGACGACTCCGACCTGTGACCTGCTCCCGCCGGCTCGCTGGCCCCTCACCCCAATCCCCAGCCCGATCATGCGCCCCACTCACCCATCAATGATCACCACCGCGCCGACGCTCGTCGGCTACGACATCGCGAAATCCCTCGGCATCGTGCGGGGCATCACCGTGCGCTCGCGCTCGTTCGTGGGGAGCTTCGCCGCCGGCCTGCAGACCATCATG